>Ga0182013_10006531_pt1 | contig 13170 bp, 7 predicted proteins | sample 612S2MmetaG_FD_120487 | JGI IMG/M metagenome (GOLD analysis project Ga0182013, IMG submission 120487) | Permafrost microbial communities from Stordalen Mire, Sweden - 612S2M metaG | ecosystem: Environmental > Terrestrial > Soil > Wetlands > Permafrost | place: Sweden: Stordalen | collected... | reverse complement strand
GCCGGCATCGACTTCGAGTGAAAGCAAGAGCAGCACTCCGGCGGCCTCGACGACGCCAGCCTCGACTTCGGGTTCGTAGCGCGACGTTCCGGAATGTCGCGCGACCTCTTTGGTGCGTGTGTTGGAACGCGGACCCGATTTGATTGCCAATTCAAGACCATGCTGGCGTCGAGTTTCAGCGCGGACCGAGCCCAAGCACACTAAGATAGTTCGTGACCATGTCTTTGCTCGATCCAATACCGTCAATCGTGGAACATGCGGACTTTGCGGCGCTTGAGTGGGAGCCTCTGCTTGCGCTGGTGGCGGGGTTCGCCTCTTCGCCTGTTGGCAGGCACGCAATTCTCGATCTCAAGCCTTCGACCGATAAAGAGTGGATCGAGCGGCAGCACAAACTGACGGGCGAGGTCCGGCTGGCGCTGGAGGAGCAGGTCTCGATTCCACTGGGCGGGCTGTTCGATCCAACGCAGCTTGCAGCCAAGGCGCAGATTGCGGGAGCGGCGCTGGAGGCGAGCGAGTTGCAGGCCGTGGCGCGGCTGGCCAACGATGTGGCTTCGTGGCAGGCGCTGTTGCAGTCTCCGCCGGCGCGGCTGATGGGGAAGTTGCCGGGACTTTCGGAGTTGTCTTCCGCGCTGACGACGAGTTTGCGGCCGCTGGCGGAGACGATTGAGCGCACGGTTCAGCCGGATGGATCGCTGGCGGACAATGCATCGCCGGAGTTGTCGCGGATAAGGCGCGAGCAGGAGAGGCAGCAGCGGGCGATTGAAGAGAGCCTGCGCGCGGCGCTACGCAAGTTGTCGGGCGAGGGCGCAACGCAGGATGACCTGATCACGATTCGCGGAGAGCGGTTCGTGATTCCGGTGCGCTCGGAGTTGAAGCGGCGCATCTCGGGCGTGATCCACGGGGCGAGCTCGTCGGGGCAGACGGTTTACGTTGAGCCGCTGGAGACCATTGAGCAGAATAACGAACTGGTGCGGCTGATCGAGGAAGAGCAGGCGGAGATTCACCGGATATTTGTGGCGCTGACGCGGCAGGTGGGCAGCTATGCGCAGGGACTGGTGGAAGGGGCGCGCGTGCTGGCGCTGGTGGACAGCGTGCAGGCGCGGGCTCGGTTTGGGCGCGAGTACGATTGCGTAGCTCCGGCGATAACACCCGAGTTGCTGCATCTGGATGGGGCGCGGCATCCGCTGCTGGAAAAGCGGTTGCGGACTACGGGCGCGCGCCCGAACACAGCTGTGGTTCCGCTTGCACTTGAGCTCACGGCGGAAGCTCGGCAGCTCATTATCAGCGGGCCAAATACGGGCGGCAAGACGGTGACGCTGAAGACGACGGCGCTATTGGCGATGATGGCGCAGGCCGGTGTACCGGTGCCGGCCACGGCGGCGAGCTTTCCTGTGTTCACAGCGTTCCTGGCGGACATTGGGGATGCGCAGTCGATTGAGGCGGCGCTGTCAACATTCTCGGCGCATATTACGAATCTCGATCGGCTGTCGCGGCTTGCCGATGCGCGCTCGCTGGTGCTGCTGGATGAACTTGGCTCGTCAACCGATCCCGAAGAGGGCGCGGCGCTGGCGGTTGCGGTCGCGAGTCACTTCTTGAAGGCGGGAGCGTGGTCGCTGATTTCAACGCACCACACTTCGTTGAAGGTCTATGCGGCCAATACGGAGGGAGTGTTGAATGCTGCGGCGGGCGTAGACGAGGTGACGCTGGCGCCGAACTACAAGCTGCGCCTGGGCGTGCCGGGCGCGTCGGCGGGCATTCAGACGGCAGAGCGGCTGGGGCTGAATCACGAAATCATTGTGGCAGCGCGGCAGAGGCTGGGGTCGCAGCAGGTGGATATTGCGCGCTTCCTCGACCAGATGCACAACGAGTTGACGCAACTGGAAGAGGACCGCAAGGCTACCCGCGAGCAGCAATACGCGTTGAACCAGGAGCGTGCGAAGCTCGCGCGCGAGGGCGATGTGGAGCTGCGCAACCGAACGCGCGAGCTGGAGGCGAAGCTGGCTTCGCTGGTGAAGGATTTTGAATTCCAAATGCGGGAGACGGTGCGCGCGATTGAGGATCGCGCGGCGCAGCAGAAGTTGTCGAAGGAAGCTGAGCGAAGGATTGCGCGGCTGCGGCGTGAATTTCAGGAGAGCTTCAATCAGATAGTGGTGGCGCATCGAACGGGCGCGGACCAGGGCGATGCGAATGCGCAGCCGCATGTGCTTCGCCACATCGCTCCGGGTGACCGGGTGCTGCTGAAGTCGATGGGCAAGATTGCGGTGGTGCAGCGCGAAGTGGAGAAGGATGTTTTTGAAGTGGCGCTGGGGCCGATCAAGATGCGCGTTCGCAGGGATGAGTGCGCTGAGCCTCCGAGTTCTGGAGTAGATGCTGCGCGAGGGGAGAAGTTCGATCCGCTGGCCGCCGCTCGGCGGCAGAAAGGCGTGCACGTGACCGTGACCAGCGCCAACACCGACGACATGCGCATGGAGATCAACCTGATTGGGCGTACGGTGGACGAGGCGACCGAGGAGTTGGAGAAGTATCTCGATCGCGCATTTATGGCGGGGCTGCCGCGGGTGCGCGTGATTCACGGGCATGGGGCCGGGATTCTGCGGCGCGGAGTCAGGGAGTTTTTGAAGGGGCATCCGCACGTGGCCGGGATTGAAGAGGCTCCGCAGAATGAAGGCGGCCAGGGCGCTACGCTGGTGGAGTTGCGGCAGTAGGTTTCGTCCTAAGCCACAAATCAGATTCATAACCAGCGTTGGCCGTCTGGCCTCCTTTGGTTGAGTCAATTTTCGATTTTCCCTCGTCACAACATTGGACATGGCTTTGTGAACCCTACGGTCGCCGTATGATGTAGGGGTCGAAAAGCAATGGGGGGGAAGTGTGTCTCAAGCGAACGGGCGTGGCATCGGCAAGAAGATGACTAGGCAACTTCAGGAAGTCGTCGTTCTGTATGCATTCTTTGCTACGTCTTTTGTAGCTTCACAGGCGAACTGCCAAGAGACTCAACAACCAGCCGCAAAACAACCGGATCCGTCACTGAACGCTGGGCAGGTCGCAATCGATCTTGTGGTTCACGACAAGAGAGACAGGCCAGTTCTCGATCTCAAGCCCGGAGAGATTGCGATCGCGGATGATGGTACTCCTGTCACGCTGAACAGTCTTCGTCTGGTGACCGGCAAAGAGGAAAGCGAACGCTTGATCACGCTGATCTTTGACCTGCCGGGTTCGGCCGTTCGCTCACAGCGAGGAATGGACCCGTCAGCGAAAACTGCGCGCGATGTAGCGGCGAAGATACTCAAGATGGTTCTCGAGAAGAACATTTCCATTTCGGTCCTGAATATCGACGGACGGCTTCATCTTCAGCAGGGATTCACCTCTGACCATCAAGCGATTGCGCGGGCCATCGAGGCAGCCACCGAGCCGGTAATGACCGCGAGCGAAAGCACAGTGAGCCAGACAGAGCAGCAACTGATGAAAGTGGCGCTGACAGGGACCACCCAGTCGGGGACGCCTGCCAGCGCGCACGAACGCACTTTGGCGCGGACCCTGCTTTCGGCGCTCAACACCTCGGGTCGAATTGAACAGGATCAACACGTCCGTCCTTCTCAGGCGTGTTTATTGGCGCTGGCGCAATCGCAGCAGCAGATCGCGCAGCGCAAAGCGCTGATTTATTTCACAGTCTCAAAAGATTGGAAACTAGATTTGCACGCCAGGGATACGGTTCGATCGATTGTTGGCGCGGCAAATCGGGCAGGCGTGAGCATCTATATTGTCGACTTGAATTCAATCGATCAATCTGGAGGCGAACTGGAGGCGCTTGAAAGACAAACGGTCCTTTCAACCCTCGCACCCAACCCGGATCTGACGCCGCACAGCAACGCCATGAGAATCAGCGCGACCCCGTACAGAATAGACAAGTCGCGGGATTCGGGGTATCAAGCCCTTCAGCAATTGGCAGAGGGAACGGGAGGAAGCTACATCGGCGATGAGGACAACTTAAAGAGGCCGCTGGCTGAGATGATCGCGGACATGATGGTCTATTATGAGGCTTCCTATGCTCCCAGGATCGATGAATACGACGGAAGCTTTCGGGCGATAGCGGTCAAGCCTCTCCGGGCAGGGCTCAAGATACGTTCACAGTCGGGCTATCTTGCTCTGCCTGCAGGTTCCGTCATCGGATCGATTCCCCAGCCGTTCGAACTTCCCTTGTTGAAGATTCTCAGTCAAGCACAATTGCCAACGGATCTGCCCATGAGCGCAGCGATTCTGCGGATGGGAAACCTGCCCATGGGCAATGCAAGCACGCTGGCTGTCGAGGTGCCGATTTCGTCTTTGGGCATCCGGGAAGACTCCAGCACCAACCTCTATTCCGTGCACCTGTCGATCGTGGCAGACATTAAAGACAAGTCAGGCGCGGTTGTTGAGCACTTCAGCGAGGATATTCCGAGGCGCGGGCCGCTGCATGAACTTGAAGCGGCAAAGCTCTCAGTGATCACCCTTCAGCGTCATTTTATTGCCCCTCCGGGCCAATATATTTTGCAGACCGCCGTGCTGGATCAGAACAGCGGCAAGAGCGGCGCGCAGCGCACGGCCTTTGAGATTCCGTCTTCGTCCGGCGTTCTGTCGTTAAGCGACCTCGTTCTTGTCCGTAAGCTGGAACCATCTTTCGCCAAAGAAGACTCTATGGAGCCGCTTCAGAGTGGAGATAACAAAGTTATCCCGAATCTCTCCGGAAAACTTCCACCCGGGATGAAAGATGTTTCGATTTTCATGATCGTCCACGCAGATCCCAAAGCTTCTGTCCCCGCGGTACTCAACGTCCAGCTTTTCAAAGACGGCGAGCGCATTGGGGGTACCACGATGACGGCGCAACAGGCCGGCGATTCGGAATACACCGCGCGCGTGGTAACGTTTTCGCTCAGTCAATCGATGAGCGGGCAGTATGAGGTGAAAGCGGCGTTGAATCAGGGTGGCAGGACTGCCGAGTCCAGCGCATCATTCACCATGGTGGACGTTCCATCAAGCGGCGGAGAGCAGCTTTCTGCGGACGCCGGTTTATCCCTTCCGGGGAAGTCATCTCTTCCAGCGGGCTCCCTCTCCATTACCTTTCCCACAAACTCCACTGCCCGGCCCGCGCAGGCCGAACTCGATTCCATCCTTGCGGACGCAACAAAGTACGCCATCGACTACAGCGATTCACTGCCCAATTTCATGTGTGAGCAAGTCACCATCCGGTCGACCGATAAAAGCGGAAGTGGAGCGTGGAAGCGCAGGGACAAAATTACAGAACTGCTGACCTTTGTGGAGCACGAGGAGAGACGGACCAGTTTGACAGAGGAACAGAATGGCTTGAAAAGCCAACACGATAATGAAGCTTCGAGCCGCGGAATGTCGTCGTCCGGCGAGTTTGGGACCGTGCTCAAGGGCATCTTTCAAGCTTCGTCGAAAGCCACCTTTCAATGGAAGGAAACGGGCGTTCTGGGCGATGAGACGGTCCAGGTATTCGATTATCGAGTCGCTCGCCAAAACTCAACATTCGCACTTCAGGAGAAGAGCACGGTACAGATGGTGGTCGTCGGCTTCCACGGCCAGGTTTACATCGACAGCGCAACTCGCCGTGTCCGTCGTGTGACTCAGGTTGTGGACGATGTGCCGGAGAAGTTTCCCATCCGCGCCGGTTCAGTCAGCGTGGACTACGACTATGTCTCTATCAACGATCATGACTATCTCATGCCGGTGAGCGCGCAAATCATGACCAGCCAGGGACGCCGCAATCTCTCTTTGAATGAGATAGAGTTTCGCAATTTCCGTCGCTTCGGCTCCAATGCGAGAGTCCTCACTCCTTCTGCGGAAGCGAAACCCTGATTCGTCGAGCGGCCCAGGATTCGCTCATGAAACCCTGGGACGCTCGAGCAGCATGAACCTCTACATCGTTGCGGCCATTACACCTGTGCTTGAACTCTCGTGACAGATTGGCGCCGCGACGCTGTGCTTTGCAGCAAGCGTGCTTTTCTGGCTGCCGAGGCTTGCAGCGGGCGCGGCCTTCAGTTCGTGAAGCAGCTTCACCAGCCGATCGAAGCCCTGCTCGCGGGCGGTCTTGTTGCCGGGGACGGTGTTGGTTGGGTCTTCGCCGGCGCGCATGAAGCCGTGGCCTGCGCCATCGTAGGTGATGGGCTCGTACTTTTTACCGGCGGCCTTCATGGCCTCGACAGTTGCGGGAACTGTGGCGCCGATGCGGGCGTCGTTGCCGGCATAGAAGCCGTATACAGGCGCGGTGATGGTGGAGACGTCCGCAGGGCCGGGACCATAAAAGACGAAGGCCGCCGAGAGATCTTTGCGATGCGTGGCAAAGACGAAGGATTTACCGCCTCCCCAGCAGAAGCCGGCGACCGCGAGTTTGCCGTTGGCGGCGGGCAGATGCTTGCCGTAGTCGGCCGCGGCGTCCAGGTCTGCGGTGACCACGTCGGGATCGAGGGCTGAGACGGCTTTGATGGTTGCGTCCTGGCTGGGGAAGTCGCTGGAGCCGCCGCCGTTGGGGCCGGAGCCGGTGAGCAGGTCAGGCGCGATGACGATGAAGCCCTGTGCGGCGAGTTCGTCGGCCATCTCCTTGGCCCAGTCGCTGAGGCCGAAGATTTCGTGAATGAGGATGACGACCGGGGCTTTTTCTTTTACTTCCGGGTAGACGACAAGCGCCTGAAGGGTGCGGCTGCCGTGGGTCAGCGAAACGTACTCGCGGTGGCGGGGCGAGGCTTCAAGGCGGGCTTTGGCCCAGTCCTGGGCTGCAACGGTGGAAACGGCGCCGGCAGCGAGGAGAACTCCGGCGACGAGGGGAAGAATCGTCAGTTTCATGGGGGGAGTGTAATGCGGGGGTGGAACAAGTGGCAAGGATTTCTTTGTGGAATGGCTGGAAGAGGACGCGGTGGAATGAGTGCATGCGAACCCACCCATTCCGCGATGAAACTGCGGGATGGATGGGGCGCCCGAAGTGCATTCGGCGCGCGAGCCCCACCGCAGGGGTTTACGCCATGGCTTCGCGGGTCATGGGCTCGAAGTGGAGCTGGTTTGACTTGCGATCCACGTCGATGCGGACGTGCGAGCCGTGCAGGATTTCGCCATTGAGAATCTTGATGGCGAGCGGGTCCTGGACCATGCGCTGCAAGGCGCGCTTGAGCGGACGCGCACCGTAGGCTGCATCGGAACCAGCGGCCAGGATGAGCTGGCGCGCCGGCTCGGTGAGTTCAAGCGAGATGGCGCGGTCTTCAAGCAGCTTGCTCACGTCGTTGAGGCGCAGATCGAGAATGTGGCTCATTTGCGCGTTGCCGAGCGAACGGAAGATCACGATGTCATCGACGCGGTTCAGGAACTCGGGCCTGAAGTGCTCGCGCAAGACGCGCATGACGTCTTCGCGGACCATTTCAAGATTGGTTTTGCTCTCGCGGTCGTGCTCGGTCTTGAGCGCGTCGCCGATCAGCATGCTGGCGCCAAGGTTCGAGGTCATAATGAGCACCGTGTTTTTGAAGTCCACCGTGCGGCCCTTGGCGTCGGTCAGGCGGCCGTCGTCCATCACCTGTAAAAGGATGTTGAAGACGTCGGGGTGTGCCTTTTCGATTTCGTCGAAGAGGATGACCGCGTAGGGGCGGCGGCGCACGGCCTCAGTAAGCTGGCCGCCTTCGTCGTAGCCGACGTAACCGGGAGGCGCGCCGATGAGACGCGCGACGGCGTGTTTTTCCATGTACTCGCTCATGTCGATGCGGATCATGGATTGCTCGTCGTCGAAGAGAAACTCGGCGAGGGCGCGGGCGGTTTCAGTTTTGCCCACACCGGTGGGTCCGAGGAAGATGAAGCTGCCGATGGGGCGCTTGGGATCGCTCAAGCCGGCACGGGACCGGCGAATGGCGTTGGCGACAACGGTCAATGCGGCATCCTGGCCGACGACGCGCTCACGCAGACGCTCCTCCATGTGTACGAGTTTCTTCACTTCGCCTTCCAACATGCGAGAGACGGGGATGCCGGTCCACTTGCTGACGATCCCTGCAATGTCCTCCTCGTCGACTTCCTCTTTCAACATGCGGGCGACGCCGGGGCTGCCACTTTGCGCGGCGTCCAGTTGTTTCAGCTCTTTCTCCAGCTTGGGCACCTCATCGTATTGGATCTTGGAGACGCGATCGAACTGGCCCTTGCGGGTCTGCTCTTCGGCTTCAAAGCGCAGGGCTTCAATCTTCTTTTTCAATTCGCTGATGCGGCTGATGGCCTCGCGCTCTTTGGTCCAGCGAGAGCGGAGGGCGGTGATCTTTTCCGTGAGCGCAGCGGCGTCGCGCTCCACGACCTTGCGGCGTTCGATGCTGTTCGAGTCGGTCTCGCGCTTGAGAGCTTCGCGCTCGATTTCAAGCGAGATTTTCTCGCGCTCGAGCTGGTCGATTTCGGTGGGCACGGAACCGATTTGAATGGCGAGCGAGGCGGCGGCTTCGTCGACCAGGTCGATGGCCTTGTCGGGCAGGAAGCGGTCGCTGATGTAGCGATGCGAGAGCGTGGCCGCTGCAACGATGGCGGAGTCCTTGATGCGCACGTTGTGGTGCGCTTCGTAGCGATCCTTCAGTCCGCGCAGAATGGCGATGGTGTCTTCAACGTTTGGCTCGCCAACATAGACGATCTGGAAACGGCGCTCGAGGGCGGCGTCCTTCTCAATGTATTTGCGGTACTCGTTGAGCGTGGTTGCGCCGATGGCCCGCAGTTCGCCGCGCGCGAGGGCGGGCTTGAGCATGTTGCTGGCGTCGATGGCGCCTTCGGCAGCGCCGGCGCCAACCAGCGTGTGCAGCTCGTCGATGAAGAGAACGATTTCACCGTTCGATTCTTCGATCTCCTTCAGCACGGCCTTGAGACGGTCTTCAAACTCGCCGCGATACTTTGCACCGGCAAGCATCGATCCCAAATCGAGGGAAATGACGCGCTTGTCGCGCAGGCTCTCAGGCACATCGCCGGAGACGATGCGGCGGGCGAGACCTTCAACAATCGCGGTTTTGCCGACGCCAGGTTCGCCAATGAGGACGGGGTTGTTCTTGGTGCGGCGGCTCAGCACCTGAATGACGCGGCGGATCTCTTCGTCGCGGCCAATGACGGGATCAAGCTTGCCGCGGCGCGCGAGCTCGGTTAGGTCCTTGGCATATTTTTCCAGGGCCTGAAACTTGCCTTCGGGATTCTGATCGGTGACGCGCTGCGAGCCGCGCACGGCGGTGAGCGCTTTCAGAATGGCGTCGTGCGTGGCGCCCAGGCTGGCGAGCGCGTCGCGCACTGGATCGTTTTTCAGGCTGGCCGCGCCGAGCAGCAAGTGCTCAGTGGAAACGTACTCGTCCTTGAAGTTGGCGGCCTCTTTGAAGGCCTGGTCGAAGACGCGGGTTAGCGCCTGGCTGGCGTTGGGCTGCGCGGCCGCGCCGGAGACACGAGGCAGTTTTTCCTCGATAGTGTGCAGTTCGTGTTCGAGCCGCTCGGTGGGGACGCCGATCTTTTCAAGCACAGCGGGGATGACGCCCTCGCGGTCTTCAAGCAGGGCGAGCAACAGGTGGACGGGCTGCATCTCGGGGTTGCCGAGCTCGGTGGCGCGCCCCTGTGCCTGCTCGACTGCCTGTTGCGACTTGACGGTGAATTTTTCCCAACGAATGGCCATGGTTACCTCAGTGAACAGTGAACAGTGAACAGTGGACAGTGGGCAGACTAAGAATACTGACCACTGTTCACTGACGGCTGGTTTTTACGCTGCGACGCTGATCTTGATCTGCTTGGGCTGGGCTTCGGGTTTCTTCAGAAGCTCCAACTTGAGCACGCCTGCATTGTACTTGGCCTGCACGTGCTCCGGGTCCACAGTGGACGGGAGTGTGAAGGCGCGATAGAAGCTGCCGTAACGCCGCTCGATGCGATGGAAGTTCTCTTCCTTCTCCTCGGACTCGAACTTCCGCTCGCCCTTGACGGTGAGGGTGTTGTTTTCCACGCTCACGTCGAGGTCCTTCTCATCGATGCCCGGCACTTCGAGCTTGAGCATGACCTTCTTTTCGTCCTCATAGATATCGACGGCGGGCACAAAGGCTGCAGTCGTCAACGGGCTGTCCGAGTCGTTCAGATCGCGGAAGAGCGAGTTCAGACGGTTCTGCATGGTTACAACTTCACGAAATGGGTCCCAACGGGTGATTGCCATAATGCTTTCCTCCAATATGGATTCGCGATGATGGGGCAGGGGTTGAAGCCCCGCCGCTCAATCATTCTGATGAGACTATAGCACAAATGATTCATAAAATATGCGCGTAATACACTCATATTTTCGAGATAGAGATATGATGTCTAAAATCAATTGTTTAGAAGATAAATGCACAGTCTGAGGAGGATTGGAGGCCGCTCGGCAGACGCAGGCTGCGCGTTTGCGGTTCATCGCCGCCGCTGAGTATTGATATCTCTGAACCCTTGCAGGCAGGGCCGTTCCGTTCCCAATTTCCCGCCCCTTCTACTTCTCGATGTCGATCTCCGGATACTTCCGCCGCACAGCGGCAACCACCTCGGCGTGTTCGGGCTTTCCGCTGGAGCGCGCCAGAGCATCGCGAGCGTGGGCGGCATCCTCTATCGGATAGCGCCGTGTTTTTGGAAATACAAAATCGCCCGTGGGCAGGCTTTCCCTTTTTGCGGTTGTGAGCTTCGCCATATCGATTCCTCCGGCCTCTTACTGTCTGGTTTGATGATTCTGACCTGGGCGCAGTTGCCCGCGTATGGTTAGGCCCGCTACCGGCTGCTTGCTGGCTGGCGGGTGCGCGGCCTCTTAACTTGATAGGTCTTACGCGGGTTCGGGAGCCTGAGCGCTGAGCTGACCGGTGGACTGCTGGCCGACTGCAAGGCGGGTGACGGTGAGGATGGTGATGTCATCTTCCTGCCCATGGGACTGCGCTGCGCGGGCTACCTCTTCGGCAGACCCAGTAGAAGCTGCGGCAGTGCGGTCAAAGCCAAAGAGTTCGCCTTCCGAGTTACGGGCTTCGGCGACCCCATCGGAGAGGAGGGTGAGTTGCACCCCTTGTGGAAGCTGGAAGCAGGTTTCTGGATAGGAACTGATTGAGGCCAGCCCGAGCGGCAGGCAGCTTTCGCTGACAATCTCGGAGCCGGCGAGATAGGGAGGCAGGTGGCCGGCGTTGGCGAGGGTCACGGCGCCATCCGGCGCCACGTCGGTGCAGAGGCAGGTGGCGAAGCCGCTGAGATGGTTTTCGCACAGCACGCGATTCAGGTGCGCAAGCAACGCGGCGGGCGAGTCGGAATCGCGAGCGGCGGCTGCACCGAGCAGGAGGGCGGCGGTCATGGCGGCAGCCGCGCCTTTGCCGCTCACGTCGCCGATGAGAACGCGCTGCCGGCCATTGGCAAGGACGCGGCAAAGATAGAAATCGCCGCCAACGTCGCGCATGGGGTGGAAGGCGACGTCGATCTGGAGGGCGGGTGAAGTTTCCAGAATTCTGGGTGCGAGCATGTGCTGAATCTCGCTGGCCGCCTGCATTTCGCCGGCCAGGACCGCGCGCTCGCGCGCGGTTTGCTGCTGCTCGCGAGAAAGTAGAGCGAGCAGCGCGACAACGACGCAAAGGGTTGCGATGGCCTCGCCGTCTGCCACAGGGATGGCCCACCGCGCCTGCAGATCGGGGATTCCCTGCACTTGCGTGCCGGTGAAGCGCAGGAAGAAGAAAACCACCATCGTCGCTCCCCAGACCATGCAAAGCACAGCAAGCGACTTCATACGGTTGGTGAGTCCATTCCAATGCCGGAAGGCGGCAAAGGGTGCGGAGCATTCAATAATCGCAACCAGCGCAATTCCCCTTGCGATTTGACCGGAGCGGAGCGCATCAAGCCAGAGCGCCTGCGGCGCGGCAAGAACCGGGACTGCGAGGCTTACGGAGTACAGCAAGGTTGCCAGTCCGATCAGTGTCCAATAAAGCCATGGCACGCGCTTGTCTGCGAGTGCGAAGAAGAAGAGAGTTCGGGCGACGTTGCTGACGGTAGCAAAGACGGACCATAACATAACGTATGCAGTCGCGGAATAGGCAAGAAGGGCTGCGGCTCCGAGGTAGTCGAGGTATATCGGCGTGAGCGAAATGCACGCCAGGGAAAGAAGCAGGATTTCGCGACGGCTACGATCGTTGAGCCATAAGCCCAGCAGAACAAGGCCGAGGATGCCGATGATGCTGAAGCAAACAGAGGGAACGAAGCGGGCACGAATTCGGCCGAAGGCCTGAGCGCCGCGTCGATCGCTCAAAAGAGATTCGTCTCCTGCCAAGACCTGGAGTGGCGGCAAGGGGCCCACGGGAACCGAGGAGGCAAAGCGCCGTGCGATGCGCAGCACGATGGTGACAGGCTGGGCGGCGCTGGAGATCAGTGGCCAGTTGCGAACGGCATCCATGGTAAAGGTGCCGCTTTGCAGATTGCCGGCGGCGCCGATTGGGCGGCCGTCGACAAAGAGTTGATAGGCGGCGTAGAGCGTGACTTGCAGGGCAGGCTGATCGGTGGCGCTGAGCGAAGAGAGATCCGCGTGGCAGCGGACCCAAATGCTTGGTTCGGAGGGATCCAGCTTCCAGTTCGTGTAGGGTTGCCAGGCGGATTCGTCGAGATTCGATGCGGCCCAGGTGGGATCGTCTCCGGCGTGCCAGACGCACTGCTGCGGAGAAACGGTGAGGATGGGCTGACCGAATGCCGCGGGCGAAAGGGCCAGCGCAAACAGTAGAGCCAGCCTATGCATGAACGGCTCCCACCGGGACCATTGTCAGGGTCAGGACGGTGATGTCGTCGTGCTGGCCGAAGTCCTGCGCGGCGGTTGCCAGGGCGGCGCCGTCGGAGCCCTCGCGCAGCAATTGCGCAATGCGCTCGAAGCCAAAAAGCTGACCACGGGCGTTCTGCGCCTCGGCGACACCGTCGGTCATCAGCATCAGGGAGTCGCCGGCGGCGAGCGTGAAATGCAAGGCGGGTAGATGCAGGCCTGAGATTGCGCCGAGGGGCAACGCGCCCTCAACGGCAAGCTCCTTTCCGTTGAGGTAAGGGGGCAGGTGCCCGGCGTTGATCAGGGTGGCGTCGCCGTCCTGCTCGATGCGGAGGGCGAGGCAGGTGACCAGGCCGCGGCCGCGGAGCCTCTCATTGAGCAGAGCGAGGATGCGCGCGGGATCGGAAGTAAAGCTG
>Ga0182013_10006528_pt1 | contig 13173 bp, 14 predicted proteins | sample 612S2MmetaG_FD_120487 | JGI IMG/M metagenome (GOLD analysis project Ga0182013, IMG submission 120487) | Permafrost microbial communities from Stordalen Mire, Sweden - 612S2M metaG | ecosystem: Environmental > Terrestrial > Soil > Wetlands > Permafrost | place: Sweden: Stordalen | collected... | reverse complement strand
TTGCGCTTGCTGCTTTGCATTTCCGCGAACGTCCCGAAGATCTCGCCAAGCTCAAACCGGAAGATTCCTCCGCCGGCCTCAACGACAAGGGGAAATTCGCCGATCGCGTCGATGGCGGCGATCAGAGCGGCGCGACGCAGGGCGGCGGGGCCGAAGCGGGCGTCCCTGTAGCGCAAAAGGCTCAAATGTTCGTGGCCAGCGTTGAACATCCGGAAAAAGTCGATCGCATCTTCACCGGATCAGTGGTCTGGCGGCTGGACAATTTGGGCGGCGGCGAGGGTGAGCCGATAATATCCGCTATTCGCGGCGACATCGATTTTCCCGACGCCAAATTCAAGGCGACGCTGCTGATTCAGAAGAACCTTGACGCGGCGCTCTCGGCTTCGCACACGATCACCGTCTCGTTCAGCGCCGCGCCAGACGGCGCAATAAAGGGCGTGAAGGCCATCGCTCCCCTTCAGATGCGTCGGCCTGAGGCCCAGTCCGGCGACAAGCTCAACGGCATACCCGTAGAGATCACGGCGAATAACTTCCTCATCGGATTGATGCGGGGCGACGCCGAAGCGAAAAATTTGAAATTGCTGCGCTCCCCTTGGGTCATTGATCTGCCCATGCAGCTTTCCGACGGTCGCGTGGCGACCATCAATCTCGAAAAAGGCTCCGCCGGGGATCGCGTATTCGCGGACGCGATCGAGTCCTGGTCTCACTGACCTGCGCTGACGCCAGGGCGCCCAAAGTCGCCCGCATGCTACATGACCAGCGTTAACCGTCGAGCGGCGCGCGTGACGCCCGTGTACAGCCAGCGTGCGCGATGTTCGCGAAACGCGAAGGACTCGTCGAACAGCACCACATTGTCCCACTGCGAGCCCTGCGCCTTATGCACGGTGAGCGCGTAGCCGTAATCGAACTCGTCTGAATCCTTCCGCAGGGCATAGGGAATCTCCGCCTCCGATCCGTCGAAGAATTGCGGGATCACGCCCACTCGCTGAATTTTGCCGCCGCTGTCTTCCGGGATGACCAGCATGCGGACCTTGCCGCGCCTTAGCGCGCCAGTGCTCTTGACCGTGAACAACGCTCCGTTGAGTAATCCCTTTTTGCGATTGTTGCGCAGACACACCAGCTTTTCGCCCGATTGCGGCAGCGCGCCGGCAAAACCGCGCAGCTGTCTCAACCTGCCGTTATAGGCCCGGCGCGTCTTGTTCATGCCGACAAGCACCTGATCGGCGCCGATGACGAGCGTGGGGTCCAGCTCGCCTCGACCGATTACCAGCGTTTCGCCATAGATTCCGCGTTCGATCTGGCCGCCGTCGCGGATCGCCATGGACAGGCGGATGATTGGATTGTCGGCCGCCTGACGATGCACTTCCGTCAGCATCACGTCCGGCTCCGCCTCCGTGAAGAACCCGCCGCCCTTGACGGGCGGCAACTGGGCCGGATCGCCGAGCACCAGCACCTTGCGTCCGAAGGACAGAAGATCGCGCCCTAGTTCCTCGTCGACCATCGAGCATTCATCGATCACGATGAGCTTCGCGCGCGCGGCGTCACTGTCATCGTTGAGCTCGAAGCTCGGCTCCTCCGTCTCGGTATCCGTCGCACGATAAATCAGGCTGTGGATCGTGCGCGCATCCGTGCAGCCCTTGGAGCGCATCACCAGGGCGGCCTTGCCGGTGAAGGCCGCGAAGACGACCAGTCCCTCGACATGATCGGCGAGATGCCGCGCCAGCGTCGACTTGCCGGTTCCCGCATAGCCGAACAACCGAAACAGCTGCGGACCGTCTTTCGCCGCGAGCCATTGCGCCACGGCTTTCAGCGCCTCGTCCTGCGCCTTTGTCCATGAAGTCATAAACGATTGGGGCTTTCAGTTGTGGCGTGATCGGAGCCTTGAATTCTGGTTCCCGACAGTGCAAGGGAGTAGCGGTCTGGCCTAGCCCGCCAGCCGCATGAAAAGATCGACCTTCGACGCTATGTTCACCATCGCCAGGATAAAGCCGATCCAGATTGCGATAAAGACCGCCCAAAACCTCGGGTCGCTGTGCATGGCCGGCTCCCTGTCTCATTGTTTTGGCTGCTACCTTTCGACCTTTCGGCGCGGCTTCGCAAGAGCCCGCGTCCTACGTCCGCTTTTTCCGCAATGAACTCAAATTCTTGTGCGATGGCGCTCGGCGCGCTGACCATGGATTGCATGGAAGCGGCGCCATATCCAAATTGCGTCCATAGGAGTTGATCGCATGGCTTCCCCAAAACCTGTCGCCCCAACCGCCCCGCTTCGTCTCCACGCTCTCGACGCGGAAGATCTGCAGCTGATTTCCGCGCACCTCCAGGATGCGCTGTTGAGGGTCGGAGACCTGGCCTACCTCCCCGAGGAGAAGCGCTTTGCACTGGTCGCCTCGCGCTTTGACTGGACCGCGCAGACGCGCGGCCATCTTGAGCGCTGCCGCACCGGCGTCCATTTCGAGACCGTCCGCAGCGCCCGCTTCAAGGGGGTTCCGCGCGACCGTCCCGACGAAATGCTGTCGCTGCTCGCAATCTACTTCGAGCCGGGAGAGATCCTGCCCGAAGGGCGGATTCGTCTTGTTTTTTCTGGCGACGCGGCAATTTTGCTTGAGGTGGACTGCATTGAGGCGCAGCTTTGCGATCTTGGTCCGCGCTGGGCGGTCGCCAATTGTCCGACCCACAAACTTGACGAAGGCGCCGCGCCGGGGTCATGAGAGCCGGAACTTCCGGCTGGAGATAGAAATGACCCTGCGTTTGGATGCGTCCGCCCCTGATTTCGAGGCGCGGTTTACGTCGCTGCTCTCCATGAAGCGCGAATCCTCGCCCGACGTCGACAACACCGTGCGCAAGATCATCGAGGACGTCATCGCCCGCGGCGATGAAGCCCTGATCGATTACTCCCGCCAGTTCGACCGCATTGATCTGGCGAAGACCGGGATCGCCGTCTCCGCCGCCGAGATTGCAGAAGCCGAGGCCAAATGCCCCAGGGAGCAGCTGGCGGCGCTCGATCTCGCGCTGGAGCGCATCGCCGCCTTCCATGAGCGCCAGCGCCCACAGGATCTGCGCTTCACGGACCACGCGGGCGTCGAGCTCGGCTGGCGCTGGACGCCGATCGAATCGGTGGGGCTCTATGTGCCGGGCGGGACGGCGGCTTACCCTTCTTCCGTGCTGATGAATGTGGCGCCGGCCAAGGTCGCGGGCGTGAAGCGCATCGTGATGGTCGTGCCGACCCCGGACGGCCATGTCGAGCCCCTCGTGCTGGCCGCCGCGAAACGCTCCGGCATCACCGAGATTTATCGCGTCGGCGGCGCGCAGGCCGTGGCCGCTCTCGCCTATGGCACAAAGACCATAGCGCCGGTGGCCAAGATCGTCGGTCCGGGCAACGCCTGGGTGGCGGCCGCCAAGCGCCGCGTGTTCGGCCAGGTCGGGATCGACATGATCGCGGGCCCCTCGGAAGTGCTGGTGATCGCCGACAAGACCGCCAATCCCGACTGGATCGCGGCTGATCTTCTCGCTCAGGCGGAACATGACGAGTCCGCGCAGTCGATCCTCATCACCGACGACGCCGGCCTTGGCGACGCGGTGGTCGCCGCCGTCGAGCGGCATCTGACCACCTTGTCGCGCAAGGAGATCGCCACGGCGTCCTGGCGCGATTACGGCGCGGTCATCGTGACGAAGACGCTTGAACAGGCGCTGCCGCTCGCCGATCGCATCGCCGCCGAACATCTCGAAATCATCTGCGAAAACGCGGAAGAGCTGGCGGCGCAAGTTAATAACGCCGGCGCCATCTTCATTGGCGGCTACACGCCCGAAGCGGTCGGCGACTATGTCGGCGGCTCGAACCATGTGCTGCCGACCGCCCGCTCGGCGCGGTTTTCCTCGGGCCTCAGCGTGCTGGATTTCGTCAAGCGCACGTCGATCCTGAAATGCGACGCGAGCTCGTTGCGCGCGATCGGAGCCGCAGCCGTGACGCTGGGCGAGGCGGAAGGCCTCACGGCGCATGCGCGCTCCGTCTCGATCCGGCTCAACTCGCTCGGAGCCTGAATGTGACTTTGAGCGCGCAAAAGCGTCTGACGGACGTCTCGCTCGACGAAAATTCGATCGGGAGAGGCTCCGCCGATCAGGAGCATGAACGCGCCATCGCCATATATGATCTTATCGAGGACAACAGCTTTGGCGTCGTCGGACATGACGGCGGTCCCTACACGCTGAAAATCTCTCTCCATGACGCCAAACTCGCGCTCGCGGTGAGCGACCAGGAGGGTAATGGCGTGGTGACGCATATTCTGTCACTGACGCCGTTCAAGCGCATTCTCAAGGATTATTTCATGGTCTGCGAAACCTATTACGCGGCCATTCGGAGCGCCACGCCCAGCCGCATCGAGGCCATCGACATGGGCCGGCGAGGATTGCACAATGAGGGCGCGCATCTTCTGCTCGAACGGTTGAAGGGCAAGATCGAGACCGACATAGATACGGCGCGCCGCATCTTCACATTGGTCACGGCTCTGCACTGGAAGGGCTGAAGACGATGGCGGCGCAAGTTCAGGCCGCGCCGCCCGCCGCTTCCAGGGCGCGCCCGCAATCCGTACTCTTCGCCTGCACGCTCAACACGGTGCGTTCGCCCATGGCGGAGGCGCTGGCCAGGCATTACTTTGGCCGCGAAATCTATTTCGCCTCCGCCGGCTTGAAACGCGGCGAGCCGGACGGTTTCGCGATAGCGGCGATGGAAGAGATCGGCATCGACCTCTCGCGCCACAGGCCGCACACATTTGAAGAACTCGAAGACTCCAACTTCGATGTCATCGTGACGCTGTCGCCGGAATCACATCATCGCGCCATGGAGTTCACGCGCACCATGGCGGTTGAGGTGATATATTGGCCGACGCCAGATCCCACCGCGACGCAGGGTTCGCGCGAAACCGTGCTGCAAGCCTATCGCGAAGTGCGCGACCGGCTTGCCTCCCGCATAAAGGACTTTCTGTCGCGACGACCGGGAAGCGGCGCATGACCGGGGAGATCATATGGCATGCGGAGGTTTCGGCTATGCCGCCGACGGCTGGTCCGGTTGTCGTCGTTCGCCAGCTTCCCGCCTGCGATGACCTCAACCCGACACAGGGCGATCTCGACGAGGCGCCGCCACGCTCGCCGCGGCGTGAAAATTTTCTGGCTCGGCGCGCGCTGACCAGACGAGTTGTCGCCACTCGCCTTGGGATCGACGCCCGCGACGTGCGGATCGGCCATTCGCCATCCGGCGCGCCGCTCATTTCGGCGCCGCTTTGCGGGATGAAGCTCTCTATCTCCGGCCGCGAAAATTTTTGCGCCGTCGCGACAGGCTTTGCGTCCATCGGCGTGGACATAGAGCCCATTTCATTCGTCGCCGATCCGCCATGGAACATGATGCATCCGCGCGAATGCGCAATGCTGGAAGCGCTCCCGGACGCCGCGCGTCATGAAGCCTTCTTGCGCCTTTGGACCGCCAAGGAGGCCTATTTGAAGGCGCTGGGACTGGGCGTGACGCGGGAAGTCTCGCGGATCGCGATAGACGGGGATTTTGCGATTCACGATGACGAGCAAGAGGCTCCGCCACTCGCCGCGCGCGGCTGGCGACGGCTGACTCTGGACGGCGCCGGCTTCATCGCCGCTTGCGTCATGCTGCGGTGATCGTCACGAAGCCCAAAGACGCGCGGCGACCTGCTGTGAGAGAGCGAGCAATCGCCGATCCGACCATCGCCGGCCGATCAGCGAAATTCCCAGCGGCGCGCCTGGCGTTTTCAGCGGCATGCTGACTTGCGGCAATCCGAAGAAACTGGCGATCAGAAAGAGCCGAAACATCTGGTAGCGCTTTTCGTCCAGCGCCTGCGCGCCGTCCGTCAGCAGGGGCGCGAAAAAGGGCGTCGTCGGCAGGACAAAAAAGCCGTCCTCGCCCAAGAACTCATCGACGATCGCTCTCGCCTTTCCGCGAAATTCATCCGCTGCCAGCTTCTGTTCCTTGGTCACCGCAGCCGCGTAAGCGAATCGCTCGGCGACGCCTGGGCCAAATTTTGGCCGCGCGTTCTGGATCCACGCGCCTTGGGACTGGTAAGCCTCATAGGCCTGGAGATTGCGAAAATGGTTAAGCATCTCCTGCGAAAACGGCAGCCCGAGCGAGGCTTCACGCAAAGCGAAATCCTTGCGCAGGCTGTCCAGCGCCGCCTTCAGCAAGCCCGCTTCCTCGAAAGCGCAATCAGCGAAAGCCTCGGCGACGAGGATGGGACGCCCAAAAGGGGCGGAATCCAGATCATCGGGCAACAGGGCCTCACCGACCTTTGCAAGCACGAAAGGATCGCGCGCGAACCAGCCTATCGTATCGAGGGACGGGGCGAGCGGCACAACGCCATTTGACGAGATCGCTCCGTGCGAGGGGCGAAAACCATGGATCCCGCAGAACGAGGCGGGCGCCCGGCAGGAGCCCGCCGTGTCGGTGCCAAGCGCGAAATCCGCGAGACCGCCCGCGACGGCTACCGCCGAGCCAGAAGAAGAACCGCCGGGATGCCGCTCGGGCGCCGCTGGGTTAATTGGCGTTCCATAGTGATGATTGGCGCCGAGCAGGCTATACGCCATTTCATCCATATGGGCCTTGCCGACCAGCCTTGCGCCGCAAGCCAGCAAGCGGTCCACCGCAGGAGCGGAAGATCGGGCCGGGGCGTGGCTCGCGGCGAAAGCGGGCTCGCCGTTTGTCGAAACGAGACCTTCGACGTCGATGTTTTCCTTGACCACAAAGGCGAGGCCCTTGAGGGGCCCCCTCTCGCGGCCCGGACGATCCAGCATGCGGGTCAGCCCGCCAAACGCGTCCATTCTTCCCAGTCCCGCAGCCATCGCCCCACATTGATCCGCCATGGGGCGACGACCTGCTGCACTGCCCCGACCGCGTGTCCCGGTCAGCCTATCAAAGAATCCTCAGTACCCAAACGGATGGGCGAAGGGATCGGACTGCCAGCTTCTTACGCCCGTATGGCGATGATGGGCGGGCGCATAGGCGAGGGCATGGGAATGGTGGTATCCGTGATGCAGGCTGGCGTAGTGCGTGTGATGATGTCTCAAGCTTGCATAGCGGGTGGAGCTGGGCGGCGCGCCGGTGATCGAAATCCTCGCGCCCTCGGCCTGAACCATTTGGTAAAGCTGCGCGGCGTTGCCGGGCGAGAGCCTCACGCAACCATGCGACGCGGGGCTTCCCAGCGCGCCGGTGGCGTAGGTGCCGTGGATCGCGTAGCCGCCACGAAAGAAGATGGAATAGGGCATCGGCGACATGTGGTATTTCTTCGAATAATGCATACGCTGAAGTCCCGTCGGCGCGAAATAGCCGCGAGGCGTCGAATAGCCGGAACGGGCGGTCGAGACGGGCCAGTTATATGTTCCCCTAGAAGATGCCACATGCATCCGCTGCGAGCTGAGGTCGATGTGGATGGTCACGGTCGCGCCCGCCGTCGCGATGGACCCCAACAAAGTGAACAAAGCTAGGAATAGGATCTTGGAAAAACGCATGACTTCCCCCGACGCTACGCTCACGCGCACCCGTTTCTGAATTTGAAGATCGCTCAGCATTGCGTTTCAGGCAACCAAAAGGATTTGTTAAGGTTGACGAATCTGCCTCGTTCCCGCTCATGGGAAAGCGTCACCGTCCGGCGCTGCAACAGGTCTCCGCGAAAAACAAGACGGCTAAGAAGACAGCGGGCTTTCGCTGACGCCGGCCTCCTTTGACCGCAAAGCCCCGTCTGAACTAGACCGCTTTCCGACCGGGCGAAATCGCCCGGACGACAAAAAATCGCTCCAAATCAGAAAGTTGCCGCAAATTCTCTTCGAAAAAGTCTATCAATTTTTTCGGAGCTGGCTCTAACGCGTAGGCACCGGGGCGCCGCTGCGGTAGTCGTAAAAGCCGCGCTGCGTCTTGCGTCCGAGCCAGCCGGCCTCGACATATTTCACCAGCAGCGGGCAGGGACGGTATTTGGAGTCCGCGAGCCCCTCGTGAAGCACCTGCATCACGGACAGGCATACGTCGAGGCCAATGAAATCAGCCAGTTGAAGCGGACCCATGGGATGATTGGCGCCGAGCTTCATCGCCGTGTCGATCGCTTCCACCGAGCCGACGCCTTCGTAAAGCGTATAAATCGCCTCATTTATCATCGGCAGGAGGATACGGTTGACGATGAAAGCGGGAAAATCCTCGGAGACAGTGATCGTCTTTCCGAGCTTGCTGATGAACACGCGAGCCTCTTCGAAGGTGCGGTCATCGGTTGCGATGCCTCGAATGAGCTCGACCAGCTGCATTTTCGGCACCGGATTCATGAAATGAATGCCGATAAAACGTTCCGGCCTGCCGGTGACGGCGGCAAGACGCGTGATCGAGATTGACGAGGTGTTGGTTCCGATGATCGCGTCCGGCTTAAGCGCCAGAGCGACATCGGAAAGAATCCTGCGTTTGACTTCCTCGTTCTCGGAGGCTGCCTCTATGACGAGATCCGCGTCGCGAAAATCCTGAACGACGACAGCTGGCGAAATCCTGGCGATGGCCGCGCTTAGGGATGCGGCGTCCATCGCTCCCCGGTCGACGGATTTTTGCATCTGCGCCGCGATATCATCGATTCCTGCGGAGATGCGCTCGCTGGTCACATCATTCAAGAGGACTTCAAAGCCCGCCGTCGCACACACCTGCGCAATGCCCTTGCCCATCTGTCCCGCGCCGATAACGCCGATCTTGCGAATTTCCAGGCTCATGATGCGTGGCGTCTCCAGCGTGATTGCGGATCTCTTATGCAGTGCAATATAGCGCGTGAAAGGCCGTCCTGAAAACCGTCATCTTGTAAAATCATGGATAAATGCAGGGCGGCGACGCTGAAGGGCCTTCGCGCAACCGCAAAGCCTCCAGCCAGCGCCGCCCCCCGGATCAGCGGCCGCTCTTCGCCAGCTCCGCGTCGAGTTCCGGCAAAGCATTGAAAAGATCCGCCACCAGACCGAAATCGGCGACCTGATAGATGGGAGCTTCCTCGTCCTTGTTGATGGCGACGATGATCTTGGAGTCCTTCATCCCCGCGAGATGCTGGATCGCGCCCGAAATGCCGACGGCGAAATAAAGATCGGGCGCCACCGCCTTGCCGGTCTGGCCCACCTGCAGGTCGTTGGGGGCGTAACCGGCGTCCACGGCGGCGCGCGACGCCCCGATCGCGGCGTTGAGTCGATTGGCGACCGGCTCGATATATTTGCCAAAATTCTCGGCGCTGCCCAAGCCCCGGCCGCCCGAAACGATGATTTTGGCCGCGGTCAGTTCCGGTCGCTCGGATTTGGCCAGCGCCTCGGTCTTGAAGGACGACAGCCCCGGATCCGCCGCGCCGACGATGGTCTCGACTGGCGCGGAGCCGCCCTCGACCGTCGCCGTGAAGGCGGTGGTGCGGACGGTGATCACCTTCTTGGCGTCCCGGGCACGAACCGTCTGGATCGCGTTGCCGGCGTAGATCGGGCGTTCGAATGTGTCGGGGGCGACAACCTTGATGATGTCGGAGATCTGGGCGACGTCAAGCAAGGCGGACACGCGCGGCAGCACGTTCTTGGTCGCGCTGGTCGAGGGGGCCAGGATCACGTCATAGGAGCCGGCGAGGCCCAGGATCAGCGCGGCGACGGGCTCGGCCAGCATATGGTCGTAGGTCGCCGCGTCCGCGAGAAGAACTTTCTCCACGCCGGCGAGTTTGGACGCCTGTTCGGCGGCGGCGGCGAGGCCGGAGCCCGCGACGAGGATATGAACGGCCCCGCCGATGTCCTTGGCGGCGGTCAGGGCCTTGGCGGTGGCGGGCGCGAGGGCGCCGCCGGCTGTTTCCGCGAGAAGGAGCGTCGTCATGATTTACAGAACTCCCGCTTCTTTGAGTTTGGCGACCAGCTCCGTCACGGAGCTAACTTTCACGCCGGCCTTGCGCACTGGCGGCTCGGCGGTCTTGAGCACTTCGAGCCTTGGCGCAATGTCGACGCCGTAATCGGCAGGCGCCTTCACGGCGACTTCCTTTTTCTTAGCCTTGATGATGTTGGGCAGGCTCGCATAGCGCGGCTCGTTGAGCCGCAGATCCGTGGTGACGATCGCCGGCAGCTTTATTGTAACGGTCTGGAGACCGCCGTCGATTTCGCGCGTCACATCGACGCTGTCCCCCGAGATTTCCACCTTGGAGGCGAAGGTGCCCTGACCCCAGCCAAGCAGCGCTGCGAGGCTCTGGCCGGTCTGGTTGCTGTCGTCGTCGATCGCCTGCTTGCCGAGAATGACGAGGCCGGGCTGTTCCTCGGCGACAATCTTGGCGAGAATCTTGGCGACGGCGAGCGGCTCAACGATTTCATCGGTCTTGACCAGGATGCCGCGATCCGCGCCCATGGCGAGGCCCGTGCGCAGGGTCTCGTCGGCCTTGGCCGGCCCGATCGACACGACAATCACCTCGGTCGCCTTGCCGGCCTCCTTGATTCGGAGCGCCTCTTCGACGGCGATTTCGTCGAAAGGATTCATCGACATTTTGACATTGGCCAGATCGACGCCGGAGCCGTCGGCCTTGACCCTGATTTTGACGTTGTAATCGACGACCCGTTTAACGGGCACGAGAATCTTCATCGCGCAACTCCCGGCGAGCGTGACATCAGGTCACCTTTATGCGGCAAAACGCTGGATTGGGCTCTGGTAGCGGGCGCATTGGCCCGAGTCAAACGCCAAGGAGCGTCATGCCTTCGGCAGCGCATCCCCGTTTTCCGGCATGGAGGGCGGGGGCGGAGGCGGCGGGGGTGGAGGAGCCGCGCCGAAAAGCCGCACGCTGCGCCGCTTGAACAGGGGCGTCAGCGCCAGCCCCGCGAGAATGCCGCCAACATGCGCGAACCAGGCGACATGGCCCTGTTCGCCGAACATGGCGTTGAGGAATTGAAGCAATATCCATGTGCCGACGAACATCCAGGCTGGGGCGTGGATCGGAAAAATTCCGGCCACGAGTCCAAAGATGGTCGAACGGGGATGCAGCAACAGAAACGCCGCGCAGACGCCGGAAATAGCTCCCGAGGCGCCGACCAGCGGCGTGACCGTGTGCGGGGAGGCGTAAGCGAAAACGACCCCGGAGGCGACGCCGCAGCTGAGATAAAAGAGGAGATAGTGCAGCGACCCCATCGCGTCTTCGATATTGTCGCCAAACACGTAGAGAAAAAGCATGTTGCCGAGAATGTGAAGAAAGCCGGAGTGGAAGAACAGGGACGTCAGCAACGTCAGCGGCGCGGGCGGCCCCACGATCCATTTCGCCAGCGCCGCCTCGCCGAAGAGAACGCGGGGAATTACCGCAAAGCCGCGCATGATCGTGAGCGGGTCGCCGAAAACTTCACTCTGAACGAGGACGAAAATCGCGACATTCACGCCGATCAGCGCCCAATTCACCACGGGGCGGCGCAGAAAGCGCAACGGCGTGTTGTCGTAAAGGGGCATAACCATTGATGCGTTCCTGTTGATCGAGCCAGGTCAAACCTTCGGGGCGCCGGACCTGCCGGCATTGTGCAAGACCCCGTCCGCCATAGCGAGCGCGTTCACTGCGATTTGTTCGTTGCGTAATAGACAAAACGGCCCGAGGCGCGGTCGGGCGCCCCGGGCTTGAATGCGGGCCTGATGGCGTTGTCAGTGTGAAAGAGCCTTCACGATCGATTCCACGGTCTTCTTGGCGTCGCCGAATAGCATCATCGTGTTGGGGCGAAAAAACAGCTCGTTCTCGACGCCGGCGTAACCCGATCCCATGCCGCGCTTGAGGAACAGAACGGTCTTGGCTTTTTCGACATCTAGTATCGGCATGCCGTAGATCGCCGATTGAGGATCGGTCTTGGCGGCGGGGTTGGTCACGTCATTGGCGCCGATGACGAAGGCCACATCGGCCTGCGCGAATTCCGAGTTGATGTCTTCAAGCTCGAACACCTCGTCATAAGGCACATTGGCCTCGGCGAGCAGCACGTTCATATGGCCGGGCATGCGGCCAGCCACCGGATGGATGGCGTAGGACACTTCTACGCCGGCCTTCTTGAGCATGTCCGCCATCTCGCGCAACGCATGCTGCGCCTGCGCCACCGCCATGCCGTAACCTGGCACGACAATGACCTTGGCGGCGTTTTGCATGATGTAGGCGGCGTCGTCGGCCGAGCCCTGCTTGACAGGGCGCGATTCCTTGGCCCCGCCCGCAACGACCGTTTCGCCGCCGAAACCACCCAATATCACCGAGATGAAGGAGCGGTTCATCCCCTTGCACATGATGTAGGAGAGGATGGCGCCAGACGAGCCCACCAGCGCGCCGGTGATGATCAGCGCCAGATTGCCGAGCGTGAAGCCGATGCCCGCCGCCGCCCAACCGGAATAGGAGTTGAGCATCGACACCACGACCGGCATGTCGGCGCCGCCAATCGGGATGATCAGGGTCACGCCGAGCACGAAGGAAATCAGTATCAGCAGGAACAGCCAGATTCCGCTTTCCGTTCCGACGAACAGCGCGATGCAGGTCAGCAGCGCCAGCGCCAGCATGATGTTGATCGTATGCCGCTCGGGAAGCATGATCGGCTTGCCGCTCATGCGCTCCGAGAGTTTCAGGAAGGCGATGATCGAACCCGTGAAGGTGATCGCGCCGATCGCCGCGCCGAGGGACATTTCAAACAGGCTGCCGCCCTCGATATTTCCATGCGAGCCGATGCCAAAGGCATGTGGCGCGAAGAAAGCGCTGCCAGCCACGAGCACGGCGGCGAGACCAACCAGCGCGTGAAAGCCCGCGACCAGCTCCGGCATCGAGGTCATGGGAATGCGCCGCGCGAAGGTCGCGCCAATGCCGCCGCCGATCGCGACGCCCACGACAATCATGACGAGGCTTCCAAAGCTCGGAAAATGCAACAACAGCGTTGTCGCCACGGCTATCGCCATGCCGATCATGCCGAACTGATTGCCCTGGCGCGAGGTCGCCGGAGAAGACAGGCCGCGCAGCGCGAGGATGAACAATACGCCCGAGGCGAGATAGAGAAGGGCTGTTAAATTGGCGCTCATTGCCGTCAGCCCTTCTTTTTGTACATGGACAACATCCGTTCGGTGACGAGGAAGCCGCCGAAGATGTTCACGCTGGCGAGAATGAGGGCGACGAAGCCAAACCACCGCGCCCAGCCGGCGCCGGTGTC
>Ga0182013_10006527_pt1 | contig 13174 bp, 13 predicted proteins | sample 612S2MmetaG_FD_120487 | JGI IMG/M metagenome (GOLD analysis project Ga0182013, IMG submission 120487) | Permafrost microbial communities from Stordalen Mire, Sweden - 612S2M metaG | ecosystem: Environmental > Terrestrial > Soil > Wetlands > Permafrost | place: Sweden: Stordalen | collected... | reverse complement strand
TGATCGCGCTCGACGGCACGCCGAACAAGGCCAAGCTGGGCGCGAATGCTATTCTCGCCGTCTCCATGGCCGCCGCGCGCGCTGTGGCCCAGACGCTTGAGGTTCCACTCTATCGCTACCTGGGCGGCGTCAACGCCAGCATTCTGCCCACGCCCATGCTCAACGTGCTCAACGGCGGAGCGCATGCCGACTCGAACGTCGACTTCCAGGAGTTCATGATCATGCCGGTCGGCGCAGAGCGCTTCAGCGATGCGCTGCGCTGGGCCTCGGAGACCTTCCACACGCTGAAGGGCGTGCTCAAGAAGAAGGGTTACAACACCGCTGTGGGCGATGAGGGCGGCTTTGCTCCTTCGCTCAAATCAAACGCCGAAGCGATCGAGCTGATTCTCGAAGCCATTGAGGCGGCGGGCTACAAACCGGGCGAACAGATCGCCATCGCCCTTGATCCGGCGTCGAGCGAGTTTTATGACACGGACAAGAAGAAGTACGTTTTCAAGAAGGGCGACAAGAGCGAGCTTTCCAGCGAAGAGATGGTGCATTTCTACGACAACTGGATTCGCCAATACCCGATCGTCTCGCTCGAAGACGGCTTGGCTGAGAACGACTGGGAAGGCTGGAAGATTCTCACCGACAAACTGGGCAGCCGTATTCAGTTGGTGGGTGACGACATCTTCTGCACCAACATCAAGCTGCTGCAACGCGGCATTGAAGAGGGTGTGGCCAACTCGATTCTCATCAAGCTGAACCAGATCGGCACCATCACGGAGACACTGGAAGCCATCGACCTGGGCCGCCGCTACGGCTACACTTCGGTCATCTCGCACCGCTCGGGCGAAACGGAAGATACGTTCATTGCGGACCTCGCCGTCGCTACCGGCGTAGGCCAGATCAAGACGGGCTCGGTCAGCCGCACGGACCGCATCGCCAAGTACAACCAGTTGCTTCGCATTGAAGAGGAGCTTGGCAGCGGCGCGGTTTACCTTGGGCTCGAAGGGCTTAACTACAACGACTAGTTTGCTGGTCAACGGTTGAAGTGGCTGAAGGGAGGGGGCGTTCGCCTTCTCCCTTTGCTCTTGGCCTCAAGCTCCAACCAACACAACTCTGTCATCCTGAGCGAAGTCGAAGGACCTGCGTTTGCCTTTGTCGTTTCCCTTGCTGTTGCGTCCATGCATTCAGCTTTACTTCCTAATTGTCGGATCAATCACCCACCAGCCCTCGCTCAAATCGTTCCAAGTTGGATTTGCCTTTTCAATTAATGCAATCTTCTTCGCGCGAATCCACCCCTTCAATTGTTTCTCTCGCGCAATCGCACTTTGCGGACCAGTGAATCGCTCAAACCACACAAGCCGGTTGCAGTTATACGTAGCCGAGAACCCTTCATGCGTCCTTTGCTTGTGTTCGAAGACTCGCTTCAGCAGATCGCCGGTCATGCCGATGTAAAGAGTGTGGCTGCGGCTCGCAACGATGTACGTGCAATAGACGTTTTCTTGCATTGGGTGAATCTACGCTGGCTGGTCGACGAAGAGCAACCGCAGGTCCTTCGACTTCGCTCAGGATGACAGATTTGAGGTGGGTTAAGATGAAGCGACGGCCAATGTGGCGACCGCTGGACCACATCAGCGGAAACGCTAGGGCTACTGAATAGTCCTTCGAGGAGATCAGATATGGCCACACGCGTTAACCACGGCATGGAATTCGAAGTCAGCTCTGGCAATGTGTTTAAGGACCTGGGATTTCCCGACGCCGAAGAACTGAAAATCAAGTCTGGCCTGGCGGTCGAGATTACGCGTGCGGTGCGGCGTCTCGGGCTCACTCAACAAGAGGCGGGCCGCCAAATGGGCATCTCCCAGGCAAAGGTCTCCTGCCTGATCCGCGGCGATTTCTCCAACCTTTCCGAGAGCAAGCTGATGGAGTGCCTCAACCACCTTGGGTATGACATCGAAATCAAGCTGATCCCCGCGAACCAGCCTATTGGACAACGGAAACTCGCCATAGCTTGAAACGAATTCAAATCGCGGCTCGACGATGCGTGTGCGATGGGACACACCGGTCATCCTGCCTGGCAGTTTATCCTCGGATGAGTAGATCGATTTTTCCGAGGTGTTTTCTTCGTGCCTACTTCCAAGCGTCCTCTCGTTCTGACCATCCTCGACGGATGGGGCTACCGCGCTGAAACTGCCGACAACGCCATTGCTCTGGCCAAGAAACCCACTTACGACAAACTGCTGCGCGAATACCCGAACACGCTGATCCAGGCCAGCGACCACTTTGTGGGCCTGCCCGACGGGCAGATGGGCAACAGCGAAGTGGGCCACCTGAACATCGGCGCAGGCCGCATTGTACAGATGGACATTACGCGCATTGACGCCTTGATCGCGGCCGATACGTTCAAGCTGAACCCGTCCATTATCCGCGCCATGAAGCGTGCCCAGGAGGGAGGGCGGCAACTGCATCTCTTCGGCCTGGTCTCGGACGGCGGCGTCCACTCGCACCAGGAGCATCTCTATGCATTGCTGCGGACAGCGCACGAATACGGGCTGACACGCGTCTTCGTTCACGCCTTCATGGACGGCCGTGATACGGGCCCCAACTCCGGCGCGGGATACATTGCGGCGCTGCAGAAAAAGATGCGCGAGTACGGCGTCGGCAAAATCGCCAGCATCAATGGCCGTTACTATGCTATGGACCGCGACAAGCGCTGGGAGCGCGAGCGCAAGGCTTTCGACGCAATGGTCAACGGCAAGGCCGAGGGTGGCGCATATCCTGACCCGGTTGCGCGCATCAAGGAAAACTACAACAACGGAGTTACAGACGAGTTTCTGATTCCCTTTGTCGTGGTGGATGGCGCGGGCAAACCTGTCGGCCAGATTCGCGATGAGGATGTCTGCATCAACTTCAACTTTCGCGCCGACCGCGCGCGCCAGATTACCCGCGTGCTGGCCCGCGAGAGCGGCTTGAACAGCAAGGGCGGCCGCAATCTGGATGGCTGGGAGGCCTTGGACCAGGCGATTCCACGGTCGGAGATTCCGAAGAACCTCCACTACCTGTGCATGACGCAGTACGACAAGCTCTACGAGTTGCAGTTAGTCATTCCGCCGGAGTCGATGGATAACATCCTGGCCAACGTGCTTGGCCAGCATCAATTGCGCAACCTGCGCACGGCCGAGACGGAGAAGTTTGCCCATGTAACTTACTTCTTCAACGGCGGCATCGAAGTTCCCTTCCCCGGCGAGGAACGCATTCTGATTCCTTCGCTCAAGGTGGCTACGTATGACCTGGCGCCGGAGATGCGCGCTGAAGGCATCGGCGACACGATTGTGAAAGCCGTCAATGACACCGCCTTCGACCTGATTGTGGCGAACTTCGCCAACGCCGACATGGTGGGCCACTCCGGCCAACTGGAGCCGACCATTCGCGCGTGCGAATACGTAGACGCACAGTTAGCTCGTATCTACAAAGCGGTCAAGGAACGCAACGGCGCATGGCTCATCACCGCCGACCACGGCAACGCCGAATTGATGAAGGACCCAGTCACCGGCGGCCCGCATACTGCGCATACCACTAATCCAGTGCCCATGATCTATGTAGCCGAAGACGCGCCGCATTATCGTTTGCGTCCTGACGGCTCGCTGCGGGATATTTCCCCGACGTTGCTGAACATTTTGCAGCTTGGCTTGCCGAAGGAGATGACGGGCGGGGATATGCGGGTACCGATCGCGAAGTAAGCCGGCCTCCGTTCAAACGACAAAGGCGAAGCTCTCTTGGCCTCGCCTTTATATTACTGAAGAGATCCTGGTCTACCTGGGCCGCAGCGCCTTGATGGCCTCGGGCAGGTGCTCTTCAAACCGCCGTGCGCGCTCAGCCGCAATGCCACCCAAATACGTTGGGACAGGGGTAGCAGTGAGCACCAGCACGAACGCGATCACCGAGAAGCAGACTCCCGCTGTGGCTGCCGACATGAGCATGTGGTACATGTCGAAGATGTCGAGGCCTAGAACTTTGAAGGCTACATTCTCGAGCGGCTTGATGTGATGAAGAACTGCCAGCGCGAACAGGAAGAAGAAGACTGCCAGCGACGTAAGGACAGCTAGCGACACATCCAGGCTGCGGTGGAATTTTTGCCGTCCGCGGCAATAGGGGCAATCGGCAAAATGCTGTTCGTAGTCTTTGCGCATCTCGGGGGAGATCCCTGAGATGTCATAACGCCAGCTCGCCAGGATGGCGCCTGCGACTCTGTCTGTGCATCCGGTTCTTGCCATACGCGTTTAGACTCACTTTGCAAAGGATGTGCTCAACCGCCGATTACTTGTGCGGCTCACGTGACAAGGTCAGGCCGTTAACCTTCTGATGCCGAATCTGCCAATGCGGTTCAGATTCGGCCTGTTTTTTTGCCTGGCCAAATAGCTAATTCACGCTGGCCGTTTGGCGCCTTTTTCCTTGCCCATCTACTTGGTACAGAGTGATGCCCGTGTAGCACTATTGTAACCGAATTGACTTAAAAAGAAATAGGCTCAAGGGGCTCATTCTGCTCAGCCAGCAGCAGCTTGTTCGCCAACAGGCTGGCCCGTCCATTGAGCGCCCGCTCGGCCGTCACGCGCGCCAATTCGGGAAGATTATTGCTTTCAGATAGATGCGCCAGGATTATGTAGGCTGCCTGTCCGTCGTATTCCCTTTCCAGGAAACTTGCAGCCGATTCGTTCGACAGGTGACCAACGCGCGAAAGTACCCGCTGCTTTACGGACCAGGGGTAAGGACCGTCGCGCAGCATTTCAAGGTCGTGGTTCGACTCCAGCAACAGCAAATCGACGCCCTTGAGCTGCGCCTTGACGTTGGGCGAAATGTAGCCCAGATCGGTGGCAAAGGCCATGCGCACGCCTTCGGTGCGGAAGACAAATCCGACAGGATCGGCCGCGTCGTGGGGAATGGTGAAGGGACTGATGGCGATATCGCCGATCTCGAATGGCTGGCCAGACTGGAAATATTCGAGACCTGGGAGCCAGGTGGGATCTTCTTTGCGGGATGGAACGCGGTTGGGGTCTGTGGGCTCTGCGGCCGTTTCCGGCATCCCCTCCGGGACGGCATTTTCAGCCATCGGCGTGCAATCAGCGTGATCGGGCTCATCCGGCTCGTCCTCGGCATCGCATTGAGCGGATTCGGCCTCGGCCTGACGTTCGGCGGCCTGCTTGCGACATTGCTCAAGCCACTGCGCGTAAGTCATTTGGCGGCGCGGGGTCAGCCAGCGCATCCAGGCACGATGCGTGCCTTCGGTAAAGTACACCGGAATGCCGAGCTTGCGGGCTGTCACAGCAAGCCCGCCTACGTGGTCGGTGTGCTCGTGGGTGATGATGATTGCGTCCAAAGTGGCCGGATCTTCGTCGGCCAGCTTCATGCGGCGGAACAGCTCTCGGCAGCTCAGCCCGGCGTCTACTAAGATGCGCGTGCGGCCGCCCGTGACAACCGTCGAGTTGCCTTTGGAGCCCGAAGCCAGCACGGTGAAGCGGACCATCCTCTGAGCATAGCGCGAAGGGCTGTTGATTGGGCAGTGATGGGGTTAACCGCTTATGCTACCGGCCCAGAATGGGTCATTACGGAGCTACGGCCCGCCGCAATGCCGCCCGCGCTAGAAGGCGCGTGGAATCAAGCGTGGGAAGTGGCGAATTTGCGTCTTTGATAATCAGCGGAATCTCAGTGCAGCCGAGGACTACCGCGTCGCAGCCATCGGTCTTCATGCGTTCGATCACGCGCTGAAATGCTGCGACCGCTTCGGGCCGGAAAACTCCGTACACCAGCTCATCCATGATGATGCGGTTGATCTCTTCCCGCTCGGCTTCCGTTGGCCGCGCGTACTCGAGTCCGTGTCCTGAAAATTTCTCCGGATAAATCTCGCTATCCACCAGCCAACGCGTTCCGGTGATGCCGATCCGCTTGAAGCCGCGGCGGACTGCCTCGGATGCAACCACTTCGGCGATATGCAGCCACGGCAACGGAGAATGCGGCTCAACGTAACGGAGCGCCTGGTGGATGGTGTTGTCGGGGCAGATGAGGAACTCGGCGCCAATACTCGCCAGCTTGCGAGCCGAAGAAAGCATCAGGCCGGCTACGCCTTGCCAGTCTCCGCGATAAATGCATTGCATGTAATCGCCGAGCGCATGGGTGTGCATGGAGACTTCAGGATGCGCGTGCGGACCCATGAACTCCGCGCCTTCCACGCAAATGGTTCGATAGCAGAGCGACGCGCCTTCGGCGGAGCAGGCGACAATTCCGACGTGAGCGGCCATGAGGCGATTTTACCGGGATGCGATGAGACAACCAAGAACAGTCTTGTAACTTCTTCCCAAGCCTCTGGGCACGTTATCAAGTATGCTGTTGAGAAAGCCGAGATTCCCTGATCCGAGTCTCAAAATGCCCCGCAATCATCCTATGGAGGTCCAGCGCATGACGATCGAGCCCATTTGGACCAGACGATGGGCGGCTTGTTTGCTCGTGGCCTGCGCCGTCGCTGCTACGATTGCGTTCACAATCGCAGCGCCTCCGGTCAAGCCCGTTCTTGCCGCCGACAAGCCCGCCGACTCTTCCGTTACGACATGGGACCGCCAGGCTGCCGAACGCTACCTCGACAGCCGCGAAGCCTGGTGGCAGACGTGGGACCGCACGCAAAAGGATCATGGGACATTCTGCATCTCCTGCCACACACAGGCGCCTTATGGATTGGCGCGGCCAAGCCTGCGTCAGAACCTCCACGAGCGTGCACCGGCGGGAGCGGAATTGGCGATGCTTGAGAGCATTCAGAAGCGCGTGAAGATGTGGAAGGACGTCGAGCCGTTTTACCTCGATGAAAAATACGGCGCGGGCAAGGAAATCGAATCGCGCAATTCCGAGTCGGTGTTGAACGCGGTGATTCTGACCAGCTACGACGCGCCGACCGGCCACATGAGCGATACCACGCGCATGGCGTTTGATAATGCCTGGGCGCTGCAATCGAAGGCCGGTCCGACGACCGGAGCGTGGGTGTGGCAGAACTTTCATTACACGCCCTGGGAGTCGCCGGAGTCGGAGTATCACGGCGCGGCGATGATGGCCGTTGCCGTGGGCAAAGCGCCCGATCGCTATCGCGACGACCCAAAGATTGCAGCAAATCTGACTGCATTGACCGGGTATTTGATCAGCCATTACGAAACGCAGCCAGTACTCAATAAGGTCGTTGCGCTGTGGGCATCGAATTGGTTTCCCAATGTACTCACGGCAACCCAGCGCGGCAAGCTACTCGACGATCTTTACGCTCGCCAGCGCGTGGAAGGCGGATGGTGCCTGACCGATCTGGGGACATGGGAGCGCATGGATAATTCGCCGCTTGAAACGCGCGCCGATGGTTACGCGACCGGCCTGGCAGTATTGGTTCTGGAAGAGACAACCGCAGCGAATCAGCAGATGAAGGCGCGCGCCAGCGGACCTATCGCGCACGGCCTTGCGTGGCTCGAAGCGAACCAGGACAAGACGACCGGCGCATGGCCGGCATGGTCGTTGAACAAGGCTCGCGACCCTAAGTCGAATGTGGGCCAGTTTATGAGCGATGCCGCCACGAGTTATGCCGTGCTCGCTCTGGAAAAAACTGGGCGTTAGGTTATCGGGCCAATTCGATAACTGGTTTCCGTTTCGCTGTAACTCCAAAGTGGAATGGACGCGATAAGTCGAAGCTGGGATCATGATTCCATCAAACAATCGCTTTGACCTGCAGCGAGGAGCGGAGTTACGCGCCGCGCGGGGGATCGGGATGAACGGATGCTTGAACACATATTGCCAGATGCTGCGTGGGCAACTTATGCCTACATCCTGGTTGTGTACCACCTCGTACTCGCTTTCAAGGTGTTTACATCCGATAAAAAGGCCGGGCTGTCCATGCCCATCGGACAGGCAATCCTGACTCACCTGGCCTGCGTTGGGCTGCTTATCAGCATTGCGGTGCTCCGGCATCAGATTCCGTTGTTCGGACTTATCCGGCTTTTTCTCCCCGGCCTGGCACCGTTTGAAGCGCGGTGGCTGTTCTCCGGCGAGAAGGCGAAGATTGAACGCCTCAACGACGATGAGGCCATCCAAGCCGCTACTATGCACGTCGAGCCAGCCGCGGTTGGAGCGGTCGCGCCAGCGGCCGCAGCGCCGACCCCCACCAATGGATTTGCGTCGGTCACAGGGTTGTTCTCTCACGCGGCGCCAACGGGCGCTTCCTCTGCATCTGCCGCTCCATCGCTTTACGACACCAGCACGGGCGACGATTACAACGAATTCCTCACGCTGATGCAGCAGGGCAAGCGCCCCTTTAGAAAGCCTGGGATTTCGATTCGGGAAGAGTACGAGTTATGGCTCACCCATCGCGCGAAAACCAGTGCCAGAGCCGCGGCCAAAAGCGTTCAGGTCAAGGCCTAAGCCGCATCCGGCAAGTTGGCGGGAATCTCGATGGACACCAGCGTTCCCCGCCCGGGGTTGCTGACCACCTCAAAACGCGCCAGATTGCCGTAAAGCACCTCCAGCCGCTCCTGCACATTTTTCATGCCGATCCCTGCCCCGGTGCGCGCCAAAGCTGAGACGGGCCGATTGCCCATGCCCACCCCGTCGTCTGCTACTTCGATGAACACGCGATCGCCCTCAATGCGGCTGCGCAGCGTTACCGTGCCGCCGTTCAAGCGCGGCTCCAGGCCGTGCTTGATGCTGTTCTCAATCAGCGGCTGCAACAGGATGCTGGGCACCAGCACGTCCAGTGTTCGCGGATCGATTTCTTTTTTCACGCGCAGCTTGTCCGCGCCAAAGCGAACCACTTCAATGTCGAGATAGTCGTCGGTGAAGCTCAATTCATCGCGCAATGGAACGTAGGTATCGTGGTCCTTCAGAAGCGCGCGGAGAATGTTGGCCAGCTTCACGGTCATCTCGCGCGCCATCTCCGGCTTCACGCGCACCAATGACGCAATGGAGTTGAGCGTGTTGAACAGAAAGTGAGGGTTGATTTGGCGCTGCAGCGCGTCGAGCCTTGCCTCAAGCAACAGCCGCTTCTGCTCTTCCAGCTTCAATTCGATGCGGAGTGCATTCCACACTTTCAGAGCAATGCCCACATTGATGGGCGCGGCGAGCCACACGAAAACCTGCACCCAAATCTGCGAGGCGAGCAGCGCAAACAGGCGCGGCGGATGCGCATACTCGTGGGCCACCCAGTCCCGCAGCATCTCCATGACAGCGATCAGCACCAGTAACAGTATCTGGCGATCGACACGCGGCTGGCGCAGATTGCGGCGCACCCAGCGATAGAGGCTCAGGTCGATGAAGGGCGTGAACGACCAGATCTCCTCCGCCTCGACAAAGCGGCCCAGGATGCCCGCAGCCAGTCCCAGCGCCACGTTGAAAGGCAGGGCCAGGTATTCATGGTGGTAGACAGCGGGACCGGAAAGCACCACGCCGCCCAGCATGGCCCAGCGCGGCCCGAGCAACAGACCTAGCAGGACGACCGTTTCAAAAGATATGTCCGCCGCCAGGAAGTTGGGCACCCAGAAACGAACCCATACGCCCAGCGTAAGCGGCACCAGAAAAAAGGCCAGCAGCGCCAGCGTCTGCCTGGGTGTGCGCCGGTCGGCAAAGAAAAGCCGCCGGAACGTGACGACGCGCGCCAGGATGCTGGCCACCGACGCAACCACGCCGAGCTTCACCAGAAGCGTTATCCAGATGAGCCTGTCGGTCACAATGTCTCCGTCAGCATTGACTTTATCGCAACGAGGGGTTGGGAATCAGGGGCGTCCAAAGTGGCGGATCGCCGAAAGGGGCTGGTATGTAAGTTCTTTGTTTTGGCAGGTCATTTCGGGTTTTTCCAGCGTAACTTTATTCTTTTCATGGGCATGGGAGGAAAAGGTGGGAGGGGTGGGGTAGAACATCGTCGGTAGACGTCTGAGAAGCAGGTTGAACTGGCGAAAAATGGAGCGATTTGCCGCGTTTTGAATGCCATAAATTGATTGTGCGCGTTTTGACGAATTAAACTGCAAACTTGGGGAAGATATTGGAGATTAGTTTTGTCGGCTGGTTTCTTGATCCGAGTGCCCTGCGCCCCGCCCCAAGTTCCCTGCCCTTGTAGAATGAAACCATGGCATTTGTAAGCGTGAAGAAGGTCGCCGAGGCGGATTTTCCAACCCGCTGGGGCGCCTTTCGCATATTTGGATTTGAGGGTTTGCTGGCTGAGCCGCGGCCCGACTGCGAACCCGCGCCGCAGACTGGGAACGCGGTCGAAGGGCTGGTGGCCCTGGTCATGGGCGACGTTCACTCCGCGCCGCCGCTGGTGCGCATTCATTCGCAATGCCTCACCGGCGACGTGTTTGGCTCGCTGCGCTGCGACTGCCGTTTGCAGCTGGAACTGGCCCTGCGAAAGATCGCCGAAGAGGGCGCGGGCATTCTGCTTTACGAGCAGCAGGAGGGCCGCGGCATCGGCCTGATGGCCAAGCTCAGGGCCTACGAATTGCAGGACCATGGCATGGATACCGTCGAGGCCAACGTCGAACTCGGTTTTGCCGCGGACTGCCGCGCGTACGAACTGCCGGCCGAAGTTCTGAAGCTTCTGGGAGTCACTTCTGTCCGGCTGATGACCAACAATCCGGAAAAAGTGGCGGGCCTTGAGGCGGGCGGCATCGCCGTGGTCGAGCGCGTGTCGGCTGAAGTTGAACCGCAGGACACCTTTGCCGGCTATCTCAAAACAAAGCACGAGAAGATGGGGCACATTACCGACTTGATTGCGAAAGAATAGCCGGGTTACGCGTTGTCATGGTCGGCGATGACGCTGCAGCTACCGTCGTTGCGGAAGAAGATCCCCGGTCCGCCAACTTCTTCCCACCATCCCTTCCCTGTTTCCGATGGACGCAGGCTGATTGGGCCGAAGCGCCAGGCGGACTTGTCGCCGTCAAATGGCCTTTCCGTAAGAAGATCCTGAAAGTTCGGCACGGGCCACGTTTGATCGAGCACCTGGTAGTTATCGAGCCCTCCGATGAGCCAGGTATTGAAATGGTCCCTGGTCGATGTTCGTGGGGGATTGGGATAAAGCGCGATGATATGCGCCGTGCCATCGTGGTCGAGCCTTGTTGGGAGTTCGTGGACGATTCGGCGCAAGATATCGGAACCGGCGATGCCACCGCTCCAGAAATTAGCGCCTGCGACCGAAGCTTGGTCGGGTAGATACGGCGGATTTGCGAGAAGCAGATCGAAAGTCGAGTCGACCGAATCGAATAGATCGCCTAAGACAAATTCGATGTTGTTGACTCCATTCATTGCGGCGTTGAAGCGCGCAAATTCGAGCGCCCGCGGATTAATATCTACCGCAACCACGCGCTCGCAATGGTCGCTGGCTAGTATCGCATGCACTCCGGAACCGGCGCCAAGATCGAGGGCGCGCCTTCTCGGAATCCGTTTGACTACGCCGCCGAGGATGTAACTCTCCGCCCACAGCCACATAACTTGATTGATGGCCGCATTCTTGCAGGCTCGGTCAGTGACTATGAATTTCCCGTAGCAGGGAAAGAGGCAGAGCTTCGACAGTAGATTCGCGCCACTTTCTTCCGCCAGCCCGCTCTCCAGAACAGTATCGATAATTGGTTTTGATAGGTGCTTTCTGAGTCGATCGAAGGGAACAACATGGCCGTCGATGAAAAGCTCCAGCAAGGTGTCTACCGGATCATCTTCGTCGGGAATCCACTTTTGACGCAGGACCGGCCAAAAATTAACCCCAAGACGCGGAAATACGCCCAGACGGTTGGCACAACTGGAAAAGTTGTAGCCGCAGGCCGCTAATTCATCGGCGAGGTATTCCATGCGCGCTGAGTCAGCGAGGATTCTGGGAGGCGCGACGTCCTCGCTTATCGTTGCGATCAGGCCCATCGTCGAGGATAATCTCCTACTTGCGCAGAGCCTTGAGAACCTTGGCGGTGGTTACCACCTGGCCCACGTGACGCTGGGTGTGGTCGGCTACGTGAACCAGCGTGCCGCCAATGCTGGTGGGCAACTGCTTGCGGCCTACTCCGCGAAAGGTGTCGAAGGTAGCTGTGGCCAGCACGCGCACGCGGTTCCCTGCATTTCTGAATGAGACTTCGACTTCGGACAAAAGGGCGGCAAGAGGCTCGTCGCCGTTCTGCTCGGCCTTGAGGGCGGTTAACTGCTCGGCGGAGAGCTGATTGCCTTCCGCGTAGGTCAGGATGCGGTCGATCGAGCGGGCGATGTGGCGCAGATGGAATGCGATCGAAGGCAGGTCGAGCGGGTGGGTATGAACCTCGGCGTCGGTCAGGCCTTCGGTCCATTTGGCGATGTCGTCGAGGGCCAGGTCGAGGGCGTGCAGGACGGCGCGGCCTACGGCTGGGACTTCGGCGTGGGTTCCGCGGAGCCAGGGTTCAGTGTAGGGGGCAGAAACGGGGGAAGTGCTCATGGGAAGTCCTCAATCAAAAACAATGCAAGGTCGACCGCTTTGCTGCCAGTCGGAATTATGCTCAGCCGGCGCTCTTCACCCTGACCACCGTGATCTTCTCAAATCCCTCTTCAAACACCGGCGGTTTCAGCTTCTCGGCCATCTTGCGCATTACGTCTTCGCTGACGCTGCGGTCGCGCTTCGAGTTCCGCTCCAGGCACACTTCCAACGGCACATCGAAAAATACTGCCTGCACCTCGTAGCCGAAGCTCTTGGACATCTTGATCCACTGGCGGCGCTCGTGGATGGACAAGTTTGTCGCGTCGACATAGTTCCAGGGCATGCGCGCAATCAGACGGGCACGCAAGAGCGAACGGAGCGTCGAAAAGACCAGGCCCTGGTAGCGCTGTTCTTCAACGTCGTCGAAGAGAATATTGCGCAACAGGTCGCTGGACAGCGGCGTGACCCCGCGACGGCGGAACCATGTGGTCTTGCCAGAACCGGGGAGCCCAATGGCCAGCACGACATAGCCCCTGGGAGCTTGGGGCGAGCGCTCGGCGGCTTCAGGCTCTTTCGCGGGCGCCGTGGGAGTCTCCGGCTGCGTTTCAAGCTCGAACCGGCCAGAATCGGCCTGCGCGTTCCATTCCTGCCTGGCGGGAGCGTCATGGCGGGCGTGGCGGACCGGGGGTTGAGCGCGTACCTGCGAGGCGGGTGGCGTCGCTGGGCGAGGCGCTGGCTGTTGTGCCTGTCTTGGGGGCG
>Ga0182013_10006522_pt1 | contig 13185 bp, 15 predicted proteins | sample 612S2MmetaG_FD_120487 | JGI IMG/M metagenome (GOLD analysis project Ga0182013, IMG submission 120487) | Permafrost microbial communities from Stordalen Mire, Sweden - 612S2M metaG | ecosystem: Environmental > Terrestrial > Soil > Wetlands > Permafrost | place: Sweden: Stordalen | collected... | reverse complement strand
GATGCGCCACCATCGACAACCCAGTAACCTCTGAATCCTATTAGAAAATTCGACATTCTTATCGGAACAGCTTGAGTATAGTGGTTCAGAATTTTAAAGATTTTCAGGCATCTAAAGCATCGGTTTGAGGGCTGAAAACCGGCTCTTTGCCGACATCTTTATAGTCTACCTTCGCTTTCGATGACCGCTTCGACTGAATGTTATTTTCTTTAACCCCTATCTTTTTCCACTCTGAGGCGACCCCGTTATGCTAGACAGGTTGTCTATGAGATCTCATGAGTCAACAGGTGTATAGGAAAGCAGGCGGGCGGATGAGCCCGCTGTAGCTAAATGCAGCTTTAGATAAACTTTTTAGTTAAAATGTACTACTCTGCTTAAAGTAGCAGAAGGAGGTTAGTTAGATTATGGCTCAGTTTGTCAGCAAGGAAACCAAAGAACAGATCGTCAAGGAGATTAAGGAGGAAGGTAAACGAGTAGTAGATGTAGCCAGTACTCACAATGTCAGCGCCAAGGCTATTTACACTTGGCTTAGGGGCGGCATTGGCGGTGACAGTTCCGCCCTGGAGATTGCCAGATTAAAGCGGGAGAACGAACAGCTCTACGGTATACTCGGCAAGGTTACAGCCGAGCTCAAACGCCCAAAAAAATAGCCCTGGTTGGGGAGGTGGATGTCGGCTGGCGCGGCAAGATCATTACTGCCTTGGGTTTAAAGCACTCAACAGCTTACTACCATCATACCCAGGCCGATCTGGATGCTCCGCTAGTCGAGCAAATTAAGCGTTTGCCCAAGGAGGATAAGAACTACGGCTACCGACGGGTAGCCTTAGCCCTTAAGATCGGCAAGAACCGGGCTCAACGCCTGATGAGGACCTACGGACTTAACCCCGTACCATCGCCTCACCAGCGGCACTACAAACAGCACAGTGGCATCCGGGAGGCTCCGCCCAACCTACTGAAGGTTTACGCCATATTCATCTGCCGGCCGGACTTCATTTGGGCTTGTGACTTTACCTATCTGTGGGTACCGCAGTTAAACAGGTGGTACTACTTAGCTACGGTTATTGATCTATATGCCCGGGATATTGTCGGCTGGGGCTTAAGCATCCACCATGACGCCGAACTCATCACCACAACCCTCTATGACGCCCTATCCGGCAAAAGCCAGCCGGCTATATTGCACTTCGACAGAGGGTCCGAGTACTTGAGCGAAGCCCATATGGATTTGTTAAGTGTTTTGGGTATCAGACCCAGCGCTTCAGCCAAAGGCAGCCCATGGCAGAACGGCTACCAGGAACGGTTTTACGGCAGCTTTAAGACTGAGCTGGGATCACTGAAAGACATAACTTCTGAGGGTGAATTGTTTGAGCTAATTGCCCAAACTATCCATTACTATAACAACCGGCGGATCCATACCGCCCTAAAAACTAATCCACAGACCTATAGACAAAACTACAACAAGAAAAAAATCATTGGTCACATCACATTAACAGGGGTCAGAGACAAAGTGTCCAAGAATTCGGGGTCTTGACACCAATCAACGGACTCTTGCGGAGTTGCATTAGCAGGAACACCATTTTGAGGAAGTAACTTTACCGAAGCCTCAACGCCATTATTTACATGTACGTATATAAATGTCTGCGGAGTAATAATACTAGCTACGCTATCAATTTTCATAGGAGAGGGGTTTCCGAAACCAGGTAATACAACGGCATAGAAAGGAGAATTATCGTTCTCGCCAACAGTGTACCCCCCAAAAACCTTGTAGGTTGTTCCCTCGAAGTAAGTATATGTCTGTGACGTTACGTAAAAGTTCTCTGGGGTGTCATTATGTTTACCTACTAATTCTACTTGAACAAAAGCAGTACTATCTGGGCTGCCTACAGTGAACCCTGAACTTGAAGCAAGCCCAACTGTCCAAGAACTCGGGTGTTTGAGGCATAAACCATAGCCCGACAAGCACTGTGATTGCCAGCCACTGGTTGGATTAGGCCCAGCTGAGCTAATATGCGTCGCATCGTTATTTGTGTCATTTTTAGTAGAGTGGTTGGTGCTGTATACAAACCAGCCCACCAATCCAATTACAACAATAATCACTATAACTAGCATTAATCCAATAGCACCAAAGCCGTTTGAATTTTTCTGAGGTTTTTTCAATTTTATAGTCATACAGTGAACCTCTACGGCCTCACGGCCGTAGCATCATAGCAGTTCAAGCGTAGCTTGTCCGCTGTCTTCTTTACCTTGTTGTTGGATATAGCGCCTGATGATATCTTCGTTCACGCCACTGGTAGATACAAAGTAGCCAATCGACCAAATACCATCAAAGTCCCAGTAGACTTTGTCGAGAAACGGGAACTTTTCCCTCATGTCACGGGCGGTATTGGCCTTAATCAGTGAGACTGCCTGGGACACAGCAAGTTTGGGGGCAATGCTCACCAGGATGTGTGCATGGTCCTGGTCAGTGTTAACCTCGTGGATGACGATTTCAGGACAAAAACGCTGTACTTCTTTGATTTTCAGCTTGAGGTAGTCGGCCATACCGCCCTTGAAGATCTTACGTCGGTATTTGGTTGATATTACCAAATGGTAGCGGGTGTAGAAGACGGCGTGACCGAGCCGGTTGTACTTTTTCATATCTCCAGTGTACTAGCAGAAGACGACGAACGGTATTCATCTACGGCCTAACGGCCGTAGGATTAGGACCCACTAAAAGTAACTATATAAAAACAATCGTACGATTAACTATTGGGGTGGTCACTCTGTCCTGAAGCACCAGGCGTACTAATCTTCGGTTTATTGGACTTGCGGAAGAAACGGACTAGCAAAGCGACGAAAATAATAACGACGGCAACGGTTACTACGGTCAAAACAATGAAGCCGGTGTTAGCTAGGCTGCCGCTGGAAGACGTGCTACTAGCACTTCCTGGATTGTTATAAACGCTATTATCGTAAGTACTTGAACCATACGTCGAAGCAACAAGACTAAGCTGGTTACCATATAACAGATACATTTTATAAAAACAGCTTTCGTTAATTAATACGCTTATGATATCATGAGCGTACGTAATAACAATAATGAGGGTTTAAAATTATGTTTAGTAACTTTGGGTTTCTTGATCTGGACATGCCGGAACTGCTAATTATTTTAGCTATAGTCTTGCTGCTATTTGGCGGTAAAAAATTGCCGGAATTGTCTAAAAGCATCGGTGATTCTGTGCGTGAATTACGTAAAGGAATAAGCGGCAGTACCGATGATGAAAAGAAGAAAACAGAAGAAAAACCCCGACAAGAATCAGTCTTATAGCAAAAATAAGGCCGATATTCGCCTACCATTTATTGAACATATCCGTGAGCTTAGACGGCGTCTGTTTTATATTGCCCTCTCAGTACTAGGTGTCGCATTTGCAGCCTACGCCGTTCAACAGCGTATCGTTCATATTTTGTTAGCACCGGCTAAGGGACAACATTTTATTTATACCAGTCCGGGTGGCGGAATCGACTTCTTATTCCGTGTCTGTATCTATACTGGGATAGTAGTCAGTATTCCGTTAATAATTTACCAACTTCTTCAATATATAAGCCCGTTATTTAAAGATGAGTCTACCACCCGAACCATTGCTATAGGCAGTATGATATCTGGGGTATTTGCCGTACTTGGTGTAGTTTTCGGTTATTACGTAGGCATGCCGGCTGTTTTACACTTTCTTTTTCACCAATTCACCAGCCAACAAATACAGCCCCTGATAACAATCCAATCCTACATTTCATTTGTCACGCTTTATATGCTCGGTTCGTCACTGCTGTTGCAGGTACCCCTGGTTTTGGTATTTATTAACCGGATAAAGCCCTTAAAGCCATCCGGTTTAATTCATCAGGAGCGCTGGGTGATACTTGGCGCCTTTGTGGTGTCCGCCATCATGAACCCGACGCCGAATATTATCAGCCAACTGATGGTAGCCGGCCCGATTATTATCATGTATCAAGTTGGTATAGCTATAATCTGGCTTCGTAACCGCCACTCCCGCTATTCACCGAAAGTAACCGCTTTGCTCAAACAAGATGCCGAAGCTCGGGCTGTCCGTTTAGCGGCTGCAAATGGCTTAAAGCCTTTTGATCCTAAAGAAATTGCTCTGCCACCGCTAATGGCAGCCCAGGCGGCTCCGGCTCATCCGAGCCCTATCGATGCCCAGCCCACAAGTCCACAAACACACCGCCCAATTCACCGTCGGCCACTGCCCCGACGCATGTACCTGGACTTTCGTCCGACATACCCCCGTGTACCCCAGGCCGAATAGTTACTGTAAAAATAATCCCGATAATGTGTTGACAAGAAATGAATCCTTATTCTATAATTCTCTATAGGTTCAACAAAAATAAAAAATTAGGTAAAAAAATGAACAAACAGATCAGTGAACTAACACAAAGAGAAATTACCCGTAAGGAATTTCTGACTATTACCGGTTTTGGAATCATGTCGATCATGGGCATCGGGTCGATTATAAAACTCTTGAGCGGCAAAAGCTCTATCTATAACCACCAGGCATCAGCTGGTTATGGCGCAAGCCCTTACGGCGGCGCTAAAACACAAAATTCGTCTAATCTTTAATACTTTAACTATTAAATAGGCCCGGAACTTTAACCGGGCCTATTTGTGCTATTGGAAGGTGTTAGCCTACATCATCCCCATGCCGCCCATATCCGGCGCGCTAGGTGCTGCCGATTTTGGCTCGGGTACGTCGACAACGAGTGCTCCCATTGTCATGCTGGTACCGGCTATTGAAACCGCATTTTGCAGGGCTTCCCTGGTTACGCGTGTTGGATCGACAATTCCGGCAGCTTTAAGGTCAACTAGTTTATTTGGACTATTAACATCAATACCCTGCCCGGCTTTGGCGGCCTTAACTTTAGGCAGCCACTCGTCTGCATTAAGTCCGGCGTTGTTGAGCAAGATACGGAATGGTTGCTCTAAAGCCTTAACCAGTAAGCCCATACCGGCTACTACCGACATGTCATCAGACTGACTGTTAACACTTGCTGTCAAGTTAATCAGCGTTACCCCACCACCAGGTACAATGCCGTCAGATAGAGCAGATTTAACAGAAGCTACTGCATCGTCAACCCGATATTTCTTTTCTTCGATTTCCGTTTCGGTGGCACCACCGACTTTAATAACGGCAACCTTGCCAGAAAGAGAGGCTCGCCGTTTTTCCAAATTTTCCTTGTCGTATTCGCTGGTAGCAGCCTCAATTTGAGTGTTGATCTGTTTGACACGAGCTTGAATTTCTGTGGTTGACCCGCCACCTTCAATGATCGTCGTTTCATCTTTTGTAACGATGACTTTGCGAGCTGAACCAATCATGTCAAGTTCGGTATTTTCAAAGGTGTAGCCACGGTCATCGGTTACGACAGTAGCGCCGGTCAAAATCGCAATGTCGTTTAGAATATCCTTTCGACGATCACCAAAAGACGGAGCCTTAATGGCAACGGTATTAAAGACACCCTTAAGACGGTTTAAGACGAGCGTACCGAGTGCTTCACCCTCGACATCTTCAGCAATCAAGACCAAGTCTTTCTTACCGGCTTGGGCAAGCTTTTCAAGAAGCGGTAAAAACTCTTGGATGGAACTGATTTTTTTATCAGTTATAACTATGGCCGGTTTGTCATAGACGGCTTCCATTCGGGAAGTATCGGTTACCATATAGGCACTAACAAAACCGCGGTCGAACGTAAAACCCTCCACCACTTCGCTTTCCATAGCCAGACCTTGGCCTTCTTCTACGGTCACTACCCCATCTTTACCGACTTTCTCAATGACATCGGCGATCAGTTTACCAATTTCTGCATCGCCGGCTGAGATGGTGGCTACTTCGGCTACCCGGCTCTTCTTACCCTGGATATCCTCACTCATAGTTTCCAATTTGATAATTACATCGTGGGCAGCCGCTTCCAAGCCTTTGCGAAGTAGCATCGGGTTATGGCCGGCGGCGATCAGCTTATTGGCTTCGTTTAGAATATGGTAAGTCAGTACGGTCACAGTAGTAGTGCCATCACCAGCCACATCGTTCATTTTGCTGGCCACTTGTTTAATAAGCTCAGCGCCGACTTTGTAGCCAAGTGTCTCGTCGTCCGAATCACCGAGTTCGACGCCTTTAGCCACAGCCACGCCGTCATGAGTGACGGTCGGGGCGCCGTACGATTTGCTAATAACCACGTTACGACCTTTAGGGCCCATAGTTGTCTTAACGGCGTTATATAATATTTCAGCACCGCCTAATACGCGCCGTCGGGCATCTTCGTCATAAAAAACTTTTTTTGCCATTTTAAAATCCTCCTTTAATTAAAGTTATTTGACAGTAGCAAGCACGTCTTCTTCTTTAACAAGCATATATTCATTGCTGCCGATTTTAATTTCAGTCGGACTGTAACTTTTATAAATTATACGGTCGCCGGTTTTAACCTGTTTGACATCTTTGCCGACAGCCAAGACTTTAGCCACCTTAGGTTTCTCCTTGGCATTATCCGGTAAAAATAAACCGCTAGCTGTTTTGCTCTCAGCCTCTTCTTGTTCGGCGACAATGTAGTCGGCCAATGGTTGAATAGGTACACCCATAGATAAAATCCTCCTTAAAAATTACCTTAATCGTTAGCACTTCATATTAGCGAGTGCTAGCTCATCAGCACTCACTATACCCGACTGCCAATTTTACTGTCAAGTTATGTGTTCTTTAAATGATAAACAAAAGTGGAGAGATTGAGATTGTGAGTAGTGTTTTTTGGGGGGTGAAGGGTTGGAGGATTGGTGGTGGGTTGGGGTTTGATGTGGGTTATGGGGTGGATTGGATGGGGTGTGGGTTGGGGTTTGATTAGTAGTTGCGGGTTAACAGTTTAATAAGGAGGGTTGGGGGCCGAAGGCTAGGTGAGCGCATTTGCGCTATTTGTGCTAGTGCACTCACCCAGCCAAAGCTCAGCCGCTAAATCCTTTCCCTTATCGAAAACCCGTTCCACTGAAACGCTTCTCCAGCATCCCGCAAGTCGTGACACTCCTGCGAGTGCAATATAACGTCCGTTGGTACGGTTTCGCCGCCATCGATGTAATCGATTTCCTCACGCTCAGCCGCCGCAATTGGTACGGTTTCGCCGTCATCGATGTTATCGATTTTCTCAGGCTCAGCCGCCGCAAAAAGCTCGTCGTCTCCGAATAGCACTACCACTACCCTGCCGGGGTTGTAGTTGACAAAAGGCCGGTCGGGGTTGGGGGTGAGAGCAACCACCATGTCGCGTGGCTGCTGACCAGCTACCAGCAATTGCTCAACGACGTTGATGCCATCACTCGCAACCATGTCAGGTCCGTCTTCAGTCGCAAGGGCGGCTATATCGACAGCGCAGTGCTGTTGAGATAGTTTGTGCAGCTTACGGACCGAGTCGGAAATGCCGTAGCGGGCATCGCGGTGCTCTTTGCGAGCCGCTGGTGCCCGGTTGGCAGTGTCGTAGTGGACTAGAGTCCGCCGATGATTGTTGAGTTGGGCATGATCACGCCGTTGGTTTTGGCGTGCCGTGCTAGGAAATGTCGGGTCGTATTTGGCTATTTGGTTTACTACAACCTGTTTCATTTGTCTCCTTCAGGGAGTTATAAGTTACCAATTTGGCAACTTCTCTAAACTATTCACAATCTCAATTGTTAATTGAACACCGAGCAAAAAAGCCCCGGGCATTCAAGCATGCTGATTTGGACCATACCGTCGGTATTACTACCCGTTGCTTGGTCTAATCAAACATGTTTGAGATTCTAGCACTTTGACATGTATTTGTCAATATTGTATAATAACTTTATTATCCTGCTGTATCACTCCTTTTTTAAGCGTTATAATAGATAGCAATGTCTCCGAAAATCAATAAAACAGTATTAATGTCCGGGGCTGAGTACTTTGGCGATGCATTTGCCATTAATGCCCTGATGGATCCAACAGTTTCAGTTAATTTGCCCCAAGCGATCCAAGAACATCAATCGATCCTGTCGACTCTGGAGACAGCCGGCGTTACGGTTATTAAGGTGGAACCGCCAGCCGGGTGCCAAGACGGTGTTTATACTGCCAATTGGGGACTGTGCCGAAGTGGGCATTGTGTACTTTCTTCCCTGCCCAATATGCGACAAGACGAAGAACCCTATGCTGAACTGACAATTAATAAACTTATCCAAAAAACCACAAAAGCACCTTACCGCTTTAGCGGTCAAGGCGATGCCCTACCATGTGGAAACCTGTTGTTTTGTGGCAGTAACTATCGAACTGACGTGAGAATGCACGCTTTCCTAGAAAAAGAACTTGGCTATAAGGTTATAGGGTTGCAGACCATTCCAAAGTTAGATGTATACGATAGGGCGGTCATTAACCCGATTACCGGTTGGCCAGACAGCTGTTTTTATGACCTAGACCTGGCGCTCGCCGTTATTACGCCTGACCTGATTGCCTGGTGCCCTGAAGCATTTGTGCCAACCAGCCAGGAAAGAATAAACTCATTGGCTATTAATAAAATCAGGGTGTCTTTTGACGAAGCCTCTAAAGGGTTTGCCTGCAATCTAGTATCTACCGGGGAAACTGTTGTTATGAGCGCTCACGCTCCGCAGTTTCGAACCGCTCTTGAAACCCAGGGATTTAAAACAATTACATCCACCGGTACTGAACTCAGCAAGGGTGGCGGTTATATCCGCTGCATCACCCTGACGCTTGATAATAATTAATGCATAGATTTTTTGATTTACATCTGGGGACTTAACGCACTAACAATTAAATTTTTAGTTGGTGCTTTTTAGCTGCTGCTCGTGCCGTACTAATTTCATCCCACCGATGTTCGCCATCGGCGCGTTCAATGGTTTTTTCATGCCCCTTGCCTAGTATCAGAACCGTGTCATTGGTTTTTCCAGCCCTAGAAACCGCAAAGTTAATTGCCTCTGTACGGTCATGAACTAGAAATAGGTCGTGGCCGCGAACTTTACCGGCTTTTTCGGCGCCTTCGGCAATTTGGTTCATAATTTTCTGGCCATCAATATCGCGATCATCTTCTTCGGTAATAACTACCTCGTCGGCATATTTACCAGCCAGCTCACCTTGAACGGCCCGTTTGGCTTCGTCGCGTCGACCGGCCGATCCGAACATTACGATCATTTTGCCCTTAATAACCGGCCTCATATCGTTAAAAAGTTTTTCAAAACTGTCGGGGGTGTGTGCATAGTCGACAATTACGGTGTATTTTTGCCCGAGGTCGATTTTAGTCATCCGCCCTTCGACGCCTTCTAATGCCGCAATGCCCTGCTCTATCTGTTTATGGTTAAGTCCAATAGCCCGGCCGGTGGCCAGAGCTGCTAACGAATTATAGACATTGAAACTACCCGGTAGCTGGCAATGAATCGCGTACTCTTCGTTTTCAATTTTCGCGGTATAACTGACACCGGTTGGCTCAAGTTTGATATTCTCAGCCTGTAAATCACCCTTTCCAATCCCGTAGAGCAGCGGATGAGCGATGTCACTGGCAAATAATTTAGCGCTCGGGTCTTCGGCGTTAATAATCCCTACCCTTAATCCTGCCCGATTGCGGTTAGTCAATTTAAACATTAAACGCTTGGCGTCACGATATCTTTCAAATGTACGGTGATAATCCAAGTGTTCGTGTGTAACGTTGGTCATAACTGCTATTGAATAAGGTACCCCGAAGACACGATGTTGAGCCAAGGCTTGAGAAGTTGTTTCTAGCACTAGCCACTCGATACCTTTAGCTTTCATCGTCTTGAGCCGTTTCATTAGTTCAGGAACAGTTACAGTAGTCATGTGATGAATTTGTGGTTGGATATCGTTACCAACACCATACGCAACCGTGGTCATTAAACCAGACTTATAGCCAGCATCAGTTAGCATTCGGTGGATCATGAAGCAGGTGCTCGTTTTGCCATTAGTACCGGTTACACCGATAACTTTCAACCCATGTGCCGGAAAACCATTCATGGTATTAAATAGCACGGCTTCGCCTAGATGGCCGTACGGTTCGATAGCTGGAAACAAATCTTTAGGAATAAACTTCTTAACTGTTGATCGAAATCCCATAAGCTTTAGTATACTTTAAGTAATGAAAATTTTGGGAATAGAGTCAAGCTGCGACGAAACCGCGGCAGCAATAGTTGAAGATGGTCATAAGTTACTGAGTAATGTGGTGGCATCGAGTATGGCGCTACACGTCCAATATGGCGGAGTTGTACCGGAAATCGCCGCCCGAAGCCATATCGAGGCAATTCTACCGGTTATCGTTCAGGCTCTAGACGACGCAAAAACCGATTGGGGTGAGGTTGACGGTATTGCGGTAACTTACGGAGCCGGTTTGGGCGGTTCGCTTTTAATAGGCGTCTTAGCGGCACGCACCTTGGCAATTATTAAAGATAAGCCGCTCTACGCCATAAATCATGTCGAGGGTCACGTCTATGCCAACTTTTTAACAGATACTGCCCTGCCCGGTTACACCTTACGACCTAGTCAGCCATCTTTCCCGATGCTAGCCCTGATTGTCAGCGGCGGTCATAGTCAGCTGGTCCTTTTCCGAAACCACTTTGATTACAGCTTGCTCGGTCAAACTCACGATGATGCAATTGGCGAAGCTTTCGATAAGGTGGCAAAGATTTTGGGCCTGCCCTACCCTGGCGGACCTAGTATTGGCCAAAAAGCTTTATCCGGCGATCCTTTATATTTTGACCTGCCCAAAGCTAAACTAGACGGTAAATATGACTTTAGCTTTTCTGGCGTTAAGACGGCGGTTTTAAGGCTAGCCCAAGCCCAAATCGGGGAGAACTTCAACTTCCCTTCTAAAAACCTGCCAGAGCGCCTGAATGAAGCCCAGAAAGCCAACATTGCTGCCAGTTTCCAACGTGTTGCTATTGAAACAGTCGTTGATAAAACTATTTTAGCCTATAACGAATTTCGGCCGGCCTCAGTTGTTATTGCCGGCGGTGTCGCTGCCAGCCCTGAACTCCGGCGTCAGCTTACCGAACGGCTACCGATCGAGATCAGCTACGCCGATCCGAAACTTTGCACCGATAACGGCGCTATGATTGCTGCCATTGGCTGTTTCAAGGTTAGGCATAAACAACCAACAGCTGATCCCTATAGTTTAACTATTGAGCCAAACTTGAGTATGTAAATCAGTTGCCAATAAAATAGATAGTTAACTACCTCTCGAAGTATATTGGCTTAAACTTATTAATTAACTGATTAGGTTTCAGAAAAATACTTATTGATAGCATCGAACATTATCTCGTAGTCTTTACGATCGGTGTCCAAAGCCCGTTGTTTAACCGCTTTAATCATAGCTGGTGGCAAATGAGTCGTATATTTACGTATAAGTACACCATCGATTTTGTGTAATGGTTTCTTATCATCACTTGTTTTTTTAACGACTTGGACGACAACCTTCTTCTCTGGTCGTGGGACCGAGGGTAATTCAAATGCTTGTTTACTGTTATTGTTTACTTGTTTACTAACGTATATATCTACGGGTTGTACTATTTGCTTCAGCGGATTCCGCTGTTGCATGACATCTTCTAGTTTCTTTTTATCCGTCATAACACCTTCCTTGCTAATTTTTTATAATTCTTACTACCATTATGTTCGGGGTCATAAAGCACAATCGGTAAGCCGGCCAAAGAAGCTTCGGCGTGGCGAATACTGTAGTCAATCGAGTAAGGGAGTAACAGATCGCTGTAACGTTCGCCCACCTCTTTTAGAACAATTCGAGCAATGTTGGTACGGGGATTCACCATGGTTGGCAATATACCAACGATTTTCAAATTGGGGTTCAGACCTCTTTGAACCTTTGCTACGGTATTAAGAGCCTGTTGCAACCCCTGCATTGCTAGAAAATGGGCTTGTAGTGGAATTATAACTTCATCAGCTGCAACCAAACTATTAATAGTCAGATATCCCTCGCTGGGAGGTGTATCGATAATTATATAGTCGTAATGGCTTTGTAGATCCTGTAATAACTGTTTGTCAGTACCGACTTGGGTGGCGTTCATGCCAGCCTCAGCCAAGGCAAGGTCCGGATGAGCAGGCAAGACATCAAGTGCAAAATCAGTAGTTACAATCACATCTCGGTTCGTTGTATTTATATCTGTTAACAGACTGCTGATATTTTTTTCCAGCTGGGTAGGGTCAATTCCGACTGCAATCGTGGCGTTAGCTTGAGGGTCAAGATCTACTAAAAGTACTCGTTTGCCCATTTGCCGTAAAGCAGCGGCAAGGTTCACGGCGGTGGTAGTTTTTCCGCTACCGCCTTTTCGTAACATGATGGCGATTGTCTTAGCCATTAGCCCTTTACTCCCAAACTGTTTTTATCATTCCAGCACCAAACTATTTTACGCTTGGCGTTGTTTAATGCTAACCCTTACCGGTAAATGTATTGTATCGTCTTCTAGGCTAGTTAGCTAGGTATACGTAACACAAATTAATAAGTAGCTAGAAAAAAGCTACGTCAACTCTTTTACTCAGATAGTGCGGAGCAGGAGAGTGACGCTATGGCACTTTTAATGTTATGCTGTAACGGATGAAACTGCCTAAAGTTTACGAGCCAAAAGCTTACGAAGAAGATATTTATGCTCTCTGGGAAAAGTCGGAGGCATTCAAGCCTGTCGGCAGTGGCCCAAGCTACGGTTTGGTTGTCCCGCCACCCAACGCCAACGGCGATTTACATATGGGTCAGGCCTTGACGTTAGCGCTGGAGGATATTGCTGTCCGCTACCATCGCTTAAAAGATGATCGGGTTTTGTTTATACCAGGCGCTGACCATGCCGGTTTTGAGACTTGGGTGGTTTATGAGCGCTTGTTAGCATCAAAAGGTAAGAGCCGCTTCGATTATAGCCGTGAAGAACTGTATAAGCAGGTATGGGATTTTGTAGCTACAAACCGTGAAAACTTCGAGAAACAGTTTCGACGGTTAGGCGCTAGCGTCGACTGGCAACATTTTACCTTCACTCTTGACGATAAGATTGTTAAGCGTGCCTACGCGACCTTTAAAAAAATGTGGGATGAGGGCTTAATCTACCGTGGCGAGCGATTAGTTAACTTCTGCACCTTCCACGGTACTAGCTTTGCTGATATAGAAGTTGAATTTAAAACAGAGAAGGGTAAGCTTTGGGACATCCGTTATCCG
>Ga0182013_10006520_pt1 | contig 13187 bp, 17 predicted proteins | sample 612S2MmetaG_FD_120487 | JGI IMG/M metagenome (GOLD analysis project Ga0182013, IMG submission 120487) | Permafrost microbial communities from Stordalen Mire, Sweden - 612S2M metaG | ecosystem: Environmental > Terrestrial > Soil > Wetlands > Permafrost | place: Sweden: Stordalen | collected... | reverse complement strand
TGCGTTGCGCAGTCACGCGGTTCGCCGCGAGTCGATCGCGCTGGCCCCCGAGGCGGTGCTCGAAGCGCGAACCGACGACCTCGCGCTATCGAAGATCGACGGTGACCACGTGCGGCACGCGCTGGAACGCCTGCCGCGCGAACATCGCGAGGTCATTGAGATGGGCTTCTTCGCCGGCATCTCGTACAGCGAAATCGCACGCACCATGGCCCTTCCGGTCGGCACCGTCAAGACCCGCATTCGTACCGGCCTGCGCCGCTTGCGGGCCGAGTTGGAACAGCTCATCCGCGCCTGACCTCGGCAATGCGACGCCTAGTCGACCGCCGCGAACATATGACGAAAGGACGAACGAACATGAGCGACCTCGAGACTGTCCTCGGCGACGCCATCGCCCACTGGAACGCCGGCAATCTTTCCGGTTAGCTCAACATGTACGCCTACCGGATTCGGCTTCACGGGTACTCCCCTGAGCCGATGGACAAAGCCGCCGTCGCCAGCTTCTACTCGATGATTTGGGAGGCGCTTCCGGCTGCCGGCCGGCCAAATCCGCACCTGGACATTCACCAGACCATCACGCAGGGCGACGTGTTAGCGTGCCGCTTCACGATGTCCGGCGTTCACCAGGGAACCTTCATGGGCGCATCCGCCACTGGCCGCGCCTACGTCTTAGCGGGGGTCACGATGATTCGCTACCGTGACGGCAAGGCGATCGAGCGCTGGTCCAGCGCGGACATGCTCGGCCTCCTGACGCAGCTCGGTGCCCGCACCGGCCATGCTGTAGCAGCCACGAACTTAAGAGGCCGCAGCAGGAGCGCAAACGCAAATATCAGATGCACGCGCTCGTTCACTGCGCGCGCTCGGCGTGTCTGCGTTCGTCGCTGAAGCAAGCGACGGGAACGGTTGCGGATGAGTTCTCTTGTAAGATTGAAATCTCGGAGCGTTCGTTTCTCGTTGAAGGGGAGAGAAGCGCGATGAGCAACGACGAGTATCGATTCACGACGCACTGGCGGGTCCAAGGTACCTGTGAGCGCGTCTCTGACGTACTGGGCGATACGGATCGCATTGCAAGCTGGTGGCCGTCCGTGTACCGGGAGTGCAACGTCGTCGAGCGGGGCGGCCTGCACGGCCTCGGACGGCGGGTCGCAGTGACCACGAAGGGCTTCCTGCCGTATGCTATTCGCTGGCGGTTCACCGTGGTCGAAGAGTTCTATCCGCACGGTTCACGAATCGTTGCAGACGGTGACCTCGAAGGCGAAGGGCGTTGGACCCTAACGCAGGACGGCGACGAGGTCGACATAACCTACGACTGGCGTGTACGTGCGAACAAGCCGTTGTTGCGACGTCTCGGACATTGGCTGCGGCCTCTCTTCGCGGCGAACCACGACTACACGATGCGCCAGGGATTGCGCGGCTTGCGAGCGCAGGTTACGAGTCAATCCGTTTGAGCTTCGCGCAAGGCAACAACGGCCGCGCAAATTCGCCCACCAACGTGCACCTAACTCTGACTTGCCGATGAATGCCGCGAATGCACGTTCTCGGGACTTCGGCCCCGCATCGGCCGAATCGCCTTTGATGACGTTGAGCGCGCGATAGCGCGCGCCGATCCGCAAACTGCCCGAGCGGAACCTCGACGGAAACAGCACCGTTCATTGGTGCACAGCGCGTCGCACGCGGGGGCGATGGGCGCCGTTCGAAAAGGGCCTTCGCAAGCGCCTAAATATCCTTGATAGCCGTCAAGCGGTCGCCCAACGCATCGGCTGCTTAGCTGCTGCTGGCAAAGCAAAGGCGAGCGAGTGACCGGGGTGACATTCCGATGCTCACGACCGCGGACTACGAGTCGATCCTCGAACTCATCCGAGAGCTCTACGAGTGCGAATCGCCGTTGGCGCTCTGTCGGCACGCGACACAGCGGCTCGCGCGGCTCATTCCCTGCGAGGTCGCGTCATTTAACGCGATCGACCCGAACGAACGCGCCGTGGTAGCGACCGACGTACCCGAAGGCACCTGTACGGAACAGATGCGAGCGATCCTTGCACAGCATCTCGACGGGCATCCGCTCGTCGCGACGCTGATGCAGCTACGCGAGCCCACCGCGCTGCGGCTCTCGGACGTCGTCAGCCAGAATCGGTTCGCACAGACGCCGGTCGCGTGTGACTTCTACCGGCCGATCGGGTTAGCGCATGCGCACTCGCTCGTCGGCAAGGCTGAGTTCACTCAGGGATTGGTGGTCATGGTGTCGTTCGACAGACGCGGTCGCGACTTCAGTGACCGCGAATGCGACCTGCTGCGGAGGCTAATGCCACACATCATCCGCACGTACACGATCAGCCGACGGCTCGCAGCTATCGAGGCATGCGCGAGCAGGCTCGAAGAGTTGACGCCGCGCGAAGGTGAAGTTCTCGTGCTCCTAGCCGACGGGGCGACCAATGAGGGGATCGCACGTGAGCTGACGATCTCACCGAGGACCGTTCAAGCGCACCTCGATCGGCTCTACCGCAAGCTCGGGGTCTCGAATCGAACAGGCGCGGTCGCCATTTATTTAAAGGCGGCACTTCGCGAGCGGGGGCGGTCCGCAGGTGCCTTAGCCACTCCGACGCTACCGGCCGACAACGGTGTCAGGTGATCGGCAGCGTGTTCGCGCCGTCGCCTCAAACGACGGAACATCGAATTGCTCGAGGATCCCCTTCTTGGCGCGCCGTGGACTGCGATGATCTTCAGTTCCGGGGTTCTCAAGCCGCCGGTGGCGCAAGGCGTTGCTGCGAACAAAGATGGTACCGCACCAAGCGACGCAGCGTACTTCCTCCGCCGTTTCCTCCAGTATCCGTGAAGCATCATGTTGAACTCCACGTTGCGATCCCGCTCCTCCCAGCTGGCCTGACAAGGATCTTCAGTACGCCGTCCGCTCGAGAGACGGCTCTTGAGTCGAAGGTGTCAGTACGCCTACCTCGATGGGAGTCGTCGACGACAAGCCCCACTCGGCCCAGGATCCATCGTAGACGCGACCGCCACGCCGACCGAGCAGTTCCGTGAGCACGAACCACGCGATACTTGCTCGATTACCGATCGTGCAATACGTGATAAGCTCCGGGACGTCGTTGAAGCGGCCAGGAAACACGCCGCCAAGCACATCTACGGGCGCGTACGATCCATCGCTATTCACGACTGCATCGAGCGCGACGTTGCGCGCGCCGGGGATGTGCCCGGCTCGGCCCGCGCCTTCCGTAGCACCGGACGGCCAGAACCGTTCGCCGCGAAATTCCGCTTCGCTGCGCACGTCCAGGATGGCGCAATCCGCTGACCCAATCGATGCAGCGACGTCCGACTGCACGGCACGAATCTCGCCATTCGGTTCAGGGAGAGCGTAGTGAGCTGCCTGCGGCTCGGGTCTTTCGGTTGTCCACGGTCGAGCTTCTTCTTGCCATTGACGTTTTGAAAGATTCAGTATGCTGGCGTCAAGATGGCGATATAATTTGAGCAACCAATACCCCAGCGCGGGTCCGTATCCGTAGAACACGACCTTCGTGCTCGCCGTGATGCCTGACGCACTCAGGACGTTCTCGAGCGCGGAGCCATCGATGAGCCGATAACTCGAATCTTTCAGATCGCGGTAAATGTTCCAAAGCACCGCGCCGGGGATGTGACCCTCGTCGTAGGATTTGGGGCTAACATCAACCTCGACGACCCGAATTGCGGGATCGTCAAGATGGGCGGCCAGCCAATCCGCTGAAACGAGGGCGTCGGGATTCGCGTAGACCTTGTTCTGCATCGAGTTTCTCCAACGAATGACGTGCTGACGCGCTGCTCGACGACGGGACGACGCTACTCCGGCAGCCGACGGCGAACGGCGGATCGCGGCGATTGGCGGCGCCATCATTCTGCTCCAATAAGACAGACCCGTTCGCAAAACGGCCAGCCGCGTGCCGGCAAGCTAACCTACGGCTTGATGTTCTGATTCATGCGGAAGAGATTCGTCGGGTCGTACTTGCGCTTTAGCTCGACCAGCCGCTGATAGCTGGGACCGTAGGCCGACGGTATGCGTTTCGACTCTTCAGCGGTCATGAAGTTGACATACGCGCCGCCGGTGGCATACGGCGTCGCTGCATCGAAGACGGAACGGCACCAAGCGATGCCGGCTTGGTCCTCGGCCGGCGTCTCCCAGCGTCCGTGGACGTTCATAATGAACTTCACGGTGCGATCCCGATACGCCGTGGCATCGGGCGCGACGCGGCTGGTCGCCCCTCCCATCTGGCCGATAAAGATCTCGCAGTGCGGGCTGGGAAGTCTGCTTACGGCTTCGGTGATAACGTCGACGGCGCCGTCCGCGAGGTCGGCAAAGTTGTGCGACTTCCAGTAGTTCCGGGCGCCGGGCGCGAGCAGCGGATCGAAAGCCATTTGCCAGCCGACGAACGGCTGGGAACCGATCACGTCGACGATCGGCTTTCCCAATTCACGCAGCGGTTTCAGCGCCGCCTCACCGCTCGCGCTATCGCCGGCGCAACACGCGGTAAAAACCAGGACTTCTTTGCCGTGCCATTCTTCGGGAAGGAAAGGCAACGGTGGCGCTTTGCGCATGACGACCCAGGCCGTGACGTCGTCCGGACTAGCCGCACAGAATTCGCGGTACGAGCGAAGCAGCTTTCGGGCATCCGCCATCGGATGGATGATCAGGCCCGCGAGAACCTCTGGCCCCACTTGATGCAACTTGTACGTGAACTCGGACACGACGCCGAAGTTGCCGCCGCCGCCCCGAATGCCCCAGAACAGGTCGGGGTTTTCGGTAGCCGAAGCGGTAAGAATTTCCCCTTCGGCAGTTACCACCCGAGCGGAGACCAGGTTGTCGATGGTCAAGCCGTACTTGCGGCTGAGCCACCCGAACCCGCCGCCCAACGTCAAGCCGGCGATGCCCGTCGTCGAGTTGATGCCCGTCGGCGTCGTGAGGCCGTGTTCTTGGCACGCTTTGTCGAACTCGCCGAGCGTCACCCCAGGCTCGACGGTCGCAAGGCGACGCTGCGGATCGACCTCGATGCGTTTCATGCGTGAGAGATCGATCACCATACCTCCGTCGCAGATCCCGTTCCCAGCAATGTTGTGCCCTCCGCCGCGAACCGCGGTAAGCAGGCCGTGCGCCTTCGCAAGCGCCACCGCGTGACGGATATCCTCGCTGGTGATACACCGGACGATGAGCCCCGGCCGCACATCGATCATTGCGTTCCAAACGGCCCGGGCCGCATCGAATTCGGGCGACGTCGGGCTAATCACCTCGCCGCCGAAAAGCTCGATGGTCGCCTCGTCAATCTGAGTCCGGCTACCGTCCGATGCGGTAATCGTCAATTGAGACATGATCTCGTCCCCCAATGAACTGAGCTAGCGATCCCTAGACAAAGGTGACGAACTGTTATCGAATTGTCGCTCGAGTATGTTCGGAGACGCCTCATCATCTCGTTGGTTCCCCGACGCCGGAAGGCACCGTTTGTTCGTCCTTGAGTGCGGCTCGCAACGCCGCACGCAGTTCGGGCGTCTCGGCGTGACCGTGCGAACTGACGGCGTGGTGAACAGCCGCGGCCAAAACCTCGTGCTCCCGTCCGGAAATCTTCAGCGAGCAATCACTCTCACTTGGAAGCTCCCGGCAGTCCACGTATTTACGGATTTCCGCCACCGCAGTATCCCTCCCTAAAACGGCACAATTTAGCAGCAACCACTCAGGCATCCGGCTCTAATCCAGGAGCGTGGCACGAACAGCCCGCAACGCCTCGGTCCAACCGAAGCAACCTGCATGCGGTGTGCCCACGATAGGGCACGAGAAACGCTTCGACAATAGGCAATTCTGCTTAGTGCGGTCGGCCCTGGCGCGCATGTTCGACCACGCAAATGCGGCCGTCAGGATCGAAATTAAAACCCCCGTTCCGATTCTTGTGAGCGCCGGGAAATTCTCAACGCAAGTGGGGGAAAACGAGGGGAACGGGAGAGCTTGCTTGCCAGAAAACACCGTAAACACGAGCTTCTTTCAGGACGATGATCGCGGCCAAGAACGCGGGCTTCCTCAACGTGATCGTGCCCGAGGCAAATACCGCCGAAGCCGCCTTGATCGCCGGACTCGACATCTACGCCGTGCCGGCGCTCGCCGACGCCGTGGCGCTAGTGCTAGTGCTCGGACACGGCGCAAAAATCCGCTGCGTCAGCTCACCGACATCGCCACCGTTTCCGGGGGCGGTGCCGGCCGGCAGAGACTTCGGCGACGTGCGCGGCCAGCGGACCGCGAAGCGGGCGCTCGAGATCGCGTCGGCCGGCGGCCATAACGCCGTGCTCGTCGGGCCGCCCAGATGCGGCAAGACGATGCTCGCCCGCCGGGCGTTGTCGTCATCGAGCGTGAAACCGCAGTCGGCAGATCTCAGCGACGATCGGCGCATTGCTGTCGTCGAGTGCGAAATCGCGATCGACGGCTTGCGCGCGTTCCACAAAAAGTCCGATGGCGGCGAATCCGGCAGCGGCCGCCGCGTCTAGTTCGCCGGCATCGGCGGGAGCTGGTGTGCGCAACGACGGGAGCCGATAGATTCGTTCGCCGCCGATCCGGAGCGGTTCGCGGCTCGTCGCGAGAATACGCACTTCCGGGCACTCGCGCAGCACCGCGTCGGCGAGGAGCGCTGCATCTTCGATGAGATGCTCGCAATTGTCGAGAACGAGCACGAGCTTCTTTTGCCTGAGGTGCGCGACGAGCGCATCGAGCGGCGGGCGGTTCGGCGATTCTTGAATTCGGAGGGCTCGGGCAGCGGCGCCGGCGATCAGCGATCCGTGTGTAACCGGGGCCAACTCGACAAGATACACGAGCGCGCCGGTGTCGGCACCGAGTCTGTCGCCGACAGCCAGCGTGATCCGCGTCTTACCGATGCCGCCCGCTCCGGTCACCGTGACCAGGCGGTTGCCGGTGAGCATTCGGACGAGATCGGCGATCTCGCTTTGCCGGCCGATCAACGTCGTCCGGGGTAACGGGAGCGACCTCGCGGGGCCGGGCGTGCCCGGACGGAGGCGGCAATTCACCGCGCAGCTTGCGCGGCCGCTGTCGTGCCGCGACCGTTTCAAACTCCGCCGCGTCGTCGGGCGCCAACCGCAGCGCCTGGGCGAGCAGCGCCACCGTGTCCCGGTAAGGCGAACGCCGGTCGCCGCGTTCGAGCGCGCTGATGCCGACGGAACTCATTTTGGCCCGCTCAGCAAGCGCATCCTGGGACAGCCCGGCGGCCAATCGATGGCGCCGCAAGAGCGTACCGAATTCCGAAACCGCTACGCGTTCTTTCTCCACGGTCACACCCCGGCTGCATCTGGCGACGTCGCGAACGCCGCAACTGTATGACTGAACTGTATGACCGTTTGTGTCATGGTCCTTCCGTATGCGTCACTATTGGATCACGGCGACGCTCGACGCGAAAGCCGGCGCGACACGACCAGCAAGATGCTTGGAGCATACAATCGGCGAGCCGCGTTGTGCATCCTAATTTGTAAGTGCGGCAGCCTTCTTGCGCTGCTCATTGAGGCCGACGGATGTTTCAATGAAAGCCCATGCTCGCGGCGGGCGCGACGATCGTATTCGCAACTTCCGCACCGGTTTTCGCTCAAGATTCGCTGACGGTGCGCCGCCGCCCGCTGTTCCGACGCAGCAATTCTCGTTGCGCGTCGAGTCGATGCGAATATCCAATACCCGGTCTATGCACGAGGACACCGACTACGTCACGGTGACGCTTTCCGTCTGCGGGGGAGTGCTGCAAACGCAAACAAGAGCGCTCGGCAACGTGAACAACGGGACGCACCCAATCGGGCTAACGTTTAACAACGTCGCGGTCGGAGTAGGCCAGACCGCTGTGTTGACGTACGCGATCGTCAACAACGGGCAAAATACACAATCAGAAGTCATCACTGCGCTCGAAGACGCCGGGACCGCGCTCGCGCAAAAAGGTGCAGTGGTGGCGTTGGCGGCAATGGCGGATCCATCCGTGGCCCAAACGTGGGGCCCATAAGCGAGCTGAGTACAATCGCCTTTGCCGACTGCGATCTTCCAGTGGCAGCAGGCTCGCATCAGTTCAGCTTTGCCGATCTGCAAAAGGGAACGCAAAGCGGCGCGTTGATTTCGGCCTCCGATCACTCACCGGGAACTGATTCCGCCTGGGGGTGTGGAAGCAACTCGGACCGCTACGTGAACTGGTCCGTGCTGGCATAGGTCCGCACAGTCCCGGGCCATCGGCATAGGAAAGAGCCACGCGGCGCTTATCATGAGCGCTGCGCGCGTCTGCGCAGCAAAGTCAATGGGATCGTCGATGATGTTTTGTCGCATCGAGGGCCCTCAGACTTCCGCGCGTAAAGATCGCGAAGATTTTCGTTCAGACCAAGAGGTGATGATGCAGTGAGGCCGCCGAGTGGGCGCATTCAGGCATCGGCCCGCGCGAGTGCTTTTCCCGGCAAGCAGGGAACGGGCGCTAGTGTTTCGTGCGGCGCGCTTTCGTCCCGGGTGATGATCCGTCGCGTCGCGCTGTGCCTGCTCGGCGCGACGTGCGCGTTGGGCGGCGGTTGCGCGTCCGGCCGGCCGATGGCGGCATCCGTGCCGGCGCGTCATCCGTGGACCGTTCCCGGCCGGCTGCGCATTGCAAGCAGCTATTCCATGAGCACGTTGAATCCACTTTTAGGAAACACGATCGCGGACGCTGCGTTCGGCCGGCTCTACAGCGACGTTCTCGTTAGCGAAGATTCAAACGGTCGCCTCGTGCCCGATCTCGCGGCCGAGGTCCCGACGACCGAAAACGGTGGAATTAGTGCCGACGGTCTAACCATTCACTACAAGCTGCGCAAGAACGTAAAGTGGCAGGATGCGCAACCGTTTACGAGCGCCGACGTCAAGTTTACCTTTGACGCCGTGATGAACCCGGCCAACGACGTCAGCGCCCGGGTCGGCTTCGATGACGTCTCGCGCGTCGACGTTCCCGACGCGCGCACGGTCGTTTTCCATTTGCGGCACCGCTACGCGCCGTTCGTCACAACCGTTTTCGGCGACGGCTGGGGAGTTTTACCCGCGCACATTCTGGCGAGAGAAAAAACGCTTAACGACGTTCCCTTCAACGCGATGCCAGTCGGCACTGGTCCGTTTCGCGTCGTCCGTTGGGAGCGGGGTAATCGGATCGAGCTCCGGCGCAACGACGAGTATTTCATGGGCAGACCCAAGCTTGAAAGCGTCACCATCGAGCTCGTATCGGACGAAGACGCCGAGGTTTCGCAGTTGCGCGCGCACGAGATCGATTGGGCGTTTCAACTTTCTTCAAGCGCCTATCGAACCGTTCGCGGCACGGCGAACGGCGAACTGCGCTTCGTATTGACTCCGGTGAACGAATCTATGGCGCTGTTCTTCAACAATGCCAAAAAACCGACCGAAGACGCCCGGATTCGCAAAGCCATCGTCTTCGCGCTCGATAAGGCTGGACTCACCCGCCGTCTGACGTTCGGCACCGCTGTTGTCGCGACGCAAGACATTCCATCGTTCATGCGGGCGTACGATCCGACGCTGCGCCCGACGCCATACGATCCGGGCCGGGCGAAAGCGCTACTCGCCGACGCCGGATACGGTCCGGGTCACCCGCTAACGCTCGACTCTGGTGGCCGAGGGCCATCGAGGCGATCAACCCCGATCTGCGCGGATTCGAGCCCAACCCGGTTATCCAAACCTGGAATGCCTGGCAGTGGTCGATTTAGCGGGATCGGCTTTGGCCAGCCCGTCCCGTTTCGGCTACACCAAGGCCGCAGGTTGTACCAAGCGAAAGCCAGGCGTCCATCTCGTCGTCGTCCGACCAAGTCGAATCACTTCCGCAACTGTACGGCTTGTATAACTTGTATGTGTCGCGGTGTAACCGTTTGCGTCACAATTGAGCGACGGCGGCGCAAGTCTTTTCGACCATCGCCGGCGGCATGTCAATTAGCATCGGCGTGCGCATCAACTTCTTCCCGAGGACAGCCAATGTTTCGCTTGAACACAACGCTCGCGGCGAGTGCCGCGATAGTCTTCGCCGTGTCCATACCGGCGTTCGCTCAAGACGCCTTGACGCTCAGAAGCGTGCTCATCGCAGACATCGGCCGCGACGTCGATGCAGTTTCCGTTCGAACAACTTGCCAACATCGGCGGCACGGCGCGGATCGCGATCGATCTGGATGAAAACGGTTCGTTATCGGACGCGGCGGTGCTCTCGTCGAGCGGCCGCGCGCGGCTCGATCGAAGCGCGCTGGATGCCGTGCGCGCCTCGACGTACCAAGCGGCGACGGTCAACGGACACGCGGTCGGCGGACGCTACATCGTCGAGGTCGTTCTCGATCCTTCGTCGGGCGTCCACTAGTCGGACGCTTTGCGACGTCGGTCGCCGGAGACCGCTCACAGACTCGGCTCGGCTGCGGCGCGCGCGTAGCGGCCGCGCCGCGGCTGTCCGGGCCGCTCACGTCCGATCAGGTGCTCTTCAAAACACATTGCGTCGATGGAAGAACTGACTTCCGAGGAGACCGCTAATGCCGCGTTTCATTGTCGAGCGTACGTTTCCGCAGGGGCTGGTCATCCCAGCAAACGACGACGGCTCGCGAGTGTGCGAGCTCGTCGTCAACACGAATGGTGTGGAGCGTGTGACGTGGCTTCACTCCTACGTCAGCGCGGACAAGAAGAAGACGTTTTGTGTCTACGATGGACCGGACGAAGCCGCGATACGGCCTGCTGCTCGGAAGAATGACTTACCGGTCGATTCCGTCGTTGCGGTCACCGTTCTCGATCCGTACTTCCACCATTGACGCTCGAACGCCGGCCGATGGGAAACGCTCGCCGTCGCCGGTGACGGCGTTTCGCCGCCTAGCTAGCGGGTCTACGCGTGTCCGCCACGTTCTCGGTGCTGCATTCTTTCGTCGGCGTCGGTCGGGCTTCTCCGCTCTTCCATGCCGTTGCAAGGCTCGAGAGGAAGCTCTGGACGTCAACGGGAGTCAACGAAGAATCGGGCTTCGCTGTCACGCGAACGCCAAGTTCCTGGAGTCCCTGTTGCGCGACACGGATGTCGCGTAAGAGCGTCATCGGATCGAGCGTATCGCACTCATGCTTAAGGCGTGCCTTCGTTGCATTGTCTAGGGAGGTCGATGCCATCAATCGGTCGCAGGGCGTTGACGGAGGACAGTAGAGCTTTGCGACGCGTGCGCCTTCACGCTGCTTCGACTTCAGCTTAAAAAATGGCTGGAAATAGTTGATGTACAGCCGGGAAGCAACGTACAAGTTGGCCAGAGCATGCGTCGCACCAGTTCCGGAGAAACGCTCGTATCCGGCCAGCCTGCGCACCACAGCGCCGTTCTTTTGCTCGACCCAAGCCTGGTCGTTCTTGCGATAAGGTCGGGAACGCGTCTGAACGACGTTGCGTTCCTTGCAGTAGTCGATTATCGTTTGGTTGATGAATGCGCTGTCGTTGTCCGTATCTATACCAAGCATGACAAAGGGGATGTTGGTTGCAGCAGCATCGAGAGCTTCGCGTGTTAGCTCTTGATTCCGCATCGGCATGGCGACACACTCGGTCCAGCCGCTCGCGATGTCGGTGAGGACTCTCTTCAGTCGCTCCTCACGTTGCTCCGGCGTTCCATTTTGCCGGGCGGCCCAGCTAAGATCTTACGCCGCACTAACTAAAACAGCAGCAGGGGTGTCCTGCCGCAGGTGCCTTCGCGCCGATTTGTAATCAAGGCAAGACCGGTCAGACAGTTGGCCGATTGGGCATCCAGTGAACGAGCGCGATGGAAGCGACCGCGTCGAGGCGACTGGACAAGTTGCTTGCCGTGCGACGGATGCCGCGAGCAGACGCATACGAACGAAAAGATTGGCGATGACGCAATGGACCTGTTCGACGAAGCTACGGTGACCATGAAAGCGGCTGCGCTGCAAGTCTTCGATGAAGCTGTTGCCACCGACAAGGCTGCGAACATGGCGGCGATGCCGTCGCCAAAATGGGTCCCGTCGGTCCGACCCAGCGCCTTGAGCCGAGTTTGTAAGCCAGGTTTGCAGTCATGGATGGGACGGGAAGCACGAATGACATCCTTCGCATCCCTTCACCTGCGGACGACATTGATTAAGTCAAAGCAACGCTCGTAACACTGACACCGTTTTACGAGCGCGCGCTTAGCGTTCCCTTAAGGAAGGAAAGCTCTCGACTCAACGGACGGTGCGAAAACTACCGCTACCGAAAAGCAGGTTTCCGCTACGATCGGTCATGAGCATCGGTCGTCGCGCACGATCCGCCGGTCCGGGAATTCGTGCACGCTCAGCGACCGCTTCGCGAAATTCTCCGGCACGAAATAGTCACGAACTCCTAATGATTCCTCGTAAAGCTACCGAAAAACTATTCATACCGCTCGCGCTCGCTGACCAACCATCGGTCGAGCGGCGGCGCAAGCCCATCTCGCGCGCCCCTCACATCGTGCCCCCGCCGCACGTGCGTCGCCCCCCTGCGACTCACGTTCGGTCCGCGCCGCGTCGGCCGCCATTCCGACGCGGCGTATTTATTCCTCGAACCGATCGTCGGGCGGCTCGCCGCTGCGCTCCAAACTCGCGTCCAGCCAACGAACGAATGGCGCCGTGTCGCGGATGGCCGTCGAAAAAAGTCCGAACGCGTCGCCGCGCGTGAGCTCGGTGTCGGCATAGGCGCGCGAGACCATGTAACGCCGCGCGCGGATGAATTCTCCCCGCGGATGATCGCGATCGTAGCCCGCCGGCATGCGCACGAGCGGATCGGTCGCGATCGGCAAGTAACCGGCAAAGCGTTTGCTGCGCAGCAGCCGCTCGAACGCGGCGTCGCCCTCGGCGAAGCGCCGGCGCAGATCGGCCAGCACCGGCTTCTCGGGCACGTAGATTCCGGCCGCGATTATGCTCTCACCGCCCGGCTCGAGAGCCACGTAGAATCCGGGCGTCGACCCGCGCCAGCCGTGCGGCGACAGGAACGCCGACAACCGCGTCTTGTACGGAGTCTTGTCGTTGGAAAAACGGATATCGCGGTAGATGCGAAAGAGGCAGCGGCGCGGCTCGACCAGCGCGAAGCGTTCGTCGAATTTCGCGGCGGCGATCAGCAATCCGGCGACCAGATCCTCGAAGCCGGGTTTAAGGACCGTATCGTACGGTTCGCGATGCCCCTCGAACCACGTGCGGTCGTTGT
>Ga0182013_10006519_pt1 | contig 13188 bp, 13 predicted proteins | sample 612S2MmetaG_FD_120487 | JGI IMG/M metagenome (GOLD analysis project Ga0182013, IMG submission 120487) | Permafrost microbial communities from Stordalen Mire, Sweden - 612S2M metaG | ecosystem: Environmental > Terrestrial > Soil > Wetlands > Permafrost | place: Sweden: Stordalen | collected... | reverse complement strand
CGCATTGATAAGCGATTGCTCGTTCACTAAGTAAGGCGGCAGAACGGGGCTGAAACCATGCTTAACGTTGTTATTCAACATCATCATGGTCAAAGAATAGAGCATCCGGACCGCATCCCCTTTATAGAGGGCAAAATTTGTCCCGGTCATGCTTGCGGCAGCTTCAAAATCAAACCACCCGAGATGTTTGCCCAACTCAACGTGATTTTTCGGTTCGAAAATAAAAGTTGGCTGCTGGCCGACGGTCTTGATAACTTTATTAGATTCTTTATTGCCTTCAGGGATATCTTCTGAGGGGATGTTAGGGCAATTGAGATAAAGATCATTAAACTCAGATTCTATTTTTTCAAAAAAGGGCTCCATCTCCTTGAGCACGCCGCTTATTTTTTGCGACTCATGGCGAATTTCGGGAGTAATCCCCATTTGTGCCTCTTTGGCAAGTCTATTTTTTTCGGAGCGCAATTGTTCTATTTCACGCTTGGCAAGGGAAACTTGCTTTTCCAAGCTTATAAAGCGATCCACAGGGAAATTTGGATCCTTTTTAAGAATAAGTCTTTTGAAATCTTCAGGATTTTCTCGTACAAAAAATAGATTGATCATACGCGGTCTTTCATTATTCTGATGGTGTTTTTAACAGGATACTTAAAAAAATGAAAGTTGGCAAAGAAAAAGCCGCTATAAAAGCGGCCTTTCGAAAAGGGTAAAAGCTTGTTATTTAAAGTAACTTCTACTTAAACTTGACGTACAGCTTCTTTAAAGTTTTTACCTGCTTTAAATTTAGGAACATTCGTTTGTGGAAGACGAATTTTTTCTTTAGTAGCAGGGTTAATGCCATTACGTTCTGGACGTTGTGCTAAAGAAAATGTTCCGAATCCGGACCATTGCAATTTATTACCTTTTTTCAACGTACGCATAACGATACGTGTAAGTGCATCAAGCACGCGGGTAATATCTTTTTTGCTGAAAGTTGTTTCTTCGCTTAGCGAATCTATTAACTCAGTCTTATTCATAAGACGCTCCTTGAGATATAGGTTTGTTTGTTTGTACACTGTTTTGTTTCATATAAACTAAGTATCAATTGACTCCATTTTGATAAGTAGCTTATTATGATCACTAAAATATACTAATTTCATTTAATACTTTGTCAATAAAAAAATAAGAAAAATTTATAACATAAAGAGAAACATCATGCTTTCAAATGATTCGATTCATGCATTAACAGATACACATTGCCATATTTTGCACATGATCAATAAGACCACCCTGAGCGCGTTTTCAAACTCAGAAATTCAAGAGATCAGAAAAATCTTACATCAAGCATCGCTCAAAAATGTCTCAAATATTTTCGAAATTGGAACAACAAAAATTGATAGCGTTTTGAGCATTGAACTCGCAAAATTATTTAAAAATATTTTTCCTGTGATCGGCGTTCATCCACATGAAGCAACAGATAATTATCAAAATGACGTTCTCTTTTTAAAAAATCTTTTAGATGAACACCATGAAAAAATTGTTGGCATAGGAGAGTGCGGACTTGATAAACATTATCCCGATCACAACCTCAATGCACAAATAGCGCTCTTTAAATCACAGATCGAATTAGCGCTCAAATACAACAAAGCGCTTGTCGTGCACACACGAGATGCCGAAGATGAAACCTATGCCGTTCTTGAGCAGTATAAAGACCAATTAAAAAGAGTAACCATTCATTGTTATTCAAATTCATTAAATTTTGCACAACAAATAACCTCTTGGGGATGGTTCTTGGGAATCGGCGGCACGGTAACGTATCCAAAAAATAATCTGCTGCGTGATGTCGTAAAAACTGTCGGAATAAATGCTCTTGTCTTAGAAACTGACGCGCCCTTTTTACCGCCACAAATTATCCGTGGCAAACAAAATTCGCCCGAGCAGATCTTTACCATCGCGCACTATGTCGCAGAATTATTAGAGATCAGCTTTGAAGATGTTGCATCCGTAACAACAGCGAATGCTGAAAAACTTTTTCAAGCAAGCACATCTACTGACGTTGCTTGATAAGTTTTTTATGTATAAGTTGAAAAAGCGTTGTCTCTTTACGCACAGCACGCTCTAAGTTTTTTTGCGTACGGGCATCAAAAAGATGCTTATAGCGCAGTACCGTTTCAAGTGCTTTTATATCATTGTTGCCCGTGCGTTGCTCGCGCCACCAATAACCATGCGGATTATAAAAGTGCCAATAAAAAGAATTTGGTAAAATGGCTACCCTTCCGCCTGTGGCATACAACTCAAAGCCGAATCTAAAAGTGTCGCTTCCATGGTCTTCTGGGTATCCCCCAACGCGATCAAAACTCGCACGCGTGAAGAGAAAATTACCCGACATAGCAGGGTTATGAACTTCTGTTATGCAATGCTGTAAATCGCAAATGTTATTCTCCGCTTGATATTGCAATACTGTTTTAATCTCTTTTTCGTTTTCGAATAGCACCATATTTTCAACCATTGCAGCATCGCACCCAGTTTCATCTAATAACGCAACAAGTCTGTTGGTAGTGTCATGCTCGGGCTCTGCAAGCATATTATCGGCATCAAGGCGAAAGAGCAGATCGCCCTGCGCATATTTTATACAAGTATTTGCAGCCGCACCAGCGCCCCTATTTTTTTTATGCTTTGCAATTTTGAGTGTTGGGTAACGCTTTTTACATCTTCGCAATACCAGTAATGTGCTATCAGTTGAACCGTCATCGCAGCATATCACCTCAAAGGGGTGGGCGATATATTGGGCGTAGATACTATCAATGGCTTTATAGACTTTGTCTGCGCAATTATAACAGGGCATGATAAATGAGATACTATGCTCCCGCGCTTGTACTGAGTTCGCGCACAATAGAAAAAAAACCAATAAATATATTCTTAAAGATACATGCATCTCAAAACTCCCTTTTTAAAATCTTTTGAGATTATTGCACAAAAAAAATAAAATAAAAATTAAGAAAAATAATTATGCACAGATCTAAGATTTTTTCAGATATCCGAAGTGCCCCAACTCATCAATAAGACCGCGCGCTTTGTATTTTTGCACAAAATCAATTACCGATTCTTTATCAGATGGATCTTTCTGCAGAGGATCTGCACCGGCGTTCAGTAGGCACGAAAACATTTTTTGATACCCAATCTTTTTTGTATTTTCTTGTAATTCGCTTGCTACCCAATGGAGTATTGCTGCACGCTTTAGAGGGCTCACCCCATCTTTGCTTCCATTAACATTGGCTCCTGCATGCAAAGCCTGCACTACTGAAAAAGCTGAACTCGCTTTTATCGCGTTAAATAAAGTATCTGTTTTTATTTCATCGCTTTTCTTTTTTAACGTAGTATGCCGTTCAGAAGCCGAATAAAGCGAATTGAAAATGAGCAATCCTGTTATAATTTTTTTAATCATAATGCGAGCCTTTAAGTATAAATAATAAGCGATTATATAAAGTATAAAAAGATTTTATATTTTAATCTATTTGATTGTCTCCACCGCATTGAAATGTTACTATCATGCCAAAATTAACATTTCGTGCCTAAGGAGAGCTATGCTAAAAATTTATCTTCTTGTATTGTCCGTAATAACGTCGACCCATCTATTTTCCGCTGAGCTTGATACAAAAAAGCTTTTAAACATGCGCGACAAGGGCCGGGAGCGTGAAATACTCACCATACTTGCCCAGCACAGGCACTCTCGATTAAATTTACTCATGGATTTATTTGAAATACCCATTTCAACCAAGCAGAATACGAAAGGACATTTTATAACCATACCCGAGGTTATCAAGCTACTCGAAAAAGAAGAGAAAACTGGATGGCAAGACAATTGTGCTGATTTTGTTTGCGAGTACCCCCGGATAAGTCCATGCGGCAAATATTGCGTCATTACCCAACTTATTGATAACAAAGCGGCGTTGGGTAGCAAAAAGGCTTCCTCCGCTCATGACAAGAAAAAGAAAGCTTTCACTGAAAAAATCAAAGTTTACTCTGCTGCAGAGGGGAGGCATATCAAAACTTTCACCGCTCATTATCATAAAGCGTTCCTGAAAGAAACATGTGATACGCGCCAAGCATTTGGTTGGGACGGGGATAAATTTGCCCTGGTAGTGCGAAAATCGAACCCCGATAAGCAAGTGATGAGAGTATATGATTTACTTACAAAACAAAGAATAGCTAAAACGCCGCTCACGTTACCACACCTGCCGGGCGATATCTCAGATGAATTAAAAAAATAGATACACATTTGTAAAAAAGGATATTGACAAAATCTAGCCCGATATTTATCTCAATAATTAAAGATTTGTGTATAATTATTAATATCTTAAATCATATTTCTTTAAGGGATTACATCGTGTCAATTAAATTTTTACCACTATTTATTTTAATGAGCTTCGCCTCTACTCATCTCGTGGCTTCTGAAATTGGTGAAGCTCAGATTATACAATTGGAAAAAGAAAAACAGACTGCGTATTCACGGATGCATTTCTCTGCAGGTGGCTTTATCGGTATATCATTAAATGCCCTTCTTCGAGGACCTGTGGTCGCCACGAGCCCATTTCACGACGTAATACTAGCCGATTCTGCCCTTACGGCAGCGATAAAAAGAAATTTTCATCATGGGGAAGAGCTGAGCACCAAATTATTTCACGCCAAAAGAAACGTTTATGGCGATAAATTATTACCGGAACCATATGGAACCAAGAAGCACCGCTGGCTGCATTATGCACGCAGTTTTTTATTTGGTGTTGCCGCCGGCGCAGCAACCCCCTCAGCTATTAAGTTGGCTTTGGATGGCGAGAGTGTTGAGGCAGAAGAACTGTATGGCCCCGGCATGGTTAATGCGATGGCGCTCGCAGCAGCAGGGCTTCTCTCTTTGGAAATGCGCAGGACTGCACGTCAAATTCAACAAAAAAACCCGATTAAAAATGTCTAAAAAAAATTAGCGTAAACTGAATTTGAAACCTCTGTCTGCCCAGAGATGTGAAAATACCCCTGCAAGAAAAAAGAGTGTGTTATACAGCATAACCATGGTGTAGGCAGGGTAGTAAATTTTTGTGGCAACCACTGCTGTCGCGCCAAGAAATGTTAGAAAGAGCATTGAGTGAAATAGTGATCGATGATGCACCATCAAGGGAATACAGGCGAGTATACCTGTCGCGGTAGCAGCAACATATTGCTTAGTATAAGCAAGTAACACGAGCAGTATAAAAAACATAATATACATGACACGTTGAATTTTGCTCTTGGTATCAATATCAGGAAAGAGTGCACCGATAAGTGTGTACATCAATAATTCGATCTTACGTTCCCATGAGATGGGCCCGAGAAAAAGAATCAGATAAATGCCCAAGATATAGGCTAAAAAACCAACAAAGAGATGCGTTTTATGCTGCGGCATGGTGAGGCTCAGTAACGAGTTTCATAAGAGTTGTTCCAGGATAGTAATAATCGAGAATCTCTTTACACAGAAAGCCTTTTTTTGCCATGGTCCGTACACCCCACTGGCAAACTCCCATATGATGACCAAAACCTTTGCCGGCAAAAATAAAATCTTTACCCTCTTTTTTTATAGTGTAGCAAAAACTGCGCACGTCTTTGCAGAGGCGGTACATTGCCGAAGCAGTAATTGTTTTATGAACTTTAGATGTTTTGCCTGATACAACAGAGATTTCAAGTGCTTTGCCCGCCTTGTCAGATGCGGTCACGCGGATATCTTTAATCTGTTTTATATCAGGGAATTCTTTTTGCAGAAGATTAAGCAATGTATCATGTGGGTAGGTAAACGACCAATTAAATAATTTGCATTCAGAACAATAGATACATGCATAAGGTCGAGCTAAATAGGGGTTTGATTTGAAATCAAAGCCTGAAAGTTGCGCAGGAATCACCCCGCCGCAGCATGAATCATACATGGCCACGATAGGCTGCTTATTGTAGGTGATAATGATATCATGCGTATCGTTAACAGCCTGGCGAAGATGTTCAAAATCATGAACGCCCTTATAGGTCTGGTGAACGTTGGTTGCCCTGATATCAAACAAGGGCCTCTTTTTCTGATTTTTTGCGACCATGATTTTATGCACTGCATAGGTACGCACCATGATGGCAAAGACCTTATTCACCTCAAGTGGCCAGCCGGGCCAACTTTCTGAGCGCAATACGCTATAGACATAGTCATCCAATAATAAATTATTAATAATATACCAATGATTATCTTGAATGATTAATGCGATATCGCCTGCGTAGGCGGCGTCTTGGTAGGCACACCGATTATCATCGGTGCTGATACGTAATGCATTTTTTGGCAATCTTTTCCCATTACAAAAAAGCGAGCCTTCAGAAAAGGCGCATAAAAAACTTTTTTTTGAGGTGATAAATTGCCACTCAATAGGCTGTGTTACCTCACCTTGCGCAAGAAGAACACGTATATGCCCGTTACCAAACAGGCTCGTGCATACAAATAAACCCAAGATCACTCTAAACATGATCAACCACGGGTACAAGCGCTTCAGGTAGTTTTATTTTCTGATCCAACGCTTTATTTGCGAGCATATCGGCATGGGTATTATGCGCACGCAACACATGCGTTACGCGATGCTTAACTTTTTTTAACATCTGCTTTGCTCGCGCAAAAAGTTGCTGCAAGATGGGGTCTTTCACGCGATAATGGCCATTCAGCTGTTTTACTAACAGTTCAGAATCTGAAACGATTAAAAGTTCGTCAGGGTCTGCAACCTGCTGCAACGCAAAATAGAGCCCAACTAGCAATGCCATGTACTCTGCTTGATTATTGGTCTTTTTTCCCAAATAATAGCCATGCTCTTCAATAACCACAGCATCGCGTTTGATGACGCAGCCAACTGACGAAGCACCGGGGTTACCCCGTGAGGCGCCGTCGATATATAATGAAATAGTACTCTTTTGTATTGTTTCATCAGGAAAAAGTGATAATTGGTTCATGATGCTGATGCGGTATAGAGTAAACGGAAACAATTTTGACACGAAACCAGCTTGTGCTTGCGGATACTTATCAAGTCTTGAGCAGATATAGAATTGAAGCACGCTGAACAAGCATTTTTTTCGACAGGCACTACGGGATTTTCTATCATCTCTTTCATTGAAAGAAATTTCTCGAGCATTTCAGGATTCACGTGATGCTTTAATTCAGTGTAAATACCGGTATGCTCTTCAAACTCATGCTGCGCGGCGCTCAATTGTTGGTCAATTTCTGCAAGCTCTTGTCTGGTTGCAGCGCGCGCGGTGACTACTTGAAAATCGATCTCACCCATCTTTTTTTCGAGCTCTTCATAGGTTTCAAATAATTCAAAAAGCCTGTTTTCTTGTGTATCAATTTCTGATGCAATAGTTTTAAGCTCTGTCTCTAATGAAAAATATTCTTTGGGTGAACTTGAGGAATCTAATTTATTTTTTAAAGAACGCTGACGCTCGCGAACCACTTTTATTTCTAATTCTTGCGCATCGAGATTTTTTTTGGCACCATGTGCTTTTTGTCGTGCGTCTTCTAAAGTATCTTCGAGTTTTTTTAAATCTGCGACCGTTGCTTGGCGTTTAAACGAAAGTTGCGCTATCTGTTTCTGCCCCTGCACGAGGGCAGCATCTTGGGTAACAAAGGCAAGAAAGGTAAAAAAGGGATCTGTGTTCATTATCGTCTCTTTCTTTAAATAGTACCCGCGACCCTTCGACTACGCTCAGGATAAACTCCGCTTGCCAAACGGCCCGCCCAGCCATAGCCCTAAGGGGGCGACGGCTGGTGGGCCCACCAGGACTTGAACCTGGGACCTTTCGGTTATGAGCCGACTGCTCTGACCGACTGAGCTATGGGCCCTTCCAACATGATGTCATACTACCGCATTTTCACCTTATTGTCTAACTCGCAAAGATAAGAAAATCTTTAATACGGTTACTATAGGCCCATTCGTTATCATACCATCCATACAGGCGAACCAGCGGCCCTGCCACGAGCGTCAGAGTCTCATCAAAGATAACAGAGTTACTATTACCCTGAAAGTCGCTTGAAACTAATTGCTCTTGCGAGGTTACCAGTATATCTTTCAACACCGTTCGCGCAGCGTCATTGAACCAACCATGCACCGCCTCTGCTGAAACCGGTTTTTCTAATAGCAGAGTGACATCTGCCAGCGAAACAATAGGCACCGGCACGCGCAATGCTGAGGCTGACATGGTTGTTTTATATTCGGGAAAAATTGCTGCTACAGATATTGCCGCTCCTGTCGTTGCGGGAATAATATTAGTGGCTGCAGCCCGCGATTTGCGCAGGTCTTTTATATGCGGGTTAACGTCGAGCAGCGCCTGCGAATTGGTATAGGCATGTACCGTGCCTGCAATAATATGGCGAATAGTCGTATGCGTTTTCATGACATGAATCAGAGGGGTAAGTGCGTTAGTGGTACAACTTCCTAAAGAGATGATCGTATGCTTTGCTGCATCATAGTGTGCTTGGTTGACGCCCATCACTACGGTGATGTCTTCGCCATGGGCTGGGGCAGAGATAATAACTTTCTTGGCGCCACTTTTAATGTGCTGTTGAGCATCTTGTGCATGGGTATAATGGCCAGTGGCATCAACAACAAAATCGATATGCAATGCAGCCCAAGGCAATTTCGCAGCATCAGTTTCTTGAAGCAGAGCAATTTTAAAATTATCGATCATGAGTGTGGTGCCTTCAACCATCACCGGCTTAGTATAAGTGCCCAACACAGAATCAAACATGATCATGTAAGGAACCGCCTGTAGATCTGCGGGCCCAATATTGATAGCGACAATATTAAATTTTCTTTGTGCAAGGGGATCTTGTAAATAGGCGCGTAAAAAATTTTTACCGATTCTTCCAAAACCATTTAATGCTATTCGCTTCATACCAGCTCTTTCATAGTTTGTGCTCCAGACATATCGATATTCATTACCACAAATGCCATATGTATGGCATCATAAACCGTTTTTCTAAATTCCTGAAATTCCTTTTGGGTCAATGATTCATACCGTATACATAAAGCTGGCTGTGTGTTTGAAGCGCGTATTAATCCCCACCCATGCTCATTTTCAAAACGGACTCCGTCATCAAACGATAAAGTATAGGCCGCTTTACCTAAGAAATAATTTTTTATCTCATGCATAACCCGTTCTTTCTGCATATCTTCGCAAAAAACGCGTATCTCGGGAGTGCTCAAGGTTTGAGGAAACTGGCTCACTAACTCTGCAAGGCTCTTCTGGCTATTTTTTATCAAGCGTATCAACCTTAAAAAAGCGTATATGCCATCGTCAAACCCGAAATAATCGTCAGCAAAGAAGAAATGGCAACTCAGTTCCCCGCCCAGAAGCGCCTGATGCTCACGCATCGCAGCTTTTATAATGGTGTGCCCAGATGGCGATCTGAAAAAATGGCCGCCATATTTTTTAATAGTCTCTTGCACTATCAGCAAACACTTACCATCAAAAACAATCTTCGCGCCCGGGTTGCGTGACAAAACATCTATTGCAAAAAGTGATAATAACTGGTCCCCTGCAAGTAACTGCCCTTCGTGCGTCATAGCTGCCATGCGATCACCATCGCCATCAAAACCGACAGCAAAAAAAGCATTATCGTTCAGAACCTGTTCAGCAACATGGAGCATATTTTCAAGCTCCACGGGATTTGCCGTATGGTTTGGATAATTTCCATCAACCTCTTCACACAATATGGTAACCCGAGGCAGACCCACTGCGTCTATTACATCACGCAACACGGCACCCACCGCGCCATTACCACAGTCTGCTAATACGGGCTTGTCAAAATCTTTAAGGTCAGAAAATGCCGCGGCCATGTAGTCGCAATATTCTTGCTGTATGGCAACCCGCTGGTATGAGCCGGTGCCTTCGGCTGACTCTTTTGCTTGATGAAGATACAATCGTTGTATCTCCTGAATCTCTGATCCCCAAATAGAGTTCTTACCCAAACAGAGTTTGAGGCCGTTATATTCTGGACCATTATGTGAAGCGGTTATCATAACAGCTGCATCATAGTTGCGCGTATGCGCGGCAAAATAGACGACCGGCGTCGGACATAGACCGGTATCGTGTAAAGCAAAACCGCAATCGAAAAGCGCCTGCACAATACATCGGTGTATATCAGGGGAATGCGTGCGGCCGTCGCGACCTATAATAATTGTTTTTGCTTGGGGGTTTTTTTGTATAATATAGGCGGCAATGGCGCAGCCGAGTCTATACATTTCTGAAATGGGCAGCTCATGGGTTACCATTCCACGAATATCATATTGTCGAAAAGCGTGAGGCGTAATAGTCATGATACAGTTCTCCTATTAGTAAGATAAAGCTGATAAGTTCTAGCCTATCATTTTAAAAATTGCAAGATCATGATACACTGCGCTCTATGGTTCCTTTAAAATTATCTCTTAAAAATTTTCTGAGTTACGGCCAAACAACGCAACATATCGACTTTGAGCCTTATAACCTTATCTGCCTTTCCGGGAAAAATGGCCACGGAAAATCGGCGTTGCTCGATGCTCTCACCTGGGCGTTATGGGGCCATGCTCGCAAGGCAAATACCGGTGCGCGTGCTGATGAAAACCTTGTACGTTTAGGCCAAAGCCAGATGATGGTCTGCCTCGAGTTTATGTGCAACAATATCGTTTATCGTGTACGGCGCGAACTTACTATCGCCAGCACAAAGGTGCAAACTTCGCTCGATTTTGGTGTTGTTGACCCGGAAACTTCACAAATTCGTGGGCTTACCGATAAAACAATACGCGCAACACAAGAAAAAATTACCACAACTATCGGCCTTGATTATGAAAGTTTTATCAATTCCGTTTTTTTGCGCCAGGGATATTCAAATGAATTTTCTAAAAAATCGCCCAAAGAACGTAAAGAGATTTTAAGTTCCATTTTGGGGATCACTCAATTTGAACTCATCAAAAAGCGAGCTATTGAAAAGGGGCGCGCATTAGCGACACAGAAAGATACTCTGCTGCCGATTCATCAACGGTTGTCGTGCGAAATTATACAAAAAGAGCAACTTAACCAGGCGCTCGCAGATGCATTGGTCAAAGAAAAAGAGCTTCTTGAGATTCAGCGGGAGCTGACAGCACACTTACAAGTAGTTGAAATGCAAGCGCAGCAGCATGTGCACGACATGCTTGTCTTGCAGCAGACGGTGCAAACGCAGGCTAAATTACAAAGTCGCTTAGAGGGCGGTCTCCATGAATTGCGTAATTCCCGCAAAGAATTTAAAAAAATACTCGCTAAAAAAATTAAGACATCTTCTCCAACTTTTGACAATTCTGAGCAGCTAGAAAAAGAGCTTCAGGAGCTACAGGCGCGAGAGCTGCGCTATCTTGCATTACAACAAGATGCTTTACGTATCACGCAGACATTGCAGCAACATGCATCGCACGCGCAAACTGCACATACGCTTACACTGCATACTCATGATATGCAACTCCAACAAGCACAGGCCCACATGCAGCTTCATGAAAAACAGGCGCGCGAACTAGAAAAAAAAATGGCGCTCATGGAGCAGGATATCAATAAAAAGATGGGGGCCATCAGCGCTGGAAGCACTACAGCACGTTATGAAAAATATCGTGAAGTGTATCAAAAATTTGTAACACACAAGAATAATCTTATTTTAAAGACGCAAGACTGTGAATATAGTCTAAAAAAGCTCGCATCAGAGACCGTACCTGAATGCCCTACGTGCAAGCAAACGCTCGATACCCATAAAAAAAGTTTACTTTGCACGCAGACGCAAAAAGATCTAGCGCGAGCACAGCACCAATTACGCCGTTTTCAAAAACTACTGCCTACATTTAAACAGATAATTATTCAATTGCATGCTGCTATCGAAATGGTCAAAGAAATTGAGCATTTCCAGAAGCAGGTAGCTATCTGCATGCAAGAACACAACTCTATCACGCAAGAATTAGATAGAGAAAAAAATAGTGTGCAAGAGCTCTCCACTCATAAAGAGCTGCTTATTAATCAGCAAAAGACGCTTCTAGAGCATGACGAACAGTATCAAAAGCATAAGCGAGAGCTTGAAGAGATTACGCAACAATTTTCACGAATAAAAATATCGGCAGAATACAAGCAAGAGCTCGTTCAACGCATAAAACTGAGTAAACTCGATCGCGATGTAACGCCAGAAACCGTTAATCCACTTTTGCAGCAGATAAAAAAAGTGGTGCACGTCACTGTTGCCCATTTAAAGGCGATAAAAAATGAGCACAAAGAACTTACGCATAAGATTAATAGCCTAAAAGAAAAAATTCCGACTACTGGCGCGCTTGAAGATGCGGTGCGTGCGGCACGCGTCTCGCTCCAGTCGCGCACGGCAGATTTAAATAAACTTTTAAGCGATATAGGCTCATACAAAGAACAGCTTTCGCGTTTAGAGCTACAAGAAAAAGAATTCGCACGATTAAGCGCCACTATTCAAGAGTGCAGTTATCAGCATGAGCTGTATCAAACGATAGCTCATGCAGTAGGCAAAGACGGGATCCAAGCACTTTTAATAGAGCAAGCGTTGCCTGAAATTGAACAAGAGGCTAATAATCTTTTGGGAAAATTGACCGATAACCAAGCGCATCTTTTTATCGAGTCGCTCCGTGACTTGAAAAGCGGTAAATCAAAAGAGACGCTCGATATCCATATCTCCGACGCCACGGGGATTCGTGCGTATGAATTATTTTCTGGCGGCGAGGCATTTAGAATCGATTTTGCATTGCGTATTGCACTTTCTAAGCTTCTTGCGCGACGAGCTGGCACATCGCTCCAGACTCTAATTATTGATGAGGGCTTCGGCTCGCAGGATGAAGAGGGGCTTGCACATATTATGGATGCGCTCTATAAAATTCAAGATGACTTTGCAAAAATTATTATCGTTTCCCACTTGCCTTACATGAAAGACCAATTCCCTGTCCATTTTGTGGTCAATAAAACCGCCCAAGGCAGCGCTATTAAAGTTGTTGAACAGGGATAGATCGAGTTCAATATCTACTTAGCGCCGTCTCACCAGCCACAGCATGCCACCTATATATGCCGCAAGCGCTAAAGATGTATAACCAGAAAACTCTGCAGTAAAATCGCTTTCAAAAAAATTAGATAAATTTCTCTGGTGTTTTCTGATATATTGAGCATAAT
>Ga0182013_10006518_pt1 | contig 13192 bp, 11 predicted proteins | sample 612S2MmetaG_FD_120487 | JGI IMG/M metagenome (GOLD analysis project Ga0182013, IMG submission 120487) | Permafrost microbial communities from Stordalen Mire, Sweden - 612S2M metaG | ecosystem: Environmental > Terrestrial > Soil > Wetlands > Permafrost | place: Sweden: Stordalen | collected... | reverse complement strand
CGCACCACATCACGACCGGCGAGGGTGGTGCGGTGTTCGTCAAGTCGGCGTTAGTCCGCAAGCAGGTCGAATCGTTCCGCGACTGGGGCCGGGACTGCTACTGCGCGCCGGGATGCGACAACACCTGCCAGAAGCGGTTCGAGTGGCAGCTTGGCGATCTACCCAAAGGCTACGACCACAAGTACATCTACAGCCACATCGGCTACAACCTGAAAGCCACCGACATGCAAGCCGCGCTCGGCCTGTCGCAGCTGACCAAGCTCGACGGATTCGTGACGGCCCGCAAGGACAACTTCGACTACCTGATCTCACGGCTGTCCGGTGTCGACGGCCTCATCCTCCCGGTCGCCACACCTAAATCGGAGCCGTCCTGGTTCGGTTTCCCGATCACCCTCGACCCCGAGCACCCCGTGGACCGCACTAAGTTCATGCGGTTCCTCGACGAGCGCAAGATCGGCTTCCGTCAGCTGTTCGCCGGCAACCTCGTCAAGCAGCCGGCCTACCGCAATGTCGACTTTCGGATCGTGGGGGACCTGACCAACACCGATATCGTGATGAACCGGACGTTCTGGGTGGGCACCTATCCGGGCCTGACGCGGCCGATGCTCGACTTTCTGGCGGACTCGATCCGCGAATACCTGGCCGAGACCGCGCGATAGCCGTGCACTATCTGGTCACGGGGCACACCGGGTTCAAAGGACCCTGGCTCACGCTGCTCCTGCTTGCCCGCGGGCACCGGGTGTCCGGCCTCGCGCTCGACCCGGCCGAGGGCAGCCTGTTCAAGCGAGCAGGACTCGCCGACCTGCTTGTCGCCGACTTTAGGGTGGACATCCGCGATGCCGAAGCCACCGCGGCTGCACTTTCAGCAGCGGCTCCAGACGTTGTGGTGCACATGGCCGCCCAGTCGTTGGTCCGCGAGTCGTATCGAAATCCGCGCTACACCTACGAGACCAACGCCATCGGCACGCTCAACGTACTGGAGGCCGTCGCCGCCACACCGTCGGTGCGTGCGCACGTCGTCATCACCACAGACAAGGTCTACCGAAACATCGACCAGGAGGCCGGTTACATCGAAACCGACCCCCTCGGTGGCGACGATCCCTACAGCGCCTCGAAGGCGATGGCCGACCTGCTGACCCAGTCCTGGATTCGCAGCTTCCCCGGCCCTCCCGCCGCCATTGCCCGGGGCGGCAACGTCATCGGCGGCGGCGACGTCAGCCGTGATCGGCTGCTGCCGGACCTGATTGCGGCCTACGCGCGTGGCGAGGCACCGCTCCTGCGGTTTCCCCGGGCGGTGCGGCCGTGGCAGCACGTGCTTGATTGTCTCAACGGCTACCTGACCCTGGCCGATGCGCTGCTGGCTGGCTCGGGGGAGGGCCAGTGGAACTTCGGCCCGGGCCGCGACAGCTTCGTCGAGGTCGGCCAGGTGGCCACGCTGGCGGCCGAGTTGTGGGGCGGCGGCGCGCATTGGGAATTGGACGGCGGGAACCATCCGCACGAGGCGAGCCTGCTGGCCCTGGATGCCTCTAAGGCGCAACGGCAACTCGGCTGGCGCGACCGGCTCGGCTTCCGCGATGCCCTGACATGGACTATCGACTGGGAGCGGCGCGTGCATGCGGGTGCTGACCCACTTACGGTGGCCCGGGAGCAGATCGCCGCGTTCGAAGAACTCACATGACTGAATTCGATCTGCCGCCCGAAACGGCGCCGGCGGGTCCGCTGGTCCGTCTGCTCCGTGACCAGCGCGTGGCTTTTCTGGTGGTCGGAGTAATCAATACGGTCGTCGGGTTCGCGATCTTCGTGGTCTGCTCACTGAGCGTGGGTCACTTGGTCGACCAGCGGCTCGGCAAGGTCGCCGGGACATTGGTGACCATCGCCGTCTCACACGTCCTGAGCGTTCTGTTCGCCTTCGTGCTGCATCGCCGGTTCGTATTTCGGGTTCGTGGCAACGTGCTGAGGGACCTCGTTCGCTTTGAGAGTGTCTATTTAACCGCACTGGGCATAAACGCCATCGCCTTGCCCGTGCTGGTTGAGCTAGGCATGGGCCGCATCCCGGCGCAGGCAATCATCGTGGGGTGCACCGCGCTGTTGAGCTATTTCGGCCACCGGCACTTCTCATTCCGGCGCAGCGCCGCCGACGCTCAGGACGAACCCCCTTCGCGCTTGAGGAGCTCGTAGTCGCCGAACTTTGCGATCGGCACGAAGCCATCGTTCAGGTAGCGAACCAGCGGGCCGCGCCAGATTTTTGCACCGTCACCGAAGAGATTGGTCAGCGGAACGTTTTCGAGCAAGCACAAGCGATCGATCGAGCGGGTGGCTTCGATCACCCTCTGCTGGCGTGCGCCGTCGAAAACGATCGTCCAGTCGGTCGGGTTATAGCCGCGTGGCGGTTCCTGCTGCGTCCAGAAGTAGAAGCTGCTCATCCCCGGCAGCATCACAAACGATCCACAGTTTTTGTCGATTGCGGCAACAACCGCGTGGTAGTTCGTCGCATCTTTGGGGCTGACGCGGACGTCGTTGGCGCCCGGCAGCCCGAGTGGGACCGAGCCGCCGTACGCGGTGCGAACCTGATTGAACTCCTGCTTGAGGTGGATGCTGACGAGAACGACCAGGGCCACCGTCGCTGCGACCGCACCAATCACGATCGGGGTGCGCCGCGCGCTCTGGTCACCAACGTTGAAGGCGATCCAACGAGCCCCGTTTGCGATGCAGAGCGCCCCGACTGGGATGAGCAGCAACGTCGACCATGACACTTGGCTGCCCGCGACCGGAAAGGCGTGCAACGTCTGTAAGACCGCGAGCGGCGGCAGTAGTAGGCGGGCGAACTGGGTTCCCTCGTCCGGCTTCCCAGGAGGCTGGATCAGCGCCACCCACGCGAAGGGAAGGAACAACAAACGGAACTATAGCGGGCCAAATATCGTCGAAGCTGGCGTAAATCGCGTAATCGAGCAGATCACAGCGAACGCCATGAAGAAGCCGATGAGGATGCTGAGCACTGCGACAAGCCAAGTCAAGATCGGGCCCGGGCGAGCTCGACGGCTGCGGGCCACGTACCAAAAGCCGAGCGCGCCTACCAGAGCCAGCAGGTCAAGGACGTAGGTCACGTTAGGCAGAACGAGCGGGATCGAGAGAACGCTGGGGAAGCGGAGCGGCAGCAGGATAATCCCGTCGATTAGCCCGGAGGTACTGGATCCGGCGGCGACGAGCACGAGGGGGACGATTGCGCCGACGACGAGGATGCCGCCGCCAAGCCACCAGAGTTCTTTGGAGTTGCGGCGGCCGGCGCCGCGGGCTCTCAGCGCGATTACGACGGCGAGCGCGGCGGCGGAAACGTGAAGTGCGTAGTGGCGAGCCCAGGCTTCGCCGGCCTTCGAGCTCATCAGCAGCAGCGGCAGCGCCACGAACCCGACCTCGACGACCGGCCTCAGCCACCGATGCCGGGCAAGGGCCGGATAGCTGACCGCGCAGACAAAGACCACGGCGGCAAGAGCGAAAATCCCGACGTTGATCTTGACAAGGCTCAGGGCCATCACGGCGCCGCCGAGCAGGGCCATCGGTAACGATGAGATGCGGTCGCGGACAAAACAGGAGAACGCCAAGATCGCTGAGAGCAACAGCATGATGATGCCGCCTGGATGCATCGGTTCGTTTACGAGGGTGAAAAGCGCCTCGAACGCCGTCAGCTGTGTCGCCAGACCGAGGAGGATGCTGCCGGTTATGTGCCAGGCGGAGAGCCCGATGATCAGGCTCGAGAGAACCCAGACGACCAAGGTCATCGTGCGGCCGTCGTCGTGGTTGACCGAGATCCCGAAGATCGAGCAGACCGCGCCCCAAAACTCATAGTAGAAGGGTCCGTAGCCGTTGACGCCGCTGTAGACCCAGCCGTTAGTGAGGAACGACTTGAGGGAGATCAGCATGTAGCCCTCGTCGTCGTAGTTGGAGAACCCGGTGGAGATCCGGTAGCGGGCGATCGGGCACGCGGCCACCGTCATTGCCACGAACGCCAGTACGCCGACGCCGAGCCGAACGCCGCGCGCTCGCGACAGCGCGTTCAACGTTTGCCTCCAGTTGTGACCCGGCCTCGGCTCAGGGCATAGACGTACCACTTGAGGTATTGGGGCAGCCATTTCATGAGACGGAACCGCGACTCGCCAGCCGTACGATCGCGCCACGTCGACGGTACTTCGGTGACGCGGTGGCCGGCGACGTGCGCCTTGGCCGTGACCTCGAGCGAGTACTCAAACCCGCCTGAGCTCTCGATCGGAATCTCACGAAGGACCGATAGACGGTAGGCGCGAAACGCGTTAGTCCCGTCGTGTGTCGGCAAGCCCCCCAGCCAGTAAAGCGATACACCAGCGACACGCGAGATCGTCCGCTTCATGAGCGGCCCGCCGATCTGCCGCCCCCCGCGCATATAGCGCGACGCGCAAACGATGTCGTACCCCTCGTCGCGAATCAACCGGACCATGTCGTCGACAACCCGCAGGTCGTCCGACAAATCCGCCATCGAGACGATGACCACGTCTGAGCTTGCTGCATCGACGCCGGCGCGAATCGCGTTGATCACGCCTCGGCCCAGGGTATTGCGTACCAGCTCGAGGCCGGGGTAGTCAGGGGCGAGCTCGCGGACCACCGGAACCGTGTCGTCCTCGTCGAAGTCGTAGACGATCAGCACCCGTTTCGGAAGCGTCACCGTCGCATAGATCTCGCCCAATGCGTTGGCGATGTTGGAACCTTCGTTGTAGACGGGAACGATGAAGTCGACCTCGTCGGTCACTACGGCCGCTCCGCTACCACGAGCATCTGTTTGCCGAGAAGATATTGGGCCGGACGAAAGCGCAGATACAGCCGAACGAGGAAGGCCCACTGCGGCAGACGGCTCTTGGTCGTATACGGAAGGAACCGCGCGCGGCATTCGATAACCCGGAATCCGGCGACCTCGAGGGCCTCGGTCATTCCGCGCTCGCTCAGCGGCAGCGTGTGGTCGAAGAAGTCCCAGAACGCCCCACCCACCAGCCGCACGTTTGGCTGCATAATTATGATTCGCCCACCCGGTCGCAGCGCCGCACGCACTTCGGCGAGCACTTTCAGCAACGCGTCGGGACTGCGAAGATGCTCGAAGACGTTGCTGGCAAAGGCTAAATCGGCCGTTCCATGCTCGACGGCTTCCGACAGTCGTTCGAGCGGAAGCTGGTGCACCTCGACGCCCGGCGCTGCAAACCGCGCGGTATCCGGGTTGAGGTCGATGGCGATCCGCCGACGGGCCGAAATGTTGTTGACGAAGTCGCAGTACCCGGCACCGAGGTCAAGGACGCAGGCATCGTTAGGTACGTAACGGGCGAAGAAGTCCTTGCAGATGACCCGCCAGAGCTGCGCCTTGGACTCGCGCTCTTCGTCGTGAAACCGGGCCGCGTACAGCCGATCCAGTTCGGAGTTCAGGTCGCCGTGCGCTTCTGACATCAGATGCCGCCCAGTTCGATCTGGCTGCCTATCCACGGGATGATCTCGTCGAGTGCCTCGTCGAGTGACGTCGTCGCCTTGAAACCGATGACGTCCATGGCTTTTTGGACGTCGGGCACGCGCCGCTGTACGTCGTATTGGAACGGATCGTCGCTCACCAACCGGAGCGGGACACCGCCCTTGACCTTGCGCCATATCATCTCGGCGAGCTCATGCACGGTCGTGGACGTCGCAGTCGACAGGTTGAAGTCGTCATTGCGCGCCGCGTCGGTCTCGATGGCAAGCCGGATGCCTCGGGCGAGGTCACCGCCATAGGTGTAGTGACGCACTTGGTTGCCGTCGCCGAGTATGTGTAGCGGATCCTGTCCTTTGAGAACTTTTTGGACGAGATCGGGGACGACGTGGCTCATCGCCAACCGGACGTTGCCCGACATGATCTCGCGGTCACACAGCGCACGTTTCTCGCCGATGCCGATGCAGTTGAACGGTCGCACGATGGTGTACGGGAGTTCGTATTGTTCCCATGCGCCTTGCGCAAAGTACTCGGTCGCGAGCTTTTGGAATCCGTAGGTGGACTCCGGCGGCGGACAGCGGCGTTGCTCACCCTCGGGGGTGGGATAGATCGAGGTGCTCTCGTAGACCATCGACGACGATACGACGGTGATCTTGCGCAGGCTGGCGTTGCGGTGCGCCCAAATCGCCGCGTCGAAGGTCGCCGCGGTGATCCGCTCGTTCTCCGACAGCAGGTCGTAGGCCAACTCATGGAACAGCGAGATCCCGCCGATGATCGCGGCGCCTGCGACCAGATGATCGCAGCCGGCGAGCAGCTCCTTGAGCAGCGTGACGTCTTTCGCATCGCCCTCAACGCCGGTGTAGCTCGGATTCGTGTCGAATGCCCGCTCGACCGGTCCGTACTTGGAGTAGTTGTCGACGCCAACGACTTCGTGACCGTTGGCGAGCAATTCCTCGACGAGGTAGCCGGCGATAAACCCGGCCGAGCCAGTGACGAGAATCTTCACGTGAGTTGTGCTCCCTTTCCAAAGAAGTTCCACACGTCAATGACCGGCTTGTCGTCCGGGATCACCAGCGAACGATAGTCGCTGTGCGGCGCCCCGAGCACGAGCACGTCGGACCGCTCGATCGCCTCATCGAGCGTGACGAATCGTGGGTCGCAAACGTACGGGTCGGTGCACAAAACTTCTGCTGCCTCGTACTCGAGGATTTTCCGAAGTTTGTAGGAAAGCGATTCTCGCGTGTCGTCGATGTCGCCCTTGAACGCCATGCCGAGAATCCCCACTGTCAAATCCCCAAGCGCGTGCCGCAATTTCATGTGCTGGACAATGAAATTCGGAAGCCCCTCGTTGACCAGCATGGCCGCGTGCCCAAGCATGAACCGCGACTCGGTCGCCGCCGCGAGCTGCATGGTGTCCTTGAAAAGGCACGGTCCGGCCGCGAACCCGCTCTTCGGTAGTCCGGCCATCCTCGGATAGTCGCGTGTAAGCCCGTCGTAAATCTTGTAGAAGTCCAGACCGAAATCGGTCGCGATCATGAAGAACTGATTGGCGGTCGCGAACTGGATGTAACGCCACACGTTGGCGAAGATCTTCGTCAGCTCGGCCTCGACCGGCTGCATCGGAATGATCGACGGAGCGATGCGGCTGAAGAGCTCGGTTGCCACTGCGGTCGCCTCGTCGTCGCAGCCCGCGACGATTTGTGGCAACTCGACGAGTTCGCGCATGGCGTGTCCCTGCGCGATTCTCTCGGGGCAAAAGGCGACGTGGACCCGTCGTCCAGAAGCGCGCAACAGCGCATCAACTTTTTCGGTCGTTCCTGGGTAGAGCGTGCTGCGAAGGATGAGGGTCTGTCCGTCGACCAGGTGCGGCAACATGCTGACGAAGAAGCGATGGATGATGTGGAAGGTGGGGTTGAGGTGCTCGTCAACCGGCGTTCCGATGACGACGACGACGACTCGTGACCTCGAGATGAGCGTCGGGTCATTGTCGACAATCAGGTTCTTGTTGATGACCTCGGCGAGCATGGGCTCCGCCTTCTCCTCCATGAAAGGCATTCGTCCGGCACGGACCATTTCGACGGCGTTCGTGTCGATGTCATCGATCGCGACGCGCAGTTCGCGGTGCGCCATCACGATGGCCAGCGGCAGGCCGACGTGCCCACAGCCGCCGACTACACAGACGTCGAACTCGAATTTGGCCGGTTCCGCCGACAATCCCACGGGTTGCCCTCGTTTCCAAGTTGGCCCCCGATTCCTCGCCCCCCCAAGGTGCGCACAGCATATAGGCTCACACCGCCCTCGACTACCCGATTTGTGCAGACTAGATGTCGTTGAAAATCGCACGACCCGTCAATTAAATACACGACCCGTCAATTAAATAATTGTCCGACCCGTCAATAAAGTGTTGCGGCCGGCGGGTGGTATCGGTAGACGAACGCGCGGGGCAGAGAAGGTTAAGGCACTACGGAAGTCATCTGCCAGGTCCCACAGTTTTGCGTCAAGAAAGCGATGTCACTATTTCGGATCCCGATTACCTGGGGATCTCCGGTCTTCTTGCTATCGAGTATGTCGCTTGGATCAGGGCCACGCAGCCGCGCCCAGTAGCACATCGTTCCCCCGGCGTTGCGATACGTGCCCGGAAGTATGTCGGCCAAGACGAGGTACGTGCCGTCACGGTCGATGATGGGCCACGCTGCGCCACGAGGGTCGATAACGGTCTTGGGGGCCGGTGGTGGCGGCGTGTTACCAGCCGTTTGAGTGACGGTGGGCTGTGCGGCGCGAGTTTGCGTGATAGGGACCGTCGAAACTGCGGCGAGCGTGGCGCCTCCGCACGCAACCAGCAGGAGCGCGGCGGTCAGTGCGAGGCGCTTCATGCCTGCGGAGTGTAGCGCGGGGTGCCTTCTCATGGTGCGACGCGCATCTCGTAGAAACGGAGTCGCGCACCAGTGTCGCTCTGCCCCAGCGATGGGGCAGAGCCGACGCCGATGGTGTGCGCATGGATTTGCAGGTTAGTACCCTCCACCGAAGCGCCGGTATTGACGAGAAATGGCTCGGCGGCGTTGGCGGCGATAAGGCGGTAGCTGACCCCGTCGAGCACGACTGTCGGGATGGTCAGCGGAACCACGGTTCCCTGGAAGAGCCGGTCGAGGACGGAAGGTTGCAGATCGATCCCTACCAGGACCGCCATGCCCGGTCTGCTCGGGGCGGGGACTCTGATCACGTCGTGTTCGTGGATAGGCACCTGCGACAGCGCGGTGAGCGGTCCGCAGTGGGGGCCGGCGTGGGTAAACAGCGCCCAGCGGTGCTCGATGCCGCTCACGGTGTAACTGCACAGCAACGCACGCGAATAGTGGGGGGATTCCTGCACGCCAAGCCGGCCGTCGATGCCCGTGGCCGGTGAGGCCGGCGATAGTCGGGACAAGACGAACTGGGGCCATTTAGCCAGTGATTCGCCATTCAGTTCATCGAGCGTGGGCGAATTGGCCTGATATGTCTGGAAGACGGGTACTGGGCGCCAGGCCAAATCGTAGGCCCACGCGGCCGAGATCTCGTCGGGGTCAATGTGAACAGTCCCTGATCCGATGGTCTTGATGAAGCGGTCAGGGATGGCGTAGAGCGCGCGCTGGCGTGCCTTGGCTTGTTCGACGCGTTGGTCGACCCGGCCTGGCAGGGCGAGTGTGACCAGGCGGTCGATTGCTTGCCCTGGCGCCTGCACTGCCGCCACGGTGCGGTCGTAGTCGTGGCCCCCGTGTACCTCCAGGTAGGTGTGCTCCGAAGTAACTCCGAATAAAACGATGGCACCCACAACCAACACAAACGCACGGCGACGGGTTCGGGAAAAAGGGGTGATGGCCACGGCGACAACGACGACCGCGAGCAGAGCGAAGAAATTCCCTAAGCTAAGTCGCGCGAACTCCTTCTTAGCGGTGATCAGGGTCACGAGGCCGACGAGGGCCACGAAACGGCGGGGGGTCTCCGGACCACCGCGGATGAACATTGCGCAGAGCGCCCCTGCCCATACAACGGTAGACACCACCGTTTGGATGGCAAACGGGCCAACTGCGGGGAGGGGAATGGCCATCGCCGCGCTATAGCTCGATACGACGGAGGCGCTGTAGCTGAGCCAGGTGGGCAGGTTCCCCGGTCCTTGTCCGGCGAGCACCCAACAGACGAAGGTGGATGCAGCGAACGCGGTCACCGTTGCGCAGTGGCGCCCAACCGCTCTCCAGTCGAGCAACACCGACAAGGCCAGCGCGATCACCAAAATCGTGAGGCCGGTATTGAACTTCACCAGCAGCTGAAGTCCCGCGGCCGCGCCGAGCACGCTGCAGGTTCTGAACACCGTCGCGCGTTCGGGATCGTTCTGCAATAGGGGGACGGCCGCCCACGCGAACGCCGCAAGAACGACCAGCTCGGGATACATAATGCCCAGAGTCGAACCATGTCCGATGTGGAGGATGGCGGTGACGCCGGTCGTGATGAACGCCCCGATGAGCGATGTCATCGGGGCGTGGCGCTGGCGCAGCGCTGCCGCGATACCGAGGAAGAGCGTGGCGACGACGGTTAGCTGGTAGATCGTGGCGAGCAGCGACTGATCGAACGAATAATAGGCGGTGTTCTGCAGGAACCCGAGGGGTCCATAAGTGGATACGAGCTCGGGGCCCCACGCGAGGTGATGGATCCGGGCCATGGCGAGCCCGGCCTGCCACGAGGGATCGAGCCCGACCATGGCGTCGACCGAGGACTGTGGCCAGAAGAGGACAGCGGTTATCACCGCGGCGAGGACCTGTTGCCAAGCGGCGGTGCCCCACGTTGTCGTCGAAACCCAGCTCGTCACGTGCCGCAACGGTCTGGTGGCTGCTGCTGTGGATGCCGCCATTCGCACAAAGTAGCAATGGCTCGACAGTCATGCACAACGAGACCTTTAATTCGGCCGGAATCTATTACTTAATATTCGAAATTATCTTGGCCGACAATTTACTTTGGTCCACCATGTGAGGTTCCCAATATGAGCCTCATCGAGCGCGCCCGCGCGGAGGAGGCCAGCTACAAGGCGACCACTGCGCCAGTTTTACTTGATCTCTCCAAGTGACCCGGGTCGACTGCTAGCATCCCGCGCATGGCTGAAAGCGCTGCCCCTGTGCGGATCGGCATCTTGGGCGCTTCAAGCTTTGCGCCGACGACGCTCATCAACCCGGCCCGGAAAAACGATGAGGTTGTGGTGGCCGCGGTGGGAGCACGCGATATCTCCAGTGCGCAGGCATTTGCCCACAAATACGGCATCGCCCGGGCGCACGGCAGCTACGAGGCCCTGATCGCCGATCCAGACCTGGATGCTGTCTACGTCCTGTTGCCGACCAGCTTCCACGGCAGGTGGACCAGGGCTGCGCTTGCCGCGGGCAAGCACGTGCTGTGTGAAAAGCCGTTCGCCGCCAATGCTGCTGAGGCCCGCGAGATCGCCGAACTGGCCGCCGCGTCAGACCGGATTGTCATGGAGGCAATCCAGTTCCGCTACCATCCGTTGACTTTGCGCGTAGAGGAGATCATCGCCTCGGGGGAGCTGGGCAAGCTGGAGCGGGTGGACCTCGCCTTGTGCGTATTGCTCCCGAAATTCTCCGCCAACTGCTACAACTACGCCTTTGCCGGTGGCGCGATGATGGACGCCGGAAGCTATGTCGTCAACATGCTCCGCACGTTCGGCGGCTCCACCCCGGAAGTTCTTTCGGCGCGGGCGACGCTGCGCGGTCCTGAGGTGGACCGGGCCATGACGGCCGAGGTGAGCTTCGCGGGCGGGCACACAGGCCGGATCCGATGTGCGTTGTGGTCGTCGGATCTTTTTCGGGCGAGCGCCAAGGTGGTCGGTGATCAGGGCGAGCTGCGTTGGCTCAGTCCGGCGGCACCCCACGTTTTCCCTCGGCTCTCGGTCCGCTCAGCCGCCGGAAAGCGTGTCGAGCGGTTCCCGCGGCGCGCCACCTATGAGTACCAGCTCGATGCTTTCGCCGCGGCGGTGTTGCGCGGGGAACCAGTGCAGACGACGCCGCAGGACGCGATCGAGAACCACACCGTCATCGACGCGATCTATCTCGCTGCCGGCCTTTCGCTGCGCCAGCCGGCCTAACGCTTAATTTCTTCGCCTGGCGGCGGTTCGGCAGTGCGATCTCGGCCGGCAGGGCCTTATCGGTGAGCCAGCCGTCGACGGTGCGCGCGAAGAGGTCCGGAAAGCGGGTGTGCCATTCATGGGGCATACCGATTGCCACCCTGTCGACTCCGTTGGGCATTTGCTGCGCGAGCGCTGCAGCCCAACGGCGGACGACCGGCAACTCCTTGCCCCCGGTGACGAACAATGTGGGCGAATCCGATTTGTCGAGTTCCTCGGGAAGCGTGAACCCCGCGGACGCCATGATGACGTCGGCGAGCTGTCCGCTGGTAATCAGACGCACATCCTCGCGATACTCATCGACATGCGCCGGGGGAACCTTCGCTTGCCAAGCATTCCGGTAGCGGCGCACCATCCAGCGGTACATCGAGTTGCGGGCGGGCAGCGCCAATAGGCGCCGCGTCAACGGTGCAAACGGCATCGTGTTGAGGGCGGTCCCGCACAGCACCGCCCGATCAACAAGATTTGGCGCGGTCGCCAGCAGCTGCACCCCCACTTGGGCCCCGAGCGATAGGCCCACCAGGTGCGCCCGGCCGGTGTCTGCCCGGGAGCGGATGAGTTCTGCCACCGCAGCGGCGGCCCGGCCCATCTCGAATGGCCCCTGCTCGAAGCTCTTGCCGTAATGGGGCAGATCGGGGACCAGGCAATGGTAATGCTGCATTCGTTCGACCACCGGCTCCCAGGACCAGCCGCTCGTATACGCGCCGTGAAGAAAGACGATTGCAGGCGCCCCCACCGGACCGGATTCGCGCACGAACAAGCCCATGTCGCGGACCGTATCAGGATTACGCGGCTTATTTTCAGGTCTGTCAGGCACGTGTTGGATTAAACTCCGGGCGGGTTAGCCTGGGGCGGGAGGGCCCAGTTTCGTATTCAGAGAACGCGCACGGGAGATTGAAGGGCTGGGTTACACGATGGCTGAACGCGTGTTCGGGCGTAGCGACGCTGAGATCGATCTCTTGGTGCGCGGCATGCGCTCAGGCATCGCAGTGGTGGGCTTCGGCTACATCGGCACGGTGATCGGCGCCGTGCTGGCTGACCGCGGCTGGCCGGTGACCGGCATCGACGTGAGACAGAACGTCGTTGACGAGATCAACCTCGGCAAGACCACGGTGCCTGAGCCGGGGCTCAACGAGCTCGTGTCCCGCAGCGTACAAGTTGGCCGCCTTGAGGCGACGACCGACTTCGGTGCCATCGCCGACAATGACTTCATCATTGTGACCGTCGGTACGCCGCTCGGTCCGGACTACGAACCCATCGTCGACGACATCACCGCGGCGGCGCGGGCCGTGGGGGAGCACCTGCATCGCGGCCACATCGTGATCCTCAAGAGCACGGTGCCGCCCGACACCACCGAAAATCTTGTTCGGCCGATCCTCGAAGAAGCCTCCGGACTTCGCGCCGGGGTCGACTTTGGGTTGGCGTTTTGCCCCGAACGGCTCGCCGAAGGCCAAGCCATCCGCGAGCTGACCTCGATTCCCGTCGTCGTCGGCGCCGTCGATGAGCGTAGCGCTCGCGCCTGCACCACCCTGTGGCGATACGCGCTGGGGGTGGACTCCGTT
>Ga0182013_10006517_pt1 | contig 13193 bp, 15 predicted proteins | sample 612S2MmetaG_FD_120487 | JGI IMG/M metagenome (GOLD analysis project Ga0182013, IMG submission 120487) | Permafrost microbial communities from Stordalen Mire, Sweden - 612S2M metaG | ecosystem: Environmental > Terrestrial > Soil > Wetlands > Permafrost | place: Sweden: Stordalen | collected... | reverse complement strand
GGCCCATAGGCAAAGCCGTGGAAGACGGCAGCTTAGTTAATTAAGCTGCAAGTGCCAGATTATCGTTGGCAACTTTTGTTTTGCAGGCGATTACAGGTGCCCACACCCTGACATGCCTCCCAAGCTGCAATCGATCCCGTCGAAACCGTGACGCCCCCAAATTCCACCCCAGCGAAAAAGACCTGTCGCCGGCAACTCCGAGTGGGTGCGAGCCGGACCAACTGGCTCATGCTGCTATGTCAATTCTACGCCAATTTCAATTTCGTTGTTGCGGCTCTATTGCTTCTCCAGGTCGATGGACTCGTATTCGCGTTGATTGATGGCTTCGCGAATCTGGGCTGGGGTCTTGCCCAGCTTGGTCTGAGCATAGGCAAAGAGAGCCTCTCTGGCGCAGGTGGAGCACTCGGTGCCATGCGCGTTCTCAAAACAGCTCCGCAGGCTGGTATGGCCTAGTGAGCGGTCGCAGCGGCAGTAGCAGGGAAGTTGGTAGAGCATATTGCCGATCTTCGCTGCCTGCTGGTAGACGTGGATCTGCCAGGGAAAGCGGAAGTTCTCTCCAGTGAGCTGGCTGCCTGCAAGGATCGGCGGTAAAGCGCTAACCTTCAGCGGGGCGGCGGGGTGGTAGGCGGGAACATCATCGGCAGGATTAGACCACTGCGCGTTGCTGGCCAAAGTGACTGCAAAGACCACAATACCGAAGACCCAGCGGCGCTTGATCGTGCTCTTCATGGCGAGTTCTCCCCAATTCATTTTATACCGGAACCGGATTGCGCCGGAAATAGGCCAGCGCAACCGAGAGCCAGCAGCCGGGACTGGTTGCTTGGAACAAAAAAAGACGGCACGAACGGTCTAGCTGTTCGTGCCGGGAGGCCAGTGACGCAACTTGCTTCCAGCTCCGAAGCGGCAATCACTGCCTGCTCCTTCACTGGAATATATACACCATAGCATAGATTCAACTAAAAGCAAATACAAAAAACGAAATTATTTTCCAGTTCCGGCCACCCATCGTTTTTTGTCCTAAATGCATCTAATCGGTAGTTCCCTTAGCCTCTCGCAACGGCGCTCGAATCGGTAAGAAGGCCCTGTAGAATTATGACAAACTCTTTTGAATCTTCATCTTCATCCACTTCGAAGCCCGTGGATTCCGTCTCGCCGGGATGGCTCAAACTAACGGTTGTGGCAGCTGCCTCGGTCCTGGCCGGAGGGCTGGCGGCCACTTGGTGGTACCGAAATGCGATAGCGCAGCTCCGCCAGGCCGAAGAAAGACCCACGAATTCAAGTTTTGGAACGCCTGGCGACGATCTGTCCGATGAAGCTTGATCGTAACGTTCTGCCGCGCACCAAGACCCGTCAGACAAGACCGTCCGCAGCAGCCGCCAGAGCGAAGTCCTTTTCCGTCAACCCGCCCGCATCATGAGAAACCAGCGCTAGGCGAACCCGGTTGTAGCGGATGTCGATATCCGGATGGTGGTTGGCCTTCTCGGCTTGTTCCGCGACCTTGTTGACGAAGGTCATGGCGTCGACGAAGTTCTTGAACTGGAAGTTTCGCACCAATTCGCCGCCTTCGATCCGCCAATCGGGGCGCGTGGTAATGCGTGAAGCGATCTCAGCTTGGGAGAGTGTGGGCATATCGGCTCCGGGGAAGGCTAGTTGCCAACGCTATATGTTTCAGATGCGGATTTGCCGCGCATGGGTGCAGCCGCAAACAAACAGAACTTCAGTTCCCGCGCCGATTCGCTCGCGTTCACCGAAAGCGAAACCTGCGGCCGGCCCGATGAAATGCTTAAGCCAAGCGAGTTCTGGTGTAATCGCAACGACCTCTGGCTCCCACTGGGAGGTTAGGCCTCCTTATCCAGCCTCTGCCGCTCGCGCCTGGCCGTGACCCAGCCTTCCTTCGAGATCTGCCGCGCTCTGCCCACAGCCAGCGCTCCGGCCGGCACGTCTTTGGTGATGCAGGAACCGGCCCCGATGTAAGCTCCATCCTCGATCGTGACCGGAGCGACCAGGGTTGAGTCGCTGCCCACAAAGACGCCTTTGCCGATCTGTGTCTTGTGCTTGTTGACGCCGTCGTAGTTGCAGGTGATGACTCCGGCGCCGATGTTGGTCTTTTCGCCGATCTCGGCGTCGCCCAGATATGTGAGGTGGTTGGCCTTCGCGCCCTTGCCCAGCCGGACCTTCTTGGTCTCAACAAAGTTGCCCACATGGGCGTCTTCGCCGATCTCGCTGCCTGGCCGTAAGTGAGCGAAAGGGCCGATCTTGGCGCCATCGGCGACCGTGCTTTCGGCCAGCACGCAGCTTTGGCGGATCAGCACTTTGTCGCCCAGCATGCAATTCTCGATTACCGAGTAGGAGCGGATCAGGCACTCCGCGCCGATACGCGTCTGGCCCAGCAGTTGTACAAAGGGCTCGATGACCGTATCGGGCGCAACCTCGACCCCGGCGTCGATGACGCAGGTCTCGGGACGGTAGATGGTGACGCCGGCGGCCATGAGGCGGCTGGCCGTGGAGGCTCGCAACGTGGCATCCAGGGCCACCAGCTCGGCAATGGTATTGGCGCCCAGTACCTCGACGGCATCGGCGGCCTGGATGGCGACCACGCGTTCACCGGCGGAGTGCAGCAGGCAGGCCATGTCTGTGAGGATCACCTCCCTGTTGGCGTTCTCGGCGGTGAGTTTGTCCAGATACGCCAGCAGTGGCGCTGTCCGGAAGGCGTAGATACCGGAGTTGATCTCGCGGATGCTCAGTTGTTTTGGTGTGAGCGCCTTCTGCTCGACGATAGCGTCTACTTCAGCCGACACCGGAGAAAACCGTACGATGCGCCCGTAGCCGGTGGAGTCGGCGGGAGCGGCGGTCAGGATAGTCATCGCCGCCTGCTGGGTCTCGTGGAACTGCCAAAGCTGCTCAATGGTCTCGGGCCGGATGAGGGGCACGTCGCCCGAGAGCACTAGAATGTTCTCGAAGCCAGCGATGGCCTGGCGCGCGCACTGGATGGCGTGGCCGGTGCCGAGTTGTTCGGGTTGCTCGACGAACTGAACTCCGGTGGCGGCGACCGCGGCCTTGACCCGCTCGGCCTGGTGGCCGACGATGACGTAGATCCCGGCTGGAGCTACAACCTTGCTTGCCGCGGCAATCACGTGGGCCAGCAAGGGCTTGCCGCCAATCTCATGCAGCACCTTGGGCCGGCTCGATTTGAGCCGGGTTCCTTTGCCGGCCGCCATGATAACCACAGCCAGCTTTGCGTTCGATTCCATGCTCGCTCCCCGTCTGGAGACTTTTCCTTCCCCATTGTAGTTTCTCCATCCAAGCCGCCAGCCGGAAGGAAGGTCTGGGCCAATTGGGTATGTGTTTTGGGAGAGGTGGCCCGAGACCGGTAGATCGGGGTTTTAACCCCGACAGATGGCGTGCCCGCATCTCAATATCCCAGGTCTCAAAGGCGAGACCTGTGCCACTCGCCCGCCCAGATCGAATTAATTATCTGCAAAGTTTTGAAAATAAAAAGGGGTGGGTGGGTATTAATTAAATCGTTACGGGGGACCACAGGCCGATTGAGGCGATTTCCCGGCATCTCGGCCCTTCTCCCCTCCTCTTCTCCTTACCAGTATGCACGGACGGAAGGTTATTTTCTGCACGGCGAAATCGCGGTCTGAGGCACCCGGTTAGTTGGGGAAAAGGAGACGGACGGTCGAGATTCGTGGTATCCCATCCTTTCGCTAACCGGGGCTCACGGCGTACGAACTTTGTACGATGGGGTGGAGGTTCGCGATAGGATGAGGCACACTCATTCGCGATTTCAAGAGCAAATCCACCCTGGATCGTAAAAATACTTGGCGCAAGCATTCAAGGTTGCCCATTTGCATTTATCTACCAACTGCGGTTCGGGTATAATCTGCGCCTGTAAGTCAATACCGATGGAGGTTTGCGATGAAAAAGCTGCTCTTCCCCGCGGCGCTCGCGGTCCTATTATTGCCCATGACAGGAACGGCCCAAAGCCCCTTTGACGGCACCTGGAAGATCGACATGAGTAAGGTTGCTTTTCCGAAGAAGCCGGATATCTTCCTTCTGCAGAACGGAACGTATGCCTGCAAGACATGCACTCCACCATACGCCATCAAAGCAGACGGGGATGACCACCCCGTGACCGGCCACCCCTACTTTGACAGCGTGGCAATCAAGGTGGTTGACGACCACACGATTGGCGAGACCGACAAGAAAGACGGCAAGGTTGTGGCGACCTCGACCACTACTATCTCGCCGGACGGCGGTACCTTGATGTTCGAGTTCAGCGACAGCAGCAACACCAACGGCGGTCCTCCAGTTACCGGGAAAGGCGAAGCGACACACGTGGCAAAAGGCCCGGCAGGATCGCATGCAATCTCCGGTTCATGGCGAACCACCAAGATTGAAAACATGTCGGACAATGCCACCGTCTTTTCGTACAAGGTCGAAGGGAACGAGATTACCATGACAAGTCCCACTGGCCAGACCTATACCGCGAAACTGGACGGGACCGACGCGCCGATGAAGGGCGATCCGGGCACAACCAGCGTCTCCGTCAGGATGATAGACACGAGCACGTTTGAGGAGACCGACAAGCGCGACGGCAAGGTGATCGGCGTCTTCAAGATGACGGTCGGGGCGGATGGCAAGAGCGCCAAGGCCAGTTTTGACGACAAACTGCAGGACAGAACAACCGAATTCGAGGCAAAGAAGCAATAGGCGGAATTTAGCCGCGTTGAGCAGCCGGGTGCTCCATCCTTGCCGCGCTTTTTGCGGCAAGGGTGGGATACCATAAAACCCAACTTCCGGCCATCGAGTCTTTCGATTCTCACGTCAAGGAGAACACGAAAGTAGCCTAGGCGCAGTTCGCCGCGGCGGAAGCTAAACAATCGCTCTGGCTATAACATGCAAGGCAAAACCTTGTCGACGCCACCCAGTTTGATGGCCTCCTTGGGCATTCCGAAGGCCACGCAGGTAGCCTCGTCCTGGGCAATGGTCATGGCTCCAGCCTGCTTCATCTCCAGCATTCCGCGAGCGCCATCATCGCCCATTCCGGTAAGAATGACGCCAACTGCATTTTGCCCGGCGTAGCGGGCTGCGGAACGGAAGAGAACGTCCACGGAGGGCCGGTGACGGCAGACCAGCGGGCCGTCCTTGATCTCCACAAAGTAACGCGCCCCGCTGCGCTTGAGTAGCATACGATGATTGCCCGGAGCAATCAGCGCCCGCCAGCGAATGACGGTGTCGTTGGTCTCGGCCTCTTTCACGATAATGCTGCAAAGTCCGTCGAGCCGTGCGGCAAAGGCGCGCGTGAATAGCTCCGGCATGTGCTGCACGATGACGATGCCGCGAGTATTGGCCGGGAGGGCATCGAGCACCGCCTTGAGCGCCTCCGTGCCGCCGGTCGATGCGCCGATCGCCACCACCTTCTCCGTGGTCTCCGCCATGGCGTGCCTACCCGGTGAGAGAATACAGTCGGCGTTGAGCTTGGGCTCGACCGTGTGGCTGGGCCGGAGAATGCGTGGCTTGGCTTGCGCCGCGGCCTTCACTGCGTTGCAGAGTGTAATGCGCGAGTCATCGAGAAACTGCTTGGTTCCCAGCCGGGGCTTTGTCACAATCTCCACCGCGCCGTATTCGAGAGCCTTGAATGTGCTCTGCGCGCCCTCTTCGGCAAGGCTCGAACAGATCACCACCGGAATTGGGTGCTGGCTCATGATCTTCTTGAGAAATGTAAGCCCATCCATGCGGGGCATCTCGATATCGAGCGTGATCACATCAGGGACTTCGTCGGCGATCCGGTCGGCCGCGACAAATGGATCGCTTGCCGTGGCGATGATTTCAATCTCAGGGTCGGAGGAAAGAACGTCGCAGAGAGTCTGGCGCATGATGGCGGAGTCGTCTACGATGAGCACCCGAATTTTGGTTGAATCCACGACTGCCGCCTCTGTGCGCTTATTCGCATGGATGCTCTTGCTTCACGCGAGCCTTCCGGGCGCACGCGGCGCGAAACGGGCAGATTTTGCCGGGCGCGCAGTCGGCTGCCGCCACGCTCGCCCTGGGAAAGCTGAGCCGCTTGAGTAACACTTCGCCCGTCCCGGTGTTGAATTGGATGTTGATGCCGGATGTGCCACCCAGGCTGGACGCGACCACGGCGAAGTCTTCCTCGCGCAGCACCCGGAGCGCCGCCTCGCAGTTCAACATGCCCACCGTCGACCTCGACCCCGTGCTGACGGCGGGAAGCACATCGGCGCCGCCGAAGAGTTTCACCTGGACCTCGCCACGGCGTGCGCCGAGCGAGTCGAACTGCCGGGCCAGCTCGCGAATGGCAAAGTCCACGTAGCGCCTGCCGGCCTCCGGCTTGCGCGCGCGGCTCCTCGAGACCCCTCGCGGTCCCATCGGCAACGGAGCCGGATGCAGGATGCGAAAGGGAGCCGGATGCTGGCTCGGAGATCGGGCCGGCGACGGCTTGGATGGCCAGCTCGCACTGGTCCTCGACGAAGATGAAGACATCGCGGATGGCGTCGCGCGAGGCCCCGCCGGCGAGCGCCATCTCCCAGGCCACGTAGCAGCGCTCGGGGTCCAGCTCGGCCAGGGGCGGAACCGCCGCCATGGAAGCCTTGACCGAGAGGCCGCCCAGTTACCGCAGCTCGCGCACCAGCAGCGGCGGATCGGTCCCATTCAGAAGCAGATCCGGCCCCGGAACAAAGCAAATCGACCACTCCCGCATCGGTTCACGGGCGAGCGGAGCCAGAGCCGGCGGCGCTGCGCGGTCTTCCGCGGGCCTGCTCCCGGCGACTCCGGTCATCTCTTTCAGTTGGCTGAGAATCCGGGCGCAGGCAGCCTCGTCGGCCGTCGCAGCGCCATCAATGCCCTCCTCCAGCATGGCCCGAATCCGATCGAGGGCCTGAAGGGTCAGGTCGATGAGCTCCGAGGTGATATCGAGCCGCCCGTTGCGGACCTCGTCGAAGGCCGTCTCCAGGTTGTGCGTAAAGGCGGCCAGCTCCTCGAAGCCGAACATGGCGCCCGAACCCTTGATGGTGTGCAGGCCGCGGAAGACGCGCCCCACAAGCTCCGCATCGCCGGCATTCTCGATCAGCTCCAGCAGCGCCGCCTCCAGGTCCACGAGAATCTCGCGCGCCTCTTCCCTGAGCTCTGCTTGAACTGGTCGGCATTGGTGGTCCTCGGCATCTACCTGTTCCGTTCGCGACCGGCGCGCTCAAGCGCTCATAAAGGGTTTAAACCCGCCTCGCGCATGCCGGCCGCAATCTCCCCGGACGGCGCGGCATCGAACGCAATGCCCGCGCCGGAGCGCGCCGCCTCCCGTTCGGCGGCCCAGAGCAACTGGATCGCGGTCGCATCCAGATGAGTTGCGCCATCGATCGCAAGGCGCACCCGCGGGCCGGAGTGAAGCGCCTGGACGAGCAGCGTCTTCAACTCCGCCGCGCAACCGATGTCGATCGCTCCCTCAAGGCGAATACGGCACAACGCATCGTTTAAATCCAGAGTTGCCGGCACTTCATGCTCCTTTGTTGCCCTGTTTCGCCCTGCGAAATCCGTAAAATGACCCGAAGAAAAAACGCCTAACCCAGAAGGATCTGTCAGCAGCGTGAGAGGTATTCGATTGATTGAGACCGAAAAGGCTGGAGAGACGGGACCGGCTCGCACAAGCGCAACTCCATCTCACCGCCTTCAATGAAGCAATTCATGAGCGACTCTTGAACCTATCTTCATGAGCAGATTCCAATCGTCCGCCACGCCGCCCACTTTGATCCGTTTGGAGTTTTCATCGGCGGAGTTGCGAAGAAACCGCATCGGCCGCAGTGCCAAGTTTTACGGCAATTCTCGAATTCCCGGAATGAACGCTGTCTCCCGATCTGGGAGGCCACTACTCCGCCCAGCGCGTCTTTTTGGAGGCGGCTCGCCCCTCTCACCTTTTTCACAGACGGGCCGATGGAACACCTGTTGGGATGGACCCCAAGGAGGGCCGGATGGCCTTGATGACCTGGAGCGGCAAGCATTCCGTCGGAGTGAATGCCCTGGACAGTCAGCACAAAACCCTGATGCGGGTACTGAACGAACTGCATGCGGCGTCGATGCAGGGCAAAGTTCGGGAGATTGCAGGTCCGCTCTTGCGGCTGGCCGTCTCATTGGCAAACGAGCATTTTTCGGACGAGGAACGTTTGATGGAGACGACTCGTTATCCCGGGTTGGCCAGCCACCGTGAACTGCACCGGGAGCTGACCGGAAGGCTTGCTGAGTTTGTCGCCCGCCACGAAAAGGGCGACTCGGCCGTTTACACCCAGTTGCTTTACTTCTTGCGGGACTGGCTGATCAACCACATGCAGACCGAGGATCAACAGTATGCTCCCTGGCTGCGCTCGCATGGCGCAAAGTAAGGTCGCTTGAGCCGGGCACACGGCGCAACTCACCTTCCAGCGGATGCCGCCGATAACGAACTATAGCGAAACCAGAGTGACTGTACCTAGAAACACAACTCTCAAGGCGACGCGACCACCAGGGAGGGGCGACCTCGCACTGAACTCACCAGAACACACCAGCTCTGGTTTCGCTCGAAAGCTGGAATGCAGCAACGGACAGGGTTTGGAATGCGCTCTCTGCCGGTGAATGCGCGGCAATCGGCGCCTCAAGGAAGCCTCGATGGCAAAGACGGTCCTCGTCGTAGACGATTCCATCACCATGGTGATGAAGACCACTCTGATTATGAATGGGTTTGATGTAGAGAGCGCCAGCAACGGCCAGGCGGCGCTGGACAAACTGAACGCGGGCGTAAAGCCTAATCTCATCCTTACCGATATCAATATGCCGATCATGGGCGGGATGGAGGTGATCGGCAGGATACGCGCTCTGCCGGGGTTGAAGTTTGTGCCGATCCTGACCCTGACGACGGAGAGCGACAACGCCAAGCGCGACCAGGGCAAGCGCGCGGGCGCGACCGGCTGGATTGTGAAGCCGGTATCGGGCGAAGACCTTATCCGGGTGATTAAAAAGATTTTGCCGGGAGCGTAGGCTTATGGCGACTGCACCGTTCTTTGAGGACGCGAAACTCTTCCGGCAGGACGGAAGGCCGTACGCGGACGAGGCATATGAGATCGCGTCCGGTCAAACGACGCGCCTGAGCCAGGCGCGCAATCGGCTCCTAGGCCAGTCGGCGCTCGGACTAATTTGCAATCTGCTGCTCTGGTTCTCGCTGTCCTTCACCTTAGGGCCGGCGCTTGCTCCTCATCGGCTTCAGGTCGCTGTGCTGTTCTTCTTACTCATTCTCATCCCCGGAATGATCCTCATGCAGATGAACTGGATGCATGCGCGACGCGGCATTCATGAGCTCGGGATTGTGGGCACACTGAGCAAATCGCAATTGGCAAATGTGGTCAAGCGCCGCGGGGCAATGCGAGACGAACTCAAAGACTCCAAGCCGTACATCGAGGTGATGCGCGAGCAGATCGGCGATTCGCTGGCCGAATCCGAGCGCGAGGTTCTGAAGGTAATCGAACAGATCGGCTTGCTGATCGCACAGTCCAACGAGCAGAGGGCAAACATCGCCCGGTCCATCCAGAGCGGCAAGGATCTGAGCGAAAGCACCAATCTGCGGGTAGAAAGCAACAGGCAGATCATCGCCGCCATCGAGATGCAGTTACAGGAGCAGACCAGCGAATTCAAGAGCAACTTCGAGCGCATCGAGAATCTGGCCAATGAGGTACGCGCCTTGACGCCGTTGATCAAAATCATTACCTCCATCGCGCAGCAGACAAGCCTTCTGGCCCTGAATGCCGAGATCGAAGCGGCGCGGGCGGGCAACGCAGGGCGCGGCTTTGCGGTTGTGGCCTTCGAAGTGAGGAAGCTGTCGGTGCTGACGACAAAGGCGGCTGCCGACATTGCCGAAAAGATCAACGCCACCTGCAAGAAAGTGGACGGAGAAATGGCCGAGGCGCAAGCCAGCCTGGAGCAGCACGAGTCGGATGAGGCCATGAGCCGCCTGATCATGGATCTGGGCGAAATGCAGAAGGACTTCTCGAAGAACGGCAATCTGCTTCTGGAAGTCATCACCGAGGTGGATGCAAACTTCGAGCAGAGCGTGAATCGGCTCTCGCAGGCGCTGGGCCACATCCAGTTCCAGGATGTGATGCGGCAGAGAATGGAACATGTGCAGGAGGCGCTTGGAGAGATGCGCGATCACTTGTTACATTTGTCTGGAAAACTGGCCAGTTTCACTTGGGAAGGGGAACTCGAACAAACCTTCAAGCAGATATTGGCCGCGCATCTCAACCGCTACCGAATGGCCAGCCAGACCCGCACTCACCATGCCGTGGCGGGCGGGCAATCGAACACCGACCACAGCCGGCCGGCTATAGAACTGTTTTGACCATTAACAAGATATTGCGGTGGGCAACAGAGAGCCGCCGGTTGTGCCAGTAGTGCCTTGAAACTCTCAATCGCCCTGCGTAGTCGCCAACGCCTCTGGCTTTGACAGCAGAATGCTTTAGAATTCACTTAGCCCTTACAGCCGGTTGGCCTCAGCGACAAACCATGCAGATGCGGGCGCAGAGTCCGCCAGGCGCAGATTCGCCGCCGGAACCGCGAAGGAAAAAGGAACGACCATGAAATATGCCGGGTTGCTGGTGATGCCAGCCGGATTCTTTCTCTCGATCGCCGCGATCGTCCTCTTCCCCGCATCCCCATCGCGGGCGGCGTTTGTGCTCTGCGGCCTGGCCGTCGAAGCGCTTGGTCTCGGGGTCGCCATTCGCGGCCACATGCAGCCCAAGGGAGAAAGCCGCCCATGACTCCTGCTGCTCCCGCCATGACTGACGCCGCCTTTGCCCTGGCTCTCGCGCTCCTGATGCTCGCCCCGCTGGCCATTGCGGGCGTGGCCCTCATCAATACCGGACTCGGCCGCTCCCGCTCCGCTACACAAGCCCTGCTCGGCAATCTGGCGATTGTGGCCGTTGCCGCCATCGTTTTCGCATTGGTGGGAGCAACCTTTACCGGTAGCCTGCCCGGAGCCTCCGGCAGCTCGGGCTTTACCTTTTTTGCGGCCGGCAAGCCGTGGAATTGGCTCGGCGCCGGCCCGATTCTGCTCGGCGGTCTCTCGGCTGCTCCAGCGCAATCGCAACTGGCGCTGCTCTTCGAGTTTCTGGCCGTCGCCATGGCCGCTCTCATTCCCTGGGGTTCGGGTGCGGACCGCTTCCGCCTGACTGCGGGCTGCGCCGCCGCCGCGGTACTGGCCGCGCTTGTCTTTCCGCTCCTTGCGCATTGGATCTGGGCCGGCGGATGGCTCTCGCAACTCGGGGTCAACTTTTCGCTCGGCGCGGGCTTTCGCGATCCCGGCGGCGCGGCGACGGTCCACCTCCTGGGCGGTTTGAGCGCACTTGCTGTGATCTGGATCGCCGGACCGCGCAGGGGCAAGTTTCCGAAGGAGGGCCTGGCCACTGCCATGCCTGGCCACAACGCCGTCTATATCCTCTTCGGCTGCGTGATCTCGCTGGTCGGCTGGCTGGCCTGGAACCTGGCCGGCGCGCTCGTCTGGCTCCATTCGCCCCTTTCCGCGCTGCCGGTTACCGCGGTGAACACGCTGCTGTTGGCTTCGGCAGCCCTCGCGGCTACCTTCGCCGTCACCCGCATCCGCTTTGGGAAGCCGGACGCCAGCCTTTGCGCCAATGCCTGGCTCACCGGGCTGGTCGCCTCCAGCGCCTGCGCGGCCCTGGTCAAGCCCGGCGAATCGCTCGCCATCGGCTTCGTCGCCGGCATCGTCACCCCGCTTTTGGTTGAAGTACTGGAACTTGCCGTCTCCATTGACGATCCCTCCGGCGCCATCACCGTCCACGGCGCAGGAGGCCTTCTGGGCCTCTTTGCCGCCGGCATTTTCGCCTCCCAACCCGGCCAGCTTGTCGCCCAACTCGTCGGCATCGCCACGCTGCTTGGCCTTGTGCTGCCTCTCGTTTACCTGCTCTTCTGGCTGCTCAACCGCGTGCTTCCGTTCCGCGTGGACCCGGATGGCGAGCGCATCGGCATGGACCTGCACGAACTGGGCGGCGGCGCCTATCCGGAGTTCGTGATTCACCGCGACGATTCGTACCGCTAAGCTGCCAAAGGTTCGCGGCGCAGCAGACAGCCGCAGCAGGTTATCGGTGCCGTAAACCTGTCTGGATCGAAAGGGTGGCGCTGTCCTCCAAATGCCTTGCCTTACCCGATTGAGTGATCCCCTTGTCTGCCGCAATCGTGTACTCTGTGGTAGGACTAAATAGCGCATGGGATTTTTCAGCCATCTTTTCTACCCTTGGGGCTTTCTGCTCCAGGGAGTGGCGATCGTTCACTTCATCCGCCGCCGGCCGGATACCTATTGGCTTTTCATCATCCTCTTTCTCGGCCCTGTCGGCGCCGCCGTTTACATCTTCGTCGAGGTGCTTCCCGACCTTGGACTTCTGCGCCAGTCCTTCAAGGTCTTTCCCCGCCGCAAGCGGATCGGCGCGCTTGAACTTGCGATCCGGGACAATCCCTCGGCCGGCAACTGGGAGGAACTCGGCGACCTGTATATGGACGATGGCAACCTTCAGTCGGCCCGGGCCGCCTACGATAAGGCGATCGCCGCCCGCTCCAATACTCCAGATACCTTTTACCGGCGCGGCGTCTGCGCCCTGCTGTTGGGCGATGCCGCGGCCGCCTTGCCCGACCTTGAGAAGGTGGTCGCCAAGGATCCCAACCACGACTTTCGCCGCGCCTCAGGATTGCTGGCCCACGCCTACGCTCAGACCGGACAAAAGGAAAAGGCGGAGGCGATCTTCCGTGAAGTGACGGTCACCTCGACCCTGTCGGAGACATATTTGAACTTCGCCGATCTGCTGGCCTCGGAGGGACGCAACGCCGAAGCACGCGCCTGGGCCCGAAAGGTGCTGGACAAGGAGCCGACGATGCCGCGCTATCTGCGCCGCCGCGAGCGCCCCTGGTTTCGGCGGGCACGCAAGACCTTGAAACAACTGCCGGCATGAAAGACTCAAGCCTGCGCTCCTTATACACATTGGGGCGGCCCACCCTCGCCGCGTTCTTGTAGTTGTGGCTAGGGTGGGATAGGTCAAGGCGCGAACTAAAGAATCAGTGAGATTTGCTCTTTCTTGCCGACGCTCACCTCTTCGCCAGTAGCAGCATCAGCACAAACAGCACAATCGGCGCCAGCGCAAGTCCCG
>Ga0182013_10006507_pt1 | contig 13208 bp, 10 predicted proteins | sample 612S2MmetaG_FD_120487 | JGI IMG/M metagenome (GOLD analysis project Ga0182013, IMG submission 120487) | Permafrost microbial communities from Stordalen Mire, Sweden - 612S2M metaG | ecosystem: Environmental > Terrestrial > Soil > Wetlands > Permafrost | place: Sweden: Stordalen | collected... | reverse complement strand
TCGAGGCCTGAGGCGTGCGCTGCGAAGGGTGCGAGCCGGTCACATGGGAACAGGTTCGGTGGCCGGCTTCAGGCGACGGCGGCCGAGGCAGCCTGCTCTTCGGCTTCCAGCTTGTTTCCCACATCGGTGGCAGCCTGGGCCAGGACGCGGTGGTGGATGGTGAACAGGGCCAGTTCCAGCCGGTCGCTGACGCCGGTCTTGTCGTAGACGGAGCGGAGATAGTTTTTGATGACCTGCTCGGTGGTTTTGAGTCGGCTGGCGATCTCGCGGTTCTTGCATCCCTGGACGATGAGGGCGACGATGCGCATTTCCTTGGGGGTGAGGCGGTCGTGAACGCGGGTGCCGACCATATCTTCCTCAGGGGATTCGGTGACGACGATTTGCGGGGGCATCCAGGTTTCTCCGGCGGCCACGTGGCGCACGCACTCGATGAGGGTCTGGCCGGTGACGCTGCGAAAGACCACGCCGCGAAAGCCCTGCTGGATATAACTGCTGACCGAGTCGCTGTTTTCGGCAATGACGATGCCGCGGCTCCCGGTGGAATCGAGGAGGGCGTACAAGCGGGCCATATCCGGCCGCATGGAGGCGGCAAAGAGCACGATGGACCCTGGAAAGGTGGTAATGGCATGGTTCATGCGGTCCAGGTCAGTGCACTGCGCAATGATGCGCAGGTCCTCGTCCATGGCCAGTACTTTTGCGGTACCGGCGCGGAAGATGGCCTGCGAATCGGCCAGAATGATCTTGTTCATAAAACGCCCCCAACCACTGCATTAACGGGTTGAACCCGTAAAAGCCCTTTTCGACTCGATTTCGTCCGCAGACGAAAGCCGGGTTTGGAATCAGGCCTTGGTCCCCGCCACTTCGCACTCTATCGGCAGATTGCGGGAATTCGTCGAACTGTCTCAACATGCGACAGCAAATGCCTGGCCAAATTTCTTTGGTGATCGGCATGCGGTGAAGTTCCGCAAATCTCTGTTTGGTTTTCCTAGAAACGAGATTACAGCCTTCGCACCCCCTGGGTCACGAAAAAAGCGAGCCGATCCTGTGGGTTTTTGTTTACCCTTGAGGGTCGTAGACTGGGGATATATGGCGAGGCCGATTCTGCTGGCAGTTGACGACGACCAAAATGTCCTGGAGGCCGTAGTGCAGGACCTGCGCCGCCACTATGGGGCCGAGTACCGGGTGATGCGCGCGGCGAGCGGGCAGGCGGCGCTGGATACGCTGGCCCAATTGAAGTTGCGCCAGGACCCGGTGGCCCTGCTGGTGAGCGACCAGCGCATGCCGGGGATGACCGGGGTAGTTTTTCTGGAGAGGGCGCGGGAACTGTATCCGGAGGCGCGGCGGGTGCTGCTGACGGCCTATGCGGACACCGAGGCCGCCATCCGGGCGATCAACTCGGCCCGCATTCATTATTACCTGAACAAGCCGTGGGATCCGCCGGAGGAAAAGCTTTACCCGGTGCTGAGCGACCTGCTGGAAGACTGGAAGGCGGGCTATCAGCCGCCCTTCGAGGGGCTGCGGGTGATCGGGCACCGCTGGTCGCTCAAGGATCACCGGGTGCGCAGCTTTCTTTCCCGCAACCATGTTCCCTACCGCTGGCTGGACATTGCCGGGAACGAGGAAGCGGCGAAGCTGCTGCTGGAGCGCCAGTTGGACCCGGACAAATTGCCAGTGGTACTGTTTGCCGACGGCAGCGCGCTGGTGGAGCCGGAGCCGGAGGTTCTGGCTTCGCGGGTGGGATTGAGCATCCAGGCGGCCCAGGCCTTCTACGACATCGTGGTGGTGGGCGCCGGACCGGCGGGCCTGGCGGCAGCCGTTTATGGGGCCAGCGAGGGGCTGCGCACCCTGGTGATCGAGCCCGAGGCGCCGGGCGGGCAGGCCGGTTCGACGTCGAGAATCGAGAACTACCTGGGTTTCCCCTCGGGCATCACCGGCGCGGACCTGGGACGGCGGGCGCATATCCAGGCTTCGCGATTTGGCGCCGAGTTTCTGACCCAGCGGGCCACCGGGCTGCGCATCGACGGGCAGTACCGGTTTGTACAATTGGCGGACGGAGGCGAGGTTTCAAGCCACGTGGTGCTGCTGGCGCCGGGGGTGCAGTATCGCAAGCTGGCAATTCCCGGCGCCGACCGGCTGGCGGGTCGCGGGATTTACTATGGCGCGGCGCTGGTGGAAGCGGTTTCGTGCAAGGACGAAGAGGTGTACGTGGTGGGGGGCGCCAACAGCGCCGGCCAGGCGGCGCTGCACTTTGCCAAGTACGCCTGCAAGGTGACCATGCTGGTGCGCGGCCCCGGATTGGCGGCCACCATGTCGAAATACTTAATCGATGAGATTGAGCGCACATCCAATGTAGTGCTGGAGCCAGGAACGCAGGTTCTGGAGGCGTATGGCGAAGAGCGGCTGGAAGCGCTGAGGCTGGGCTCCCCGGGGGGCGAGAACCGGGTGGCGGCCACGTCGCTGTTTGTGTTTATCGGCGCGGCGCCGGGAACCGGATGGCTGCCGGCCTCGATTCTGCGCGACGAGCATGGATTTCTGCTGGCCGGGCCGGATTTGCGCAGCAACGGGAAGCTGCCCGAGCTGTGGCGCGAGGCGCGGGAGCCGTTTCTGCTGGAGTCCAGCGTGCCGGGGGTGTTTGTGGCCGGCGATGTGCGGCACGGGTCGGTGAAGCGGGTGGCGTCGGCGGTGGGCGAGGGCTCCATCGCGGTGCAGTTTGCGCATCAGTATCTGGCGGGATTCTAGGGCGGTGGTTCCCGGGTATGGCCGTTGTGGAATCGCTGTAAAGAGGTAAGCAGGCGAAAGATGAGCCAGGCGGGACAACTCATGGAGATCGAATCCATCCCCTTGCGGGATCTTGCCGGGGCTCTGGGCCGGACGCGGCCCTTTGCCGGGACGAACACGGACGCCCTGGGCGTGGAGGCCGTAGAGCGGATCGCGGCCAAAGCGGGGGCGGTGCTGGTGGAGCCGGGCCAGACGGTGGGCTATTACTGGGTGGTGCTGGAGGGAGAAATCCGCGCCGAGCGGCCGGAGACGGACGGCTCGCGCACCCTGGTGAGCGTTGCCGGGGCCGGAGAAGGCTTCGGCGAAGTTCCCCTGCTGGCCGGCAAGACCTACTCGCCTTTTTTCATCCGGACCACGCGGGACTCGACGCTGGTGCGCTTTTCCGTGGAGGATTTCTGGACCCTGATGGCCTGCTGCCCGGCGGCGCGCGCGGTGGTGCTGGCCAACATGGCGCAGCGGCTGCAGGCTTACCAGGTGGAGGCCTTGCACCGCGAGAAGCTGGTGTCGCTGGGCACGCTGGCGGCCGGGCTGATGCACGAGTTGCACAACCCCGGAGCGGCAGCGCGGAGAGCCGCCGTGCAACTTCGCGATAACCTGCTGCGTTTGCAGGAGCTGAGCCTGCGCTCGAGCGCGCATCCGAAGACGCACGAGCAACTGGACTGCATGCACCGGCTGCTGGAGCACGCGGTTCACGGCTGCCACGCCCAGGCGATGAGCAGCCTGGACCAGGCGGACGCCGAGGAGGCGCTGTCGGGCTGGCTGGAGTCGGTGGGGGTGGAGAACGCCTTCACCATCGGCCCGGCGCTGGTGGCGATCGGCTTTGACCGGGTGCAACTGGCCTGCGCCCGGGACGCGTTCGATGCCGGGAGCTTCTCCGACGCGCTGAACTGGCTGGAGGCCCTGGTTTCGAGCGTGAGCCAGGTGTGCGAAATCGAAGAGAGTGTTTCGCGGGTCTCGGAGCTGGTGATGGCGGTGAAGAAATTCGCCTATGACGACCGGTCGCAGGCCCGCGAACTGGACGTGCACGACAGCCTGCAGAGTACGCTCACGCTGCTGGGGCACAAGCTGCGCGGCAAGCAGATCGCGGTGGAGAAGCGCTTTGCGGCGGCACCGTCGAATATCCGCACGCGCGGCTCGGCGCTGAGCCAGGTGTGGACCAACCTGATCGACAACGCGGTGGACGCCTCCGGGGAGCGTGGGCAGATCGAGATTGCGACCTGGACTGAACCGGGGACCGAGGCAGGGGGGGGAAAAGAGGCCGGAAACGGGGCGGGGACCGGGGCGGAGCCGAAGACGGGCTGGCTGGCGGTGAGCATTGCCGACCACGGCGCGGGCATTGCGCCCGAGGTGCTGCCGCGCATCTTCGAGCCGTTCTTCACCACCAAGGCGCAGGGCTCGGGGACCGGGCTGGGGCTGGAGATTGTCCATCGCATCGTGACGCAGAAGTTCGGGGGGACGATCGAGGTCAAGTCGGAGCCGGGCAGCACGCAGTTCATCGTGCGCCTGCCGTTGAGCGGCCCGGCGACGGAGGAAAGCTGCGAACCGCCTTCCCACTGACCGGATGATTTCGTAGCCTTGAGCACCGCAATCCTCTTCAAGCGGCCGGAGACTCCAGGGCCATTGCATGCGGGCCGAGTCCGGATCAATGGTTTCGCTTCTGCCCTACGGGGCGAGAGTTCGTGCTTGGGCTCGAGCCCCAGGGCTGCGCTTCGCTCGGCCCTGGGCTATTCTCTTCCCCTCCCTCCGGGAGGAGGCTCGGCCGTCGACCCGCATGAACCGGAAGAGGAAACCTATTCGGCAACAATAGACGTTCATGCGAATGCCCTGCCGGGGACTCGGCCTCATTAGATTCCACCGCATTCGCTCCGCTTGGCTGACGGGCGGAGCGGGGATCCCGCGCGGCGCGTAGCGGTTCTATTTCGAACACCCATCGGACCGGTGACCGTGTTCCCTTCCCTTAGGAAAATCCAACCTTTTTCATGCGCCGCGTGGCGGTGAAGTTGTCGCGCGCCTTGCCGATTGAACAATTGGAGAGGCACGGATGACCGATCGCACGGAACTGATGGAAGCCGCGCTGGATAGCCTTGCGGAGGGCATCGCGCTGGTGGGCGCCGAGGGCCTGGTGCTTTTCTGGAACCAGGCCGCGGAGGAGATCACCGGGCAGGATCGCCTGCACCTGCTGGCGCGACCGGCGCCGGAGGATTTGGAGCCGCTGCTGGGCGGCGCGCGGCCCGCGGAGCTGGAGCCGGATGCCGAAGCGCAGGCGGGAGCGGGGACGCTGGTGCGCACGCGGCACAAGCTGGGCCACGAGGTGCCGGTGATGGCGCGGACCGTGTTGCTGCGCGATGGGCTGGGGGCTCGGATCGGCACGGCCACGGTTTTTCATCCGGTGGAGAGCGTAGATGCGCTGCCGCACGGGGAAGGCGGCGAGAACGCCGAGGTGGGGGCCAGCCAGACGGAGCTGGAGGAGCGGCTGGAAGCGGTGTTCGAGGACTTCAGCAATGGCGGGCCGTCCTTTGGCCTGCTGTGGATTGCGGTGGACCAGGCCCGGGAGCTGCGCAAGACGCACGGCGCGGGCGCCTGCGAAGCGATGCTGGAGAAAGTGGCGCGGGTGCTGGGCCACGGATTGCGGCCGGGCGAGGCCCTGGGGCGCTGGGGCGAGGATGAGTTTCTGGTGATTTCGCACGAGCGCTCGGCGGAGATGCTCTCGGCCCATGCGCGGATGCTGGGCGGTCTGGCGCGGACGGCGGAGTTCCGCTGGTGGGGCGACCGGGTGTCGCTGACGGTGAGCGTCGGCGCGGCCCAGGTGGAAGAGGCGGAAACTCTCGCCAGCCTGCTCGAAAGAGCGAAATCCGCGATGTTTTCAAGCTTTCAGGCGGGCGGGAACGACATCAGGCTGGCGCCGGGGGGGCAGGCATGTTTGCCATTGTAGGCATTGTCATTGTTTTTGCAGCGGTCATCGGCGGGTTTCTGATGGAGAAGGGGCATATTGCGGTTCTGGTGCAGCCGGCCGAATTGCTGATCCTGGTTGGGGCGGCCACTGGGACGCTGCTGGTGGCCAACCCGATGCACATCATCAAGGGAGTGGCCGGCGGGCTGCTGGGGGTGCTGAAGGCATCGCCGTTCGGCAAGGATCGCTATCTGAGCACGCTGAAGATGATGTACCAGTTTCTGAACAAGGTGCGCAAGGAGGGGCTGCTGAGCGTCGAGATGGACGTGGAGAAGCCCAAGGAGAGCTCGATCTTCAAGAACTATCCGGATTTTCTGGGCGACCATCATGCCCGGGACTTTGTATGCGACACGCTGCGCATGGCCATCACCGGGGGCGTGGAGCCGTTCGACATGGACCAGATGATGGAGCTGGACATGGAGGTGCATCACCACGAGGCGACCGAGCCGGTGAACGCGCTGACCACGGTGGCGGACGCCTTGCCGGGGCTGGGGATTGTGGCGGCGGTGCTGGGCGTGGTGATCACCATGGGTTCGCTGGGCGGGCCGCCGGAGGAGATCGGCGAGAAGGTGGCGGCGGCGCTGGTGGGCACGTTTCTGGGCATTCTGCTGTGCTACGGGGTGGCGGGTCCGCTGAGTTCGAGCATGGCCAAGGCGGCCGACGCGCACAACGAGTACCTGCATGTGCTGCGGGTGCTGCTGCTGTCGTTTCTGAAGGGCTCGGCGCCGATGATCGCGATTGAGATGGGGCGGCGGGCGATTCCGGCGCATGTGCGGCCGAGCTTCGACGAGATGGAAAAGAACTGCAAGGGCGGCGGCGCCGCGGCGGCCACCGAAGCGGCGGCGGCGTAGGACCGGAAAGGCTTCAGAACGCGCATTCGGGGACAGGCTTCGGGGGCAGGCTTGTGGGGAGACACAGGGGACCATGACGGCCAGCGCAAGACCCATCATCGTGATCAAGAAGAAGGGCGGGCACGCCGGGCACCACGGGGGCGCCTGGAAAGTGGCTTACGCGGACTTTGTGACGGCCATGATGTCGCTGTTCATCGTATTGTGGCTGATGGGGTCGAGCGACAAGGTGAAGAAGGCGGTGGCCGGCTACTTCAACGACCCCAAGGGAACGGCCAACCTGCTGGGAACGACGATGGCCGGCAACGGGGTGGAAGTGACCCTCGTCAGCGACAACATGCAGAGGCTGAAGCAGAAGATCGAGGAGCAGATCGAGGCCAAGAAGGATCTGGAAAAGCTGTCCAAGCAGATTGAAATCACGATCACGGCCGAGGGGCTGCGCATCGAGGTGCTGGAGGACAAGAACGGGACGTTTTACCAGAGCGGCAGCGCCAGTCTGAGCTCGAGCGGGCAGGAGTTGGTGTCGCTGCTGGCCGGGGAGTTGAAGACGCTGCCCAACGAGCTGCTGATCGAGGGGCATACGGACGCGACGCAGTACTCGAGCGACGCCAGCTACAGCAACTGGGAGTTGTCGGCGGATCGGGCCAACGCGGCGCGGCGGCTATTGCAGCAGGATGGGGTGCGCGGCAACCAGGTGACCCAGGTGCGGGGCTACGCCGACCAGATGTTGCGCGTGAAGGGCAATCCCTACGACCCGTCGAACCGCAGAATCTCGATTCTGGTGAAGAACGACAACGGCGTGCCGGCCAGGATTACCGGAGGCAAGCCGGTGGCGGGGCCGGCGCCGGCGGGTCAGGAGAGATCGCCGGGCGGCGGCAAAGGGCAGCCCGCACCGCCGGCGGCGGCACCTGTGCCAGCGACGCAGCCGACCACCGGGCCTCAGGGCAAGCCCGCGGCGGGCGCTCCGGCTGCCAAGCCGGGCCTGGTGGACCGGCTCAAGGGCATGTTGCCGGGGAGCAGGAAGTAACGAAGGGGCAAGCGGCCCGCGCAAATCCACGCGTGGGGTCTCAGCGTACCCGTCCTTCGGTATAGACTTCTCAGTGATGGAAACTACGGGTTGCGGTACAGCTATCATTACGCCTTTCAAGGCGGATGGATCGATTGACGAAGCGGCGCTCAGGGCGCTGGTGAACTGGCAGATCGACGCGGGGATCGACTTTCTGGTGGCCTGCGGTTCGACGGGCGAGGCGGCCACGCTGGACGAGGAGGAGTGGCTGCTGGCGGTGGGAATCGTCGCGGACGCGGCGGCGGGGCGCGTGCCGGTGTGGGCCGGCTGCACGCACAATTGCACCCGCACGCTGGTGCGGCAGGCGAGCCGGTTGAGGCAGATCCGAGGCATCGACGCGGTGCTCTCGGCCAACCCCTACTACAACAAGCCCACCCAGGAAGGTCAGTTCCAGCATTTCCTGGCCCTGGCGAATGCGGTGGCTCCGCTGCCGGTGGTGCTCTACAACGTGCCGGGACGGACGGCGGCGAACCTGGAGCCCGAGACCGTGGTGCGGCTGGCCGAGGCTGCGCCGAACATCCAGGCGGTGAAGGAAGCCAGCGGCAAGCTGCCGCAGATTTCGCAACTGGTCCACATCGCGCCGCGCGGCTTCAAGATTTTCTCGGGCGACGACAACCTGGCGCTGGCGTCGATCGGCGCGGGGGCGCACGGGTTGATCAGCGTGGCCGCCAACGAGGCTCCGGCCGAGGTGGGCCGCATGATCCGCGCCGCGCTGCACAACAACTGGATCGAGGCCCGGGAATTGGAGCGCCGCTTTGCGCGCCTGTTCGAGGCCAACTTCTGGGAGTCGAATCCGGGCCCGGTGAAGACGGTGCTGCAACTGATGGGGCGGTCGACGGACCACGTTCGCCTGCCGCTTGTTCCGCCCATGGCCGCCACGCGCCAGAAGCTGGAACGGCTGGCCGGGGAGCTGGGTTTGCTGAAGCACCTGCCGCCGCCGGACGGGCCTTCGGAAGTGTTTTAGAGGCAGGGGTTAGGGGGTAGGGGATAGGGGGTAGGGGTTAGGGATCAGGGGTTAGGGGGCGGCCGCGCTCTGGCGTTGGCGGCCTGCGGGGCATGCAGGAGCGGGTTTCCGGAAGATGCGTAGACTTTTGCATGCCGTGAAAGGCGGCCTTTTCTTGAGGAAGAGGCCACTTGGCATCGTGCTTCAGGTCAACGCCCATTCTGAAAATTCCATCGACGCCCTGGGATGTCTTTTGTTTGGTTAGCTTAAAACTCTAAAGCATTTTCCGGAGTGGTGTAGACCTGGATTTCATTGGTGCCCCACCCATTTCCGCTCAAAACGCGGAAATGGATGGGGCACGGAAGTCTATAGCAAACGCAAAAATGCTCTGGTAAGCGCTACCCCGCCAGTTCTTTCTTCACTAAATCGCTGACTTGGCGGCCTTCGGCGCGGAAGCCGGCGGCCTGGAGCCGGGCCTGAACGCCCTTCATGACGGCGCCCATTTCCTTGGGCGTGGGCTTGTGGCCGGCAGAGGCTGCGACCTCGTCGATGGCTTCGGCGACGAGCGCGCCGAGGCTGGCTTCATCGAGCGCCTTGGGCTGAAACTCCTCGATGACCGCGATCTCGGCGGCTTCCTTGGCGGCCAGTTCCGGGCGGTCGCCGCGGGTGAACTGGTCGATGGAGTCGCGGCGCTGCTTGACCATGGTGGCCAGGGCCTGCTGCTCCTCGGCGGGGGTGAGCGGGGCGCGCTTCTCGATGGACTTGTTCTTGAGAGCGTTCTTGATGAGGCGCAGGGTGGTGGTGCGCTCGGCGTCGTGGGCCTTCAATGCGGTTGTGACCTGCTGGGTGATAAGGGCTTCGAGAGCGCCTGCGTCCATTTTGGGGTTCCTTTCGAGTGCGCGTTGGCGGGGTTGCGTGATTTGCCGCCGCGGGCTGCAAAGGAGAATTGTACCGATTTTGGGGCGGGGTTGTTGGGCGGGGAGTTTTGGAGGATTGGGGACGGCCTGGTGAAGTATTTGGAAAATAAATACACATAATCCACAAGATTGTGTATTATGTGACCAGTTGAGCCGTGCGGAAGTCAGGCATTTTCTCCGCAGCCGACGAGAAACGAGGAAATTCATGATTCGGAAGACGCGCTTGTTTACCCCCGGCCCGACGCCGCTGCTTCCCGCGGCCCAGTTTGCCATGGCGGCGGCGGACATTCATCACCGCACGCCTGAGTTCCGCGCCCTGTTCCAGAAGGTTCTGGCGCAGTTGAAGGTTTTTGTGGGCACCGAGAATGATGTTCTGCTGCTGTCTTGCTCGGGCACCGGGGCGATGGAGGCATCGGTCTCGAATCTGACTTCGCCGGGCGACCGGGTTCTGGTGCTGACGGCGGGCAAGTTCGGCGAGCGCTGGGTGGATCTGGCCAAGTCGTTCGGCTGCCAGGTGGATGTGGTGGAAGCCCCGTATGGTCAGACCTTCGATCTGGCCGAGGTGAAGAAGGCGCTGAAGCCGGAGCACAAGGCGATTTACATGCAGGCCTCGGAGACGTCGACGGCGGTGAGCCACGACGTGGAGGGGGTGGCCAAGCTGGTGAAGGGCACGGAGACGCTGCTGATTGTGGACGGCATCACGGGGCTGGGCACGCAGACGTTCGATGTGGACGGCTGGGGCGTGGACGTGCTGATCGGCGGGTCGCAGAAGGCGGTGATGATTCCGCCGGGCCTGGCCTATCTGAGCGTGAGCGAGAAGGCGTGGAAGGCGATGGAAGCGTCGAAGAATCCGCGCTACTACTTCGACCTGCGCAAGGAGCGCAAGAACCAGGTCAAGGGCGAAACCGCCTATACGCCGGCGGTGGCGCTGGTGGCCGGGCTGGGAGCGGCGCTGGATTACATTGCCGGGCAGGCGGGCGGGGACCTGGAAAAGGGCCGCATCGCGCTGATCGACAATGCGCAGGTGAATGCCAGGGCGACGCGGGCGGGGCTGGTGGCGCTGGGCTTCACGCTGTTTGCGCCGACTTCTCCGTCGGCCGCGGCGACCGCGGTGGCAGTGCCGGAGGGGATGAACTCGGGCGACGTGGTGAAGGCTTTGAAGGCCAAGTTCAGCCTGGTGACCGCCAACGGCCAGGGAACCATGCAGGGGAAGATCTTCCGCGTGGCGCACCTGGGGTTCTTTGATTACCTGGACACGGTGGCTTTTCTGGGCGCCATGGAGCACATCGCCAAGGACGTGCTGGGATTGCCGGTGGTGTATGGGCAGGCGGTGGCAGCGGCGCAGCAGGTGTATGCGGATGCGGTGAAGCAGTGAAGCGGTGTGAGTGTGAAGTGTGAGTGTGAGTGTGAAGTGTGAGTGTGAAGTGTGCTCGTTGCCGGGGAGGCTCTGAGCAAGTCTTTGTTGCGATCAAGCATTCGCTCTGGGGCTACGCAGGCTGCGGGAAAAGCGCGGTTTTCTGGCGAATGGCCGAGAAACATCCCTCAGGGGCTAAAGCCCGCGTTTATTTTGCGGTCTTTGCAGCACGACTAAAGTCGTGCCCTTTCAGGACGGCGACTCATGCAGGGGCTCGTTAGCTGCACACTCACACTCGCACTCGCACTCGCAGTCACACTCACACTCGCACTTCACACTTCACACTCACACTTCGCACTCACACTTCGCACTCACACTTCACACTCACACTTCACACTCACACTGTTCACTGTTCGCTGTCCACTCACCACTAGCAGCCGGGAGCTGCACTTATGGCCGAGTTGAGTTTTGGGGAAAAGCTGCTGGTGGCGCGGAGGCAGCTGGACCTTTTTCAGTACGAGATGGCCGAGCAGTTGGGGGTGCATCCCAATTCGCTGACCAAGTACGAGCGGGGCGAAGGCAAGCCGCATGCCGCGGTGGTGCGGATGTTCGAGATTCTGTGCGAGAAGCACGGCATCCGCTTTGACGAGTATGAAGCAGCGAAGAAGGGCAAGGGAGACGGGATGAAGATCGTTCTGGCAGAGAAGGTATCTCCGGCAACGCTGGCCGTATTTGCGGCCGAGCCGGGGTGGGAAGTTCTGACGCACGACCAGTTGCCGGACGGGCTGCCGGCGGCCCTGGCCGATGCCGATGCGCTGGTGGTGCGGTCTGCGGTTCAGGCCGACGATGCGCTGATGGAGCAGGCGCCCAAGCTGCGGGTGATTGGCCGGGCGGGCGTGGGAGTGGACAATATCGACGCCGATGCGGCGACGCGGCGGGGCATTGTGGTGATGAACACGCCGGGAGCGAACGCGGTGGCCGTGGCCGAGCTGACCATCGGGTTGATGCTGGCCCTGGCGCGCAAGATTCCCGCGGCCAATGCGGGGATGCACGCCGGGCGCTGGGAGAAGAAGAGCTTGCAGGGCGCGGAGTTGCGCGGCAAGACGCTGGGCATTCTGGGGCTGGGACGGATTGGCCTGGAAGTGGCCAAGCGGGCCAAGGGATTTGGGCTGGAGATTCTGGGCAGCGACCCGTTTGTGTCGGCGGCGGTGGCCAGGGAGAACGGCATCAAGCTGGTGACGCTGGATGAGCTGATCGCCGGGTCGGACTACCTGACGCTGCATGTGGGGCTGACGCCGCAGACCACCGGGGTGGTGAATGCGAAGACGCTGGCCAAGATGAAGAAGGGCGTGCGGATCATCAACTGCGCGCGGGGCGAGCTGATCGACGACCTGGCGCTGGTGGAAGCCTTGAAGAGCGGCCAGGTGGCCGGGGCGGCGCTGGACGTGTTTGCCGTTGAACCGGCGAAGAATACGCCGTATGCCGAGCTGGACAACGTGATTCTGACTCCGCACATCGCCGGCTCGACGGCCGAGGCGCAGGAGGCGGTGGGCATCCAGATCGCTCGGCAGGTGCGCGACTATTTGAAGCTGGGCGTGGTGCAGAACGCCATCAACCTGCCTTCTCTGACCCACGAGGAATACGTGGTGCTGGCGCCCTACATCGACCTGGCGGGACGGCTGGGAGCGTTTCTGGCGCAGGCGGGCAAGAGCGGCATCGAGGCCATTCACCTGGTGTACGGCGGCACGCTTGCAGAGGCCAAGACCGACCTGGTGCGCAACGCGGCCATCGCCGGACTGCTGGAGGGCTCTGAAAACGTGAACCGCATCAATGCGGCATCGGTGGCCGAGGAGCGTGGCATCCGCGTTCACGAGGACAAGCAGGCGAACCATCGCGGCGGGGCGGCCAGCGTACTGACCATCGAGCTGCACACCGGCGCGGGATCGAGCCACGCCAGCGCCACGGTGATTCACGGGGAGCAGCCGCGCCTACTGGAGTTCGACGGCATCGATATCGAGACGCCGCTCGAGGGCAACCTGCTGGTGTGCCGCAACCTGGATGTACCGGGCGTGATCGGACGGATCGGCTCCATCCTGGGCGAACACGGCGTGAACATTGCGAACTTTGCCCTGGGCCGCGAGCGCGCGGGCGCGAAGGCGGTGAAAGCGCTGGCCGTGGTGCAGGTGGACGCGCCGGTTTCCGACACCGTTCTGGAAGCGCTAGGGACTATCGAGGCGTTGCTTGAAGCCCGGCTGGTGCAGTTGCCGGAGGCGGGGTTCTAGCTGCCGATAGAAGCCGCACACCCCCGGTAAAATGAAAAACCACCGCCAACCAGCGGTGGTTTTTCATTTG
>Ga0182013_10006505_pt1 | contig 13209 bp, 12 predicted proteins | sample 612S2MmetaG_FD_120487 | JGI IMG/M metagenome (GOLD analysis project Ga0182013, IMG submission 120487) | Permafrost microbial communities from Stordalen Mire, Sweden - 612S2M metaG | ecosystem: Environmental > Terrestrial > Soil > Wetlands > Permafrost | place: Sweden: Stordalen | collected... | reverse complement strand
GGGGAAACGCTATGACTTGGACTCCCCAACACCAAGCCGATTATGAGGCCCTTATGAAGTGCAAGGCGGCGGACAAGACTTCGCCCGTGCCGGCGCCGTTCAGGACCGCAATCCGCGTCGATGAACCGTGTCCCTCACACGCGCCGCGCGTCCAACTGATCAATGGCGCAAGCATCCGCCCGGAGCCGATCGATTGGCTCTGGCAGGGGTGGCTGGCGCGCAGGAAAATGCACCTCATTGGGGGCCAACCCGGAACCGGGAAAACGACCATCGCTCTGGCATTGGCCGCTGTGGCGACCCGCGCCGGTAAATGGCCGGATGGCGGGCGCTGCGAGAGTGCCGGCAACGTCGTCATTTGGTCCGGAGAAGACGATCCCGACGATACGCTGGCGCCGCGCCTAATCGCCGCCGGCGCCGAGATGCGACGAACATTCTTTGTCGGCGGCGTTGATGAAAGCGGGCGCGCTCGCGACTTTGACCCTGCCAAGGACATAGGGCCGCTTCGGGAAGCGATCGTAAAGGCGGGCGGCGCGGCAATCGTCATCGTCGATCCGATCGTTTCTGCCGTCGCTGGCGACTCGCACAAGAACGCCGAGACGCGGCGGGCGCTTCAACCTTTGGTCGACCTCTGCCGCTCAATCGACGCCGCGTTGATCGGCGTCACCCATTTCACGAAAGGAACGTCTGGGCGGGAGCCGATCGAAAGAATAACTGGCTCGCTCGCCTTCGGCGCGCTCGCTCGCATCGTCATGGTTGCGGCGAAACAGTCGCAGCCAGAAGAGGAAAGCCTGGGCGCTTCCTCGCGTCTATTCGCTCGCGCGAAATCCAACATCGGGCCGGACGGCGACGGGTTTTCATACGAGCTTGTCGACTGCGAATTGCAGGACTTTCCCGGCCTCCATGCTTCGCGAGTGGCGTGGGGCGGTTTCCTGCCCGGGACGGCGCGGGAGCTTCTCGCGGAAGCCGAGACAATCGAGCCTCCCGGCAACGGGGGCTTGCGGGAAGCCGAAGCCTTTTTGCGAGACCTGCTCTCAAGAGGTCCTGTCGCAACGAACGAAATCAAGAGCGCGGCGAGTGGCAACGCCATCGCTTGGCGAACGATCGAGCGGGCGAAGCATTCGCTCGGCGTCCAGTCCAGCCGCGTCGGTGGCGTAGCCGGCGCCGGAAAGTGGGAATGGGGACTGAACCCGCCCGCAACATCGCCAAACCGGAACCTTGGCGGTCTTAGCGATGATGGCGGTCTTAGCGACTCCGACGTACAGGAAGTGGAGCTATGACGGCGGCGACCCTTCTGCAAAAAGCAGCGCGCGATGGCGTCCGCGTCTATCTGGAAAACGAAGGGAAAGTAAAGGCTTGCGGGCCGCGCGATGCGCTTGCGCGTTGGACCCCATCGTTGCGTGAGCACAAGAGAGAATTGGTGGAAGAACTGTCCAAGCCGCTAAGGCCGCTAACACCGCCAAAAAATACGGTTGGCGATGTTACCAGCGGCCAATCGGCTTGCGCATCGGCGCCTCCCACAAGCTCGAATCCGCGCCCGCGCCTCGGCGGTCCAACCGATCGCTTCTGCGTCGAGTGCGGCGAGCTTGCCACGATCGCCTATCCAACCCCGCGCGGGTGCGAAACCTGGATTTGCATCCCCTGCCTACCTCACAGGGGAGAGGCATGACGACGGCTAAGGAATCGGGAAACCGCCGCGTGAATGTTTCGACGCCGCAGCTGCGCGCCGCGCGCGCCTTCCTTGGCTGGACGGCTGGCGAGATGGAGCGTCGCAGCAAAGTTCATCGTCACACCGTGCGGAAAATCGAGCGCGGGTTGATCGACAAGCCGCAACGCGGAACGCTGGCGCGCATCATTGGGGCGCTGGAAAGAGCCGGCGTCGAATTTCTCGAAGACGGCGGGGTACGTCTCAAGCCGTAGTCATTTTTTATAATGCCGGAAAACTCCAAATTGGAGTTTTGAGACCAGTACGCGCGCGCGCGCGAGGGAAATTTTGGGAATGGTCAACACGCCGAATCGAAAGGAAACGAATGGCTCGCCCTCGCGAACGTGTCCGCCTCGAAGATGGGCTGAACCTCGATTTGAACCGGCTCATTCAACATAGGCTCGTCAGGCCCGGCATGGCTTGGGGATCGACGATCATTTGGAGCCTGCGCCATTCCGGCCGGCAAACTGCGGTGGGGCGCGTCTCTGCGGATATGACGGACGAGCAGCACGGATGGCTTCGGTTGCAACTCGGCGAATTGGATCAACGAATAAACTTGGTCGCACATGAGCGCCATTTTGGCGGGCGCCAGTGGTATTTCGTTTGCCCCGCGACGGGTCGACGCGCCAGCGTGATTTGGAGGCCTCCCGGCGCTCGGCAATTCGCTAGTCGGCAGGCGTGGGGAGGACGCGTGGCCTACGGCTCGCAATTCGAGACGTGGCACGATCGCGCGCTGTCGGGAACGCAAGAGATTCGCTACCGCCTCGCCGGCAAAGACTACATATCGGTTTTAGATGGGATGCCGCCTCCCAAACCAAAAGGAATGCACTGGAAGACCTATCAGCAAAAAATCAAACGCTGCGAAGCCTATGAGGGCTTGTGCTTTCAGCACCTTGAGCAGTTTCTGTTGAGCTTCAAGCGATAAATTTTGCAACAGATTTCGATTGGCGCGGTCACGTTGATGGGCTCCCGAGGCCCTCGGCGGCTCTCAGGATGACCGGTGCGCACCGACCAGAGGCCCTATTTGTGGCCACGCGCAAGGTCGACTTGGTGCCAGAGCAGACAGAACTCTCCGTCGATAGACATTCGAAAAGCGAAGCCTAACCAGAGATAACTTAGTTGTTTTTCCCGAAGGTCGGTTTTATTTGAGAGCTAAACTGACCCTTTTTCGGTAAAGGACATTCGCAGGTTTCATGCACAAATAGCTGACAGATTTTCATGCCCGGGGAAATGACGAGTGGAACTTCACCTAAGTTCGCAACTTCCAACGTGAGACACCCGTTGAAGTGTGGATGAACGCCCGGAGCTGTCTCAATTACAAGTCCCCGCCGACCGATATTTGATTTTCCCGTGACATATGCGGCTCTATTTGATGGGAGACGGATCCACTCGAGCGTAATTGCTAACACAAAGCGCCCAGGGTGAAGAACAAATTGACCATCAAAATCTGTAAAGTATTCTTTTGCAGATACCTCTTTATTTGATTTCTCCGAAAAGTCATAATGGGTATTGCGGGATTGATGAGGAAGAGAGAACCACCGACCCAAGTGAAGGTCGATTGAAGCTCCTTCGACTCCGTCATAGTCTGGCGCAGGTATAATTGAAATAAACGCCGCCTCACCTGCATTGCCTTTCCTAAGTTCTTGAACGAGTTGCGGCGATCCAATCATTTCGTGCTCCATCCATTGCGTTGACGGTAGCGATATTCATAAATCTCAAGAGACTTGAGACAGAGATTATTCATCGATGAATGAATATTTGTTCGGCCGACAGCACTCGTCTCCTGATCCAAGCGTTCAAAGTATACTTTCCATATCGCGTTCAATATCTCGACCGCTGAGCGCGGCTGATCGGGAGGAATGCCAGCTCGGAGATTCATCATCATCGTGTCGGCGTTATCACCCCCTTCTAATTCGGCCCGCGCTTCGTTCGCATAGCGACGAGCCTGCTCCAATAAGCCTGGTTCCAGTTTTTCACTAACTTCGTCCGCCAGCTTAACAATTGCCGATCGCGATGGGATACCATCCGCAAGTTCGAAATATTCAGGATTAAGCACTCCCTTTCGGAGAGATTTTGGATCTGATAGCGCGGCTCTTTTTAGGTAAGCGGCCCGACGACCAAGAGCGGGATACCTCGGCTCCCGACGACCAAATCCTGGCGACAAAAATGCATCGAAAGCATAGAGATAACTTTCACCGAATAAGAGTGATCCGAAAAAATCACAAAATATCTCCTCGGACTGTGAGCTCACCAACTTTAGGCATTCACTCTCAATTAAATCAGTTTCTTGTTGAACAAATAGATTTTCATGTAAATTAAAGTCTGTCCGAAACCTATCCGAATTCTGATCGATATAATCATGGAAATGCATTTCAGCCGTAGTGCTAAGCGGACCATCAAGTTGCTTAATACGCCAAACCGCATGTCCAAGTTCATGAGCAGCCAAAGGCAATAACAATGAGTTTCGGGATGCGAAAGCAGGAATTCCTATTATGACAAAAGATGCAAGTGCATCTGGCGGGCTAGGAATGTAAAAAGGTATAGCATCCCATTCAGAGGAGATGATCAAGCGGTCTTGTTGATCAATAACATTGGCCGCCATCTGATTGAAAGCAAAATATGCCTCAAATGCATTCCGCAAATTTGTTGATCTCAGCAAAACTCCAAGAGCATTCGAGTAACTAAATAGCTTCTGGTTTATAGTTACCCCATGCTGAAATAGATATTTAGCAGATGATAACTTTGATAGCTCGTCGATCGTTTTCTCTAGCTTATCGATTTCATTTTCAATCGACCTTAACGCAACGCTAGTACTATTGTTCAAAAATTCTGCACTCTCGACTTTCCGGAGTTGGTCGCGGAACTTGTTCAGGCGATCGCGAGCGATCCATTCAAGATGACGCATGCATCGCTCGCGCGCTATATGACATGTTATAGGTCTTGGCGTTTTCCTCCAGGAAAGCGCGATTCAAAGCTAAGCAGAAATCGGCAACTTTTTGTTTGTCCTCTTTCTTCCAATTATCAATTTCGACTTCAGCGCTGCACAGAAGCTCGGCTATTTTTGTTAGCAGCACATTAGGCTTCAAATCCGCATTTCTTTGGCCATATGTGTTTGACCATGCCGCCTTATAAAGAGGCAGGTTTCTTGCATCATGAAGTAGCTTATACTCACTCTCGGGTAAAATCGGTTCTTTAAGGAGCTTGGCAAATTTTTGAAAGCTCTCAAGGCTGGAGGATAATCCTTCGATCTTTAGCTGCACGTCGACAGCTGCTGCGAAGGCAGCGTCTGCAAGACCTTCATATGAAGTCATCGGAATTACTCCCCATCCTCGTCAGACACGAATCGCGGACCATTATCGCATCCCAGACATTTAAACGCCCTTAATATGTTCTCTGTATGTTCTCATTTATCAGGTTTTCAAAAATCTATCCCCGAAAAGCAGGCGAGCCAAGGGCGCCGAAGCTGACTCGCCTGCAGGTCGCCACATTCAATAAGCCGTAGTCAAAACTTCCACTCAGGGTCCAGCCAGTGTGAAAACTCGGAACCGGTGTTGTCGTCATCCACATTTCGGGGCCTGAAGCTTTTCAGTCCGCGAAAAATCGCAGAAATTTGATTTCTTAAGCCTCGTATCGATGAGCGCGTCGCGTTTTCACACGGCCTCGGTCATCTTCGCCCATCCGGCCCTACTCAGAGTGAGTCCGCTCACCCTCGAAAAGCGTCCGCGACACTTATCATCGCAAACCGATTTTTCGCGAATTTCGCCGTATCCCCACCGCTCTACGCCCGCGCCAGTTCGGCGACACGTCGACGCACAGTGAACCGCACGCGGCGCATACGAAGCGCCGCGCCCCGCAATGGCGGGAGCCGGCGTCTTTGGCGCGAACCCGATCGCGGCAAAGGCATTGAGCATCGACCGCAGACAAACTGGATTGCAGCACTTCACCCATGCGCCAGCGACGCCTTGGGATTGCAAGTCGGCGATTGTGGGAGGGGCGACTTTTCCCCGACGCGAAACTTGGCGCGGCGCCGACATGGTGCCGATATAGTTGGATTCAGCACACTGAATTTGCAACTTTGGCCGCTTAACTATTTGATTTTATTGGTGGAGCCAGACGGAATCGAACCGACGACCTCTTCAATGCCATTGAAGCGCTCTCCCAACTGAGCTATGGCCCCACTTTAGGCATTGCCGACTTTTTGGGACAAGTTCGGCCCCCGACGGCGCTGCCTGTCGGGATGGCCGCTGTATAGTGGAGCCGTTCGCCGCCCGCAAGTGCGTTGCGCGTTTTTTGTGTCGCGGTCCCAATGCCTCGCGCGCGCCGAAGCGCCGCACTGGCGCGCGGTCGCATAAGAATGTTAATGAACCCGATCATTCTCTGGGCGCCCCGTTTAAATGGCGCCCACTATCTCTGGCCTGACGGCGCCAATGCGCGCCGATATCCCAAGGGCGATGGACTAAGTGACAAAACACAGAAGCCTCTCGGACTATGCCGCGCGCAGGTTCCGCTTTGCGGGCAATGCCTTGCTCGAATTCTCCGATCCATTCTTCGCGCAGATCGACAAGCTCAAGAACGAGCTGGAGACATCGGGCAAGCACTTCGTCAGCTTCGCCAATTACGATTATCTTGGCCTCGCGAATCATCCCCGCATCATTGGGGAGGCCAAGCGCGAACTGGATGATCTCGGCGTCGGCGCGCTGGCCTCGCGGCTGGTTGGCGGCGAGCGCACAACGCACAAGGCTTTCGAGGCCGAGATAGCGAAGTTCCTGGGCCTCGAGAGCGCCCTGACCCTCGTCTCGGGCTATCTCGCCAACGTCACCACCATCGCCTGGCTGATGGGCAAGCGCGACGCGATCTTCATCGACGAGCTCGCGCACAACAGCATCGTCGCCGGCGCCGACGGCTCGGACGCGGAAGTCATCAAATTCCGGCACAATGACTACGACCATCTCGAACATCTGCTGCACAAGCGGCGCGAGGACTTCCGTCATGTCCTCGTCGTGGTCGAGGGAATCTACAGCATGGACGGCGACACTGCCGACCTGCCGCGCCTGCTGGAGATCAAGGACAAGCATCAGATCTGGCTGATGCTCGACGAAGCCCATTCGCTCGGGGTTCTGGGCAAGACCGGACGCGGGCTGCCGGAGCATCAGGGCGTCGATCCGGCCCGACTCGATCTCGTCGTCGGCACCATGTCGAAGACGCTCGCCTCCTGCGGCGGCTATGTCTGCGGGCGAAAACCGGTGATCGACTGGTTCCGCTACACGCTGCCGGGCTTTGTCTACAGCGTCGGACTGTCGCCCGTGATTCTGACCGCGGCGAGGACCGCGCTCAAGCTCATGCAGGAAGAAACCTGGCGCATCGGCAAGCTTGCGAAGAACGCGGAGTATTTTCGCGACACCGCGCATGCGGCGGGGCTCTCCACCGGCCCGGCGATCGGACGCGGCGTCGTGCCGATCCTGTTTCAGGACAGCGTCGAGACCATGTGGGCCTCGCAACATCTTCTTGAGCAGGGCTACTACGTCCCGCCGATCGTGCAGATCGGCGTGCCGAAGGATCAGCCGAGATTGCGCTTCTTCATCTCCGCCAATCACACCGAAGCGGAGATTCGCGGCGTGATCGACGCATTGAGGAACATGCCGCCCGTGTCCGAGGAAGCGCACAAGATCGTCGCGGCGGCGATGGCGGGAGCTTGACGCTTGCGCGCGCTAGATCCGCGCGGGCTGGCCTTGTCAAATCAATTGTCCTGCGCGCAATGATGCGACTTGAATAGCACACCGCGTCATTATGACGCTTTTGTCGGCAAGCGAACACCATTAGGGCTTTCAACATGGCGCAGATCGACGTGGCCCCGGCCAAAGGCCTCTCGGGATTTCTTACCTACAACAAGCTTCCCCGTCTTTTGTACGCGGGCGCGAAGGGCTTCGCTCCGCCGCTTGACGTCGAACGCTGGACCCTGCACGGCCATTTTCTAAATCCGCATTTCAAGCTCGTCGAGGCGCAGGAGTTTCTGGCGAAGCGGGACGGGCAGTGGGTTGGGCGCATTTTCGCGCAGGTCTACAAGCCTGAGGTTACGCCCGTGGGCGCGTCGCGCTACCAGTTCGGCTCGCTCGACGCGGTGGACGACATCGAGGTCGTGCGCGCATTGACGCTCGCGGCCGAAGGATGGCTCAAGGCGCGCGGCGCCGATCGAATCAACGGCCCCTTCTCTCCGACCATCAACGGCGAATGCGGGATGCTCATCCAGGGCTTTGAATCGACGCCGATGTTCCTCACGCCCTGGCATCCGCCTTACCTGAGCCGTCACATAGAGGCGCTCGGCTATGAAAAGGCGAAAGATCTCGTCTCTTACATGATCGACCTCACCCCCGAGGAGCTGAACAAGCCTTCGCGGATCCTGGACCGCGCCGAATGGAAAGACCGGCTGAAAATCCGGGAGCTCGACTTCAAGCGCCTAAAGCAAGGCGAGACGCAGCTGATGTCGGACCTGTTCAACGACGGCTGGCGCGACAATTGGGGATTCGTTCCCTTCACCAAGGCGGAATTCGATTCGATCGCCGACGCGCTCGCCTTCGCCACGCCCCCTGAATACACCATGGTCGTCGAACTCGACGGAGAGCCAAAATCCTTCGCCGTCGCGCTGCCGAATCTGTTTGAAATCATCGACGATCTCGACGGCCGCCTCCTGCCCTTCGGCCTTGCGCGCCTCATCCCGCGCTTTCGCAAGCACCAATACAAGACGGGCAGAGTCCTGCTGCTCGGCACGCGCAAGGAGCTGCAGAACAGCGCCACGGGCGGCGCCATTCTTCTTGGGATCGTCGACGAGATGCGTCGCCGCGGCTCCAAAAGAAATCTGGAGCACATCGAGGCGGGCTGGGTTCTTGAGGACAATGCGGCCATGCGCCGCCCGATTGAAATGTTCGGCGGCAAAATCGACAAAATTCACCGCATATATGAGAAGCGCCTGTAAGCGGGCCCGACACTAAAAGGACGCAGACAAATGACGATTTCGGTCACCAGCACTGGCGCGGACCGCTCGCATGTCGAACGGCGCAAGGCGATCCTGGAGAAATATCCGCAGGTGCGCGACCTCTTCGGTCGCGACGAGACGACCTTCAAGATCACCGTCGCGATCTTCGCCGGCCAGTTGGTCATCGCGGCCATTCTCGGATGGCTGGGGCTTTCCTATTGGCCGCTGACGCTGCTGCTGGCGATCTGCGTCGGCGCCTTCGCCAATCACGCCAATTTCGTCATCATCCACGATTCGATCCACAATTGCGTGTTCGAGAGCAATCTGCTGAACAAGCTGAACGCCATTCTCGCGGATCTTTCAAACGGCTTTCCGACCGCGATGGGCTTCCGCTGCTACCACATCAAGCATCACTCGCATCTCTCCGCCTATGACTATGACGCCGACGTGCCGAGCCACTGGGAGGTGGAATGGGTCGGAAACAGCGCATGGCGCAAGGCGGTATGGCTGTTCTTCTTTCCGGCGATTCAGCTGGCGCGCCTGTCGCGGCTGAAGGGCTCGGTGCCGATCATGGGCAAATGGACCTATATCAACATCGCCATCATCGTCGTCTTCGATCTCTTCGTGCTCTGGGCCTTTGGCCCCAACGCCCTGCTCTATCTGTTCCTGTCCTTCTGGTTTTCCGTCGGCGGCCTGCATCCCTTGAGCGCGCGCTGGCTGCAGGAGCATTTCGCCTTCGCCCCCGATCAAGGCACTTTCGACTATTACGGCCCGCTCAACACGCTCGCCCTCAACATCGGCTATCACAACGAGCATCACGATTTTCACGAGATTCCCTGGAATCGCCTGCCGCAGCTCAAGGCGATGGCGCCGGAATTCTACGACAATCTAGGCTGTCACCGCTCCTGGGTGGCGCTGCTCGTCACCTTCATCTTCGACCCGAGATATTCGCTGAACACACGTTCGGAGAATGTCGAACACGCGGCTCACGCGACGGACGCCGTCGCCGTGCCGGCGGAGTAAGTCCATGACCTATGAAGCAAACAACACGGACGCCCAGACGGCGGATACTCTGAGCGCCTCGCCGCGCCTTTTCGAGAGCGACCTGCTCGACAAGCTCTCGCGCGTGCATCATCTGACGCCGGTGATCATCTATTTGCCGATCATCAGCGGGCTGCTGGTTTATGCGATGACGGTGCAGGATTTCGGAGCCGTCTTCTTCGGCGTCCTGATTGGCTATCTCGCCTGGACGCTGACCGAATATTTCGGCCATCGCTTCCTGTTCCACACGGTGTTTCCGCTGCCCCTGGGACTCGGGCCGCGCTTCCAGTTCCTCATCCACGGCGTACATCACATCTACCCCAGCGATCCGCTGCGCCTCGTGATGCCGCCGCTGCTCTCCGCGCCGATCATGCTGATCGCGCTGGCGATCATCCGCCCGCTGTTTGGCGCGGCATTCTGCTGGCCGGTGCTGGCGGGTTTCATCGCCGGCTATGTGGTCTATGACTGTGTGCATTTCTGGACGCATCACGGCCAGCCGAAATCCGAACTTGGGCGCCTCGTGCGCCGCCTGCACATGCTGCATCACTTCCGCGACGCGACCAAGGGCTTTGGCGTGCATGCGATCTGGTGGGATTATGCGTTCGGCACGGCCTATCAGAAGGGCGACACGCCGGGCGCGAAGGCGGTGTGACAGGGCCGTCTCCTTCTGTCGTTTACGGGAGAAGGCAGCCATTGCGCAGCAAGGGTCGGATGAGGGCTCACCCTTGCCCCGTGCGGGCGAGGTGATTTAATTACTTGTGGATTGAGTCATCGGGCTATTAAAGCGTCAGGAAAAATTGAAAATGACCTTTCGTTCGCTGCAATTTTCTGTAACAGGCAGCACGGGTAATCATTATGAAGTCAACGCTTTCCGTGAAGGAAATCGCTTCATCATGACGTGCAATTGTGAAGCGGGCATTAGAAGAACTTATTGCAAGCACCGTATCGCTCTACTTGACGGAGATTGCAGCGCCTTACGGTCAGAAAATGCGGATGACGTAGATCACTTACGCGCCTTGCTTCACGGAACGGAAGCGGAAAGATATTATCACGTGTTAGTAGAGCTGGATTCACAAATGCGTGAGTTGACTAAAAAGATTAAAGACACAAAGCGTGCTTTCGCGCGTTCGATCAATCGCGCCGACACTTAATCGCCCCTTCCAACCATCTTCAGCCAAGTAGCTTCGTCGACCACCTGAACCCCATGCTTTTGCGCGTCGTCCAGTTTTGATCCGGCTCCTGGACCTGCGACAACTAGGTCCGTTTTCTTTGAAACGGAGCTTACCACTTTGGCTCCCAACCGCTCCGCCAAGGCTTTTGCCTCACTTCGTGTCATTTCCTCAAGGTTACCTGTAAAAACGACCGTCTTTCCCGAAATTGGTGTGTCCCTCCGCGTCGATTCCAAGGGTAAAAATTCTATTTGAGCTGCCAATTTTTCGATCTCACCAATATTGTGAGGCTCTTGAAAAAAGTCGATAAGAGAGTCGGCAACAGTTGGTCCTCCAACATTCGCCAATTTGAGGTAGTCGTCACCGGGTCGTTGAGTTGCGGCCTCCAGCATTGATTGCTTAAAATTGTCCCAACTAACGTAATGCAAGTCCAGCTGGCTGCGGGCGGGACGGGTTAATGTTTTTGCAGGCAACCCAATATCAGAGGGCTTAGAACCTGTCGCGGCGGCATTATGCCGAAAAAACCCAATTATTGCGTGTTGTCGGATCTCGCCAATCTCAGGAATCGCCATAAGCTCACGATATTTTGGGCCAGGTCGCTGAGCCGCAGCGCGAATTGCAGCGGCATGTAACCCTTCGAGATCAGGAAACTCGCGCGCAATAGCTAGCGCGTTGGTCTCGCCAACATGCCTGACGCCGAGCGCGAAGATGAATTTGTTCATGGGCGCGCTTCTGCGCGCATCAATGGCGGCGAAGAGATTTTTCACCGAGGTTTCGCCAAAACCTTCTCGGTTTTTCAACTTCGTGAGGCTCGCCGCGTCGCGCTGTTCGAGCGTGAAAATATCGCTGGCGGTCTTTATCAGCCCCTCTTGATAAAAATATTCGATCTGCTTGTCGCCGAGCCCTTCAATGTCCATCGCATTGCGCGAGGCGAAATGCTTGAGGCGCTCGACCGCCTGCGCGGGACAGATCAGCGAGCCGGTGCAGCGCCGCGCAACATCCGCCTCGCCAGTCTTTTCGTCGATCTCGCGCAGCGCCGCCGATCCGCAAACCGGGCATACATGCGGAAACTCATAAGGCTTCGCGCCACGCGGCTTGTCCTTCACGACCTCGACAATCTGCGGAATGACGTCGCCCGCGCGCTGCACGACCACTGTGTCGCCGATGCGGATGTCCTTGCGGGCGATTTCGTCTTCATTGTGCAGCGTTGCGTTGGAGACGACGACGCCGCCGACCGTCACGGGCTCCAGCCGCGCCACGGGCGTCAGCACGCCGGTGCGCCCCACCTGAATCTCTATGTCGCGCAAAATCGTCGTAGCGCGCTCGGCCGGAAACTTGTGCGCCACGGCCCAGCGCGGCGCGCGCGAGACGAAGCCGAGCCTTGTCTGCAAGGCGATGTCGTCGACCTTGTAGACGACGCCGTCGATGTCATAGCCGAGCGTGGCGCGTTGCGCTTCAATGGCTCGGTAATGCGCCAGCATTTCTTCCGCGCCAGAGCAGAGTTTCGTCAGCGGATTGACCGGCAGGCCGAAGCCCACGAAGGCCTTGATGACTTCCAGTTGCGTCTTCGCGGGCAATTCGCTCGCCTCGCCCCAGGCATAGGCGAAAAACCGCAAGGGCCGCTCCGCCGTTATGCTCGCGTCGAGCTGGCGCAAGGAACCGGCCGCGGCGTTGCGCGGATTGGCGAAGGGCGGCTTTTGCGCCGCGGCCTGCCTTGCGTTGAGCAGCGCGAAATCCCTGTGCGCCATATAGACTTCGCCGCGCGCCTCAAGCACGGCGGGCGGATCGCCCGCAAGATTGTGCGGAACCTCGCGCAGCGTGCGAATATTCGCCGTGACGTCCTCGCCCTCAAAGCCGTCGCCGCGCGTCGCCGCGCTGACAAGGCGGCCATTTTCATAGCGCAGCGAGCAGGAAAGCCCGTCGATTTTCGGCTCCGCCGTGAAGGCCAGCGGCGCATCGTCGGAGAGCCCCAGAAAGCGCCGCACGCGCGCGACAAACTCGTGAACCTCTTCATCGGAAAACACGTTGCCGAGCGAGAGCATCGGCACGGCGTGCCTTACTTTATCGAATTTGCTGGATGGCGCAGAACCGACGTCAAACGTCAGAAAGTCTGCTTGTCGGGGCTTGCCGACAAGCGTCTCTATTGTACGCCTTACCCATTTTATTACATCAAACTCAATATCCTTAGCCTCAGGAGTGTTATTATCGTACGCCCTTCGTAGTCTAAGCTCCAATTTCTCTAGTTTATCTCTACATCTATCAGTTTCCTTCGAGTCATTATCCCTTCCAACAGCATCAACAAGAGGCTCTTCACTCAGAATAAGCCT
>Ga0182013_10006504_pt1 | contig 13211 bp, 11 predicted proteins | sample 612S2MmetaG_FD_120487 | JGI IMG/M metagenome (GOLD analysis project Ga0182013, IMG submission 120487) | Permafrost microbial communities from Stordalen Mire, Sweden - 612S2M metaG | ecosystem: Environmental > Terrestrial > Soil > Wetlands > Permafrost | place: Sweden: Stordalen | collected... | reverse complement strand
CCACGGCGAATACGAGCAGCACGAGACCTCGGTGGCCATCATCGGGCGGCCCAACGTGGGCAAGTCCACGCTGCTGAACGCGCTGACGGGCACCTCGCGAGCCATCGTTTCGCCCATTCCCGGCACCACCCGCGACGCTGTGGATGAAGTAGTCGAATTCGAGGGCAGCCAGTTCCGTTTTGTGGATACGGCGGGCATCCGGCGCAAGGGCAAGACCCACCTGATGGCCGAGAAGATGAGCGTGGTGATGGCGCGGCGGCACCTGGAGGCTGCCGACGTAGCCCTGCTGGTGCTGGACGCGACGGATGGAGTGACGGCGGCCGACGCCACCATCGGCGGCTACGCCCACGAGAGCGGGCGCAGCGTGATCATTCTCGTCAACAAGTGGGATGCGGTGACCACGGGCCGCACTGATGGCAAGCCGCCCGCCGATCGCGATATCTTTGAGAAGCAACTGCGCACGGTGCTCAAGTACTTAAGTTATGCACCGGTGATCTTTCTCTCCGCGCTCGAAGGAACGGGCCTGGGCAGGGTTTTGAACGAGGTCAAGTTCGTGGCGGCCGAACGCCGCAAGCGCGTCTCGACCGGCCAGATGAACCGCTTCCTGGAGCGTATCGACTTCCAGCGCGCGCCTGTTCCCATGGCCAAGCGGATTCGCATCTTTTACATGACCCAGGCCGCCGTTGCGCCGCCCACATTCGTCCTCTTCACCGATCGCGATATCAAGCTGCACTTCAGTTTCGAGCGCTTCTTAGAAAACCAGATTCGCGAGGCCTTCGGCTTCAAGGGCACGCCCATCTGGTTCAAGGTGCGGGCGCGCAATGCGGAGAAGAAGGAGTAGACCCCTGGGAATTTGCGCTATCGCACATCCCCAACCGAAAGAACCTGAGAAAATTAAGCATTCAGCTGCTTTGTTGGGAGAAAAGCTGCATTTTCCGTCTCGGCTTTTGCTGCATCTTCCCCTGAAGAGCAGTGATTTTGCGCAGAGCAACATCGGCGGCGTCAGCCAAGTGTATATTGTTGGAAAGCCGATACCAGCCTGTGGTAGAAGTCCAAATTGCTGAAAAACATCCCTCAGGGGCTAAAGCCCATCGTTTGTTATCAATCGTTTGCGGCACGACTAAAGTCGTGCCCTTTCAAAAACCGAATTTCACCACGGGCTGATAGGTAACGATGGTTAGTCCAGCGCGTTTGACCACTGAAAATGAATTAAACCACATTCCACGTCAAGGCTTGAGCCGCTTGATAGTGGAACTCGTTTGCACGTTTGCCGCTTGCTTGCTGGCTGGCAAGATCGGGCTGACAGTCCCGTTTACGCACGGAACCGTATCCCCTGTGTGGCCGGCGGCTGGAGTCGCCCTGGCCGCTATGCTTCTCTTTGGCTATCGCATCTGGCCGGCAGTCACGCTGGCCGCGTTCACCGTAAATTACTTTACTGGCATTCCGCACATTGCCGCACTTGGAACCGCACTGGGCAGCACGGCCGGCCCTCTATTCGGCGCCTGGCTCATGCGTCGTTTGCCCTCATTTCGACCTTCGCTCTTGAGGCTTCGAGATGTGCTCGGACTGTGTATCTGCGGTGCCCTCTGCGGCCCTGCGGTTAGCGCGACGATTGGCACAGCGGTCTTGAACCTCGACAAGGTGAATACCCAGTCCGGTTTGGCGGCCGCGTGGCTGACGTGGTGGTGGGGTGACGGCACAGGTGTATTGATCGTTACTCCGTTCCTGCTGACCGTTGCGGGTTTGATGCGGATTCGGGACAAACGGCGGCTGATGGAATTGGAATGCCTGTTGGCGGGAACTGTCGCCAGCTCGTCGGTAATCTTCGGTCGAGGGCTGGGATCGCTTCATGCCGGCGTATTCGCATTCGGCGTTTTTCCTTTCGTGCTGTGGGGGGCGATACGCTTCGAGGTGCAGGGGTCGGCAGCGGTGAGCTTTTTGAGCTCCGCCGTTGCCGTGTGGGGAACCGCTCGCGGCTTTGGGCTTGTAATCAATGGAGGCACCCAGCAAAACGCGATTCTGCTGCAAGCATTTATCGGGGTTGCCTCGGTCTCGGGACTGGTATTGGCGTCCGTGATCACGGAAAGAGCCGAACTCATCCGCAAACAGAGCAAGCTCGAAGCGATTGAACAAAGCGAGAAGAGTTACCGCGGTATTGTGGAGACCGCCTACGAAGGCATCTGGAAGGTGAATGCCGATCTGGAAACAAAGTTCGTCAATCGGCGAATGGCCGAATTGCTCGGATATACCGTACTGGAGATGCTGGGCCGGCCGCTCTTCGATTTCATGTTCCCGGAAGACATCGAGCAGAAGAAAGTCGAGATGGAACGACGGCGTCGCGGCGTCAGCGAGCAGATTGAAACCCGATATCGCCGGAAGGATGGGGAAGGACTTTGGGCGCGGGTTACGACCTCGCCCATTGCAGGCGAGGATGGGAGCTTCGAGGGCGCGCTGGCCATGGTCAGCGACATGACGGAGCAAAAGCGCACTGAGATTGAGCGGCGCCGCTCCCAGGAGATGATCAGCCTGCTCTCGCGCGCGGTGGAGCAGACGGCCGATAGCGTCGTGATCACCGGCCGCGACGGCACAATCCAATATGTAAATCCAGCATTCGAGGTGATTACGGGTTACAGCCGTGAGGAGGTTGTCGGCAAGACACCAAGCCTCCTGAAATCTCACCTGCATAACAGGGCGTTCTATAACCGGCTGTGGGCTCAGATTCTACAGGGCGAAGACTTCTGCGGGACGCTTGTGGACCGCAGGAAGTCGGGTGAGCTGTACTGGGCGGAGCAAACCATCAGCCCCATCAAAGATAGCTCGGGCGTCATCTCCCACTTTGTTTCTGTGTGCAAGGACATTACTGCGCTGCGCAAAGAGCAGGAGCGGGAGGTCCAGTTGCAAATGGCGCGCAACGTACAGCAGCGCTTCTACACCGGCGCAACGGTAAGCGCCCCCGGCTTCGATATCGCCAGCGCCATCTACCCCGCTGAAGAAGCATGCGGCGACTATCTGGACTCATTCTCAATGCCCGATGGAAGTATTTGCATCGGCATTGGCGATGTGAGCGGACACGGTCTTGATTCAGCGCTGGTCATGGCGCTCACCCGCGCCTATGTGCGCTCATTCGCTCAGGTCGAAGCGGATATGGCGAAGATATTGAGCCGCGTAAACCGCATGCTCATTGCCGACCTGGAGGATTCTCGTTACGTCACCATGCTGCTGGTCTGCCTGGATGGAACGAAAGGCCGTTTGTCTTACGCCAATGCCGGGCACGTTTCGGGCATTCTGATGAATGGCTCCGGCGAGATCGATCATGTGATGGAGAGTTCAGGCCCGCCGCTGGGACTATTCCCCGATTCCAGCTTTGTCACCTCGGCAATCCCATTGACCCCGCAGCAGATCCTGGTGCTGATGACGGACGGTACCACCGAGATGACGACGCCGGAAGGAGTGGAGTTTGGCACCGATGGAGTTCTAGAATTCGTGCGCGCTCATCGGCTGGGATCGGCGAATGAACTGGTGCATGGAATCTATCGTGCCGCTCGAAACTTTGCAGGTGACAACCCGCAGCAGGACGATGCCACGGGCGTTATAGTGAAAGTCTCCCGATAGTTCTTCTCATTGCCGATCCTTCGCTAAAAGGCCACCGCGCAGCGCTTCCTCCGAAAACCAGCTCCGCCATGCCTGCGGCTGCAAGGGCAGGCCCATCTGGTTTAAGGTGCGAGCAACGAATGCGAAGATGAAGGACGAACAGGATCGGGCCAACAAGCAACCAGTCGTCGGCTCAAGTTTGATGAGTTTCCTCACGTGACAGTCTTTCAAGCTGTAGAGTCCATGCCTTCGGAGTAACGCCGAAGGTGCGACGAAAAGTATCGACAAAAGCACTCGGTTGGCTATAGCCGACCGCGAATGCGACTTCCTTGACCGAGCAACCGGAAGCCAGCAGTTCCACCGCCTTTGTCAGTCGAACCTGCCGGCGCCATGTAGCAAAATCGGTGCCGACTTCTTTCCGGAATGTTCTCTGAATCGTTCTGATGCCAACGCCTGCGTCTGCACACAAGGCTGCCAACGGCTTTGACTGGCTTGGATGATCGAGTACCCATCGTGCCAAGCATAGCGCGTGTGCTTCGGCCGGTACAGTTATAGAGATCGGCGCCGAAGACGCCTTCGTCAGGTGAAAGACTAATAGATCCCGAAGCGCGCATTCATGGCGGTTTCGCGCGCGGAGTTGCCCGATGCGCACAGTCTCGACGATCAGTTCTCGTAACAATGGAGTCACATGAAGGACCGCGCAACCGGGCGATGAGCGGGCAACCATTCCTGGTCGAAGATATAAGGTGCGTATGGAAACGGCCTGGGGCATATCAATGCGATGGCTTGTTTGTGCTGGGATCCAAAGCGCAAATTGCGGAGGGATCAGCCACATGCTTTGGCCGGAAAAGACTTCCATCACGCCGCGGATTGCGAAAATCAACTGGTCCGATCCGTGCGCATGCTCTGCGACATGAAAACCCGCGGTGTATTCAAATGCCAGACTTGTTATAGAAACTCCAAGCCTGGGGTCGTATTCGCGGAGAATCTTTTCCTGTCGCATGGCCGATATATTTTGACACAATACAGTACTTGCGGCCAACATGATTCAAGCTCATGATTGTTCCATGACACAGAGCGCGGGACTTAACCGGCACAACATCATCGGATTTGTGACGATTGTCGATACAGAACGTGCGAAGCGCTTCTATCGCGACACGCTTGGCTTGCGCCTTCTGAGTGAAGAGCCTCCGTTCGCGCTGGTCTTCGATGCGAACGGCATCATGATTCGCCTCGCAATGGGCAAGGAACTTCCACCAAGCCACGGCACCGTTCTAGGTTGGCAAGTTCCCGAGATTAAGCAGGCAGTTGAAGACTTGACGCAGGCCGGGGTTAGCTTTGAGCGATATGAATTTTTGAAACAGGATGAACGGGGGATTTGGAGTTCACCCACCGGAGCAAGAGTCGCCTGGTTCAAAGATCCCGACGGAAATATTTTGAGTATTTCGGAGCATCCAAACGGAAAGTAGTGAACCCTCTACGTGACTCGTGTTGCTCCTCGATGCGAAGAAAACAAATCTTCGCCATCCACTCAGATCTTATCCGTATATAAGTAGCGCCTCCAGGTCGGCTGTCCTGTGGGCCTCCTGGCCCGCACACGCACCCTGGCGGCGTGAAAGCCGCCAGCACAGCCGCTCTGGAGAGCGGCGCTACTCAAAGACGCAATTTACGGATAGGTTCTTATTGTTGCGTCGAGCTAGGCTGGCTCGATGAAGATGAGCCGTCCGCCGGTTCGTCGAGCCGCCTGACGTGCACGCTGGCCTGGGTCTCGGGAACCGTGCCGTCGTTGACCTGGACCTCGGTTGGCTGGCCCTGGATGAGGATGCGCTGGATGGCCTTGCCGCGGGCGGGAACCAGCAGCCGTTGGGTGACCGTGGCCGAGACGGAGCGGACGGTCACGGGAACTTCGGCGGCGGCATAGCCGCTATTGGCTACGTTGACCGCAACCAGCCAGTTACCCGCCGAGGTGGCGCTGGGAAAGACGCCCTCGATCGTCATGTCGGGCAGCCCCTTGTCGGCGTCGACCCAATCGGTGAAGAACCAGGCTAGATCGAGGCGCGCTCCTGCCTCTTCGAGTTGGCGCTCGAAGGGGCTGCGCACGACGCTGTCCCCAGGAGCATCGGAGGCAGCGGAGAGATTTCCCTCAGGGGCTAAAGCCCGCGTTGATTCCGATTGGTTTGCGTACGGGCTGAAGCCCGTACCCTTCCCCGTACCCTTCACGGAAACGGGCTTCTGCGTCGCCCGCGCATCCCCTGCGGGGTTCTGCCCGGGAGCGTAGGCGCGGAGGGCGGCCGAGAGCGCCTGGTCGCCCACGATGTCGCGCAGCATCCACAGGACATAAGCAGCCTTGGTGCGGTAGTAGACCGGCGAAATGGACTTGGCAAGCGGCTGGCCGGAGCTTTGGCCAGGGCTTTCGGGCTCAGCCAGCGCCAGGGCGGCGCGCGAGGCCTCGAGCGAGCCCAGGGCTGCCTCGCGTCCGAGCCGCTTCTCCATCCACAGAGTGCCCATGAAGCCGGCCAAGCCTTCGTCGAGCCATGCGCGCGGCGGCGAAGCCGGATTCGCGGTCCAGGCGCGGGAGAGCGCGTGTGTCAGAACGCCGTCGAGCTGCTCCGGGCTGTCCTGGTTGTTGCCCGGGCGGAGAGGCGCGGCCAGCAGCGAGCCGGCCTCGAAGGGCGCATCCTGCGGGTCAGGCAGGTCCAGCAGTGTGAGCTGGGAGCGCGGCTTCTGGCCCAGCCAGCCCTGCAGAAAGGGCGTGACCCTGGCTTCAGCGGCGATCCATGATTCTGCGAATGCATCATCGTCGGGCCGCGTCCAGGCGGTGAGATTTGCGCCGGGATGGGGGTTGCGAATGGCGACGAAGAGGCTGGGCGCCTCAAAGCCAAGAACCGCGCCGTCGAGGCTGGCCGTTGCGATGATTGCCACCTCCTGCGCCTGGTCCAGATCGTTGGGTTCGGTGACAGTGAGCGCGGCCGCATGGCCGTTGATGAGTGCAACAGCGGGGGGCTGACCGTGCGGAGACTCGACGGTGAGCCGCAACCGGAAGCGCGCCCCGGTCAGGCGAAGCTTGTGCTCGCCGATGGCGTCGAAGAGCCGCGCGCCGTCACCCAAAATGATGGGCACACTCGATACCGGGTACCAGGCCACATTGCCAAAGCCGCGCAGGCCTGTGAACGCGACGCCTATCTGGTCCCAGTCCGATGCCAGCGCCAGGTCTTCGGGAGTTCCGATGACCAGAAGGCGCTGGGCGGAGGGCGCGATGACGCCGGAGTAGGTGACGTCGAGCGGAAGGCTGGCGCCGGGCGCAAGGGGCTGGGCAAGCGGAACGGCTGCCTCATGGAGCTGGCCGGTATGGTCGGCATCGGAGTTGAGCGTGGCCACGGAGAAGGTTGCATCCCTACCGCCGATGCGAATCCGCTCCCAGTCGAGCGAGGAGGAGAGCTGCAAGGGGATGCGCGCCAGCGGCGTCTTGCCGTCGTTGCGGACGGTGAGGAGCGCGCGGACGGCGATGTGCTGCTCTGCGGTGCGCAGGCGAACGTCCAGATCGAGAGCGGTGAAGGCGACGGCCTCCCGCTCGGCATCTTCGGCGGAGGGCGCGGCGGCGATCTGGATTGCCGGCTGAGCGGCGGTCTGGGGGGATTGGGTTGTAGTCTGGCCATCTGCATCTGTAGAGCGGGAGAAGATGACCTGGTGATTGACCTGTGGTTCGTGCGGGGCTGACGGGGCCGCGGGCTCCTGCGCCGGTGCTGGAGTAGGTGCGGTCTGCGCCGCGCCAGAAGAGATCGCCATGCAAACGATAACAGCCGCTACAATCCCGGTATTAGAGAACTTCAAGATCCCAAGCCTTTCTGCTTCTTTGGTTTGGACGCGGATACGGCCTTGGAGAGAGCATGGGCGGCGTTGCGGCGCTGGCGGAAGGCCTCGTAGAGCACCACCGCTCCGGCAGCCGAGACGTTGAGCGAGCTGACGCCGCCGGCCATGGGAATGCGCAGCAAGTGATCGCAGGTGCGGCGGACCAGGTCGTGGAGGCCCGCGCCCTCGCGTCCGAGGACGATCACGCAGTCGCCGGTCAGGTCGAATTGGTCGTAGTCGGCCGTGCCGCGCTCGTCGAGTCCCACGATCCACAGATTCCGGCGCTTGAGCTCTTCGAGGGCGCGGACGAGGTTGACCACGCGGGCGATGCGCAGGTGCTCTGCCGCGCCGGCGCTGGCCTTGACGGCCACGGGACTCAGCGGGGCCGAACGCCGCTCGGTGAGCACCACGCCATCCACGCCGGCGCCGTCGGCTACGCGAAGAAGCGCGCCGAGATTCTGCGGATCCTCAACGCCGTCCAGAGCCAGCAGCAGCCGGGCTTCGCCGTTCTTGCCAGCGCTGGGCGCGAACAAATCTTCAATCGAGAGAAACTCCTGCGGATGGACCATGGCCACCACGCCCTGGTGCGCGGCGGTCTGGGCCAGCAGGGTCAACTGCTCCCTGGGCTCCTGGCGAACCCGGACGCCGGCCTGGCGGCAGGCAGTCACAACGCGCTCGATTCGCGCATCGTCGCGCTCGCGGGCCACCAGCACGTGGTCGAAGCGGCGTCTGCCGGCCTTGAGCGCCTCCTCCACCGGATGCACGCCGTAGAGAACTTCCATGATGGATAGTGTAGTTGCCGCGATGCATCGAAGAACAGCTTGGGAGCCGGTTCCCTCTTGCGGAAGCCTGGAAGCCGCGCCAGAGCCTAGAATGGAAGGTGGGAGTCTTCCCCGCACAGGAATCGAGCAGACGATGTATGAAGTCACCGTGGAGGCCGGTTTTTCCTCCGGCCATTACCTTCGCAACTACAAGGGCAAGTGCGAATTCCCGCACGGCCACAACTACAAGGTGCGCGTCACGCTGGCCGGGGCTGCGCTCGACGAGGCCGGCCTGCTGCTCGACTTCAAGCTACTCAAGCAGGTCATGCGCCCGGTCGTCGAGCGCCTCGACCATCGCATGCTCAACGACCTGGAGCCCTTTACTGTGCTCAATCCCTCGGCCGAGAACCTGGCCAAATACTTCTACGGCCAGACCAGCGAGCAACTGGCCGCCATGACCCAGGGGCGGGTGCGCGTGAAGGACTGCACCATCTGGGAGACGGATACAACGACGGCTACTTACTACGAGTAGGCCGCGCGTCCTCAGGCGGAAAGAGCCACTTCTAACGGAAGCGGACGGGCGCGGCGAAGAAAATTCTCCCGGCGCGCGCACAGCCATTCGGTTCCGAAGGTAAACTTCACGACCTCAAAGCCGTTCCAACTGACGCCCTGCCAATAATCGGGGTCGGCAAAGACAGTTTGCCCAGCCGAAATGGAAACGGCGATGAGGGCCTCTCCCTCTTCCGTATCCTTATAGGCTTCGAGCGTCTGTTCGATCGTGAACTGTCTGCGCGCCTCGATCCTCACGCGCCAGCGCTCATCCAGCCGCACATCCGCCGGCAATTCGTCCCCCTCGATGGGAGGGTTGCCTGCGCCCGCCTTGCGCAGAATCTCCAGAGCCACGGGAAGATCGGTTCTCCGCGCGCGCTCGGCAATGATCGCGGCCATTCGCATCGTAGCCAGCTTTTCCGCCACGGCAACGTTGATGAATTGGTTCAGCGCCACGCCCTCGGCCCTAGCCGTCACACGAGCTTCTTCAATCAGCGACGGCTGCAAGCGCAAAGCAAAGTTGCTTTTTCTCATCACTGTCTCACCCTTTCCGTCCCAACATCCTCCACGCCTCAGCGGGCGACAGAACCTGAATCCCGAAGAATCGCGCCCCAGCCTCAAAATCGCGGCGGTTGTAACTGACAATCGCATCCGCACTTCCATTGACCGCAGTGTCCAGAATCATCTCATCGTCCGGATCGTTCAATTGCGGCCTCCAGCGAAAGGACAGTTGCACCAAAACGCCTACAGTGCAGATTGCAACCAGCATCCTGTCTACCTCGCTTGCTGTGAGGTGAAAAGCAATCAACTGGTCCGGGCGCTTCAACACCGCCTCGTACTCAAGAACCAGTGGGACCGACAAAAGCGGCCTGATCCGGCCTGTCAGAACGGCCTCTACCAACAGGTTCGATGCGCCCTGTTGACTTCGCAAGGCAGCCACCAGAACGGATGTGTCCAGCACCATTCTCACACGAAAACCATATCACATGCAATATCGTCAGTTCATCTGGCTGGACTTGGATTTCAGGTACTTGTCGAAGGGAATCTCGAAGTAGAAGAGCTCGTTGCCGTCGGCGTCGCGCAGCTTGTGAAGGTGCAGCTTGGCGCCCTGGAGCGGGTGATCGAGCCCGGAGACGTCGTAAAAGAGGAATCCGGCGCGCGTGGTATGCGCCTCGACCACCAAAGCACCGTACTCGAAGTTATCAAAGTCCTCCTCGACATCCTTGTCGCTGGCCTTGGGCTTGAGCTTGATGTTGGGAATGGGGCCGGGCAGGGGGATCTTTGTGCCCTTCCGCTCCTTGTCAGACAAGAGCCGCTCCACGTCTTCAGGCTCGGCGGCCTGAATCCGGTCGCCCGAGGCGGTCTGGAAGAGAATGCGTGCGTCACGCAGCGAGATGGGCCGGCTGCCGTTGTTGGTGACGATGAGGCGGACCGGCATGACGCCGTGGCTGAGGTAGTCGACGCGAAAGATGGCTTCCTTCTCGCGCGTGTCATAGGGTTCGGCGGCGATGGCCACCTTTTCGTTGTCGTGCACCTCGACGTCGGCAAAGGTGGTGGCCGGCTGCACGGGAGGCGGATTGTGGTCGGCCGCCGCGGCCGGCAGAGCAAACCAAAGCACTAGCAGCGAGTACACCCAGGAAAGCTTCATCGTGGATGAATGTATCATTTGAGGGTTAGACCGGGGGACATAAAGTTCGGTTGCGCATGATTCTGTTTTTTTACAATCTGGCGTTGCTGGCGGCCCTGGCGGCCGGCGCGCCGTGGTGGCTGTGGCGGATGGCCACGACGCACAAGTATCGCGAGGGGCTGCTTGAACGGCTGGGTTGGGTGAAACTTGCGAAGGGGCTGGGAGTCCAGCCGTTGATTTGGGTTCATGCCGTATCGGTGGGCGAGGTTCTGGCTGTGAGCCGGCTGGTTGGCGAGCTGGATGCGGCCTTTCCTGGGCACCGGCTGGTGATTTCGACCACCACGCGGACCGGCCAGGAGCTGGCGCGAGCGCGCTTTGGGGCCAACCGCGTCTTCTATTGCCCGCTGGACCTGACCTGGGCGGTGCGGTCCTATTTGAATGCCCTCAAGCCCCGGCTGCTGATTCTGGCCGAGACTGAGTTCTGGCCGAACCTGCTCAGCGGCTGTTTTCGGCGCGGGATTCCTGTGGCTGTGGTAAATGCCCGCATCTCAGACCGGTCATGGCCACGCTACCGGAGGCTGCGCTGGTTGTGGCGGCCCTTCTTATCCCGGTTGAGCCGGGTGCTGGCGCAGAGCGAGACCGACGCGGAACGGCTGAAGGCCATCGGCTGCCTGCCGGAGCGGGTGACGGTGGCGGGGAATCTGAAGTTCGACGTGCGCGCCGGCGGAGAGGCTGAGGCGACGGTCCTGTTGAAGGCGCTGGCGGCCGATCTGCGGCTGGTGGTGGCGGGCAGCACGCTGGAGGGCGAAGAGGCCGCGCTTGTTGAGGCCTGGCCGCGCCTGCTCGAAGCCGATCCAAGGCTGGCGATGGTGCTCGGCGTTCGGCATCCGGAGCGGTTTGGCGCGGTGGCCGCGCTGCTCGACAGGTCCGGGTTCAAGTGGGTCAAGCGCTCGGATTGGCGGGGGCAGACGGCAGGCACGGTTAAGGCGCTGGCCGCCGGCGAGATTGTGCTACTCGATACCATCGGCGAGCTGGCCTCGGTCTACTCGCTGGCGACGGTGGCGTTTGTCGGCGGTAGCCTGATTCCGGCGGGAGGGCACAATCCGCTGGAACCGGCGCAGTTCGGCCTTCCCATCGTGATGGGTCCGTACTACGCCAACTTCCGTTCGATCACCGACGACCTGCGAGCGCGCGATGCCGTCCGTGTCGCCGGCAAGGAAGAGTTGGCCGGGGCATTGATCGAATTGTTGCGCGACCGGAGCGCGGCCCTGGCGATGGGCGAGCGGGCGCGGCGGGTCTTCGATGAACAAGCCGGGGCGACGGGAAGATGCGTCGAGGCGGTGAAGGAACTAATATCAACCTTCGGGACAATCTGAAGGGTAAGGGCTTTAGCCCGTACTTTAGCCGAGCAGAATCGGCGTCGGCTTTAGCCCCTGAGGTATGCAGTTTGCGGAATTTGCTTACAATCTCACGCCACCCTCCAGATCGCACGGTCGGCGCAGGTCTGACATCTGAGAATAGGTTTCCTCAGGGGCTAAAGTACCCTCAATTTTTGGCTTTGGATGTACGGGCTAAAGCCCGTACCCTTCTAGCCACGGTCTGCGCCCCTCAAGAACATGTTGACTGTCCGAAAGCTGCCAGGAATCGGGAGCGTCCGGCATGAATGCACCATTCTCTCCACGCAAGCTGCTTTTGCCGCTGGTTCCGGCCTACAGGCTGGCGCTGGCTTTGCGTGAATTGCAGCTCCGCATCGGACTAGAGACGGTACGGCGGCTGCGTTGGTCGGTGGTGAGCATCGGCAGCCTCTCGGCTGGCGGCGCGGGCAAGACGCCGCTGACCATTGCACTCGCGAAGGCTCTGGCGGGGCGCGGTCTGCGCGTGGACGTGCTTTCGCGGGGCTATGGGCGGCGGAGCCAGCGGCCGGCCCACGTTCGCCCGGACGGGCGCGCCGAAGAGTTTGGCGATGAGCCTCTGCTGATTGCGCGGAAGGCGGGCGTGCCGGTCTACGTGGCCGCGCAGCGCTACGAAGCCGGCCTGCTGGCCGAGGCCGACCGCTCCGCGGATTTGCGCCCTGGTTTGCACCTTCTGGACGACGGTTTTCAGCATCGCCAACTCCACCGAGACGTAAACATTCTGCTGCTCGATGGGCACGACTGGCGCGAGGACGGACTGCTGCCGGCGGGCAATTTGCGCGAACCGCTCAAGGCCGCCCGGCGAGCCACTATCATCGCCATTCCCGCACAGGGCGGCGCTCCGGAGTTGGAAGCCGCTCTGCGCGCCTGGGGCTTTGCGGGTCCCGTCTGGCGGCTTAGGCGCACGATGGAGGTTCCAGCCGTCGATGGCCCAGTGGCTGCCTTTTGCGGAATCGCCCGCCCGGAGCAGTTCTTTGCCGGCCTCGAAGCCGCGGGCCTGCAACTCGCGGCCCGCCTCGCCTTCCCCGACCACCACCGCTATACCGTGCACGACCTTGACCGCCTGGCCACCGCAGCCCGCAAAGCAGGAGCAACCACCTTCGTCACTACCGAGAAGGACCAGGTCCGCCTGGGGAATCTTCTCGCCAACTTCCCCGAATCCCTGCCGCTAAAGACCGCCGGTCTGCGCGTCGAGATCGAGCATGAGGATGAGGCCGTCGACTGGCTTGTGGAACAGCTGAATCCGCATCGGGCGCACCCGCCCCTGTGAGAAAATCAGAGTTTGCAAACGCAATCCAACTTTCGCTTGCTTGTGGTGCGGCTGGGCGCGATGGGCGACATCCTGCACGCGCTTCCGGCGGTGACGGCGCTGCGGCAAGCCCATCCGGAGTGGGTGATCGACTGGGTTGTGGAACCGCGTTG
>Ga0182013_10006503_pt1 | contig 13214 bp, 10 predicted proteins | sample 612S2MmetaG_FD_120487 | JGI IMG/M metagenome (GOLD analysis project Ga0182013, IMG submission 120487) | Permafrost microbial communities from Stordalen Mire, Sweden - 612S2M metaG | ecosystem: Environmental > Terrestrial > Soil > Wetlands > Permafrost | place: Sweden: Stordalen | collected... | reverse complement strand
CTCGCTGCCGGATATCGCTACGATGGCAACTGGGTAAGCTCCATCGGCTGGACTTGCACCAGCTAGGTCAACCATTAGCTTCGCTGCACGGGCAATCGCATGAAGGTGGTGTAGCGGGACGTGAGATGTTCACCGCTCCCCTACGGGACGCGAAAAATGGTTCGGGACGCTTCCCCCGGATTCCATCCGGGGCTATTTTCATATCTTCCCTCCGAGAAGAGCGATAAAATCTGCGATCTACATCCGGGAAGAGCGACAGAGCCTGCGATCTACAACTGTGGAACTAGCCTGCCCAAAACCATCCCCATCGGCGAAAATAGGGTTCGATGCTGAATCGGTTGCGAACGCTGTTGGATGCCGCTGGCCTTATGCTGGTCATGGCAGCCCTTACGCTGTGTACGGCCGCAGCCATGCATGCGCAGGGCGCCACCGCATTTCCCACCAGCCAAGCTCACGCATCCAAAGAGAAGCACTTGCCCGGCAGGCTTCCAGACAAGCCCTCATTTCCGCCCATCTTCACCATCTCCGTCGAATCCCTCGGTTTCTCAGCCCCGGGCCCCATCTACCTTGGCCAGAGAAACAGCCTTGTCTCCCTGGACTTCATCGACGATAACCGCCTCCTCTTCACCTTTCGCGTACCGGGTCTCATGCACCGCGAGCCGGAAGACCGCGCGTGGAGCGACGAACGCCAGATTCGCGCCGTGGTGCTCGCGCTGCCCGCAGGAAACGTAGCGGCCGAGGCCTTGTGGACAGTGCATGACCGTGTTCGTTACCTGTGGATGCTCAAGGACGGCCACTTCCTGCTGCGAGATCGCGATGGGCTGGAGCAGGGCGACGCGACGCTGGAACTGAAGCCCCTGCTCCATTTTCCGGGACCGCTGCTGTGGCTGGAGATGGATCCGTCTCAGCAGTTCCTCATCACCGACTCCCGGGAGCCTGCGGAGGCTCAAGCCAGGCCGGGGGATGTGGCCAGTCCGCCAACCGCGCAAGCCAGCATTGTTTCTACAGACCAAAGTGTTCAGCAAGACCATCAGGATCCGAAAGACCAGAAGCCCAGCGTGCCCGATCTGGTTGTTCGCATCTTGAAACGCGACACGGGCCGGGTGATGCTTGTGAGCCGCGCACGCGCCGCCGTCCATTTGCCTATCAACTCAGACGGCTACGTTGAGAGCCTGCGCGCCAACGGCGAGCAGTGGATGCTCAACCTGAACTACTTCACCGGGGGAAGCACGGTGCTGGGGCGCGTAACCTCCACCTGTTCGCCCAGTTTCGATTTCATCTCGCAGCGTGAGCTGCTGGTCACCGCCTGCGACGGCGGGGGTGGCCACAGGCTGGTTGCCATGAACATGGACGGCCATCGTCTGTGGGAAGATCTAAGCTCGCCGCAAGCCATCTGGCCGCTCCTGGTCATGGCGGCTGATGGCTCCCGCCTGGTGCGCGAAACGCTGGCCGTAAACCATGCAGTCAATGCCTACTCATCCCTGGACGCAGAGGACATCAAAGGCCAACTGGTACGGGTCATCGACGCAGCTACCGGAAAGGTTGCGCTGGAGGCTTCGGCTACTCCAGCGCTCGATGCCGGCGGCAATGTGGCCATTTCCCCTTCCGGCCGCCGCGTCGCCGTACTCCATGACGGTTCAATCGAGGTCTTCGAACTCCCCGAGTTGCCTGCGGCGCCGGTCGCCGCCGAAAGCCGGGCTGCGCACTGAGCCGCATCCCGCAGCCAACCCGCCGCATACCCGTGTAAACTGTGCGATGGGAGATTTTACTTGTCCACCGCCGTCCTCCACTACGCAGCTGCGGCGGTTACCGACCGCGGCCGCAAACGCCCATCCAACGAAGATGCGTTCGGGTTCTCTGTAGAGCACGGGATCTACCTCGTCTGTGACGGCATGGGCGGTGCTGCAGCCGGGGAAGTCGCCAGCTCCCTCGCAGTAGACGAAATGCTCCGCCTGCTCAGCAGCCGCGCCGAAGTCGACAATGGAGCCTCGCAAATGCCGCAGTTGGCCGAGGACGCCATCTGCACAACCAACGAAGCCATCTTCTCCCGCTCCCAGCGCAACTACAAGCTCAACGGCATGGGAACAACCCTGGTAGGCCTGTTGGTGGAAGAGCGCCGCGTATGGGTACTCAACGTCGGCGACAGCCGCTGCTACCGTATGCGCAACCGCAGCCTTGAGCAGATCACCCACGACCACTCCCTGGTTGAAGAGCAGGTCCGCCTGGGCCGCATGACCCGCTCCGAAGCCATCCGCTCGCCCCTCCGCAACGTAATTACTCGCGCGCTGGGCACCCAGAGCCGTGTGACGCCGGATATTCTCGAGTTGGAAGTCGAGCCCGGCGATCTTCTTCTGCTCTGCTCCGACGGCCTGACCCGCGAACTGACCGACCCAACGATCGAATCGCTGCTAGGGACCGATCTGCCTCTCGAAACCCGATGCGGCCGCCTGGTGGATGCCGCAAAAAAAGCCGGTGGCCACGACAACATTACCTGCATCCTGGTGAGCGCCGGTCCCGACAAGAACTGAATCGGAACAGGGCGCCTCATCCGCACCCTGGCAATGGCGCAACCGGGCTCCTTACCCGGTTGACACGGTGCCTTGGCGGAAGTATGTTTGGGGGTTCTCTGAAAACGTTACCTTTTGAGCGCCAGGCAGCGTGCAGGACCGGAGCAGCAATGAGCCACCCAAGTCGAAACGAGTCACCGATCGACCCAGCCACCATCCCGCAAAGAACGCTGTACACCGGCGCCAAAATGCCGACCGTTGGTCTCGGCACTTTCGGGTCCGATCGCGTTTCGCCCACCCAGGTTGCCGAGGCCGTTGCAGGAGCGGCCGCCGTTGGCTACCGGCATTTCGACTGCGCCTCGGTCTACAGCAATGAGGCAGCCGTGGGCGCTTCGATCGAGCAGATCGTTCATGGCGAAGTCAAGCGCGAGGAACTTTGGGTAACTTCCAAGTTATGGAACGACAAGCACGACGCAGACGATGTTATAGCTTCCTGCCGCAAATCGCTTACCGATCTCCGTCTCGATTATCTCGACCTTTACCTGGTCCACTGGCCCTTTCCGAACTTTCATCCAGCGGGTTGCGACGTAACCTCGCGCAGTGCGGACGCCAAGCCCTACATCCACGAAAGCTACATGAGGACCTGGCGCAAGATGGAGGAACTGGTGGACCTGGACCTGGTGCGCCACATCGGCACTTCCAATATGACCATCCCCAAACTGAAGCTGGTGCTGCGCGACGCGCGCATCAAGCCCGCGGTCAACGAGATGGAATTACATCCGCATTTCCAGCAGCAGGAACTCTTCGAATATGTTGTCGACAACGGCATTCAGGCCATTGGCTATTGTCCCATCGGTTCGCCCGGCCGTCCCGAACGCGACCGCACACCGGAAGACACCGCGCCCACCGAAGACCCCGTCATTGTGAAGATTGCCGACCACCATCGTATTCATCCCGCGGTAGTCTGCATCAAGTGGGCGGTGCAGCGCGGACAAACGCCGATTCCGTTTTCAATCAACAATTACCGCGCAAATCTGGCCGGCGTGGTCAGCGACCCACTCAGCGAAGAAGAGATGCGGCAGATTGCCGGCATCGACCGGAATTGCCGCTTGATCAAGGGCCAGGTCTTTCTTTGGAAAGACGGCCAGACATGGGAAGATCTCTGGGATATCAACGGAGAGATAACACCGCCGTAGCGATGGGGAGCGGAGAAATGCACAAAACAATGACCGCGGCGTATCTGCCTGGAAACTCAACCGTCGAGTTGCGCACTGTCCCCGTGCCGTCCCCAGGCCACGGGGAAGTCTTGCTGCGCATGAAAGCTTCGACCATCTGCGGCTCGGATATTCGCTGCATCTATCACGAGCATCTCGGCAAGGGGCCTGAAGGTTACCAGGGAGTAATCGCAGGCCACGAACCATGCGGCCAGATTGTCGCAACCGGTGAGGGTTGCCGCCGTTTCAAAACCGGCGATCGCGTGATTGTTTACCACATCTCCGGCTGTGGCGTGTGCAACGATTGCCGTCGCGGCTACATGGATTCTTGTACGAGTGAAAAATATCGCCGCGCGTATGGATGGCAGCGCGACGGCGGCATGGCTGACTACATGATGGCCGAAGAAAAGGATCTCATTGCGCTTCCGGATGAACTTTCATTTGCCGATGGCGCGCAGGTGGCCTGCGGGTTCGGCACCGTCTACGAAGGGCTGACAAAAATCGGAATCGATGGAAATCATGCTGTACTCATCACAGGGCTCGGCCCGGTGGGACTGGCCACGGGTGCACTCTGCCGCAAGCTCGGCGCAAATACAATCATCGGTATCGATGTGGTTCCAGAACGCATGAAAATTGCGATGGACCTGGGTGTTTGTGACACAGTGCTGGCTTCTGGCCCGGACAACGTTGCACGGGTAAAAAAGCTGACCGGCGGCTTTGGCGTGGAGCGCGCAGTGGATTGCTCGGCACATCACGCGGCACGCGCAACCGCTATTCGCGCCACCCGCAAGTGGGGAAAGATCGCGTTCATCGGTGAGGGCGGAAGCGTCGAAATCAATCCATCCCCCGACATGATTCACGATCAGAAAACGCTGTATGGTTCGTGGGTTACTTCGACATGGCTGATGGAAGAACTTGTGGAACGATTGGTCCGCTGGGATCTGCATCCGGCCGACATTATCACTCACCGGTTTCCGCTCGAGCGGGCCAGCGAAGCGTATGCCCTCATGGCGTCCGGCAAGTGTGGCAAGGTCGCCGTCTGTGCGGATGAAGAGCTGATTTAGTGCTGCAACGAGGAGGGATTCGATGAGCGACCTTACACCTTCAGGCACTGCCGATTGGGAGCACCAACTCGCCGTTCGCCTGCCGCAGTTTGGCCATCGAAACTGGATCGTTGTCGCCGACGCGGCTTATCCGGCGCAGTCCAGCCCCGGTGTCAAGACAATTGTTGCCGGCGCAGGCCAGGTTCAGGTGCTGCATAAAGTTCTCGACGCAATCGTAGCGACCAAACACATCCGTGCGAATGTTTATCTGGATTACGAATTGCACTTCGTCCCGGAGAAGGACGCACCGGGTGTCGAGCGATACAAGCAGGAATTGGATGCACTGCTTGCGCACTCGACGGTTTTTCGCCTGCCGCACGAACAGATTATTCAAAAGCTCGATCAATCCGCGCGTATCTTCAAAATTCTGATCATCAAAACGGAGATGCTGATTCCATATACATCCGTCTTCTTTGAGCTCGATTGCAGTTACTGGAATGCCGAAGCCGAAGAACGGCTCCGCGAAACGATCGTGGCAGCTCACACAAGATCGAGCGAATCGCACGGCAAGACAAGGTGACATCGCAGACTTTGATTTCGCAACAATTCGCACAGTGAAAGGAAGAACCTTCAAATGGCATTGAACAGGCGCGAGTTACTTCAAATCATGGGCGGTGCATGTTCCGCCCTTGCTCTCTCAAAGTTTGCGAGGGCGCAGGCGGCGCAGGGCGCGGTTTTTCTTCCCACCCGCAAATCTCTTGAGGCATATCGGGTCCCGGATTGGTATCGGGACGCGAAGTTTGGAATCTGGTCGCACTGGGGACCGCAGTCGGCCATTGAATTTGGCGACTGGTATGCACGCACCATGTATCAGGAAGGTTCGCCGCAATATCTTTACCATGTCGAGACTTACGGACACCCTTCAAAGGTTGGTTACAAGGACCTGGTGAATAACTGGAAGGCCGAGAAGTGGGACCCGGACCACTTGATGAGTCTCTACAAAAAAGCCGGCGCCAAGTATTTCTTCAGCATGGGCGTCCACCACGATAACTTCGACCTGTGGGATTCGAAGTACACGCGCTGGAACGCTGTCAACATGGGCCCGAAAAGAGATATCGTAGGCACGTGGCAGAAAGCCGCGCAGAAGCAAGGCCTGCGCTTTGGAGTTAGCGAGCACTTATGGATCAGTTACAAGTGGTGGGCTACAAGTCATGGCGCCGACAAGACCGGGCCTCTGAAAGGTGTCTCCTACGATGGTGTCGATCCTCACAATGCCGACCTATATCACGACGCGGATTGCGCACGTTTCGTCGACAAACTCGATTGGAACGACGATGGCATTCCAGATTCCTGGAAGCGCCATTACCTTGACCGTATGACCGATCTGATCGACAAGTACCACCCTGACTTGCTTTACACCGACGGACACTTGCCCTTCGAGGATTATGGATTGAAGGTGGTGTCGCACCTTTACAACGTTAGCGCGCAATTGAACGGCGGGCAGGCGGAGTCTGTATACACAAGCAAGGATGGGACGGATTGCGCTATTGGCACATGCCTGTTGGACCATGAGCGCGGCGTCTCCGACGGCATTGCGAAGAACCCGTGGCAGACGGACACATGCATTGGCCAGTGGCACTACAATCGCGGCGAAAAGTACAAGACGCCGAAGAAAGTAATCGACCTGCTTACGGATATCGTCAGCAAGAATGGCAATCTGCTGTTGAACTTCCCGCTGCCCAACTCCGGTGAGCTGGACTTCGAAGAGATGGCGGTGTTGGAGGGCATCACCGCGTGGATGGCGGTGAACAGCGAGGGCATCTACAGTTCTCGTCCGTGGAAGATTTACGGAGAAGGGCCGTCCACAAAAGTCAAGATCGAAGCAGGTAATTTCAACGAAGACAAACAGAAGGATCTGACTGCGGAGGACATTCGCTTCACAACGAAAAACAGCACTGTCTACGCATTCGTAATGGGCTGGCCTGACAAAGCGGCAGTTGTCAATGCCCTCGGTCTCGCCAGTCCGCAGGCTCCCGGCAAGGTTCGCAATGTGGAACTGCTCGGATACAAAGGCGAACTGAAATGGAAGCAGGACGAGAGCGCGTTGCGAGTTGAAATGCCGGCGGAACAATTCTCGGATATCGGCGTCACATTGAAAGTCGCGCTGGCGTAACGAAGGCAAAGGCGCCAACGGAATTAACCGTAACCATAATGGCCAGAACGGCCCAGGTTGCTTCGCAAATTGCGGAGCGATCATGGCTCGTTCTGGCCATGCCTGTTTTGCACAACCAGTAACCACGCGCCGTTCAGCAACACCATGTACGATGAACAAGGATCAATCATGAAAGAAGCAAAAAGCCTATCTTCGGACATTCTCCTTCATATCGCAAAAACGCTGAATCTTCCCTTGCGCGGAATCGTCGCGGTGATTGAACTGCTCGACGACGGCGGGACTGTGCCTTTCATTGCGCGCTATCGTAAAGAGGCAACAGGCAACCTGGATGAAGTGCAGATTCTCGACATCGAGGAAAAGCTGGCCTACTTCCGCGACCTTGCCGAGCGGCGCTAGACGATCCTCGCCTCAATCGCGGAACAAGGCAAGCTGAAAGATGATCTAAAGACGCGCATCGAAGCGACGCTGGACAAAAACGAACTCGAAGATCTTTACCTTCCTTACAAGCCAAAGCGTCGCACCAAAGCCACCATCGCGCGCGAGAAGGGCCTTGAACCACTGGCTCAATATCTCTGGGCGCAACAGAATTCCGCCGAGCCGTTGGAGAGTTTTGCCGCCAGCTTTGTAAGCGCGGAATTGGGAGTGGCCACGGTGGATGAAGCGCTAGAGGGTGCGCGCCACATCGTTGCGGAATGGATTAGCGAAGATGCCGGTCTTCGCAAGGCCCTGCGCCAACTTGTCTTTGACGAAGGCGTAGTGGTGAGCCGCAAGGCGATGGATGCAGTAGACGAGCAGGATAAGTTCAAAATGTATTACGACTACAAGGAGCCGGTGAAGACTATCCCTTCGCATCGTATGCTGGCCATCCGCCGCGGCGAAGGTGAGAACATTCTCTACTTCCTGATCGAAGTCGAACCCGAGCGTGCCATCGCGATCATGCAGCGTCATGTGCTGCGCCTAAGCGGCGATTGGACGCGGCAGCTTGAACTGGCCATCGACGACGCCTGGAAGCGGCTCTTGAATTCCTCCATCCAGGGGGAGATTCGCCTGGAGTTGAAGAAGCGCTCGGACACTGAGGCCATCAAAGTTTTTCGCGACAACCTCTACAACCTGCTGCTTGCTCCGCCCGCCGGCCCCATCTCTGTGCTTGGCATCGATCCAGGATTGCGCACCGGATGCAAGGTTGCCGTGGTGGATCAGACTGGAAAAATGCTGGCGCACGATGTGCTCTATTTGCACACATCGAAGCACGGCAACGCCGAGGCTATACCAAAGCTGGAGGCTTTGCTGCGGCAGCATAACGTCCGCGCCATCGCAATTGGCAACGGGACCGCTTCGCGCGAAACCGATGCGTTTGTGCGCGAGTTTCTGCGCGAGAAGGGAATTCAGAGTATCTTCTCCGTCACGGTGAGCGAATCGGGCGCGAGCGTCTACTCAGCCTCGGCCATTGCCCGCCAGGAGTTTCCCGATCTCGACCTCACGGTGCGCGGCGCCATCTCCATCGCCCGGCGACTGCAAGACCCGCTCTCCGAACTGGTGAAAGTGGATCCGAAATCGATTGGCGTGGGCCAGTATCAGCACGATGTGGATCAGCGCCAATTGCAGGAATCGCTCGAAACGGTAATCGAAAGCTGTGTCAACAAAGTGGGCGTCGACTTGAACACATCTTCTTGGACACTGCTCCGTTTTGTTGCCGGCATCACCGAGCGCACCGCGTTGAACATCGTGAGCCATCGCAATGAGAAGGGCAGCTTTCGTTCGCGCACGCAGGTGCTTGAGGTAGCGGGAATCGGCCCCAAGACATTTGAGCAGGCCGCTGGCTTTCTGCGCATCCGCGATGGCGACAACCCGCTGGACATGACTGCCGTTCATCCCGAGTCCTACCCAGTGGTGGAACAGATTGCGGGCCTGCTCGATGCGTCGGTTGAACAGATTATTCAGAGGCCGGAATTACTCGAGCAAGTGGATCGCAGCAAGCTTTCAGCCGGCGCTTTTACAGTGAACGATATTCTCGCCGAACTGCGCAAGCCCGGCCGCGACCCGCGCGATACATTCGTTGCTCCAAGCTTTCGCGAAGAGGTGAGAGAACTGGCTGATGTGCAAGCGGGCATGGTGCTTGAGGGCGTAGTAACCAACGTCACCAAATTTGGAGCATTCGTTGACATCGGCGTACATCAGGATGGCCTGGTGCATATCAGCGAACTTTCCAATCGGTATATCAAGGAGCCATCGGAGGCCGTCAAGACCGGGCAGATTGTGAAGGTCAAGGTGCTCAGCGTGGATGCGAAAGCAAAGCGGATCGCACTCTCCATCAAGCAACTGACCGCGCCGGCACCGCGCGCCGCTTCAAAGCCGGCGCCTCCTGCGCCCAAACCGCAGCCAACCATGGATGAGAAACTCGCGGCGTTGTCGATGAAGTGGAAGGTGCATTGATTCTCAATTGAAGAGCAGCGACTCAAAGCCCATACTCGCGAATTTTGGAGTACAGCGAGCTTCTATGGATGCCCAGACGCTTGGCGGCACGAATCACATTTCCTCCCTCTGCCTCAAGGATCTGGATAATAGTGCGCCGCTCAATTTCCTTCAGCGTGAGGTTGGTGGCAGGCGGCTGCGCAGCAGGCTCCTGGCGCGAAGGGGCCTCGAACTCGAGGCCTGTTATCTGGATCACCCCGTCATCCGATAAAAGCGCCGCCCGTTCCAGCACGTTCCTTAGTTCGCGAATGTTTCCTGGCCATGAGTAACGCTGCAATGCTGCCCGGGCATTGTCTGAGATGCGCAGCCCATCGCGCTTCATATCGCTGCCCAGTTGTTCCAGAAGCCTGTCGGTGATATTCGGAATGTCGTCCAGGCGTTCGCGCAGCGGAGGAATACGCAGGCGTAAAGTGCTAATTCGGAAATAGAGGTCGCTGCGAAATTGGCCTTCCTCTGCCAGCTTCTTCAAATCGCGATGGGTTGCCGCAATAATCTGCACATCGGTCGTACGCTCAATTACATCCCCCAACCGATAGAAGCGCTTCTCTTCCACTACCTTTAGAATCTTCGGTTGAACCTGGGGGTCCATATCGCCGATCTCATCCAGGAACAAAGTGCCGTGATTCGCAGCCTCCAGAAACCCGAGTTTGTTGCTGACAGCGCCTGTGAATGCTCCTTTCTGGTGCCCGAACAACTCCGATTCAAATAACTCACGTGATAGTCCCGCGCAATTCAGATCCACAAATGCATCGTTCGAACGCGCACTCTTCTTGTGCAGCCAGCGCGCCAGCACTCCCTTGCCCGTGCCAGTCTCTCCCTGAATCAGGATCGTGATGTTGGCTTCCGTGGCCCGCTTTGCCGATCTCCTCAGTTCCTGAATGGCCGGACTTTCGCCAAGGAAGGGGTCGCGGCTATAGCGTTCCCGTTCCAGCTTGCTTGCAACGTCCTTCTGCTGGTAGCGGACATTCTCCAGCGCACGGCGCATCATCGCAATCAGAAATCCGAGATCGACGGGTTTGGGAATGAACTGTTCGGCCCCGTTCTTGACCGCCTGCACCGCCAGATCGATGCTGGCGTACGCCGTGAGGACGATGACTGGAATGCGAATATCGCGGGCCTTGAGCCAAGCCAGCAGATCGAACGCTGTGCCGTCCAGCAACTGGTAATCCGACAGAATGAGGTTCGGCGGCGATTTCTGGATCTCAACGAAAGACTTGGCAAGACCATTGGCTCTTATGACCTCAAATCCCTCGATGCTAAGTCCATCCGCCAGAAAATCCTGGATCAGAGGATCGTCTTCGACTACCAGAATTTTTTTACCCATTCCCCACCTGTTTCCCTAACTCGTCAGCTTTTCCGGAGACGTCGTCCCGATCCTTCTCACAGGTTGACTCTGCAACTTCCGCAAGCAAATGTGCCTCGATTCCGCCGATCGTCCTGTTCGCCGAAGCTCCCAATCTGCCAACGGAGCAGTTGTCCCACAGCCGGTTCTGCACTAACTCTGACTAAGAAGAGAGACGGTGGATCGGTGGCTTACGGTTTGGCATTGGAGACCAGGGCCGAATGCAGCTTTCCACAGATACAGAATACAGATCATTCCATCGACCTTGTTGAGAATCTCGACAACGCTTGTCGAGAATCTAGACGTTTCTTATCGCGAGTATTCGTGCGGGTGATGGCGGATGTCTCTATAAGACAATTAGTTTCAATCACTTAGTGCTAAATCATAACCAACTCAATGAATGGCGATGAGATTGCCACATAGCTTGTGATTGGAGTCTCTGCAAACTCTCCAACTAGAAGGCCGACTGCGAGTACGTAGTGGAAACTGCCGCTGCCGATGGGATAAGAGCAATGTCTCCGACTCCGTCAGATTGGCAGCCTTTTCAGAGGCAATTGAATATGGGTTTTTTCGTCAGATCAAGCAAAATCATCCTGGCCGATTCCCAGGCCGCGCTGCGCGATTGTGCTGCGAAAGCACTGGCAGTAGCCGAGGATATGCGCGTCGTTGCTCATTGCGCCGATCTTGATCGGATGTACAGGGCGATCGCTGACTTTCCGGACTCAATTGTCATGTTCGCTGCCTCGCTTCAGCCGGACTTGACCCGTCTGCAAATCCTGCTGGAGACGACCGGCAGTCGCGGAATCGCCATTGTGGAGGACCACGACTCAGCAGAGGCATACCTTGAAATGGGCTTTAGCGGCGTTGTTTTCCGAAGCGAAAATGGTTCAACACTCGTAGATTGTGTTCACCGTGTCGCAGTCGGCGATTTTTGGATTCCACCCCAACTCATGCAGCCAGAACCAAGCGAACAGGCAGTCGTTGGTCCCCACGTTCGTGAGCGGCTCACTCCCAATCAACGGCGGTTGTTATCCAGAGTTGCCATTGGATTGTGCATGCGCCTGAGAGTTGGTGTTGGCGAGAGGATGAGGCCTTTTGGAACTGCCTGAAAACGCTCGTTTTTCCTGTTGAGCCGAGAGGTGGCCCACGTTGGCCCAAGACCGCTGATTTCCCTGAGAGACACCTTGCTCGTAGCTATCCCATTGTTCTTCTGTCCGTATTCAAGATTGGATGGAATAACAGCGTTACGCAGAAAATCGCGGAACCTGCCGCAGCGGACACTCATTGCGGTTCTGCAGGCAGAGCCAATTATGCGCGATCTCGATGGGGAACTTTCGGCAATTCCCCGTCGCAAATAACGGGCTCTCTTCCTTATGCCATGGGCGCCTCCTCTTACCAATTTGTTCCAGGTCTTTGGCGCACAAAAAGCCACTCCGAATGGGGAGTCAATCAAAGGCATCATTCCGCCGTTTAGCGCGAGCGTCTGCTTCAATTCTTCAGCGCAAGCGAGAACCACTCGACACCTGGGCCATGTCTAGAATCGCGACAACACTTGTCGTGATCCTGAACATCATGGACCCGTGAGCAGCGGTTTGGATTCCATCGCCAATTGATCAGGCTACTTATTTTCAATTACTTACAGAAACTTTGTCTCTCCTTCCGAAGTTGGCACCGGGATTGCCATATAGGTCCCCGTGGAAGCTCTTCCAAATTCGGTAGCGCAATGGCAGGAAACGGAAATGTCAACTAAAGTCTCATGCTTCCAGCGCTCAATTCAGTCCCTGGGATGCGTAAGCCTGATGTCCGTGGTGCTGTTGAGCGGCTGTGGAGCGATGCATGTCGTGGGAAGTGGTCTTGGCAGCACAGAAACCACCAACTCAGCCCCAACCATCACCACTCAGCCGGCCAACGCGACGGTGACGATCGGCCAATCCGCCAGCTTTGCGGTCTCAGCAACAGGGACAGGGGCATTGAGCTACCAATGGAGGCAAAACTCGGTAAACATACCGGGTGCCACGCTTACCGGATATACAACTCCGGCCGCAACCGCCGCCGAAAGTGGATCGACATTCGACGTTGTTGTGTCGAATGCCGCAGGAAGCATCACCAGCGCCGCCGGTTCCGACACAAGCACCTCTAGCAACTCCGCAACCCTGACCGTCGTTGTCACGGCACTGCCTACTCTCAACTCCCAACCCCAGAACCAGTCGGTCACGGTTGGTCAATCGGCCACGTTCACGGTTAGCGCAACGTGTGGTGCGCCACCACGCTATCAATGGCGGAAGAGTTCCCTAGCTATTACGGGAGCTACATCGTCCAGTTACACAACGCCAGCAGTCAGCGCGACTGACAACGCATCGACATTCGACGTGGTTGTTTCCAATTCCGCGGGAAGCATTACGAGTAACTCCGCAACTCTCAGCGTTTCCACTCCTGTTCAGGCTCAGGCAAGTTACTATGTCG
>Ga0182013_10006497_pt1 | contig 13230 bp, 14 predicted proteins | sample 612S2MmetaG_FD_120487 | JGI IMG/M metagenome (GOLD analysis project Ga0182013, IMG submission 120487) | Permafrost microbial communities from Stordalen Mire, Sweden - 612S2M metaG | ecosystem: Environmental > Terrestrial > Soil > Wetlands > Permafrost | place: Sweden: Stordalen | collected... | reverse complement strand
CTCGCCGAAGTCGCCGCCAGGCCGCGGCCAGCCTTGCGGGCGGCGTCGATCATCACCTTGAGGAGGGCCGAGGGCGTGCTCACTGGAAATCCGTAAAGGCTGTCGGGAACGGGCGCGGACCCTAGAGCCTTTCCGGTTCAAATGGAAACATCTGAACCGGATAAAAAGGCTCGAACTCTTGGAGTTGGAGCACGTCTGGCGGCGAAATCGGCATCCACTTTCGCCTGACGTGCTCCGGCGACGCGGCGCCCGCGAAGCAAGCGCGCTAGGTCCGCCGCGCCTTCACGCCCTCCGCTATCTCGGCGTTCAGCGCCCTTACCGCTTCGGCTGGTCCCTCGGGATGCGCCCACACCCCGGCGCTGACGGCGAGGAAATCCGCTCCCGCCGCAGCCAGGCCGCGGGCGTTAGCCGCGGTGATCCCGCCGATGGCCACGCACGGGGTCTGCATGACCTCCTGCCAGACGGTCAGAAGCTCAGGCTCAGCGTGGTAGAGCGGCGCCTTGGTGGCCGTGGGAAAGAAGGCGCCGAAGGCCACATAATCGGCCCCCGCCTCGGCCGCCTCCATGGCCAGGTGCCGGCTATCGTGGCAGGTGACGCCGACGACGCCGTTCGACCCCATTATGCGGCGGGCCTCGGCATATGAGGCGTCGTCCTGGCCGATATGGACGCCGTCGCAGCCCAGGCGCACGGCCAGGTCCGGTCGATCGTTCAGGATCACCGCGACATCGTGAGCATGGGCGACAGGCAGGAGCGCCCGCACCACCTCGGCGATCCCGGCATCGTCCACATCCTTCAGCCGTATCTGCAGCACCGCCACGTCGCCCGCGTCCAACGCGGCCTTAAGGGCCTCGCCAAAGGCTGCGGGATCGTCGATCCGGGGCGGAGTGATCAGATAGAGGCGGCAGGCAGAGGCGGTCATGCACTGGCGCTAGAACTAGGCGCGCGCGCCGTCAATGCAGGAAAAGGAAGCGATACCCCCTTGGCGAAATCAGTTGAAGACCGCTGCCTTCGACCCATGCCAGTTCCTTTTTGGCGCCAAGCTCAGTTCGTCATGGACGGCCTGGGCGCCTTGCGGCGTGCAGACGACGGCCTCGGTCCCGTGGATCAGGATTGTTCAGGTGGGCCTATTTGAGCGAACTGGCCGAGCTCGCCGGGCTCGACATCCAGGTGCATCTCTGCGAAGCGTTTCACCAAATACGCTCGATCGGCGTGCGCCGTCGTTGCCGTGGCTTCAGAGGTTTCATAGGGGGAGGATCATGATGGGTTTTGTAGACAAAAAGGCCGGACCGGCCGCATCGCCCAACGGTGGGTGGGACACCAAGTACGAGTTCCGCGTGATTGCACTGCTGACCCTGGCGTTCGGCCTCGTCGGCCTCGACCGCTGGGTGTTGCCCCCGCTGTTCGCGGCCGGCATGGGCGCGGACCTCGGCCTCACGCCGGGCGACCTTGGCAACCTCGTCGGCGTGCTGGGCATCGCCTGGGGCGTCTCGGCCATGGTGCTGGGCGGCTTGTCGGACCGTTTCAGCCGCCGCAAGATCCTTGTTCCCGCCGTCGCCCTGTTCTCAGTGCTGTCGGTGCTAAGCGGCCTGGCGACCACGCTGCTGGGTCTCGTCGTCATCCGCGCCGTCATGGGCGTCGCCGAAGGGCCGGTCGCCTCGGTCGGCATCGCCACGGCCGTCGAAGCCTCGCACCCCAAGCGGCGCGGGATGAATAATGGTATCTTCCAGTGCTCATTCGCGCTGTTCGGCATGGCGCTCGCGCCGATCCTGGCGACGCAGATGCTGCGCTTCATGTCGTGGCGCTACGTCTTCGCCGTCGTCGGCATTCCCGGCCTGATCGCGGCCTTCCTGCTGTGGCGCACCGTGCGTGAGCCGGCGACCATCGCGCAGCGTTCCGATGCGCCGCGCGCCGCGTTCAAGGACATGTTCAAGCACCGCAACGTCGCGCTCGCCATGCTGGGCCTGCTCTGCGCCATGACCGGCATCTTCGTGCTGAGCGCCATGATGCCGAGCTACCTGACCGGCTTCCTCAAGCTCAACGCACAGCAAATGGGTCTCGTCACCGCCGCCATCGGCGTCGGCGGCTTCATCGGCCAGTTCTCGCTGCCCGCGATCTCCGATCACCTCGGCCGTCGCACCACCACTGTCATCGCCTTCGCCGTCTCGGCGTTGTTCCTGTGGGCGTTCATCCATACCGGCCAGAGCCTGGGGATGCTGTTCGCTTTGCTGTTCGTGGTTTCGTGGGCGAACTTCGGCGCGCTGTCGATCATCGCCGGCCCGATCGCCGCCGAGGCGGCGCCGCTCGGCCTCATCTCCTCCGTCACTGGCGTGGTTGTCGGAGCGGGCGAGATCTTCGGCGGCGGCGTCGCACCCTCGATCGCGGGCGGCATCGCCAATGGCTACGGTCTTCAGTACACGCTGTGGTTCGCGATGGCCGGCCAGCTGCTCGGCATTCTCGTCGCGCTGTTCTTCAAGGAAACCGCCCCGCGCCGCGTCGGCGGTTCCACCGGCGAAGTTTCGGAACTCGACGAATACGAGAGCAAGCACCCCGAGGGGATCGCCGGCCCGTGAGCGCAGCGATCAAGCAAGACGCCCCGACGCAGCAGTTCCTGGTGTTGGCGACCGACAAGCCCGGCAAGCTTGAACTGCGCCAAAAAGTACGCCCCGAACACCGCGTCTACTTGCGCCATCATGGCGTGCCGGGCGCGCGCATCGTCCTCGCCGGCCCCACGTTGGAGGCTGGCGAGGGAACCATGAACGGCACCATGCTGGTGGTCGAGGCCGACAACATCGACACGGTCGCCCGCCTCCTTGAGGGTGATCCTTACAGTCGGGCCGACCTGTTCGAGACAGTCGATATTCGCCCTTGGGTCTGTGGGTTTGGCCAGATACTCGGCGAGGCCGATGCGTGAGGAACGCCAGCCTTCAACCCCACCGCTAACGGCCCGCCTTAGGTGCTCTAATAGTGCAGCTTTGAAAATTATCGCGCCGGGATAGGCCTGCCGGTGGGGTGCGGGTGAAATTCCAAGAAAGGTATTCACACGTGAAATTCGCAGTATTTGACGTCGCGGGCGCCGTGCACATCGGCCTCGTCAAGGGCGGTAGAGTGATCTCGGCGACATCCGCCATTCCTGGCCTGCCGACCGACACCAACCAGGTGATCGGGCGCTTCGAGGAATTCAGGGAACAGTTCAGGGCGCTCGAAAGCTCGGCCGATGGCTGGTTGGCTCTTGAGGACGTTCATCTGCGCTCGCCCGTCAGCCGGCCCGGCAAGATACTGGCGATCGGCCTTAATTACGCCGACCACATCGCCGAAGCCGGCCGCGAGACCCCGACCCAGCAGATCTGGTTCATCAAGGCCTCCAGCTCCATCAACGGCCCATTCGATCCGATCCAGGTGCCCAAGGCCTCGCCCAACTCGCTCGACTACGAGGCTGAACTGGTCGCGGTCATCGGCAGGGGCGGCCGCCACATCAGCCGCGCGGATGCCCCCGCCTCGGTTATCGGCTTTGCCGTTGGCAACGACGTTTCGGTCCGCGAATGGCAGAGCCACTCGCCGCAGTGGTCGCTGGCCAAGTCGTTCGACACCCACAGCCCGATCGGCCCCTGGATCACGCTGACTGACGAAGCGCCCGATCCGCATGGCCTCGACATCAAGGCGGTCGTCAATGGGGTGGTGCGCCAGCACTCGAATACCGCCAACCTTGTCTTCGACGTGTGGGACCAGATCGTCTACCTCTCCCAGGCCATGACGTTGGAGCCCGGCGACGTGATCTTCACCGGCACGCCGGGCGGCGTAGGCTGGTTGAGCGAGCCGCGCTTCGTGCTGAGCGACGGGGACGTGGTGCGCATCGAGATCGATAAGCTGGGCTATATCGAGGGCGTCTGTAAGGACGAGTAGGCGTCGCTCGTTCGCTGACGCCGCGGCCGTGTCTCGGCGACTCGCTCTCGACGCCTCGCTTGCCGGCGCGCTAGGCGGCGTTCGCCGCCGCTACTCCGCCGCCGCCTGGGACTTTCCGCCGAAGGTTTGGGCCAGTTCGCCGGCGACGTAGCGCTTGGCCATCTGGGCGGTGGACAGGGGGTTGATCTTGGACGCCTGGCCCTCACAGCCGAACTCCTGGAAGCGCTGGACACAGACCTTGCGCATGGCCTCTTTGGCCGGCTTCAGATACCAGCGCGGGTCGAACTCGCCGGGCTTCTCGGCCAGGGCCTTGCGGATGGCGCCGGTGATGGCCATGCGGTTGTCGGTGTCGATGTTCACCTTGCGCACGCCGTGCTTGATGCCGCGCTGGATTTCTTCCACCGGCACGCCCCAGGTCTGCGGCATCTGACCGCCGTACTGGTTGATGATGTCCTGCAGATCCTGCGGCACCGATGAGGAGCCGTGCATCACCAGGTGGGTGTTGGGCAGGCGCCGATGGATTTCCTCGATCACCCCCATCGCCAGCACCGCGCCATCGGGCTTACGCGAGAACTTGTAGGCGCCGTGCGAAGTGCCCATGGCGATCGCCAGGGCGTCCACGCCGGTGGCCTTGACGAAGTCCACCGCCTGGTCTGGATCGGTTAGCAGGGCTGAATGGTCGAGTTTGCCCTCAAAGCCGTGGCCGTCCTCCGCCTCGCCCATGCCGGTCTCCAGCGAACCCAGCACGCCCAGCTCGCCCTCCACCGACACGCCGCAGGCGTGGGCCATGTCCACCACCTGGCGTGTGGTTGAGACATTGTAATCGTAGTCGGCGGGGGTTTTGGCGTCGGCCTTGAGGCTGCCGTCCATCATCACGCTGGTGAAGCCGTATTGGATGGCTGTGGCGCAGGTGGCGGGGCTGTTGCCATGATCCTGGTGCATGCACACCGGGATCGACGGATAAAGCTCGACCAGACCATCGATCAGATACTTCAGGACAATGTCGTTGGCGTAGCTGCGCGCGCCACGGCTAGCCTGGATAATCACCGGAGCATTGACCTGTTCGGCCGCTTCCATGATGGCCAGGCCCTGCTCCATGTTGTTAATGTTGAAGGCGGGCAAGCCGTAGTCGTGTTCGGCGGCGTGATCGAGCAGCTGTCGAAGCGTAATGCGGGCCATATATTCCCCCTCTCAGTCCTTGACCTGAAGCGCGGCCACGCCCGGCAGCGCCTTGCCTTCCATCCACTCTAAGAACGCGCCCCCGGCGGTCGAGACGAAGGTGAAATCCTGGGCCACGCCGGCGACGTTCAGGGCCGCCACGGTATCACCGCCGCCCGCCACAGCCACTAGCTTTCCCGCCTTGGCCAAGGCGCCGGCGAATTTCGCGACGGCCACGGTGCCCTTATCGAAGGGTGGTGTTTCAAACACGCCCAGAGGACCGTTCCAAATCAGAGTCTTGCTATTGGCGATGGCGCGCTCCAGACGCTCCACCGTCTCGGGCCCCGCGTCCAGAATACGCTCTTCCTCGTCCACGGCGCCCAGTTCGCGCACCCGCGCCGCCGCGCCCGGCCCCAGCTTGTCGGCCACCACGATGTCCAGCGGCAGGAATAGCTTGCAGTTGTTCTGGCCGGCTAGGCGGATAATTTCGCGCGCGGTGTCTGCCAGGTCCTTCTCGCAATAGGATGCGCCGACGTCGTGGCCCTGGGCGTAGAGGAAGGTGTTCGCCATCCCCCCGCCGATGGCCAGCTTGTCCAACTTGGTCACCAGGTGCTTGAGCAGATCGAGCTTGGTCGAGATCTTCGAGCCGCCGACGATGCCGATCACCGGCCGCTCTGGCGAGCCCAGCGCACGGTGCAGGGCGCTCAGCTCTTCGCGCATGGACTCCCCGGCGAAGGCCGGCAAAAGCCGCGCCACGCCCTCGGTCGAGGCATGCGCCCGATGGGCAGCCGAGAAGGCGTCGTTCACATAAAGGTCGCCCAGCGCGGCGAGGGCCTTGGCGAATGCCGGATCGTTGGCTTCTTCGCCGGCGTGGTAGCGCAGGTTTTCCAGCAGCAGCACCTGGCCCGGCGCCAGCGCCTCGACCGCGCTGGCGGCTCGCGGCCCCACGCAGTCGTCGGCGAACAACACCTGCTCGCCCAGCAGCTTGGACAGGGGCTGGACCACCGGCCGCAGACTCATCTCGGGCACGCGCTTGCCCTTGGGCCGGTCGAAGTGAGACAGCAGCACCACCTTCGCGCCCTTGGCCTTGAGCAGCCTTATCGTGGGCAGGGCGGCGCGCAGGCGCGTGTCGTCGCTGACCAGGAGGCTGGAGGGGCCGCCGTGGGTGGGCACATTGAAGTCCACGCGCACTAGAGCGGTCTTGCCGCTGAGATCGCCTGCTTGGTCGAGGGTGCGGAAGCCCATGGCTAGAGCAGCTTGCCCATGACCAGGGCCGTGTCGGCCATCCGCGTGGCGAAGCCCCACTCATTGTCGTACCAACTGAGCACCCGCACCAACTGACCTTCGATCACCTGGGTCTGGCCCAGGGCCACCGTCGACGAGGCCGCGATATGGTTGAAGTCCGTCGACACCAGCGGCTCGTCGGTTGTGGCCAGGATCCCTTTGAGGGGACCTTCCTGCGAAGCCTTCAGGATGGCGGCATTGACCTCGTCCTTGTCGGTCTTGCGGCCGGGAACGATCTTCAGATCCACCACCGACACATTGGGTGTCGGCACGCGAATGGATGAGCCGTCGAGCTTGCCCTTCAGGTCCGGCAGCACCAGGCCCACGGCCTTGGCCGCGCCAGTGGAGGTAGGGATCATCGACAGGGCCGCCGCGCGGGCGCGGTAGAGGTCCTTGTGCATCTGGTCCAGCGACGGCTGGTCGTTGGTGTAGCTGTGGATGGTGGTCATGTAGCCGCGCTCTATGCCCACCAGGTCGTGCAACACCTTGGCCACCGGCGCCAGACAGTTGGTGGTGCAGGAGGCGTTGGACACCACCAGGTCCTGCGCCGTGATGGCGTCGTGGTTGACCCCGTAGACGATGGTCTTGTCGGCCTCGTCGCACGGGGCCGAAACCAGCACGCGCTTTGCGCCGCCCAGCAGGTGGGCGGAAGCCTTTTCCTTGGAGGCGAAGATGCCCGTGCACTCCAGCGCGATATCGACGCCCAGGGCGGCGTGCGGCAGTTCGGCCGGGTTGCGGATGGCCGTCACCTTGATCGGACCCGCGCCGATGTCGAGGGTGTCGCCGACCACCTTGACCAGGCCGGGGAAGCGGCCATGCACGCTGTCGTAGCGCAACAGGTGGGCGTTGGTCTCCACCGGCCCCAGGTCGTTGATGGCGACCACTTCGATGTCTCGCCGACCGAATTCATAGATTGAGCGCAGAACCAGACGACCGATGCGCCCGAAACCGTTGATCGCAACACGAAGAGCCATGAATTTTCCTTCTCGGCGCCGATTGAGCGCCAGTCTCTTGGGACCGCAGTCTGTCCTTCGACGGCGGGTTTTGCGTCCAGGGGTGGCGAAGTCAACCCTTCAGACGTACGGCAACGCTGTCAATTCAATCTGATCCGTTTGCTGGCCCCCGCGCTGGGGGCCGTCGTGCGAAACCGGCGCGCCTTGGTTTGGGCTTGTCCTTGGCCTTGGCCTTCGCCGTGATCTCCTTGAGCTTGACGCCCTGGCGCACAGACAGGGACGCACCGGGCGCGCCCTTTTCCGGATCGCCGAAGGCGCGGCCATAGGTGTTGAGCCGCTGTTCGACCGAACCGAGGAACTCGCCTTCCCACTCCGAAAGGGTCACACCGGCCTTGTCCGCCGCTCGCCGGGCCCGGCGCAGGGCGTTCAGGGCGGCGCGTTTGGCCGCCGCCTTGGGATCGGGCGGCTTGCGGCTCAGCTCACAGACCGCCGATGGCCGAGAGGTACAGGTCGAGGATCGCTTCTTCTTCCAGACGCTTGGCCTTGTCCTGTTTACGCAGGCGCACAACCTTGCGCAGAATCTTGACGTCAAAGCCCTCGCCCTTGGCTTCGGCGAATACCTCCTTGATGTCGGTGGCGACGGCCGCCTTGTCCTCCTCCAGGCGCTCAATGCGCTCGATGATGGTCTTCAGCCGGGTCTGGGCGGTGGCGTTGAGGACTTCGATGGAAGAGGAATCGTCGGCCATTGCGGAGGTTCTCGTCAAACAGGCGATGGAAAGAGCGGAACCTAGACCAGCGAAGCCACCCACGGAAGCCGCTCGCTAAGAAAGCTTAAGCCCGGGGGCGTCCGCAATAAAAAACGCCGCCCTTTGGGGGCGGCGCTGCGACATGGGCCCAGGCGAGCAGGCTCAGCCTTGCTTGGCCTTGAAGCGGGGATTGGTCTTGTTGATCACATAAATCCGGCCCTTGCGACGCACGAGCTTGCAGTCGCGGTGGCGGCCCTTGAGGGACTTGAGAGAACTGCGAACCTTCATGGCGAACTCGACGGTCTGGCTAGTGATCTATGGCGCCGGCGGCGGAGGGCGTGCGTATAGGGGCGAAGACCTGTTTAGTCAATCGCAGCGTTTGATTTCGCCGCCATGATGCGCCGGAGCGCCCTGCGCCGGATCCGTCCAACGCGGCGCAACCGAAGAATTGTGATTCCAGGGGCCGATCCAAGCGCGAAACCGGGTACACTTTGGGTCGACGTGCTTTAGGCTTGAACCGATGGACCGTCGCCTGTTCATGCTGCTGACCGCGGCCGGAGTCGTGGACCCCGGACGCAATCCCCTGCCCGGGCTGGGGCCCGAGCCTGGCCTGTCGCCTCAGGGGGAGACGGTGGATGGAACGCCCCCGGCCACATCCGGCGATCCCCACTTCGACGCCTGGCTGCAGAGCTTCTACCAGCGCTCGGCCACCGCTGGATTTCCACAGGACGTGCTGCGTCGTGAGTTGAATGGGCTGGCGCCGGACCCCCGCGTGACCACCCTGGACGGTCGTCAGCCGGAGTTGTCTAAGCCGATCGGCGACTACATGCGGACGGCGGTGTCGGACAAAAACGTCGCTCTGGGCCGCGCCAAATTCGCCGCGGCCCAGGCCTGGCTGCCCCCCATCGCCGACCGTTTCGGGCCCTCGGCTCAGATTCTGGTCGCCATTTGGGGCGAGGAATCTGCCTACGGCGCCGTACAGGGCGACATGGACGTGATCCGCTCGCTGGCCACACTGGCGGCAGGGGGGCGGCGACGCGACTGGGCCGAGAGCCAGATCTGGGACGCCCTGCGGATGATCGTCTCAGGGCAGGCGAGCCGAGCGCAGATGAAGGGCTCCTGGGCCGGCGCCATGGGCCAGACCCAGCTTATTCCGGAAGCCTATCTCGCCGTGGCTGTATCGGTTGATGGGAACGGCCGTCCCGACATCTGGAACTCTCCCGCCGATGCCCTGGCCTCAGCGGCCAATCTGCTGGCCAAGGACGGCTGGCAGCGGGGCGGCGGCTGGGCGCGCGAGGTGATCTTGCCGCAAAACTTCGATTACAGCGTCACCGAAGGGCCGCAGCAAACCCCGTCGGCCTGGGCGATCGACGGCGTGCGCGCCGCCGCTGGCCCGGCGTGGAGCGAGGCCGACGCCAATGCGCCGACGCAACTGATCACCCCGGCCGGTGCCGCGGGCCCGGCCTTCCTGGTGCTACCGAACCACTTTGTAATCCGCAAATACAACAACTCCACCAGCTACGCACTGGCGGTGGGGCTGTTGGCCGACCGTATCGCAGGCGCGCCGCCGCTCATCACGCCCTGGCCGGTGGAACCGCCCATGACCAGCCAGGACCGCATCGGCGCCCAGCAGGGGCTTGTCGCGCTCGGCTTCAATCCGGGCGAACCGGACGGGGTGATCGGCATCAATACCCGGGCCGCCGTTCGGGCCTGGCAGAAGGCCCGGGGCCTGCCGGCGGACGGCTACCTGACTGCAGCCCTGTCGCGCCAGCTGCAGGACGAGGCCGCCGCCAGCGTCTCCAAAACGCCTACAGTGACAGGACCTGCAGCAGCGCCAGCAACGCGGAATTAAGCATTAACACCGACTCTAGCCGCCAGACTTGGGCGGGATGCATGTTCCAGATTATCGGCATTGTGGTGCTATTCGCCTCCGTATTTGGCAGCTATGTCATTTCGGGCGGCAAGATTCAGGTGATCCTTGAGGCGGCCCCGCATGAGCTGATGGCCATTTGCGGCGCAGGCGCCGCCGCCTTCCTGATCTCCAACAGCATGACCACAATCAAAGCCACCGCCGGCTCGTTCGGCGCCGTTTTCAGCGGGCCTAAGTGGAAGGCCTCCGACTATCGGGACCTGCTTTCACTTCTGTTTCTGCTGACCAAGACCATGAAGTCCAAAGGCGTGATCGCCTTGGAAAGTCATATCGAAAACCCCAAGGACAGCACCATTTTCTCGCGCTTCCCGCGCATCACCAAGGATCACTTCGCGGTGGATTTCATCTGCGACACCCTGCGCATGATGACCATGAACCTGGAGGATCCCCACCAGGTGGAAGACGCCATGGAGAAGCAGCTCGAGAAACATCATCACGAGCACATGGCGCCCTCTCACGCTTTGCAGAGCCTGGCCGACGCCTTGCCCGCCCTGGGCATCGTCGCGGCTGTGCTGGGGGTGATCAAGACCATGGGCTCCATCACCGAGCCGCCGGAAATTCTGGGCGGCATGATCGGCGGCGCCCTCGTCGGAACCTTTATGGGCGTGTTCCTGGCCTATGGCCTGGTCGGACCCATGTCGGTGCGCATGGCCGCCATCGTAGAGGAGGAAGCGTCCTTTTATAGGATCATCCAGGGCGTGCTGGTGGCCCACCTGCATGGCAATGCCGCCCAGATCTCCGTGGAAATTGGACGCGGCAGCGTGCCTTCGACCGCCCAGCCCAGCTTTCTCGAACTGGAAGAGGCGCTCAACAACATCCCCGCCGAAGGCTAGACGGCGTTACGGCGCAGCGCCCGGTTTTTTTCCGCCCGCCATTGGGGCATCGACGCCGCGCATCATCGCATTGAGGTCGATTGCTGTTCGCAGGCGCCAGATGTGACTTGCACATGCCTAGGATGACGGCATATTCCCATGCAGCGTCGCATTGGCGCCTTGCCGGTTGGCCTTAAAACAGGCTAACTCGACAGGGCGTCATGTAACTTTTGGCGCTCTAACCTCCTTAGGGGACCAGGACCATGACCTCCGAAGTTCTTCGTAAGCTACTCGTGGCGGGCGTTGCCGTCGCGGCTCTTTCCGTCGGCGCGTGCAAGAAGGCGGAAGCTCCGGCTGCCGCTTCCGACGTGACTGCAGCTTCTGACACGGGCGTTTCCGACGCCTCGTCCGTGGCCGCTTCCGACGCCGCCTCCGACGCGAAGTAAGCATCGGTACGCCTCGGCGTATCGGAAGGGCCGCCCTCAGGGCGGCCCTTTTACTTTGAGCTAAGCCCTTGAGCATGCCTGGCGACGACGGCGGACTTAGCTGGACCGCCGAGGGCGCGCCCCGCTCCAACCGGTTCGACGACATCTTCTTTTCCGCCGCCGATGGCCTGGCGGAATCCCGCGCGGTATTCCTGCACGGCTGCGACATGCCGCAGGCTTGGCGAGGCCGCCGCCGCTTCACCGTAGCTGAGCTGGGGTTCGGCACAGGCCTCAACATTCTGGCCCTGTTGCACGCCTGGCGTCAGACCCGCTCGGCGGACCAGCGCCTGTCGATCTTTTCGGTGGAAGCCTATCCCTTGAGCGCTGCGGCGGCGGGGCGGGCCCTGGCCGCCTGGCCCGAACTGTCGGACCTAGCCGAGCGTCTGATCGGCCAGTGGCCAAGACAGGCGCAAGGGTTCCATCGGCTGGACTTTCCTGAACTTGGGGCCGTCCTGGACCTTGCCGTGGGCGAAGCGGCCTGGGCGCTGGAGCGATGGACCGGCGCGGCCGACGCCTGGTTTCTGGATGGCTTTTCACCCGCGAAAAACCCGCAGATGTGGCGCCAGGACGTGCTGGACGCCGTAGCGCGTCGTTCGGCTCCTGGCGCGCGGCTCGCCACCTTCACCGTCGCCGGCGCTGTCCGGCGAGGCTTGGCGCAGGCAGGCTTCCAAGTGGCCAAGGCGGCCGGACACGGCAAAAAACGTGAGCGGCTGGAAGCGCGACTGCCGGGCGAGCCGGATGACGCAAAAAGGCCGGACCGGGTGGCGGTGATCGGGGCGGGCGTGGCCGGCGCCAGTCTAGCGCGGGCCTTGCACGCCTTGGGTCTCGATGTGGCGGTGGTGGAGACCAACCGCCCCGGCGCCGGTGCTTCGGGCAATCCGGCCGCCCTCGTCACCGCCGCCTTGGACGCCGGCGGCGGCCCGCGCGCGGCCTTATACGCCCAGTGCCTGGCCCGAGCTGCGGACCTCTACGGCCAAGTCGGCCCATTTCATCGCGGCGTGATGCAGATGGAGCGAATCGAACGGGACGCGGCGCGCTTTGAGGCCGTGCTCGCTTCGGGGCTATTCGATCCGGCGCGTCTGCGGCGTCTGTCGGCGGCCGAAGCCGCCGCTCGCTCAAGTCAGCCGCTCGTCAGCGGCGCCCTGCTGTTCGGCGACGGCATGGTGGTTAGCCCAGCCCAGGTGATTCACGCGTGGCTGGGGCCGCATGCGCTCATCGCCGGTCGCGCTGCGACGATTGAGCGCGACGCGAACGGCTGGCGCGTTCTGGACATCGACGGCCAGGCGCTGCTCCGGGCCGACGTCGTGTGTATCGCCGCCGGAGTCCAGTCGGCGGATCTGCTGCCGAGCCTTCCGCTGCAGCCCGTGCGAGGTCAGGCGAGCTGGGCGGCAGGCGAGGGCCTGACCGCGCCCCTAGCCTGGGGCGGCTATGCTACGCCTTTCGACGGCGGCTTGTTGTTCGGGGCCACGCACGACCGGGGCGACAGCGATACCCAGACCACGGCCGCCGACCACCAGCGCAACCTGGCGACCCTGGCTGTGGCCATGCCCAAGCTGGCGGCGACGCTCGATGCCGAGAGCCTGGGCGGACGGGCCAGCATCCGGGCCGCGACCCCGGACCGGCTTCCCCTGGCGGGCGCCATAGGCGCAGACGGCCTGTTCGTCCTGTGCGGCCTGGGTTCGCGCGGTTTCGCCACGGCCCCCCTGTTGGGCGAGCACGTCGCCGCCCTTGTGGCGGGGGCGCCATCGCCATTGCCCGCTGACGTGCAGCGGATCGTCGATCCGGCGCGCTTCGGCGTGAGCGCTCCGCCACAGGCTGACCGCAAGGCGACGGCGTGACCTCGCCGGCGCACGCCCGAAGAAGGCGATACGGCGATGGCGGAGGAGGGGGCCATCCTGACAAACAGCCGAGCATCAGTTCGCGACCGGATGTCAAATTGACCTTAGGTCTACGGGGGCGGGT
>Ga0182013_10006496_pt1 | contig 13231 bp, 9 predicted proteins | sample 612S2MmetaG_FD_120487 | JGI IMG/M metagenome (GOLD analysis project Ga0182013, IMG submission 120487) | Permafrost microbial communities from Stordalen Mire, Sweden - 612S2M metaG | ecosystem: Environmental > Terrestrial > Soil > Wetlands > Permafrost | place: Sweden: Stordalen | collected... | reverse complement strand
CGTCCGAAGGAACGCCCGTCTTTCGACCGGCTGTGGACGCCGAGCCCGGATCGGGCACAGCGGACCAAGACGATCTTGAATTGCGATGTGTGAATCCGCTAGCCCCGCGAAGCGGGGGAGGGGGACCGCGCGAAGCGCGGTGGAGGGGGAAGACCCGTTAGCGGAGTCGTGGGGAGGCGGCGCAACGGTCGCACCCGCCCGCCTATTGCTGGCGCGTCGCCGTGTCGACCATCGCCTGCGGCCCCGGCTTGAGCGCGTCGGGGCGCCTGGGCGGCAGGGGGGCGTCGGTCGGGGCCGCCTGCGGCTGCTCGGCCGTGATCTGCGGTTGCGCCGACGCGCTGTTCCCCCCGAGGCCGAAGAAGGATTTGACGGCGCCGCCGTCGAGGAAACCGAACGGCGAGGACCCGGGAGCGCTCGCCGCCGCCTGCGTCGGCGCGGCGGCTGACGGCGCGCTCGCCTGCGCCGGCGCGGCGGCGGGCGCCGGGGCGTCGGCGACGGCGGCTGTCTTCACCGCCGGGGGCAGCGGCTTGCCGGAATTGTCGAGCGTGATCACGGTCGGGCCGGCGGCGAGCGCCTCGGGCGCGCTGGGGTCGAGGTCCTGGCGGCCGGCGAAGGCGGCGTTCTGGCCGCCGTCCTGATAGACGATCTCGATCGGCTTGACGCCCTTGGCGACCAGCGCCGTCACCGCCCCGTCGTCGCTCGCCTCTCTTTCGGCGACCGCCGCTTCGACCTGGTCGTCGCGCTGCAGGTTGGCGGGGCAGGGGGCGCTGGCGTCGACGTCGCGGTCGGAATGCGCGCCGAACACGTAATGCTTGCCGCAGACCAGCACCTCAGGCTCGGTCTTGGTCACTTCGAAATGGTCGGCGCCGTTCTTGATCTCTTTCCAGAAGGCGATGTTGGGGTCGAGGCGATGCTTGGCGAGGTTTTCGGCGGTCATGCGGAACGGGAACGACTGCAATTGGATCGCGCGCTGGCCGCCGTTGAACGCTTCGCGGGCGATCGAATAGATCTCGGCGATCTGCGCGTCGGTCATCGAAAAGCAGCCGGCCGACGAGCAGATGCCGTGCACCATGATGTCGCCGCCGGTGCGGCCGTAGGCGCGGTCGTAGGCGTTGGGATAGCCGACATTGAACGACAGGTAATAGTGGGAGTTCGGGTTCATCTGGCCGGGCGCGATGGTGTAGAAGCCCTCGGGCACCTGGTGGTCGCCCTCGCGCATCTTCGGTCCGAGCTGACCCGACCAGCGGCACATCGGATAGCTCTTGAGCAGCGCGTACTGGCCGTCGCCGTTCAACTTCCAGATTTCGAGCTCGGCTTCCTGCTTGTAGGTGCGGATCAGCACCGGCGCGGCCGGCGTCGTGCCGATCTTGTCCATCAGCGCCACGGTTTCGCTGGGAATCGGACGCTGCGAACGGCCGGAGTCCGCCTCCAGCGCGTCCTCGCAACCCGCCGCCAGCGCGCCCGCCGCCATGGCCAGGCCGAGTGCGAACAAACGCGTCCGCCAACCGTTCAATTGCTCATTCCTCTCAGCCTGTTGTCGCTTAACCGATCGTCGGTGGAAAGTCACGCGCGCGATTAGGCGCGCTTAACCTTTCCAGGCGCTTAAGCCGCCGCGCGGCCTGCGCCTCAGAGCTTGCGGCCCATGGCGAGAAACTTCTGCGCCCGCGCGTCGCGCAATTCTTCGCGCGACATGTTGCTGAGCTGGTCGAGCGCGCCCGCGACGGCGCGCCCCGTCGCCTCGACCGCCGCCGGCGGATCGCGATGGGCGCCGCCGACCGGCTCCGGCACGATCGCGTCGATGATGCCGAATTTCAGCAGATCCTGGGCGGTGATCTTCATGCTGGTCGCCGCGTCCTGGGCGCGCGACGAATCGCGCCACAGGATCGAGGCGGCGGCCTCGGGCGAAGCGACGGTGTAGATGGCGTGCTCGAGCATCAGCACCTTGTTGCAGGCGGCGATCGCCAGCGCGCCGCCCGAGCCGCCTTCGCCGACCACCACGGCGACGCTCGGCGTCCCCAGCGAAAGGCTGACGTCGGTCGCGCGCGCGATCGCCTCGGCCTGGCCGCGCTCTTCGGCGTCGATGCCGGGCCAGGCGCCGGCGGTGTCGACCAGCGTGACCACCGGCAAGTCGAAGCGGTCGGCGAGTTCCATCAGCCGCGCCGCTTTGCGGTAGCCCTCAGGCCGCGCCATGCCGAAATTGTGCTTGAGGCGGGTCGCCGTGTCGTCGCCTTTCTCGTGGCCGATCAGGCAGATCGACCGGCCGCGGAATCGCCCGAGGCCGCCGACGATCGCCGCGTCCTCGGCGAACTTGCGGTCGCCGGCGAGCGGGGTGAAATCGTCGATCAATCCCTTGACGTAATCGTTGAAATGGGGCCGGCCCTGAACGCGCGCGACCTGGGTCTTCTGCCACGGCGTCAGCGCGGCGTAGAGCTCGCCGAGCGTCTTGGCCGCCTTCGCCTCGAGCCGGACGATTTCCTCGTCGATCGCCGGCGAGTCGCCCTTGGCGGCCAAAGCGCGCAACTCGTCCAGGCGCGTATCGATGTCTGCGACTGGCGTCTCAAAGCTCAAGTAGGTGCGCATCTGATCTTGCACGGGGCGCGCCCCCCTCGGGCGAGGCGCGCGAAACTGGCGACAAGCGCCGGTGAAGTCAAGGCGGCGCGCCGCCAGCGAAAATTGGCCGCACGGCGAAACTGGCGCGCCCGGAGAGGCTTGAAGTCTCGGGGGATTGCAAAATCGCGCCCAATACCGACCCCGTCCGACACCGGCATCAAGCGTCTGATATACTGACTGAATGGCCGCACGAACCCGGGGTCGCGGTTGGTAGCGAAGCGAAAGTTCTTGATTCGCCGATATGTCACTAACGCCAATTCCTTGCAGACCCAGTCAGGTGGGGTCGGTGTTGGAAGCAATTTTGCGCCTTCACCTCCGGAAGGGGTCCCTGTTCGATGAATTCTGGACCCATTTTCGTCGCGAATTTCTAAGACCAATCAATGTTTTGGGCGCCACCGATGGCGCGGCCCATATGTGCAAATTCACAATCGGACGGCATTTCAGGCATTGACAGACAGCGCCTCGTTCGACGCGGCGCAGGGTTGTCGTTCCGTCGAGCCCAACGAAATCCAGACGCCGCGCGCTAGAAGCTCGCCTTGTCGCGGGCGGACTTGACCGCAAGGGCGGCCGCCGCGGTGCGATTCTCGACTCCGAGCTTGGCGTAGATCTGCTCGAGGTGCTTGTCGACGGTGCGCGGGCTCAGGCCGAGGATCTGTGCAATGTCGCGGTTCGACTTGCCCTTGCTCAGCCAGGAGAGAACCTCGCCTTCGCGGCTGGTCAGCCCGAGATCGCGGCTGAATTCGGCCGGGCTGTCCGAGCTCGACCGCCTGGCGAGCCGCAACAAATATTCGTTGGAGTTGAGCATCCCCATGTACTGGAGGCGATGCTCGCCGTCGCTGAGGCTCGGCGCGACGGAAGGTCGCTTTTCGGCGTCGCCGCCGCCCTGCGCCCGCGCCAGCCACTCAAGCCATGGTTGAGGCGCCTTCAAAGGGCCGGCCGCCGCCGCTGGCTCGTCGCCCAGGAGCAGCTTCTTCGCCTGCGGCGTCGCCCACACGACTTCGCCCTGGCGATTGAGGGCGAGGAGGAAGCGGCCGGTGGCGTCGAGCGCGGCGCGTGCGCTCTGCATCAGGCGAGCGTTGGCGAGATGGACGCGGATGCGCGCCAGCATCTCCTCGATCACGATCGGCTTGGTCACGTAGTCGACGCCGCCGGCTTCGAAGCCGCGCACGACGTCGTCGGTCTCGGTCAGCCCAGTCATGAAGATGACCGGGACGCCGGCGAGATCCGGGTTGCGCTTCAGACGTCGGCAGGCCTCGAAACCGTCGATCCCCTGCATGACGGCGTCGAGCAGGATGACGTCGGGGGTGATCTGCTCGCAAATGCGGATCGCGGCGGCGCCGTCGAGCGCGACCATCACCGTTTTGCCCGCGCCGTCGAGCGCGTCGGTCAGCAGCCGCAGTGTATCGGGCGAGTCGTCGACGACGAGAACGACGTCGCGGGTCTTGCCGTCACTGTTCATGGCCATCCAGGACATTGAGCGTCGCGACGAAATGCGTCAGCTCGAAGCGGTCGACGAACCCGCGCAGTCGGGCGACGAAGTTCCCATGCTCGGGATACGCGAGGGCGAGCTGGTCGAGCTTGTGCTCGATCGCGCGCACATGGCCGATCTCGCCCAGTTGGACCAGCTCCTGGATCTCCCGCGCCGGCGGACGCGAATCGGCGCTCGGTCGCCAGACCGGCGCGGCGGCCGCGTCGCGCTCGTGTCGCCACTCGATCCTGAGGAAATGGCCGATCAGCTCCAGCAGCCGCGGGATGTCGAACGGCTTCATCAGATATCCGTCGTGGAAGGTCTGCGCCAGCGGCGCGCTGTGGGCTTCGAGCGCACTCGCTGAGACCATCAGAATTCGCGCCTGATGGTGGCCCGTCTTGCGCAACCGCTCGGCGACCGCCCAGCCGTCGAGGCCGGACATCGACACGTCGAGCAGGAAGAGATCGGGACGGCAATGTTGGGCGAGGCTGAGGCAAGTCGGTCCGTCGGGCGCGCTCAGCAGCACGAAGCCGAGCGGGGTCAGGATCTCACGCAGCAAGTCGCGATGGGCCGGCTCGTCGTCGGTGACCATGATCGTCTTGCGCTCGCCGTGATAACCGAAGATCGGCGCCTCGATCGGCGCGATCAAAGTCGGGTTTCTCACCTCGGACAGCAGCACGGTGACGCGGAACTCGCTGCCTCTACCGACCATGCTGGCAACAGCAATCTTTCCACCCATCACGCCGGCCAGCAGCCGGCTAATGGTGAGCCCCAGCCCAGTGCCGGTGTGAGGCTGGGCGACGCCGAGCCTGCCGCGTTCGAAGGGAGCGAAGATGCGCTCGAGGTCTTCGGGCTCAATCCCCAGCCCGGTGTCGGCGACCACGAATTCAGCCACCGGACTGCGATAGTCGATGACGAACCGAACGCTGCCGCTGGGGGTGAATTTGACTGCGTTGGAGAGGAGATTGATCAGGATCTGTCGCAGCCGCTTCTCGTCGGCGTAGACTAGGACTGGCAGCGACGCCGGCCGCTCAAACACGAAATCGACGCCCTTCTGCATCGCCTGGATGCGGAACATCCCTACGAGCTGGTCGAGAAACTCAGCCAGACGCAGCTCGTCGCGTGATAGATGGATGCGACCGGCCTCGATCTTCGAGATGTCGAGAATGCCGTCGATCAATCCGGAGAGGTGGTTGGCGCTGCGATGGATCACCTTGATCTGCTCGCGCGCCCCGTCCTGCAGCGACCGATCCTGCTCCATCAGCTGGGCGTAGCCGCTGATAGCGTTGAGCGGCGAGCGGAGCTCGTGGCTGAGGCCGACGACATAGCGGCTCTTGGCGAGATTCGCCGCTTCGGCGACCTCCTTGGCGCGTTGTAGGGCGGCGTCGGTGCGCTTGTGGGCGGCGATCTCCTTCATCAGCAGCGTCGTCTGTCGCTGCGACTCGGCTTCGGCGGCGCCGCGGCTCTGTTGGGCGAGGACGAACAACCAAGCGACGATGCAGATGATGAGGACGACGGCGAAGAAAACGCGCCATAGCGCATCGAGGAGCCTCGCGTTCTGTTCGGCGTCGCCGGTCGCGGTGACGAAGTAGATCAGGCCGAGCGTCATTCCGAACAGGAGGCAGGTTGCCGCGAAGACGACGACATAGCGGCCGAGCGCCGATCCCAGCCACCGGTAGAGAGAGTCGGGCATGTAGGCGCCGAGCGCGTAGGAGAACTGCGCCCGTAGTTGCGCATGCGGTTTGCACATATCGTGGCAACGCGCGTCGAGGGAGCAGCAGAGCGAACAGATCGGACCGGCGTAGGCCGGGCAGGAAGCCATGTCCTCAGCCTCGAACGAATGCTCGCAGATGCAGCACTGGATCGAGTCGATCGTCCGCCAGGCGCGCTTGGGTCGGCGGGCAATGTAGTACTTGCCGTCGGTTGCGTAGGCGATGACCGGCGCCGCGATCAGCGCGACGAGGAGCGCGATGAACGGCGCGAGCGCCTGAGCGACCGAACCGAACGCGTCGTAATAGGCGGCGACCGAGACGATGGTGGCGCACGCCATGGCGCCGACGCCGACCGGATTGACGTCGTAGAGATGAGCGCGCTTGAATTCGATCGTCTCGGGGCGCAGGCCGAGCGGCTTGTTGACGACGAGATCGGCGACGAGCGCGCCGACCCAGGCGATCGCGACGTTGGAATAGAGCGCCAGCGTCTGCTCCAGCGCTCTGAAAACGCCGATCTCCATCAGCAGCAGGGCGACCATGACGTTGAAGATCAGCCAGACGACCCGACCGGGATGGCTGTGGGTCAAGCGCGAGAAGAAGTTCGACCAGGCGATCGACCCGGCGTAGGCGTTCATCACGTTGATCTTCAATTGCGAGACGATGACGAAAGCACCGGTCAACGCCAGTGCGACGGTCGGCTGCGCGACCGCGCTGCGAAATACGGCGAGATACATGTGCGCGGGCCCGCCGGCGAATTCTCTCGTCACGCCGTGACTGAGCGCGAAAGTGGCGAGAAACGATCCGGCGAGCAGTTTGAGCGCGCCGATCACGATCCAGCCGGGACCGGCGCCCAGCAGGGCCAGCCACCACGCGCGCTTCGACGCTCGCCGGTCGCGCGGCAGGAAGCGCAGGAAGTCGACCTGCTCGCCGATCTGGGCCACCAGCGCGAAGACGACGGCGGCGGCGCTGCCGAACATCATCAGGTCGAGCGATCCCGAAGGGTCGCCGCGCGCGCCGGAGAAATGCGCCCACTGCGACAGGGCGGAGCTGTCCTTGAACGCGATGACGGCGAAGGGGAAGACTTGGAGGGTGATCCACAGCGGCTGGGTCCACAGCTGAAACCGGCTGATCAGGGTGATGCCGAAGGTCACAAGCGGGACGATGACGACCGCACTGACCAGATAGCCGATCGGCAGCGGTAGCCCGAAACAAAGCTGGAAAGCCTCCGACAGGATCACCGCCTCGATGGCGAAGAATATGAACGTGAAAGAAGCGTAGATCAGCGAGGTGATCGTCGAGCCGATGTAGCCGAAGCCCGCGCCGCGTGTCAGCAGATCGATGTCAACCCCATAGCGGGCGGCGTAATAGGCGATTGGCAGGCCGCAGGCGAAGATGATGACGCCGACCACCAGGATCGCGGCGGTCGCGTTGACCATGCCGTAGTTCAGGGTCACGGCGCCGCCGATCGCCTCCAGCGCCAGGAACGAGATGGCGCCGAGGGCGGTGTTAGCGACCCGAGCCGCCGACCACCGGCGCGCGCTCTTGGCGGTGAAGCGGAGCGCGTAGTCTTCAAGCGTTTGGTTGGCGACCCACTGATTATATTGGCGTCTGACGCGGTCAATCCGCTGTCGTCCGACCACAGGCCCCTCCAGTTGACGACCATCCCGTCCGGTTCAACCGCAGGCGAACCTACGTCGCGATTTTGCGATGCAACATACGCGATCCTGCGTATCGATGCGGTGCACAAATCGCGCCAGCTTCAGCAGGCCATTCCCGGCCCGCGCTAACCAGACGAGTTGACAATGACGGACGAAACCGACCGCGACCTGCCATCGCCGCTTCGCCGGAAGCTGCTGATGGGATTGGCGGGGTTGCCCGCGCTGCCTGCGATGGGCATGTTCACGCGCTCCGCCTTCGCCGACGTCCCGCCGACCTCCCAGGTCAACACCACCGGCCTCGCTGTGACCGACACCGACGTTACCGTCGGCATCCTGCATTCCATCACCGGCACCATGGCGATCAGTGAAACCGGATCAGTGGAGGCGGAGAAGCTGGCGATCTCCCAGATCAACGCGGCGGGCGGCGTGCTCGGTCGGCAGATCAAGTTCATTCAGGAAGACGGCGCCAGCGACTGGCCGACCTTCGCCGAGAAGGCGAAGAAACTGTTGGTCGAGAACAAGTGCGCCGCCGTGTTCGGCTGCTGGACCTCGGCCTCGCGCAAGGCGGTGCTGCCGGTCTTCGAACAGTACAACGGCATGCTCTATTACCCGACGTTCTACGAGGGCTTGGAACAGTCCAAGAACGTCATCTACACCGGCCAGGAGGCGACGCAGCAAATCCTCGCCGGGCTCAATTGGGTCAATTCGACCAAGAACGCGAAGTCGTTCTATCTGCTCGGGTCGGACTATATCTGGCCGCGCACCTCCAACAAGATCGCGCGCAAGCATATCGAAGAACATTTGAAGGATTGCAAAGTCGTCGGCGAGGAATATTTCCCGCTCGGCGACACGCAGTTCAACTCGGTTATCAACAAGATCAAGCTGAAGAAACCCGACGTGATCTACGCGATCATCGTCGGCGGCTCGAATGTCGCCTTCTACAAGCAGCTCAAGGCGGCGGGTGTCGACCTGTCGAAGCAGCTCCTGCTGACGATCTCGGTCACCGAGGACGAAATCGACGGCATCGGCGGCGAGAATATCGCCGGCGCCTACGCCTGCATGAAGTACTTCCAGTCGCTCGACAACCCCAACAATAAGGCGTTCGTCCCCGCGTTCAAGAAGATGTGGGGCGAGAAGACCGTGATCGGCGACGTGACCCAGGCGGCTTATCTCGGCCCCAACTTGTGGAAACTCACGGCGGAGAAGGCCGGTTCGTTCGACATCGACAAGATCGCGGCGGCGTCGCCCGGCATCGAGTTCAAGGGCGCGCCGGAAGGCTACGTGCGCATTCACGAGAACCACCATCTCTGGTCGCGCACTCGCGTCGGACGTGCGCGCGTCGATGGCCAGTACGACGTCGTCTTCGAGACGCCCGACCTCATCGAGCCGAACCCGTTCCCCAAGGGCTACCAGTAAGCCGCGCACCGATCCGTTCGTGGCGACGGCGTCGTCGACCGCGAGCCCCGTCGCGGCAGACGCATCTCGGCGTCGCGGCCTCGGTCGCGATGCCGAGTCCCCATACTCATCGGAGGTTCGAATGTTCGGCGACTATTCGCTTGGCGACCTCGCCGCGATCTTCGCGATGCAGGGCTTCGCCGGCCTGATCCTGTTTTCCGTTTTCCTTCTGATGGCGCTCGGGCTGGCGATCATTTTCGGCCAGATGGGCGTGATCAACATGGCTCACGGCGAGTTCATGATCCTCGGCGCCTACGTGACGTGGATGACCTCGAACTTCTTCCAGGCCTATCTGCCGGCGCTGTTCAGTGGCTATTTCTTCGTCGCGATGATCCTCGCTTTCCTCGCCTCCGGCGCGCTCGGGATGCTGGTCGAATGGGGGCTGATCCGCCACCTTTACAAGCGGCCGCTCGACACGCTGCTGGCGACATGGGGCCTCAGCCTGATCCTGCAGCAATGCTACCGGTCGATATTCGGCGCCCGGGAAGTCGGCGTCGATCTGCCGCAATGGATGTTGGGGTCATTCCAGGTCACCGATGCGATCCAGATCCCGATCAACGGCGTCTTCGTCATGTGCCTGACGATCCTGATCACCTGCGCGGTCGCCTATGTTCTCTATTGGTCGCGCTGGGGCCGCCAGGTTCGCGCCGTCGTGCAAAACCGGGTGATGGCCGGCGCCGTCGGCATCAACACCGAGCGGGTCGACCGCTACACCTTCGCGCTCGGCTGCGGCGTCGCTGGAATCGCCGGCAGCGCCTTCACCATGATCGGCTCGACCGGGCCTACGTCGGGTCAGCTCTACATCGTCGACACCTTCCTGGTCGTCGTCTTCGGCGGCGCCGCCAGCCTGGTCGGCACCATCGCCTCGGCCTTCACCATCTCGCAAGCGCAGTCGACGCTGGAGTTTTTTCTCTCCGGCTCGATGGCCAAGGTGCTCACGCTGCTGGCGATCGTCGGCATTCTCATGTTGCGCCCGCAGGGCCTGTTCTCGCTCAAAGTCCGCAAGTGAAACGAGCAACGAAAACGAGGCCGCCCATGTTCGACAATCCGCGCTTCGCCAACCGGTCGGAACTGCTGGGGATCGCCGTGCTGGCGTTGCTTCTGTTGGCGATCCTGCCGCTGACCCTCGACGTCTTCCGCCTCAATCTTGTCGCCAAATATCTCACCTATTCATTCGTCGCGATCGGTCTGGTGCTGTGCTGGGGCTGCGGCGGGGTTCTCAGCCTCGGCCAGGGCGTGTTTTTCGGCCTCGGCGGCTACTGCATGGCGATGTTCCTCAAGCTCGAGGCGTCGAGCGCCGCTAACACCAAGATCCAGTCGACGCCGGGCATCCCAGACTTCATGGACTGGAATCAGATCACCGCGCTGCCATTCTTGTGGCAGCCGTTCCACTCGCTCACCTTTACGATCGTCGCGATCCTGGTCGTTCCGGCGATCTTCGCGCTGATCGTCGGCGCGGCGATGTTCAAGCGGCGCGTCGGCGGTGTCTATTTCGCCATCATCACCCAGGCGATCGCGGCGATCCTGACGATCCTGATCGTCGGCCAGCAGGGCTATACCGGCGGCATCAACGGCATCACCGACCTGCGCACGCTCAAGGGTTGGGACATCCGCACCGATCATGCCAAGTTCGTGCTCTACTTCGTCGAAGTCGCCTGCCTCTTCGCCTGCATATTCGCCGCCCAGTTCATCCGCCGCTCGAAGCTCGGCCGCATCCTCGTCGCCATGCGCGACAAGGAGGACCGCGTGCGCTTCTCCGGCTACAGCGTCGCAAACTTCAAGACTTTCGCCTTCTGCGCCGCCGCCGTCTTCGCCGCGGTTGGAGGCGCGCTGTTCACGCTCGAGGTCGGCTTCATGTCGCCCTCCTTCGTCGGCATCGTGCCATCGATAGAGATGGTGATCTACACCGCCGTCGGCGGTCGGCTGTCGATCCTCGGCGCGGTCTACGGCACGCTGCTGGTCAACGCCGCCAAGACGAGCTTTTCCGAGTCGTTTCCGCAATTGTGGCTGCTAGGCCTGGGCGCCCTGTTCATCGCCGTCGTGCTCGCCTTCCCCAACGGTCTAGCGGGGATCTGGCGCGACCACGTTCAGCCCCGCCTGTCGGGATCAGGCAAGCCCGGCAAACCCTGGGAAGCGATCGCCGACAAGACTCCGGCCGAGTGAGGAAGCGCCATGCAAATCGGTCATCTGCAAAAGGACTTTCTGCTCTCGGTCGAGGGGCTCACGGTTTCCTTCGACGGCTTCAAGGCGGTCAATAACCTGTCCTTCTACGTCGACGAGGACGAGATCCGGGTAATCATCGGCCCAAACGGCGCGGGCAAGACTACCGTGCTCGATCTCATCTGCGGCAAGACCAAGGCGAGCTCGGGGTCGATCCAGTTCCGCGGCAAGGAGCTGACCAAGCTCAAGGAGAATCAGATCGTCCAGGCCGGCATCGGCCGCAAGTTCCAGACGCCGTCGATCTATGACGACCTGACGGTGTTCGAGAACCTGGAGATCTCTTATCCACGCGGCCGCTCGGTGTTCGGCGCCTTAACCTTCAATCGCGACAAGGCGGTGCGCGAGCGGGTCGAGGAGGTCGCGGAGATGGTGTTTCTCGCTGATCGACTGGCGATGACCGCCGACCTGCTTAGCCACGGCCAGAAGCAATGGCTCGAGATCGGCATGCTGCTGATCCAGGATCCTGATCTGCTGATGCTCGACGAGCCGGTGGCGGGCATGAGCGTCAGCGAGCGGGTCAAGACCGCCGAGCTGCTCAACCGCATCATCAAGGGCCGTTCGGTGCTGGTGATCGAGCACGACATGAAGTTCGTCGAGGACATCGCCCACAAGGTGACGGTCCTGCACCAGGGCCAGGTGCTGGCGGAAGGGTCGATGAACGCGGTCAAGACCAACCCGAAGGTCATCGAAGTCTATCTCGGCCATTGAGGGAGGTCGCGATGCTCGCAATTTCGAATCTGCATGTGGCCTACGGCCAGAGCGAGGTGCTGCACGGCCTCAACGTCGCGGTGTCTCCGGGCGAGATCGTCGCCATTATGGGGCGCAACGGCATGGGCAAGACCACGCTGATGAAGGCGTTGATGGGCATCGTGCCGACCAAGAGCGGTTCGGTCAGCATGAACGGCGTCGAGGTCACGGGACTGCGCAGCTACGAGCGGGTGGCGCAGGGCCTCGCCTATGTGCCCCAGGGCCGCATGATCTTCTCCGCCATGACGGTCGAGGAGAACATCGAGACCGGGCTGGTCGCGTCGGGCGGCAAGGCGGTTCCGCGCGACATCTACGAGTTGTTCCCGGTGCTGCTCGAGATGAAGGCGCGCCGCGGCGGCAATCTGTCGGGGGGGCAGCAGCAGCAGCTCGCCGTCGCCAGGGCGCTCGCCACCGGCCCCAAGGTGCTGCTGCTCGACGAGCCAACCGAAGGCATACAGCCGTCGATCATTCGCGAGATGGCGCGCACACTCAAACGCATCCGCGACGAGCGCCGGCTCTCCATCGTCGTCTCGGAGCAGGTGCTGAGCTTCGCGCTCGATGTCGCCGATCGCGTGCTGGTGATCGAGAATGGCGAGATCGTTCGCGACGACCCGCGTGCCGGAATCAACGAAACCGAAGTCGCGAAATACCTGTCGATTTGAACCGACGATCTCATCCAGAGGAGCGCTTGATGCCTGACACGCTGATCAAAGTCGACCTGACGCGGTCGGCCTATGACAACGACATGGTCCACAATCGTTGGCACCCCGACGTGCCGATGGTGGCGAAGGTCAAACCCGGCGACGATTTCATCATCGAGACCTATGACTGGACCGGCGGCTTCATCAAGAACGACGATTCCGCAGATGACGTGCGCGACATCGATCTGACCACCGTGCATTTCCTGAGCGGCCCGATCGAGGTGGAGGGAGCGGAGCCAGGCGACTTGCTGGTCGTCGATCTGCTCGACATCGGCCCGAAGAAGGAGAGCCTCTGGGGCTTCAACGGCTTCTTTTCAAAAAAGAACGGCGGCGGATTTCTGACCGAGCATTTTCCGCTGGCGCAGAAGTCGATCTGGGACATCTCCGGCCTTTACACCCACTCCCGCCACGTGCCGGGCGTTCAGTTTGCTGGCCTGATTCATCCCGGCCTGATCGGCTGCCTGCCCGACCAGAAGCTACTGGAGACCTGGAACAAGCGTGAGGTCGACTTCATCAAGACAGACCCAACCCGGGCGCCGCCGCTCGCCAACGCGCCGTTCGCCAAGACGGCGCACACCGGTCGCGCCAGGGGCGAGGCGAAGGCGAAAGTGGCGGCCGAGGGCGCGCGAACCGTTCCGCCGCGCGAGCACGGCGGCAACT
>Ga0182013_10006490_pt1 | contig 13238 bp, 11 predicted proteins | sample 612S2MmetaG_FD_120487 | JGI IMG/M metagenome (GOLD analysis project Ga0182013, IMG submission 120487) | Permafrost microbial communities from Stordalen Mire, Sweden - 612S2M metaG | ecosystem: Environmental > Terrestrial > Soil > Wetlands > Permafrost | place: Sweden: Stordalen | collected... | reverse complement strand
TTCAATACGAAACGACGACGACGCCAAATGGTCGACAGGAACTTCGCATCGCCCTGCAGATCGACTGGTTGCCCGTTGTGACGGTGAAGATGCCCACGACCGGTGTCGTCACCGTCACCGGCTACGGCGAGACGACCGCCTGCTGCGGATCCAGCAAACCCGCCAGCGTGGTCTTGACGAGACAACAGGCGGAGAAACTGTCGAAGGCCGTCGCGACGTTGAAGGAGTCGGGTGAGGGAATGTGCATGGAGGACGCCACAGTGCTCAAGATCTCCATCACCGATCCCACGACGGGCGCCGTCACCTGGCGGGCAGTCGGCGACGCCTGTCCCGGCGTATTATCTATCTCTTCAAAGAGTACGAACGTGGCGCTCGATGACCGATCCTGTGCGTTGTGGCAAGTCGTCGCCACATTTTTCCCGGCTGGAGAGGCCGACGCCACGCGGGGTGAGGCGAAGACCTGCGATGCATAGGTACGTCACTCGAAACGCGTGGGAATCCCACGATTCGACATGGCGATAGCGAATGGGACGAAGGAGACGCGCGCCGCTTCTCGCAGCCATCACGTCGCTCGCACTGTTGGCAACGGCGACGCCGAACGCATTTGGCGGATCGACGTCAACACCATCATCCGGCACGATATCGATATTGTCACCCGGAACCATCGCCGCCGGTAGGACGTACGCGATGAAGTTGCTGAACCGACAGCCGGTCCCGCCCGGAGCGAGACTCGTCCATCATTTACCGACGCCGTTGTTGGAGGATGGAGAGGGACCTGCCAACGACGGTCTTCGTGACGTGACGCGCGAGTACCTTTTGCCCCCGTCCGTAAACGTCGATGCCTTCGTTCGCGCTCATTTACGATCGGGCGAATCGGTCAATGAGACCGGGACAGCATCGTCGCCCAAGGCCAATCCGACGCACGACATCGGCGTCAAGTTGCGCTGCGTCAGTCGACACGTCACCTACTGCAGCATCGTGTATCAAACCACGCTCGCGAACGACGGCCAACAGGAACTGCGATTGGACCTCCAGGTTGAATGGCTGCCCAACGTCACCGCGGTGATGCCGACGAAAGGCGTCGTCTCAGTGACCGGCTACGGCGACGACTCACTGCCTCGCGGTTCGAGTGATCCCTTCACCGTCGCATTGTCACACTCCCAAGCGGTCGCCTTGCGCATCGACATTTCGAAGTTGAAGGACGCGGGCGGAGGAACGTGCAAGGAGGACGCGACACTGCTCAAGATCTCCGTCACGTCGTCCACTACCAAGAAGGTGGTGTGGCACGCGAGCGCTGACGTCTGTCCGGGGATCCTCAGCATCGCCTCGAATTCTGAGGACCTCCAACTCGACGACCATTCGTGCGTGTTGTGGCAGTTGGTGCGGTCCTTCTTCCCGGCGGGTCGAGCCGACGCCACCAAGGGCGCGATTGGCTTCTGCGGCGAGTGACGCCTAGCTCGAAGCGATCTGCTCGTCGCCGTGCAGGTCGACTCCTTCTTCGAGTGCCGCCGCATCCTTCCCGGGACCAAAGTTCGGCTCGCCCTCGATCGGCAAGAGGAGCATGAACGCCGACACCGCGACGACGACGGCGATGATCGACATCTCACCGCGATAGCCGAGCGTGCCGATCAACAGGGCACCGACGGCGATGGAGATGGTCTGTGGCACGGACGCGATGAGGTCAAAGGCCGAGAACGCCCGACCCTGAAGTTCGCCCGGTGTACGTAGTTGCAACAGCGTGTACGCGCCCACCAACAAGGGAGGAAGGGCCATGCCAAAGAGGGCGGCGCCGCCCAACACGACGGCTAACGGTCCGGCCTCGAAGAGCAGCGAGCCAACGACGATGCCGATCAGCCCGAAGGCGCTGAGCCAGCGCTCACCAACGCGACGCATCACTGGCGCCGACAGGGGTCCACCGATCAACGCGCCGACACCTTGGGCCGCCATGAGCACGCCAATGAAGCTCGCGCTCTTGTGGAGCTCTTGGGCGACGACGGCGAAGATCGCCGTCTCGGCGAAACCGACGACGGCCAGCGCGACGGCGAGCGAGATCACGAGTCGACGAAGGATCGGCGTGCGGTTGACGTGGCGAAAGCCACCGAGAATCTCCTGCACGAAGTGTTGAGGTACCCGAACCGGCTTCTCTTCGCGCACGTGCAGCGCGAGGACTGAACATCCCGCGATGACGAAGGTCGCCGAGTCGAGGACCGCGATCCAGTGTCCGCCCACGAGCACGAAGAGTCCTGCGCCGGCGAGTGGCGCGATGAGACGCAGACCCTCGCGCACGGTGCGCAGGTAGCCGTTCGCGTCGCCGAGTTGCTCTGGTGCGAGGAGGACCGTGAGGAAGGCCGACTGCGCCGATCCAATGAAGTTCCCCGCACATCCGTAGAGGAACATCGTCAGATAGATGATCCACACGTCAGACGCGTTGTGCACCAAGAGCAACAACATGACCATGAGCGCACTGGCGAAATTCACGACGATGAGCGTTGGGCGCCTACGCACCCGGTCGACGACCATGCCCGCAAAAGGGGCGAACAGCGATGCGATCACGCCGAAGAAGAAGGTGAGACCGGCCTGCGCGTTCGAGTGGGTCAGTTCCTTCACCCAGATCCCCAGCGCGAGAAACATGGCGGTATCGCCGAAGAGGGAGAAACTCTGCCCGGTCAAATAGACGCGTGCGTCGCGGGACTTCGCGAGTTCGCGCATGGTCATGAGATGCTCCTCGTCAGCTTGACCGGGTACGACAACAACAGAACTTCAACGGCGAGTGAACCCTCAGCGCGCAGTGACGGATCGGAGATGCGATCGTAGAAACGGCTGAAAATGGTGAGGACCTCCGTCGTGACCTGTTGCAGTTCCTCGGGCGTCACCCACAGAATTGTCTCGGCGTTTTGCGCGGCCTCTTGCCACTCCTTCGAGTAACTCGACTTCGCCTCGTGGAAGTTCGCGAATCGGCTCATCGCGCGGTCAAAGACCATCCGCTCAAGTCCCTGCGCCGCGATGCTCATCTCTGGATCGTCAGTGACGTCACTGAACCGCATGCCCGTGTGCGAGATCTTCCAGGGGCGCTGTCGACCTGGGCCGGCGCCGGCCTCCTCAACGAATCCGTACTTGGCGAGTTGGCGGAAGTGGAACGAGCAGGTTGTCGGCGATTCGTCTATGAGCTCACCGGCCTGGGTCGCCGTGAGTGGCCCTTCGAGGGCGAGCGCTTCGAGTAGGGCCAGTCGAACAGGATGGGTCAGCGCTCGAAGCGTCTTGGGATCGGTGAGTTCACGCAGCATCGCTGTGGGGTCGCCACTCTCTGGAGTGACAGATTCGACTGGGAGATCGTCAGAGGTCATTTGTCGAGCGTACTCTATCGAGAGATATCTGTCGAAAGATATCTATCATTATCTCTCGCGCAAGTCAGTCAACTCATTTTCCTGGAAAAGCCATGTTCTCATTGGTCTCAGGTGACCGCTCACCCGGAGCCGATTGGTTTCTAAAGTGAATGGGCTCATGATTCCCCTCTCCGTCCTCGACTTGGCGACCGTCGCGACCGGTTCGAACCCGGCGCAGGCCCTGGCCGAGACAACCCAGACCGCCATCGCCGCCGAGCGACTGGGCTACAAACGACTGTGGGTCGCGGAGCATCACGGCATGCCCGCCGTGGCGAGTTCCGCACCCGCGGTCCTCATCGCTCACGTCGCGTCGGCCACCTCGCGCATTCGCGTCGGCGCCGGTGGGGTCATGCTGCCCAATCACTCTCCGCTCGTGATCGCGGAGCAGTACGCCACGCTCGAAGCGCTGCACCCCGGTCGAATCGATCTCGGGCTCGGTCGCGCCCCGGGAACCGACCACATCACGGCGCGAGCGCTGCGACGTTCCCCCGACCTTGGCGCGGATCGCTTCCCCGACGACGTGGTCGAACTGATCAACTATCTCCTGCCGCTCGAGGGTCCGATAGGCCATCCCGCGGCGAACCCGGGCAACGGCTACTTGCCCGAGATCTGGTTGCTCGGCTCCTCGACCTTCAGCGCGCAACTGGCCGGTCTCCTCGGGCTCCCATTCTCCTTCGCGTACCATTTCGCGCCCAAGCTGGTCGACGAAGCACTCGAGATGTACCGGTCGAACTTTCGATCGTCGATTCTCCTGGCCGAGCCTCGCGCCATGGTCGCCGTCTCAGTCATCTGCGCGCCCACGACCGAAGAGGCGACGTGGCTCTCGACCTCATCGGCCATGAGCATCGTCCAGATGCGCACGGGTCGTCGCGGACAATTGATGTCACCCGAGGAAGCTTCAGCCGTGACTATCACGCCTGACGAGGCCGAACTGGCCCGTGACGCAATGTCGACGCACATCATCGGCGACGCCGACACGGTGGCCGAAGGTCTTCGTGCGTTGCAACAAAGGACTGGTGCGGACGAACTGATGGTCTCAACGCGCGTGCACGCCCAGGAAGCGCGCGTCCAGTCGCTGACATTGGTTGCGAAAGGTTGGGAACTTCTCGCCTCGTCGAAATCAGATTGACCTCGTCGTCACCAACACGTCACATGTGACCACTGCTATGAACGAGTTCGCAATACCGCAGATTTGAGATCGGCTGACCGGAGCAAGAAATGGCCAACACCGTGACCTCACGTTCTCGCTCAAGATGGTTCCTCTTAAGAGCGGGCGCGCTCGTGATGGTGGCAGTGATCGCAGTTGCACTGACGTGGAGTGCAATTGGAGGAATCGCTTCTCACACGGGCACTACGACCGTGTCGACCAATCACTTCACGTCGCCGACTGCGTCCAAATCATCGGCCACCAACGACGCGCTCTTTCTCTCTGATGTCACTGAAATCGATCCCGTGCTGATGACGTACGAGAAGAAGTTCGGCGACGTCGCACTTCGATCGCTCCTAACCGACGGATCGGCGTTCTGTGCATTCCTGAATCGGGACAAGGACCTTGACACGGCGATGGTGTCGGTCGCGGTCGGTGCGCGACATGTCGAGTCGCAGTCGCACCTTCCAATGACGGTGCCTACGTTCAACGCAATCGATTCGGTGGCGCTCCTGACCCTGTGTCCATCGCTTGAGTCGGTCGTCCCTTCGTCAGACCTGACCAAGATTCGCGAACTGGGGACCGCGCTGGCCGTGCCGTCCAACTGAACGCATGACTCCCTGGGGACGACGAGTCAGGTCCCGACACGCTTTCGTCATCCATTGGTTGCAGAGACGTAGCGAAGAACCCTGTTCCCGCGCAGAGTCATCACAAAAGAGTTGCAAAGACGTGTGCTGTTCGATGGCTTCGCTTAACTCGACGTCGTTACCGTTCGCCATATGAAACTCATCCACTCATCCAAATACCGTCTGCGAACGATCACCATGTCGTTCGCGCTCATCCTGGCCTCTGTGTCGGGCATCGGTGTCGCGACCTCGTTCGTGGGCACTTCGCCGTCCGCCGCCTCGCCGACTACTTGTCCCGTGGGCAGCACGCTGCAGGTGGCGCGCGGCGGCTCACCGGACAACGTCCAATGTGTCATCACCTCGACCGGCACACCGGTGGGTGCGATTAAGCACGTGTGGCTGATCATCCTGGAAAATAAGTCCTATGACGAGACGTTCACCGGACTCAACCAGAACAGCTATCTGTGGCAGACACTCCCGCAGCAGGGAGCTCTGTTGACGAACTACTACGGCACCGGTCACTTCTCGATGGACAACTACATCTCCCTGGTGTCGGGACAGTCGCCTTCGTACGGGGTGCAGGACGACTGCTCGACGACAGCGAACATGACGAACAACAACAGCGGCATCATCACGACCGGGACCGTCGGTACTTCGACTGACACGGACGCCACGAGTGACAGCAGTGGCACCCACACGACGGCGCCTAGTCCCTCCGCGGCTGGCAATGGGAACTACGGTCAGTTGCTCGTGCACGGCGGTGTGGATGCGGCGCTTGCCAATAACGGATGCGTCTACCCGACGAATGTCGCCACGCTCTTCAACCAGTACAACGCGGCGGGCGTGTCATGGAAGGCCTACGCGCAAGACCTCGGGGGCGCGCAGCCGGTTGGTTCAGCCACGTACGTGACCGGCGCGACGCCGGGTATCACAGACACGGTGCCCGGCCGCGATGACGGCGCCTGCGGCTACCCCGGCAGCGTGACCGCCGACCCCGTCACGAATCCGACGAACTTGGTGGCGCCCAGTGGCGACGTGACGAGTTACACCGGTGCGCAGCCAGCGAATGCGGGCGGCAACGGGGATCCCGCAGACCAGTTCGTTGCGAAGCACTTCCCAACTGGTTGGTTCACGGCTCTCACCGGCGAGTCCGCCGGAACGCAAAATAGCGTCGCCTATCCCGCGCAGCCAGCCTTGAACGAGCCGGCGACGCCGGAGAACGACGGACCAGGTGCGCCGACCTCGGGCGCGACGGACACCAACTGCGACGCCAACCACGTCGCGAACCTCGACGACCCGACGTACGGCCTGGCGCACGACCTCTCGCTCCCAGCGAGCCAAGTGCCGGCCTTCAACTGGATCACGCCGAACAATTGCAGCGACGCGCATGATGCGACGTGTCAGGGCAACAACCTGTCGGGCGCCTTCAACGCGAACGGGACACCGAACTACGCGCCGGCCGGTCTCGCAGCGTACGACCCCGAAGCGACGACGCCGACCAACTACACGGGTGGCCTCTACGCGTCGGACCTGTTCCTTCGTTACTACATTCCCCTCATTGAGCAGTCCAAGGCCTTCGCTGACGGCGGCCTCATCGACGTGACGTTCGACGAGGCGAACCCGCCCTTCACGGTCGGCAACAGCTTCAACAACGTTCCCGCCGCGGGCGACGTCACGACATCGGGTGCCCCGGGTGACCAGCCGACCTTCGGCGCTTCGGGCACGACGGCTCCGGGGGCCACGTCGCTCTACGGTGCCTACGGCGTCTTGGCCGACGCTGCCGGTGAGAACATCAACGGCACGAACGTCTCGACGGAACCAACCGGACCCAACGACCCCGAAGTGACCAACGCCGCTGGGCAACAGTTGCAACCCGGTCCAGGCGCATCAGGCTTCATTGACCGTCCGACCCAACTCGCCGGTGAGAGTCCGTATCTCAGCGGTTCGCCGGGCTCGACCACTGAGCCCGCCCTCGTTGCCGTGGGTTCGAGCATGGTGCTCGACTCCAAGATCAACGCTGACGACACCGGTCGACTCGTCTCGGGCACTGGCATCCCGGCCGATACCTTCGTGGGCGCCGTCAGTGACACGGGTCCGATCTCGCTGCTCGGCAACGCGAGCACAACAGGCGCGTCGAACAACTACGCCAAGCCGTGGTTGGGCAGCTTCCAGCTCTTGAACGACAGCGGGCAGCCCGTCACGTTGTCGGCTGGATTCGTCGGCAACATCACGTTGGGCGCGGAAGGCGCTCTCTCGACCGTGGGCACCGCGAACTGCCCGAGTGGTAGTGAAGCGGCCACGACGTCGGGCTGCGTGACGGTCGATCCGCTCTACGACCCAACCGACTTCACTCCCGGCGGCGGCGACACGGGCACCGTATTGATCAGCCCGCTCATCAAGCCCGGCACCGTGACCGGCACGTACTACAACCACTACAGCACGTTGCGAACGTTGGAGGACCTACTGCTCACCGGTCAGACGTGCACCAATCCGTCCAATGCGGACACTCCATTGATCGCAGGTACGGTCTGTGGCGGACTCGACGGCAAGGGCCACATTGGCTACGCGGCGCAAGCGGGACTAGCGACCTTCGGCCCCGATGTCTTCACTGCGCAGTCCTTCACGGCGTTGACCACGCCTCCCGGTTACTTCGCGGTGAGCGGTAGCGGTTCGAGCGCGGTCTACTGCCCAGCGTTCTTCCGGCTGGGACGAACCGGTTCCAAAGGATTCAACGGCTTCGGAAAGAACGGCGGCAGTGGCGGAACTGGCGGCGCACCCGGGTGCGGGACGAACGGTGGCAACGGCGGCTGGGGCGGGTCCGGCTTCACGTCTGCCGCCCCTGGTGGAAACGGTGGCAACGGTGGTGACGGTGCGTGTGCGCCCGAAGAGTGGAGTAACGGTACGTGGCTGACGGCATCGGGGTCGCCAACGACGCCCTACGACACGCCACCGTGCAACGGCACATGGGGCAACGGCGGCAACGGTGGCAATGGCGGCAACGGATCTCACGCGACGCCGGGACAGGCGGGTGGTAACGGAAGCGACGGTACACCGGGCAAACCTGGCGCGAACGGAACGAACGGTGCCAACGGCTAACTCGACAGTCGGACGACGTTGAAACGACCACGAAACGTAACGAACGCACGGAGTCGGGCCTTAGGGCCCGGCACCGTGCTGCTCGTCGGCCTACTGATCTCCTCGTTGGTGCTCGCCAGCTGTGGGACCGCAACGACGTATCCGTCGTACCTTCCAAAGAAGACGTTGACGCCCGCCATCGACCAAGTGATGATCGGCACGATGGCCAAACCGGCGCTCCAAATCGAGGGGCTGCCAGTGGCAGTTTCTACCAAGTCGTTCCACGTGCGCGTGACCGTGAGCGGGCCAATCGTCCCCGGTGAAGGGTTGCCCTACCAACAAGAGGGCACCACCTGCACGTGGACGGTCACCATGAACGACGCCAATGCCAACGTGCCGCTGTCCATCGCCGACTTTCACTCCGTTGATCACCTGGGATCCGTGTTCTTGATGGGCCTCGTGCCCGGTGAACGGCCACTGCCCAAGGTGCTGCGCCCGGGTCAGTCGCTCACGTTCCGGCTGCGAGCCTACGAATTGGTGGGCGAGGGGATGATGCAGTGGGCACCTGATCATCGCCACGTAGTGGCTGATTGGGATTACACGGTGGAGAACGACTGAGCGTCACGACTGTTCGCGTACAACATTGCGCGCCGACGTGTAATTTCCCTACGAGGACAAGTCGACGTCACGCGAACACGCGTCGAAGTTGGTGGAGAGGATGACGCGATGAGTACGCAACCGAGTGCAACCTCGTTGCCAGCCAGTGCGCTGCAGAGGGGCGACGGAGCGCCCGAATTCGCCCTACCCGCGACGCCCGATCAGATCGTTCGACTCTCCGAAATTCGCGGACCGGTGGTGTTGATCTTCTATCCCGCTGACTGGAGCCCCGTGTGCGGCGATGAACTCTCCATGTTCGAAGCGGCCACCGGGCTCTTCGCGGGGCACGGCGCTCAGCTCATCGGCATATCGGTCGACAGCTCATGGTGTCACCTCGCCTATAAAGCAGATCGCAAACTCAGTTTTCCGTTACTGGCCGACTTCCATCCCAAAGGCGCCGTGGCGAAGTCGTACGGCGTGTTCCGTGAGGACGATGACACGACCGAGCGGGCCATCTTCGTCCTCGACGCACAGCACAGTATCGCGTGGAGTTATGTTTCGCCGGTCGGGATCAGCCCCGGCGTTGATGGCGCGTTACGCGCAGTGGAGGCACTCTCATGAGTAACGAAGACAGTGAACTCAGTCCACCCGTTGGTGCCGACGACCACGTGAGTGGAAACGCCGCCGCGCCGATCACCCTCGTCGAGTACGGCGACTATCAATGTCCCTACTGCGCAATGGCCTACGCGGTCGTCAAAGAGTTGCAACGCGAACTTGGCGACTCGCTGCGTTTGGTCTTTCGCAATATGCCCCTCGCGAACGTCCATCCCCACGCCGAGGCCGCCGCCGAAGCAGCGGAGGCGGTCGCGGAGCAGGGACGCTTCTGGGAGATGCACGACCTGTTGTATGAGAATCAGAGGGACTTGGGCGATGCGGCGCTCGCGCGTTACGCCACCCAGGCTGGCGCGGATGAAACTGCGTTCAGCGCTGCCCTGCAGGGCGGTGCGCCACGAGCAAGAGTCCAGCGCGATCTCGAAAGTGCGCTGCGCAGCGGTGCAAACGGCACGCCCACGTTCTTCATTAACGGCGAACGGTACGACGGATCGTGGCAGTTGGAGCCCTTCCTCGAGAACTTGCGTTCGTTGCTCGACGACTGACTGCCTCCGAGTCTCTGCTCTAGTCGCGAGGACCTCGATTCTCGAGTGCCGCCGTCACGACGTGGTCAATTTGACGAGGATGCACCTTCAACTGTTGGATTCAGATGTTCAAAGCGAACCGCAGGGTCCAAAAAAGGGACAAAAGAGTTGCGCCCTGACTTGACATGGACCCACCTCGTGTGTATTTTGTAACCGGTTGCAAAGTAAGCGGTTACAAAGTAAGCGCTTGCATTGCCACCGGGGTGGATTTTCCGGGGGAGTTGGAGGAAAGATGGTTGACTCGCAACCGACTATCTACGACGTCGCCCAGCGCGCCGGAGTGTCGACCGCGACCGTAAGTCGTGCCATCAACTCACTTTCCTCTGTGCGCCCCGCGACGCGCGACAAGGTCATGCGCGCCATGGAGGAGCTCGAGTTCGTTCCCAACGCCGTCGCCCGCGGTCTCGCCAGTGGCAAGCACTGGATCCTCGGACTGATTTTCATGCACGCCCCGATCGAGGGCAACGTGCTCGCGGTCGAAGAGGCGAGCCTCCTCTATACCGACATCGTCATTCGAGGTGCCGAGTCGCGCGCAGCGAAGAAGGGCTATTCGCTCTTGTTGTGTGGCGTCCGTGCGGACGACGTGTCGGGAATGTCCCCGCTCCTCGCATTGACCGGAACGGTCGACGGCATGATCGTCCTCGACCGCGTGCTCAGCGCTGACGACGAGGTCGAACTGGGTCGACGTATACCGCTCGTCCTCTTGGCCGGTAAGGGTGATTCAAATTCGGCACTGACCATTCGCGTCGACAACGAGCAGGCGATGCGCAGCCTCGCCGACCACTTGGTCAGCGTGCACCAGGTCAAGAGCGTCGGCTTCGTCTCAGGCCTGGACGACAGCCCCGACAGCGTCGCACGCGCGCACAGTTTCAAGACCGCCGCCGAGGAGATGGGAGCGACGCTGCGCGACGTTGACAGTTTGAAGGCCGACTGGACCTCGGGGGGCGGCGAGGCCGCCATGCGGGCGCGAATGATGTTGGACGATCGTCTACCCGAAGTCTTCGCGTGTGCGAATGACCAGACGGCGGTCGGTGTCATCTTCGCGCTCAAGGCCGCCGGCCTCAGCGTGCCCGAAGACATAATGGTCACTGGTTTTGATGACATCACCCTGACGCGTTACTTCCACCCGCCGCTCACCACCATTCGCCAGTCGGGGAGCCTGCTCGGCGAGGTCGCGGTCGACGCACTCCTGGGGACCATCGATGGCAACGAGAAGATTCAGCGCACCGTGGTGCTGCCAACCGAACTCATCGTGCGTGGAAGCTGCGGCTGCGTCTCGAGCACCGATCCACTCCCGGACCTCTTCGAAGTCGTCGCGCGTCACCTGGAGGTCGACTGATTATGCGACTCATCGGACGCCGGCTCGTCTTGTACGCCGTGACGGCGTGGGTCGCCATCTCGGTCAACTTCATTCTTCCCCACCTGATGCCGGGCGACCCCATTCAAACGTTGATCGGCAAGATTCAAGGTCAGGTCACACCCCAAGAGATTCGAGCAATTCGTCTCTCCTTTGGCGGAGGTCTGGACAAGCCGCTCCTCACCCAGTACTTCACGTATTTGAGCCAACTGGTCCACGGCAACCTCGGGGTTTCCATCACGCTGTCCCAGCCGGTCACCACGATCTTGAAGCAGTCGGTGCCGTGGACGCTCGGTCTGATCGGCGTCTCGACGATCCTCAGTTTCCTCATTGGCACGGTGTGTGGCGCCATACTCGGGTGGACGCGTGGTTCACGACTCGACTCACTGATCCCCACCGCGACGTTCTTCCAGGCGATTCCGTATTTCTTCTTGGCGACGGTCATGTTGCTGGTCTTTGGCAGTGACTTGCACCTGTTCCCCGTGCTCGGCGCGTACAGCCCCAACCTCCATCCGGGTTGGACGTGGGCGTTCGCCGCGAGCGCCTTTCGCTACGCGGAGTTACCGGTTGTCTCCATCGTCCTCAGTTCGGTCGCCGGCTGGATGCTCGGCATGCGCAACATGATGATCACCGTCGTCGCGGAAGACTTCGTCTTGATGTCGGTCGCCATGGGCCTACCCAAGCGCAAAGTGATCGTGGCCGCCGCACGCAACGCCGTGTTGCCCAGCATCGCGAACCTCTCACTCGCCATTGGTCTGGTGGTGTCGGGGGCACTGCTCGTCGAACTCGTCTTTAACTATCCCGGCGTGGGCGACCTGCTGTTGAACGCTGTGCAGAACGAGGACTATCCGCTCATTCAGGGCATCTTCCTCGTGATCACGCTCGCCGTGTTGGCGGCGAACCTCCTCGCTGACCTCGTGTACCTCGGACTCGATCCACGAACAAGAACCGAGACGGCGACGTGAAAAGGCGCCGCCTTCCCCGTTCGCCCAAGGTCATTCTCGGGCTGGGCATCCTGGGCTTCTTCCTCCTGCTCACCATCTTTGGTCCGTTGCTGGCGCCCTACAGTCCGGACAACACATCGTTTGCGCCGCTCCTCACGCCCTCGGCCCATCACTGGTTCGGCACGACTAGTCTCGGTCAGGACATCTTCTCCCAGACGCTCGTGGGCGCGCGAGCGACGATCGTCGTGTCACTCGTCGCCGGCTTGGTGGCGACGATGTTGTCGATGGTCGTGGGCATCTCCGCCGGCTACCTCGGCGGCTACGCCGACGACGGCCTCTCATTGATGTCGAACGTCTTCCTGGCCATTCCCGGACTGCCACTGCTGATCGTCATCGACAGTTACCTGCCGGTCAACAGTCGATCGAACTCGCTGGTCATCGGTCTCATCATTTCGCTGACCGGCTGGGCTTGGGGGGCTCGTGTGATTCGTGCGCAAACGATGTCGTTGCGCAATCGCGATTTCGTGGAGGCTTCACGCATCATCGGAGAGAAACGCCACCGCGTCATGTTCTTCGAGGTCGCGCCGAACCTCCTACCGATCCTCGCCTCATCGCTGCTGTTCACGTTGCTCTACTCCATTGGCGCCTACGTGACCTTGGCGTACATCGGACTCACGAGCACGTCGGTTTGGAACTGGGGCACCATGCTCTTCTGGGCGCAGGCCAATAACGCCCCGCTCTCGGGCGAGTGGTACTGGTTCATCCCGCCCGGCGTGTGCATCGCGCTCGTGGGGACGGGACTCGCGTTGGTGAACTTTGGTATCGACGAGTTCATCAATCCGCGACTTCGCGCCGCCGGTCTCAGTAGCAAGCAACGTCGCAAGCTGGGACTGCCGCGGCGTCAGCGACTGGG
>Ga0182013_10006482_pt1 | contig 13246 bp, 5 predicted proteins | sample 612S2MmetaG_FD_120487 | JGI IMG/M metagenome (GOLD analysis project Ga0182013, IMG submission 120487) | Permafrost microbial communities from Stordalen Mire, Sweden - 612S2M metaG | ecosystem: Environmental > Terrestrial > Soil > Wetlands > Permafrost | place: Sweden: Stordalen | collected... | reverse complement strand
TGGCGTTGTAGTAGTACGCCATGATATGCGGCGTGAGTTCCGGCATGCCGAGCCAGACGCCCCCGCCTCCCCGATCGAAGTCCCAATCGGAGTTGTCGTCAAAATAGAGGAGGTCCGGGTTGTACTGATCGATCACGTCCTGAACTCGTAACATGAAACTCTCGACGAACTCCGGACAGGGATCGCTCTTGTCATGCGGGCGTCCATTCAGATCCTGAGGATCCATGCCGTCCCACCACTTACCCTTGCCGTCGGATTTCGTCAGAACGCCGTCGTAGGGTACGTCCTTCAGCGGACCGGCCTTGTCGCTGCCGTAGCGGACCGGCATAAACTCCCGCCAGGTCCGTCCTGGCGTGCCGTGATAGGTGATCCCGAACCTGAGCTCGTGCGCGCGCGCGATCTTTTCCCAGGTCCCCACGATGTCCTTCTTCGGTCCGACGTTCACGCAGTTCCAGGGCTGATGCTTCGAGTTCCAGCAGTCGAAGTTGTCATGATGATTCCCCAGCGCCACGAAGTATTTGGCGCCGGTCTTCGCGTAGAGCTTGATCAACTCATCCGCATCCCAGTTCTCCGCACGCCAGAGATGGCAGATGTCCTTATAGCCGAATTGCGACGGGTGCCCGTATGTCTTGACGTGGTAATTATATTGGGGATTGCCCTGTACGTACATGCCGCGAGCGTACCAATCTCCCTGCTCGGGGACGCACTGAGGACTCCAATGAGCCCAGATCCCGAACTTGGCGTCGCGAAACCAATCGGGGTACCGGTAAGCCTTCAAGGATTCCCAATTGGGCCGGAACGGCCCCAGGATCGGGCCGCCCGCGAAATTGCTGTCAGCGTATGAGTTCCGCTGCCCTGACGCGAGCTTCGCGGCCGCCAGCAAACCCGCGCCGCCGGCAATGAACTTCCTGCGGTCGAAGCCTTCAGTTTTACGATTCATCGGACTCTACTCCTTTGCCTGGCGGCCGACAACTCTCGCCGCCCCACTTACAGCTCGCCTGTTACGTGCGGTGTATTTGCCAGCGGCTGACCGCCGCCAATGCCAATTTCCACCTTCTCCGTCGGAAGGTCATCGGAAGCTACTGTAAAAGTCACCTGCCGGCTCTCGCCCGCGCGCAGATGGATGCGCTGGAAGCCGCGGAGATTGCGGATCGGAGCTTCTTCTCCGCGGCCGCCGCCGATGTATAACTGCACGACTTCGTCGCCATCCACCTTCGAAGTGTTCTTGACCGTCGCGTGGATCTCAGCGCCCTTCGCCGTACGCTTCGAGCTCAGGTCCGAATACTCGAACGTCGAGTAGCTCAATCCGAAGCCGAACGGGTAGAGGGGCTCGCCCTTGAAATAGCGGTAGGTGTGGCCCTTCATGTTGTAGTCGGTGAACTCGGGAAGCTGGCTGGTGCTCTTGTAGAAGGTCACGGGGAGACGGCCCGCCGGGTTGTTCGTGCCCGCCAGCGTCTCCGCAATCGCGGTGCCGGCTTCTTCTCCGCCGTACCAGGCGGCGAGAATCGCGGCCGCATGCTCCGCGGCGTAGTTTACGGCCAAGGCGCTGCCGCTAGTCAAGACCACGACCACAGGCTTGCCGGTGGCGATCATCGCCTTCACCAGGTTCTCCTCCGTCTCGGGCAACTCAATGGCCGGGCGGTCGTGGCCCTCGCCTTCCTGCGACCCGTTCAGGCCAACGCAGACGATCGCCACATCCGAATCCTTGGCGGCCTTCTCGGCCTCGGCTATCAAGACCGGGGCGGGCGGAATCCAGTTGAGTTCAGCGGAGCCTTCGGGGCCGGTCTGCTGAAACTCCAACCGTACGGCGTACTTGTGGCCGCCCTCCAACTGCATCGGCGCAGGGCCGCCGCGGCCTCGTCCCCGGCCTCCGGGCCCCGGACCTTGCCCTTGTCCCTGCCCTGGCCCAAGTCCTTCGGGCCTGGCGCCGGCGGGCCCGCTGGGGTTCATTTCCTTGTCATCGAGGAACAGCTTGACCTTGCCATTGCGGTTCCACTGTCCGGTGCGAGCGGAGACGACGTAGTCGCCAGTCGCCGGCGGCGTGAGCGTGCCGGTCCAGCGGATCGAATACTTCTCGCCATCGATGGCCGCCATCACCGCCGGCTCTTCCATGAAGCAATCGAAGTAGGCGCGCGGCTCGGTCCGGCGGAGCTTCGGCTGGCCCTGGAAATCGGAATTATCCCAATACTCCGCCAGCAATCCGGGCCCTTTGCCATCCGGTGCGGTCAAAACATTTGAAGATATCAGTGCCGGCGTCGTGGACGTGTAGTTTGCGCCCAGCGCGTATTGCACGCCGGCTCTGGCAAACTGCTTCGTGATCCCTGCGAGCGGCGTGACCTGCTGGGAGGAGATACCGTTGTAGTTGCCCAGCAGGCCGACAGGGTCGTCGGCGGATGGGCCAATTACCGCGATCTTGCCCACGGCCGATTTCAGCGGAAGCATACCGCCCTCGTTCTTCAGCAGAACAATGGCCTCCCGTTCCGCATCGCGCGCAAGCTGCCGATGCGCCGCGGAATCGTTCTCGGAATACGGAATCTTGGTGTACGGCACGCGCTCCGGCGGATCGAACAGCCCCAGGCGGATGCGCGCCACGAAGAGGCGCTCGGCGGAGCGGTTGATTTCGGCCTCGGTGATCGTGCCGGCCTTCACCTCATCGAGCAGGCTCCGGTATTCGCCGCCGCACGTCAGGTCCGTTCCCGCCTTTACCGCCGCTACCGAAGCCGCGCCCTGCGTCGCGACGTATTTGTGGCTGCGGACGATGTCGCCGACCGCGCCGCAATCGCTCACCACGTAACCCTGGAACCCCCACTGGTCCCGCAGCCGCTTCTGCAGGAGATCCGCGCTGGCGCAGCCGGGAACTCCGTCCACCGAGTTGTAAACGCACATGACGGAATCGGCCTTGCCTTCCATCACCGTGGCTTTGAACGCGAACAAGTACGTATTCACCAGGTCGTACTCGCTCACCTTCACATCGAACGTGTGGCGCAACGGCTCCGGGCCGCTGTGCACGGCATAGTGCTTCGGAGTGGCGATGGTCTTGAAGTAACGCGGATCGTCGCCCTGCATGCCCTTGACGAATGCCACGCCCATGCGGCTGGTGAGGAACGGATCTTCGCCGTAGGTCTCCTGCCCGCGGCCCCAACGCGGGTCGCGGAAGATGTTGACGTTCGGCGACCAGTAATCCAGGTAAGCGATCCGGCCCGGTGCGGCGCCCGGACCCACCTCGGTGACGGGCGGCTGCCGCATGGCCTCATGGAACTTGGCGCGCGCTTCCGTGGAGATGACGTCGGCCATCTTGTGCACCAACTCGGGATCGAAGCTTGCGCCCAGTCCGATCGGCTCGGGGAACACGGTAGCGCGATGCTGGGCCACTCCGTGCAGGGCCTCGTTCCACCAGTTGTAGACCGGCACGCCGAGCCGCGGAATGGCGGGAGCGCTGTTCTGCATCTGCAGCACCTTTTCCTCCAGCGTCATGCGTGAAACCAGATCCGCCGCCCGTTTTTCGGGCGACAGAGCGGGATCGAGGTACGGGGCGTTCGCAGGCGTTTGACCGAACGACGCGGCGGACAGCGTCAGGAAAGCAAATAAAATGCCTCTCAACTTCCAATCTCCTATCGGGATTCCGGGGGTTCCCTAACTTCCTTCGCGGAAACCCTTATAGTAAGTGAATTCGCCAAGCGGGGCGGGCCGCCAGGATACGAGCCATCGCCGCCACGGTGCAGCGGCTTGACCGGCCGGCAGTGAATTGCCGGGGCCCTGTAGTTATCAGACCGGCGCGATGCGTAGCCCGCTGTGCACCGGGCGTATGCCGAGGATCCACTGCGTGATGGCGTACGTCGAACTGCGAGGGCCGGGAACAGTATCACGTTGACTGTCGACGGGCACGCCGTGGAGGGCAATCTCGTGCCGCTGCCCGCAGAGGGGCACACGAAAGTGCCGGATAGTTATCATCAGAGAGGACCCTATGGGAAGAACCCGGATTCGTTCGCTTCTCTGTTGCCTGGCGGCCGGCCCCCCGCCGCTCGCCGCACAACCGGTGCTACGGTATCAGCACGGGAGATGGGGCGGCATGGTTTTTGGCGGCATCGCCAGGGAGCGCCAGCCGCCTCTCCCGTATGGAGGTACATCGTGACGGTTCCCAAGCCTCTCCTGATTGCCGGCCTGTTCGCGACCTGCGTCTTCGCTGCTTCCGATGACACTCCGTTTTTCGCCCCACGGGTTGAGCGGTGGGGCGTCCAGGAGATTACCCTGCAATCGCGGAAAACTTATGACAATCCTTTCACGGACGTAACCGTTCAGGGCCGTTTCCGTTCGCAGGGGAAAGAAGTCACGGCCGACGGCTTTTACGACGGCGATCGCACCTGGAAGGTCCGCTTCATGCCGGACAGTGCGGGAGCATGGTCTTTCACAACGGTATCGGCCGATCCGGAACTGAACGGAAAATCCGGATCTTTTACCGCCGTCGATCCCGGTCCGGGCAATCACGGCCCCGTGGTGGTGAAGAATCAACGCCATTTCGCCTATGCCGATGGGGCCCCTTACTTTCCCCTCGGTACGACTTTGTATAATTGGCTGAATCGCGACCGCGATCTCGAAATTCGCACCCTCGCGACGCTTTCCCGCAACCCATTCAACAAGGTGCGATTTCTGGTCTTTCCCAAGTGGATGGTGTTCAATCGCGTGGACCCGCCGGTGTTCCCGTACGTGCAGCCGCAACCCGGCAAGTTCGACCTGGACCGGTTCGACCCCGAGTTCTTCGCTCATTACGAATCGCGAATTCGCGATCTCGCCGCCCTGGGAGTGGAAGCGGACATCATTCTCTTCCATCCCTACGATAAGTGGGGATTCGCCGCCATGGATCAGCGCCACGACGACGCCTACCTGCGCTACGTAGTGGCGCGGTTCGCCGCTTTCCGCAACATCTGGTGGACGCTCGCCAACGAGTTCGACATATTCCCGCAACAGAAGGACTGGCGGCATCTGGGCGAACTCTTAGCCAGGATCGATCCATACGGCCATTTGCGCGGGATTCACAACTGCTGCGTGGCCTTCTATGACAATTCCCAACCGTGGATCACACACGTCATTTTGCAGGACATCACGCCGCAACGGCGAACCCCGGCCGCCCGCGACGACTCCTCCATCGCGCTCGATGCGAGGAAGATCGGAAAACCCGTATTGGTGGACGAATACGGGTATGAAGGAAACAACGGCATGGCCTGGGGCAACCTGGGCCCTCGCGAAGCGGTTGAGGAGCACTGGGCTATCACCATGACGGGTGCCTACGGTTCTCACGGGGAAACCTACGTCAACCCGGGCAATCTGCTCTGGTGGTCGGTCGGCGGAGAACTGGTAGGAGAAGCGCCGGCGCGGCTGGGCTTTCTAAAGCGCATTATGTCCGAGGCGCCGTACACCGAAATGGAGCCGGCGCCGGAACTGATCGTGAATGGCAATCCCCTGATCAGCGCGCTGGCCAAGCCAGGATCGTACTACCTTTTCCATTTTGGCCAGAGCAAGGAGGCGGCCGATTGGAATATGGGCTTCTTCGGGCCTGCCACACCTTCGCAACCGCTCCCGAAACCGGATGGACCCGTCCCATGGGGTGGCAGCCGCGTCCCGGAGTTCCACATCGGGGAAGGAACGTTCCGAGTCGACATGATCGATACCTGGAACATGAAGATGTACTTCCTCGGCTACACAACCGGGCCGGTGCAGAGATTCCAGCCGGAGATCGCCCCGGGCTTGATGCGACTCGTCAAAGTCCAGCAGCCCGAGCCCGGCATGCGGCCGGTCGCGGTGACCGATCTGCTGAACGAGTTCGGCTCGCGCCCCCGGTAACAGGACCTGGAATTCGCAAACCATCGAGCATGTTCATATAATGATCGGAGATCTCTATGTCTTCTATTACCCGCCGCAACTTGCTCTCTTCCGGTCTTGCGCTCTCCGCGTCGTCGGTGTGGAGCAAGTTCTCCCGGGCCGCCGCGTTGGCTGACGCCGCCCAAAGCGCGGCGGCCATCCCGGCCATCGCGCCCCGCGAGCAACTACTTTTCGATTTCGGCTGGAAGTTCACCTTCGGTCATGGCTCCGATCCCGCCAAAGACCTGGGCTTCGGTTTCGGCCAGGCCGACTTCTCCAAGACCGGCGATTTCCAGACGGCGAAGCCGGGATTTGACGATTCCCACTGGCGCAACCTCAACCTGCCTCACGATTGGGCGGTTGAACTCCCGTTCGTACACGACGATTCGAGCAACGGCGGAGACTCCCCGCTGACCGGGCACGGTTACAAGCCGCTCGGCCGCCGGTTTCCGGAGACCAGCGTGGGCTGGTACCGGCGCGAGTTCGATATTCCCGCCGGCGACGTGGGCCGCCGGATCTGGGTTGAGTTCGACGGCGCCTTCCGCGACGCTTTGGTCTGGGTGAACGGCTGCTTTGTGGGCCGCAACGACAACGGCTATGCCGGGTTCCGGTTCGACCTCTCGGATTTCCTGGCCTATGGGAAGAGAAACTATATTCTGGTGCGCGTGGATGCCAGCTTCGGCGATGGCTGGTTCTACGAAGGCGCCGGTATTTATCGCCACGTGTGGCTCACAAAAACGGATGCCGTGCATCTGGGCAAATGGGACAGCGCCGTCCGCGCGACAGTGAGCGGCGATTCAGCGGCGCTGGCTCTTGCCACGGTCGTGGAGAATGCAGGTAGTCAGCCGGCGAATGCCAAAGTGAGCTGGAAGATTCTCGATGGCAAGGGCGCCACGGTGGCGACGGCCGAAGCACCCCCGCAGGCCATCGCTATCGATGGCTCCGCAGCCTACAGCGCGACGGCGACGCTGCCGAATCCGGCGCTGTGGTCAGTAGAAGCGCCGAATCTGTACTCGGCCGTGGTGACCGTGGAAACGGACGGCAAGGCGCGCGACGCCGAGAGTGTTTCCTTCGGCGTCCGCACCGCGGTGTTCGACGCAGAGAAGGGCTTCTTCCTGAACGGCAAGCCTCTCAAGATCCAGGGCGTGTGCAACCACCAGGACCACGCGGGCGTCGGCGCCGCCGTCCCGGACCGTCTGCAATGGTTTCGCCTCGCAGTGATGCGAGAGATGGGCTGCAATGGGGTGCGCACTTCGCATAACCAGCCCACGCCTGAACTGGTGGAAGCCTGCGACCGCATGGGCATGATGATGATGTGCGAGGCCCGCCAGATGAGTTCGAACGCCGAGGGCATGAAGCAGCTCGAGTACATGTTGAAGCGCCATCGCAACTCGCCCTCGATCATCCTCTGGTCCATCGGCAACGAGGAATGGCTGTTGCAGGACTCGATGGCCGAGCAGGGCGCGAACATCGCCGCCACCATGGTTCGGCTCTGTCACCGGCTCGATCCAACCCGCCCCGTCTCCGCCGCCGTCAACGGAAACAATGAGAAGGGCGTCTCCGAGGCGTTCGACGTGATCGGCTTCAACTACAACGAGAACAACCCCGACGGCTTTCACAAGAAATTCCCCAAGCGCCCCGTCTACGGCTCGGAAACATCGAGCGCCATCAGCACGCGGGGCGAGTACTTCACCGACCCGATGCGCAATACAGTGAACTCGTACGACAGCGCGGTGGGATGGGGTAAGACGCCGGAAGCGTGGTGGAAGTTCTACGGCACGCGCGAATGGGAGGCGGGCGGCTTCGCCTGGACCGGCTTCGATTACCGCGGCGAGCCTACGCCTTACAAGTGGCCCTCCATCAACTCACAGTTCGGCATTGTAGATATGTGCGGGTTCCCGAAGGATTACTTTTATTACTACAAGGCGTGGTGGCGTCAGGAGCCCTCGCTGCACCTGTTCCCACATTGGAATTGGGCCGGGCGGGAAGGTCTGGAAGTTCCCGTGTGGGTCTACTCCAACCTGGAAGAAGTGGAACTATTCCTCAACGGCAAGAGCCTCGGCAGCCAGAAGGTTCCGGCGCTCGGCCACGTGGAGTGGAAGGTGAAATACGAGCCGGGCGTGATGGAAGCGCGGGGATCGAAGGGCGGCCAAGTGGTCCTCACGGAGAAGCGCGAGACTACCGGCGAACCGGCCTCCATCCGCCTGACCGCCGACCGCGTCGCAATCGATGCCGACGGCGAGGACTTGGCCATGGTCAAAGTGGAGGTCCTCGACAGCCAGGGCCGTCATGTCCCCACGGCAAACTCGAAGATCGCTTTCAAAGTCTCCGGCGCCGGAACGCTGATCGGAGTAGGGAACGGCGACCCCAACTGCCTGGAGAGCGATAAAGAGCCGCTCCGCTCGCTTTTCAACGGCCTGGCGCAGATCATCGTGCAGGCCGGCATGCGCCCGGGCGAGATTCGCATCGAGGCGTCGAAAGAAGGATGGGACGGTCCGGTGCTGACGCCCGCCAAGCTGGCGATCTCCGCCAGGAGAGTGGAACGCCGGCCTTCGGTGCCGGCAGTGCGACAGGGTTAAGGGCTACAAAAGCTCTCAATGGAGATCCAAATGAACCAGAAGGCCGAATGGACTCGGCGGCTCTTTGCGGCCGCCCTCGCGGGTTCGCCCGCCATTGCTCAGACTTCGATCGCCCCTCAGGCCGCCCCGCCGCCGGGCGCCCCACCGGCTCCGGCCATGCCGCCGCGGAGGCCGCAGCAGCCCGAGCCGCTGCCGTTTGCGGATCCCCTTGTCTTCACGCGCAAGGACATTGAGCTGCGCACCGCGCCTTACCCGCTAGCGCAGGTGCGCTTGCTGGCCGGCCCGTATCTGAAGGCCGCGGATGCCAACCGGGCGTACCTCATGGTCATCGCGCCGGACCGGCTGCTGCACACTTTTCGCTTAAACGCCGGGCTGGCGAGTTCGGCGCAGCCACTCGGGGGATGGGAAGAGCCCAAGGGCGAGCTCCGCGGCCACACTATAGGGCACTACCTCTCGGCGTGCGCCTTGCGAGCGGCTTCCGCGGGCGACAAGGAAATGAAGGCGCGGGGCGACGAACTTGTCTCCGAACTCGCCAAATGCCAGGCCAAATTGGCGGGCGGTTATCTGAGCGCGTACCCCACCGAGTGGTACGACCGTCTGGAGAAGCGCCAGCGGGTCTGGGCGCCCTTCTACACCTACCACAAGATCTTCGCGGGCCTGCTCGATATGCACGTCCACGCCGGCAATAAGCAGGCGCTGGAAGTCGCGACTGGCATGGCGGCGTGGGCGGATCAGTGGAGCGCTTCCAAACCCGAAGCCCAGATGCAGGACATTTTGCGGGAAGAATTCGGCGGGATGAGCGAATCTTTCTTCAACCTCGCCGCCCTGACCGGCGACCTCCGCTGGGCAAAGGCGGGCGACCGGTTCCAGAAGAAGGAGTTCCTCACACCGCTCGCGCAACATCGTGACGAACTCCGCGGGTTGCACATGAATACGCACGTCCCGCAGGTGATCGGCGCGGCGCGGCGCTTCGAGCTCACTGGCGATTCGCGTTTTCGCGCGGTGGCAGAGTTCTTCTGGTATGCGGTGTCATCCGCACGCACATTCGCGACCGGCGGAAGCAGCACCGGGGAACTCTGGCGGACCTCGCCGGGCAGGCTCGCCGCCGAGTGGCGCATAGAGCCAAACCACCAGGAGTGCTGCTGCTCGTATAACATGATGAAGTTGACGCGCCACCTCTACTCCTGGACCGGAGATCCGCGTTACTTCGATTACTACGAGCGCAACCTGCTCAACCATCGCCTGGGCGCCATCCATCCCGACACAGGTCATTCGGTCTACTTCCTGTCAATGGCCCCCGGCGCCTGGAAGGGGCTCTGCGACGAAGAGAAGTCATTCTGGTGCTGCACCGGCACGGCGTTCGAAGAGTTCTCAAAGCTGAACGACAGCATCTACTACCGCGACGAGCGCGGCATTTCGGTGAATCTGTTCATCGCGTCGGAGTTGGACGATAGCGAGCGCGCGATCGGCCTGCGACAGGACACGCGCTTTCCCGACGAGCCTCGCACGACGTTCACGATCACGAAAGCTCCCGCGTCCTCATGGACGCTGCGTCTGAGGATCCCCTCGTGGGCTTCCGCGGCGTCCGCCAAGGTGAACGGCCGAGCCCTGGAAGTTACGCTCAGCCCGAGCAGTTATCTCAGCATCACCCGCGCATGGAAAAAGGGCGACCGCGTCGATATCGAGATGCCCATGGCCCTGGCTGCCGAACCATTTGCGGATGAACCGAACGTGCAAGCTTTCCTGTACGGACCGATGGTCCTGGCGGGCGATTTGGGCAATGAGGGGTTGACGGATGCGCTGGTCAACAATCAACAGGGTCCCGCGTTGGCCAAAGTCCCGCTGAGCGTGCCCGAATTGCGCGCGTCAGGGAAGAAGTTGGAAGACTGGATCAAGCCGGAAGGCTCGTCGCCCCTCGCTTTTCGCGCCGCCACTGCCGGCGGCAGCGTAACGCTCAAGCCTTTGAACCGGTTGTGGGGCAGGTACGCCACTTACTGGACAGTGTCGTAATCGCCGAACGGAGCACGGGAGAAGGAACGAAGAGGCCAATCCGTAATCCCCTTCCAAGGCCTGCGGTGACGCTCCTTCGTTTTTGCAGCTTCCGAGACAATCAAACCGGGCGAGATCCGGCCGGATAATCGCGGCCAGCACGTTCAGGCGTACGGCGGCGGCATCGTCAAAGTGGCTGATACCTGGTACTGGTTTGGGGAAGACCGTCCGAAGGCTGGACCCGGCGAAGCGGAACGTGACCCGCTGTTCCTCGTTCAGGGTCACAAAAAAGTACCCGTCGGCCTTCACGCCAAGGTCGTAATTGCCGCTTTCGGTCGCAGCGATTGGAGTGTCCCATCGGACGTTGAGATGATCCTTACCAACCGGGTTACGCGGCAGCGAGCCGGCATCCAGAAGGATCGAGCGCTCGGTGCGCGAGGCCAGCGGTTTCGCGCTGTCCCAACCGTTCGGCTCCTCCATGCGCTCCACCGAGTAGTAGCGCGCGCACGCCCGCCATGCCGCCAAAGCGCAACAGACTGTCTGGCACCGGTTTGCCCACGTCGTTCAGGAACCCGGTTCCGGGCTCATAACGGATCCGCGCGCCGGGATACTCGCTGCGCAGTCCATCCAGCACGCTGACCGTATGGGTGGGCTGGCCATTGTAGTTGCCGAGTAAGGGCTTGGGCCGGTCCGCCAGCGGACCCACTACAGCGATCTTCCACGGCGCGCGCTTGAGCGGCAGTACGCCATCGTTCTTCAAGAGGACCATCGACTCATTCGCCAGCTTGAGCGCCAACGACCGGTGCCGCGGGCTGTCCAGCAGTTTCGGATCGATCTTCGCGTACGGCGCCAAGTCCGGCGGGTCGAACATGCCCAGGCGGATGCGCGCAGTAAACAGGCGAGTCAACGCAACGTCAATGTCGCTCTCCTTGAGGAGCCCTTTCTGAACGGCCTCGCGGTATGGCGCGTAGTCGTGGTCGTCGCTGGTCGCGACGCCTTCCAGGCATTCGTTGTCCATGCCGCGCTTCAGGCTGACGGCGGGTGCCTCCGGCTGCGATTTCGTGAAGTGGTGTCCGTCGAAGATGTCGCGCACCGCGGCGCAATCCGACACCACATAGCCCTGGAAGCCGGACGCAACAGGTCTCGACTCTAATTTGCCGGACGGGTCTCTGATACTGTCCGATTTCGGACATTCAGATTCCAAAATTGCGAGTGTCGAGTGTCTGAGGCTGCCGGTTAGGCCTCTTAACATAGTGACCGTGGCAACCGCTCCCTGACCGTGGCGGTTTCGATTGCGTTCAGAGCCGCACCTGTCGTACCGCGTGGTTTCCGGCGATTGGACTGGTTATCCACCGACAAGTCCTCAGCACGATTCTCACCACAAATTCGGCAGCCTCCGCATGCCGCCGAATGGCAGGGGAATTGCTGCACCGATTGGTTCCCAACAGGAGGTTAGAGTGCCGAGGCACGGCTACAATGGGGCGAACCCAGTCTACGTGCGGTGGTGGGGAGCGGACAGCCGGTATCCGGGTGTCGATGCCGAGTTTTCCAATCGCCAGGGCGTGATCTACATGGAACCCCACGGCCGCGGGAATACGCAGTACCTCGGCATGGGGGACAGCGACGTGCTGCATGCCATCGCCGAGGCGAAGCGGCTCTTCAGCGTGGACGAAGATCGCGTCTACCTCACCGGCGATTCCATGGGCGGGTGGGGCACCTGGAACGTCTCCAGCCGTCATCCGGACTTGTTCGCCGCCATCGCGCCTGTATTCGGAGGCTCCGACTATCACTCCCAGATGTCAGAAGAGAATCTGGCCAAGCTGAGCCCGCTGGACCGTTTCTTCAATGAGAAGCAGAGCACCTGGGCCATGGCGGAAGGGCTGCTGAACATCCCCATCTTCGTCCACCACGGAGACGCGGATCAATCCGTGAATGTGGAATATTCGCGATGGGCCGTGCGGCTGCTCCAGCGCTGGGGCTACGACGTGCGCTATCAGGAATACCCCGGCCGCATCCACGAGGCCCTGGAGAGCCAGAGCGGCGACGGGAACATAAGCATCGAATGGTTCCTTCAGCACGGCCGCAACGCCGCTCCTCGCCACGTGCGAATCCGTTCCGCCGAGTTGCGTAACGCCGCGGCGTATTGGGCGCACGTGTTGCAGGCGGCCAGTCCGCTGGCCTTCATGGTGGTGGACGCTGAGGTGGTGGATCGCAACGTAATCCGCCTCGACACGGAGAACGTCCTCGATATCGTGCTGTCCCCTTCGGCTGTTCTGGTGGATCCGGCCAAACCCGTGAAGGTGGTCTGGAATGGCTCAGCCCAGGAGATGCGCGTGCAGAACGGGGAACTGCGGCTGACCGCGGGCGAATACAAGCCTGCTTCCCTTCACAAGAACGAGCGCTTGCCGGGATCGACAACCGATTTCACGGTCACACCCTTCGCGGTGGTGATCGGCACCGTCTCCAAAGATCCGGAAATGGTGGCGCTGTGCCGGAGGCAGGCCGACGCATTCATCAGCGGCTGGCGCGATTGGCAGAAACAGGAACCGCGCGTTTTCGAGGATACCGCAATCAAGGATGCGGACATGGCGAAGTACTCGCTACTTCTCGTCGGGGGCCCGGACGCCAATCGGGTCACCGCGCTGCTCGCCGCCAAACTGCCGCTGCGGATCGCGCCGGACGGGATCACCATCGATGGCAAGAGCTTCCCGGTCAAAGACGCCGGGGTGCAGATGATCTACCCGAATCCTCTGAATCCCGAGCGATACGTGTGGATCGCCGCCGGCACCTCCACGGACGGCATGTATTTCTGCGGACCAAAC
>Ga0182013_10006479_pt1 | contig 13249 bp, 9 predicted proteins | sample 612S2MmetaG_FD_120487 | JGI IMG/M metagenome (GOLD analysis project Ga0182013, IMG submission 120487) | Permafrost microbial communities from Stordalen Mire, Sweden - 612S2M metaG | ecosystem: Environmental > Terrestrial > Soil > Wetlands > Permafrost | place: Sweden: Stordalen | collected... | reverse complement strand
TACGCCAAGTACATCGGCCACGACGACAATCGCGACTTCTACATGTCCAACATGAAGGAAACCACCAACATGAATCGCCAGTTGTTCCTGGAGTGGTTTCCGCAGATCATGTACAACCACCATCAGACCGGACCCGCCGGCGCGGTGATTTTCATTCCGCCTTTCCGCGATCCGTTCAACTACAATTTCGATCCGCTGGTGCCGCTGGGAATCGAAATGGTGGGCACGGCGATGCATAGCCGGCTGGTGGCCGAAGGTAAGGGCGGCAGCGCCATGCGTAGCGGCTCCAGCTATTCCACCTGGTGGAACGGCGGACTGCGCACCATCACTTACTTCCACAACATGATCGGTATCCTCACCGAAATCATCGGCAGTCCCACGCCAACCACGGTCCCCGTAGTGCCAAGCAAGCAGCTCCCGCAAGGCGACTGGCCTATGCCGGTGACGCCCGGCCCGTGGCACTACCGCCAGTCGATCGATTACGAAATCACCAACAACCGCGCCATTCTCGACCTGGCCTCGCGCTATCGCGAGACGTTCCTGTTCAACATCTGGCGCATGGGCATGAACTCCATCGAGAAGGGCAGCAAAGACTATTGGACGGTCACCCCGAAGCGCATCGACGCGTTGAACGCGGCGGCCGGAATTACGGGACGCGGCGGACGCGGCGCCGATGCACCCTCGAGCGATCTGGCTCCCGGCGGCGGTGGCGGCTTCGGGCGCGGAGGCGGCGGGGTCTCCATGGACCTCTACAACAGCGTGTTGCACGATCCCAAATTGCGCGATCCGCGCGGCTACATTCTGCCTGCGGACCAGCCCGATTTCGCCACCGCTACGGAGTTTATCAACGCGCTGCTCAAGAACGGCGTGACGTGCTTGAAGGCGACGTCGTCATTCCAGGTTGCCGGCAAGAGCTATCCCGCCGGATCGTACGTGGTGAAGACCGCGCAGGCGTTCCGCCCGCACGTGATGGACATGTTCGAGCCCCAGGACCACCCCAACGACTTCGCTTATCCCGGCGGTCCGCCGAACCGTCCTTATGACATCACCGGCTGGACGCTGGCCATGCAGATGGGTGTGAAGTACGACCGGATGTTCGAAGCATTCGATGGTCCGTTCGAAAAAATCGCCGGCCTGCTGCCTCCGCCCGCGAGCACCATCACCGGGCCGGCCAGCCCGGCGGGATATCTGATCAGCCACCAGATCAACAATTCCTTCATCCTGACCAATCGCATTCTGAAGGCCGGCGGCGAAGTGTATTGGATCAAGCAGGAACAGACGGTCGACGGACGAGGTCTCGGCACGGGAGCGCTTTGGGTGCCGGCTTCCGCCAACGTGCGGCCGATTCTCGAGAAGGCCGCGAAGGAACTCGGAACACCGGTCTATGCGCTGGCGAAAGCCCCAGTGGGCGATGCCATGAAGCTGAAGCCGATTCGCATCGGCCTGTACGACTCCTACGGCGGCAACATGCCCTCGGGCTGGACGCGCTGGCTGTTCGAGCAATACGAAATGCCGTTCCAGGTGGTCTACCCGACCATGCTCGATGCGGGCGACCTGAAGAGTAAGTTCGACGTCATCGTCTTCGTGGCGGGCGCTCTGGGCCGCGGCGGACGTAATGGCGGGGGGGCTCCGGTGGGCGGCGATACAGGTCCGGGCGCGGCGACGCCTGGCGGTGGACGCGGAGGCGCTCCGGTGGGCGGCGATACAGGTCCCGGCGCGGTGGCCCCCGGCGGTGCGCCGGTGGCAAGTGGCGATGCGGCGATGGCCCGCGGCGGGCGTGGCGGGCGTGGAGGCGGAGGCGGTGGACGCGGCGCTGCCAACGTGCCCGAAGAATATCGTGCCATGGTGGGCCGTGTGTCCGAGGATGTGACCGTTCCCGCGCTCAAGAAATTCGTCGAGCTCGGCGGCACGCTGGTCACTATCGGCAGCAGCACCAATAGCGCAGTTACCGACTTCGACTTACCCGTGAAGAGCTATCTCACCGAGATGGGCCCCGACGGGCATGAACGCAATCTGCCCGCCGATAAGTTCTATATCCCCGGCTCGCTGCTCAAGATGAATGTCGATAACACCAACCCGGTGGCGTACGGCATGCCCAAGCAGGTCGACGTGTTCTTCGATAATAGTCCGGTCTTCAAGCTGGAGCCGACGGTCGAGATTCAGCACACTTCGCCGGTAGGATGGTTCTCCGGTAAGCAGGTGTTGGATAGCGGCTGGGCGTGGGGTCAGCAATATCTCGATGGCGGAACGGCGGTCGCAGAGTCGACCATCGGCGAAGGGAAGGTGGTGCTGCTGGGGCCGGAAGTCAACTTCCGCGATCAGCCGCACGGGACGTATAAGTTGCTGTTTAATAGTTTGTACTACGGCAACGCGGCGAGCGCGCCGTTGAAATAGGAAGCTGTCAGCTGTCAGCTCTCAGCTTGAACCGGCGGGGGTGCGGACCAACTGGTCCGCGCCCTAGCCGCCACGGTTCTGCGCCGCCTGTCCCCGAGAGCCTGCCACGCCAACACCCGAAGGCCCCAAGAGCTGACGGCTGAAAGCTGATCGCTGACAGCTTCTTCACCGTCCCCGGAAGCGGTCGATCACCCGCCGGTCTTTCTTCGACGGCTTGCCCTCCCTGAATCGCTCAAAGACTGGCATCAACTTGCGTTCTTCCGCCATCTTGGCGCGCAGCGCCTTACTCTCTTCAGTCTCCCGATAAAGCGTCTGCGCCACAGACGCGGGACCCCGCATTTCGCTCAGCGCCAATACCTCCACGACGAATTCTCCGCTGTCGTTCTTAATGCGCAACAGCTCGCCGACCTTCACTTCGCGAGCAGGCTTGGCGATTTGTCCGTGCGACTCGACCCGTCCCAGCTCGCACGCGTGTGAGGCGATCGAGCGCGTCTTGAAAAATCGCGCGGCCCACAGCCACTTGTCGATTCGCACACCGTTCATGGCTTGTAAACGATCGCCCCTCCGCGAATCGCCAAACGAACCTTCGAGAGCGCCGTGATCTCCCTGGCAGGATCGCCGTCGAGCACTACCAGGTCGGCATCCATCCCCGCGGCGATCTTTCCACTATGGCCATCGGCGCCGAACCTCCGCGCGGGCGCGGTGGTGAGTGACGCCAGAATCTGCGGGAAGCTCATGCCCGCGCGCGCCATCTGGGTGTATTCCATCGCGGTGTCGAAGTGGTCCATATAACCGACGTCGGTGCCGAACAGGATCTCGCCCCCAGCCTGCGAGTAGGCACGTAGTTGCGCCACCATCGCTGCCATCCAGCCCTCGCGATCGTCGTCCTTGAGATTGGCCTTGCGCGCCTCGAAGTCCCAGAGGGTCAAAGTCGGAATGAGGGCCATGTGTGCGCCCTTGAGCCGGGCCACCAACCCCGCCGTCCACGGTGGCGACTGCGGCACTGTGTGGGCGAGAATATCGACGCCCCCGTCGATAGCGGCGTCCAGCCCCGCGGTATTCTGCGGGTGCGCGAACACAGGCAGATGATGTTTGTGCGCTTCCGCGGCAGCGGCCCGGACCATGTCGACCGGCATGTTCTCGACCGTTTCCCCCTGGAACGATCCGGTAAACAGCTTGATCCCGTCGGCGCCGTGCTCCGCAAGTTCCCGCACGCGCTTCACAGCTTCCTCCATCGTCTTCACAGGAGGCATCTCGAGGTGGTTGGCTGCCAGAAAATCGCGCACGTAGACGGGAATCTCCGTTTGGAGCGGCTCGCCTACCGTGAGTATGCGCGGCCCACGGACTTCGCCGCTCTCGATCCGGCGCCGCAGGGCCTGCGTGTTATCGAGGATGGAAGCGATGTCGAACGCGGTGGTGAAGCCCCACCGATTGAGCATCGCGTCGAGCTCCCTGTTCAGGTCCACGACGCTCGACTCGCGGGCGTGCAGAAGTGCGGGCGTGAAGATGTGAACGTGGCTGTTCCAGAATCCCGCAGTGATGAACTTTCCCGAGCAGTCGATCGCCTGCGCGCCTTGCGGAATTCGCACCGACGCTCGCGGGCCGACCGCGGCGATCTTCCCGTCGTGCACTACCACCACTGCCCCGGAGACAGGCAGAGCATCCGCCGCGAAGTATACAGTCGCGCCGGTGAGCGCAAGGTCGGCCGCGGAAAGCCGCGCGACGCCGAGCAAGAGTAAGGCCAGAACTACGCGCATAATCTCCCCCAGTGTCGCACGGGCTCGGCGGGCGCACCTTCCGACTTCACGGGCCTGCCAGGCGCCGCTTCTGACCTGTGACCTCCCTCCCGCACTGCACTCCCGCTCGGCCCCGCGGTTGTCTTGCCTTCTACTGGCGGCGCGTCTCCAGGTTGAGGAGGCGCTCTTCGATGGCGGCGAGCCGTACGGCGAAATCGTGCGCTGTTGACTCGGCGGTGTGGAGGCGGGCTGTCTGGCCTTTGGCATAGCCGTGGAACGCTGTTAGCAGGCTGGTTTCGATGGTGCGTGCGAATTCCTGTGCGCGTTCCTCGGAGGCTTTGATTTCTGCCCGCATCGTGGTGGCGATGGTTGAGACGATGCGCTCTTCGGCGGCGGAGATGGTTGCGTTGTTGCGCTGCTCGGAGGCTTTGATTTCTGCCTGCATCGTGGTGGCGATGGTTGAGACGGTGCTCTCTTCGGCGGCGGCGATGGTTGCGTTGTTGCGCTGCTCGGAGGCTTTGATTTCTGCCTGCATCGTGGTGGCGATGGTTGAGACGGTGCGCTCTTCGGCGGCGGAGATGGTTGCGTTGTTGCGCTGCTCGGACGCTTTGATTTCGGCCCGCATCGCGGTGGCGATGGTTGAGACGGTGCGCTGCTCGGAGGCGGCGACTATCTCCGTGATGGCGTTGCGGTCTTCTTCGGTCATTTCGGCGTTCTCTGTTTTCTCTGGGTGTGGCTGCCCAGCTCTGATTGTCTCATCCCCCTACGGCTTCGGGTAGCCCCGCGGGGCAAGGCCTACGGCGACCTCCTCTCCGATCGCGGCCGCTAGCCTCGCCAGCCCGTCGCCGCTGGTGGCGGCGAGCTCTGCGGGCGGGTGTGCCGTGGTGCCGAGGGTGTCGGCGATGAGTTGGAGCTCGGCGTCTTTGAATGCTCCCCACTGTGGGTAGCGGCGGGGGTTGGCTGCGGCCGTTGCCTTGCGTCTGGCGGAAAGCTCGACCTCGGGCCGGGCTCATGATGTGTGCTGGCACGTGTTCGGCGACTGTCTCCCAGCCGTACATGCGGGTTGCCGCGGCGACCGTCTGGAGCGCTGAGATCGCGTCGAATCCGTGGGAGGTCGATACCTCTGGTGCGCTGAGGCCGGGCTGGTGCGCGTTTACGGCGGTGCTGGCGCGTGCGAGCGTGCCGCGTATATCCTGCACTCCCGCCTGCCGGCGGCGACACTCTTGGCGGCGCGGGCGAGCTCCGCTCGCCTGGACAAGCTGAAGCATGTCCTACATCGCATGATTTCGCGGGCAGGTCCGGTACTCAAATTTTCGTCATTTGTTGTCCGCCGGAGGCCGGTGAGGGACTGTCCTCCGACAGCCCCTCCATGTCAAGACTTCACCGGACCGCAGGGGCCGCTTCCGTCTTCACTGGGCGAGGCCCTTCGACCACGTGTTCGTCCGCCGAAGGCCCGTACATCCCCGGAATCGGAATTCCATTGAGCCGCAGATAGACTCCCAACTGCGCGCGGTGATGCACCATGTGATTGAGGAAGCTGCGGACCACCTTGGGCCGCGGCTCCGTCATGGAAAAAACATCGCCGAATTTGAAGGTCCAATTCTTTTGCATGTCTTCATCGGTGGCGCCGGCGATGGCGGCGCGTCCATCGGCCACGGCCTTGTCGAAAATCTCCAGCAACTCCGCGGTAGACGCGGCGAAGTGAGGCTTAAAGTCCAGGGGCAATTGGAGTAGTTCGCTCTCCAGGGCGAATTTCAGCCACCCTGGCAACTCCGCCACGTGGGTGGCCAGACGATCGAGCGACATGGACTTGGGGTGCGGTTGATAGCCTCGGTGGGCGTCATCCAGCGGGACGCGCTCCAGCAGTTTGCGGGTATTCGCTAGTTCGTCTTGGTAATCGATGGTGAGTGTTTGGCAAAGTGTCATGTGGAAAGCCTACCAGCCATTGCGGACAACTACTGTCCTCGATAAATGTCACACTATTTACATGCTGGAGACCTCCGCGAGGCTGCTTCGCCTGCTCTCGCTCTTCCAGGGGCGCCGATACTGGTCCGGCGCCGACTTGGCCGATCGCCTGGAAGTGACCAGCCGGACGTTGCGCCGCGACGTCGACAAACTCCGCACGCTCGGCTATCCGATTCATTCCACCTCCGGCGCGGAAGGCGGGTACCAACTCGGCGCCGGCGCCGAAATGCCCCCTCTGCTGCTCGATGACGACGAGGCGGTCGCCGTAGCGCTCGGCCTGCGCTTAGCCGCCACGGGCAGCATCGAGGGTGTGGAAGAGGCGTCGATGCGGGCGCTGCTCAAGATCGAGCAGATTCTGCCTCCCCGTTTGGGACGCCGGGTGGCAGCCCTCCAGTCGGTGATCGTGAGTACCGCGGGTCCCGCTGCGAATGTGGACGCGCGCACGCTCTCCATCGTTGCGGGCGCGTGCCGCGATCATGAGCCGCTGCGCTTCCGCTACCGTGACAAGACGGATGCGGCGAGCGAGCGCTCCGTCGAGCCGCATCGCGTGGTCAACACGTGGCGGCGTTGGTATCTGGTGGCCTGGGATACGGCGCGCAAGGACTGGCGGACCTTCCGCGTGGATCGCATGGAGCGGTGCGCCACCACTGCCGGAGTCCGCTTTGCCCCTCGCGAGCCGCCGGCTAGCGACTTGGCCGCTTATGTGACGCGCAGCGGCGTCAGCGCGCGATGCCGCGCACGGGTCAAGCTGTTCGCGCCGGCCGAGACGGTGGCGGGGCGAGTGCCGCCGCACATCGGACTGATCGAGCCCATCGACGAACGAAGCTGCTTCTTCGAAACGGGCGCCTCGACATACGAAGGCCTCGCCATGCACTTGTCGCTAGTTGGCGCGGACTTCGAAGTGATCGAGCCCGCGGAATTAGTGGAGGAAGTGCGGCGGCTGGCGGAGCGCTACCGGCGCGCGGCCGGTTAGTTTGTGCTGTCGAAAAGAAGCCGTCTACAGTGCTTTTGAAAGACATTGTCGATGCGCTGGAGATGCAGTTCGACGAACAGCCTTCGTTCGTGGACCTCGATTCCGGCGAGGTGCACACCGTCTCCCAGGATCTGCTCCATGACGCGGAAGATGCGGAGAGCGAGGACGAGGAACTGGATATCGCCGACTGGCAGGAGGACGAATCGACTCTCGCCAAACGCATTCGCTTCCACTTCGACAGATTCAGGAAATTGCCCACGAAGTACGACGTCCACGAGTGGGACATCATGCGACGCTTTGCGGATTCCGTGCAGGATCGCAGGGTCGCGGGCGAACTGGAGGAGGCGATCCACGGCGCCGGGCGCGTTTCGCATGTTCAAGAGTACGATTCGCCGGCACAAGATCGAGCAGCAATGGGCGCTCTTAGGTAGGACATGCTTCAGCTTGTCCGGCGAGCTGCGCTCGCCTTTTCTTGGACAAGCTAAAGCATGTCCTACCTAAGCTAGAATCAAGAGCTATGGACCCGAAGGTCGACCTCACCAGAGCCGAGACCGTAGCCTCCAACAGCATGGCTGGCGGCTCGCCGCCGGAGATCTCGCGCGTGAGTTCCACCAGCGGCGTGAACGAGGATGAAGGACGATTCCTCCCCGGCACGCTTCTGGGAGGCAGATACCGCATCCTGACGCTATTGGGCCGCGGCGGCATGGGTGAGGTCTACCGCGCGATGGACCTGACGCTCGGCCAGTCCGTGGCGCTCAAGTTTTTGCCCGAAGAGGCGGCGCGCAATCAAGGCCTGCTGGAGCGCTTTCATGGCGAGGTGCGCGTGGCGCGCGTGGTGTCCCACCCCAACGTCTGCCGGGTGTACGACATCGGCCAGGTGGAAGGCATGCCTTTCATTTCCATGGAGTACGTGGATGGCGAGGACCTCGCATCGCTGCTTACGCGCATCGGCCGCCTGCCCGCCGACAAGGCCGTCGAGACGGGCCGCAAGCTCTGCGCGGGGCTCGCGGCCGCGCACAATCGGGGCGTGATCCACCGCGATCTCAAACCGCAGAACATCATGATCAACAAGCGCGGCGAAGTGGTGATCATGGATTTCGGGCTGGCCGCCATCGCCGGAGAACTGACCGGCGCCGAGGCGCGCAACGGCACACCGGCCTACATGTCGCCGGAGCAGATCAAGGGTTCGGTGGTCACTGCCAAGAGCGATATCTATGCGCTTGGCCTGGTGCTCTACGAGCTTTTCACCGGCAAGCGGCCGTTCGATGCGCACAGCCTGCAACAACTGATGGACATGCAGGAAGCCGCGCAGCTCACCAGCATGACCTCCGTAGCCGCGGACATCGACCCTACCGTGGAGAAGGTCATTCGCCGGTGTCTCGACCCCGATCCCGCGAAGCGGCCCGCGACCGCGCTCAGCGTGCTCGCCGCGTTGCCCGGAGGAGACCCTCTGGCGGCAGCGCTGGCCGCGGGCGAAACGCCGTCGCCGGAAGTGGTCGCGGCGGCCGGCAAACTCGAGGGAATGCCACTCCATTACTCGCTGCCCTGCCTGGCGCTGGTGGTGCTCTTTCTGCTGGCGACCGTTCCGATGCGCCAGGCCCGCTCGGCGCTGGTCCACGGCGGGCTCGACCAAACGCCCGATGTACTGGCGCACCAAGGCCGCGAGGTCGCCGTGTCGTTCGGATATCCGGATAAGCCGGCCGATACTGCAGTGTGGCTGAATCACCGCTACGATGTCTTGACGTATCTTCGGGGAAGGCCGGCCCCTTTGAAATGGGACGAGTGGCTTTCCTGGGAGCCGGCGATCGATGCGGTGTATCGCGAAAGTCCCCTGGCCATGGTGGCGGCGCCGATGGGGCATGTCGATAGCTTGCGTCCGCCGCAAAATGTTCCGGGCATGTCGCGCACTGTGCTCGATGGCAACGGCCGGCTACTGGAGTTTGCGGCGGTGCCGCAGCCGAGCCAGCCGGATCTGGTTCCACCCATCGGACCGGAAGCGATCTTCCGGGTCGCGCGCCTGGACATGGCGGCATTTACCGAAGCCAAACCGTTCAAGCTCCCTGCTACGGCCTTCGACCAGTGGCGGGCATGGAAAGGGCCTCATCCACATTTCGCCGACATGCAATTGCAGGTCGAGGCGGCATGGTGGAAGGGCCGCGTGGTCAGCGCGCGCGTGCTGTACCCGTGGGAGCAGAAGCCCGATGCGGTGGAGTCCGGTCCTACGGTTCAGATTCGCGACGTATGGCTCTCCGCACTGGTGGCTATCTCCGCCTTCTGTGTGATTCTGATGGCGCGCCGCAACTGGATGCTCGGGCGGGCCGACCGCGTGGGTGCATTCCACATTGCAGTGGCGAGTTTTCTGCTGCACGCCGTGGCGTGGGTTGGCACATTTCATCCGGCGGCGAACATGGGGATCCTCGACACATTCGTGAATGCCCTCGCCGATTGGCTCTTCGGCGCTGCCGTGCTGTGGTTCGCATATCTGGCGCTCGAACCTGAAATCCGGGCGCACTGGCCGCACTCCATCGTCACTTGGAATCGCGTGCTGGCGGGCAGATGGCGCGACGCCCAGGTGGGCTCGCACATTCTCATCGGCGCCACTATGGGGTTGGGAGTCTGGATATTTTTCAAGGCGGTGATTGTGTATCTCTTTGGGAGCCGGTCGAACGCCGATTGGGATGTGTCACTCGGCGCCCTGATGGGTGCGCGCGCCTGGATCGGGCAGCACGCGGCGGGCGCTAATGACGCTCTGAGTACCGGGCTGTTCGTATTCATGACCATTTTCGCCATGCGCCAAATCTTCCGCAAGGAACTGCTCGCGGCAGTGGCCGCGGCCGCTCTGTTCACCTTGGCGCAAGGCGACGTGCGCGGCCCGCAATGGTGGCTGATTGGACTGCTTTATCTGGTGGCTGTTTCCGCGCTGATCTATCTCCTCCTGCGGTTCGGCCTGGTGGCTACCATCGCCGCCGTCTTCTTCATCAACGCCTTGAACGGCATGGCTCTCAGCACGGATTGGAACGCCTGGTATATGCCTGCCAGCATCGCGACACTCCTGCTGCTTTTGGGAATCTCGGTGTTCGCGTTCTGGCGATCGCTGGGAGGGCGCGCGCTGATCGAAGACGCGCCGTAGGCGTTTACCGGCGCCAGTCCATCAGCGCCCGCCAATCGATGTAGCCGTAGTTTCCGAACGACGCGTCCGGGCCGCCGGCACCCAACGGCCCGGCGACCTGCACCGGACTAGCGCTGTCCATCGCGGTCAGCCACAGCGTCAGACGATCGGCACTGTCGATACGGCCGAACAGAGTGTGGCGGCCATCGTCCGACCACATGGGCTTCTCGTCGCGATACCGGCTGTCGTGCGTCAACTGGCGCGATCCTACCCAGATTCGCCGCGCGGCGAGGAGGGACTTCGCCTCGTCGCCGCCTCCTATTTGCTCGCTGCCAGGTGGGCCGGGGGCTGCGGAGTACGCGATACGGTCGCCTCTAGGTGACCACGAGGGAAAAACGGCGGCTGTCTCCTCGCCCGTGGCGTACGAAATCTGCCCGCTCTTCAGGTCGATAACGGCGATGCGCTTCTGCGCCCAGGAGTAACGCCCTCCGCCGGTGACGATGGCGAGCCGATCGCGAGCGGGCGAGAGGGTGAGCCAGTCGCCGTATATCAGTGACGTTAAATCCATCGACTTCGGACTACTTCCTGCGCCGGAAGTTTGAAATAGCGCCAGCCCGTCCTCCGCCAGGGACCCGGAGAAATAGGGGTCCTCCCAGAAAAGAATCTGGCCGTCATCGATCCATGCGGCCGGTACTGCCCCGGAGAGGTGCTTCGAGAAGAGCGGCTTTGCGCTTCCCGTCTCCGAACTCAACGCCAGACTGCAGAGGCGCCCAGTACGATCGGGCATGCCGAGCGACGTATCGCTGCCCGGAACTGTGTCTCCGTATACCATCTCGCTTCCGTTGGCGCTGAAAATCGCCGGAAGCTCGCCGCGCGGGATTTCGCGGGTGGGCGCGCGAAATCCGGCGGAAGCGGTGAAGAGCTTCAGGCCCTCTTCGTACTGCGCCAGCAGATCGTCGCGGCCGGGCACCCACTGCGCTTGCGATGCCCTACAAAGCTTGGATGGTGCTCCGCCCGCGTGCGAGATTGTCTGAAGGGTCTCGTTCCCGAAATACGAGATCCACTTGCCGGAAGGAGAGAAGCGCGGCGCTTGCAGGTTCGCGCCTTCCACCAAACGCCGCGGAGTACCGAACGGCAAATCGCGCGTCCACAGACCGTCCTTCTGGATATACGCGATGGTGCCGAGCCCGGGCTCAGCGCCGCGCATCGCCAAAGCCGCACCAGCCGCGAACAGGAACGATCTCCGCCGCACGATTCCAGTCTACAGCACGGTTCCAGTCTACAGAATGTAGCGGCTTAAATCCTGATCCTTGACGATGTCCGCGAGTTGCTTGCGCACATAGGCGGCATCCACCTTCACGGTTTTCTTCTTCAAGTCAGGGCCGGCGAACGAAACGTCCTCCAGCATCTTTTCCATGATAGTGTGCAGACGCCGCGCTCCGATATTTTCGGAGCTTTCGTTCACTTGCGCGGCGAAGCGCGCCACTTCTTCCAACGCGTCGTCGGTCAATATCAGTTTGATGCCTTCGGTCTCGAGCAGCGCGGTATATTGCTTCGACAGCGCATTCTTCGGCTCTTTGAGTATGCGGACGAAATCTTCCACGGTGAGCGATTTCAGCTCCACACGAATCGGGAAGCGGCCCTGCAGTTCGGGAATCAGATCGGCAGGCTTGGAGACGTGGAATGCGCCGGCGGCGATGAACAGGATGTGATCGGTACGCACGAAGCCGTAGCGCGTGTTGACGGTGGTGCCTTCCACAATGGGCAGGATGTCGCGCTGCACGCCTTCGCGGCTGACGTCGGGTCCGTGGCCGGATTCGCGGCCGGCGATCTTGTCGATCTCGTCGAGGAAGATGATGCCGCTCGATTCCACGCGTTCCAGGGCGACGCGCGTCACCTGGTCCATGTCGATGAGCTTCTGTTCCTCTTCCTGCACCAGGTAGTCGAGAGCTTCGGCCACGCGCATCTTGCGATTGCGGGTTTTCTGGCCGAAGAGATTGGGCAGCATGTCCTTGAGGTTGATGCCCATCTCCTCCATGCCCATGTTGGTGGTGACTTCGAAACTGGGCGGCCGGTCCTTCACTTCCAGTTCCACCAGCCGCTCGTCGAGCTTGCCTTCGCGCAGGCGTTCGCGCAGCTTTTCCCGCGTGCGTTCGATGCTTTCGCTCGGTTCGGGTTGGGGCGGCATCAGCAGATCGAGCAGGCGGTCTTCGGCGTTCAACTCAGCGCGGTCGGAAACCTCGTCGAGCCGTTCTTCGCGCACCATGTCGATGGCGATGTCCACCAGGTCGCGGATCATCGATTCCACGTCGCGGCCCACATAGCCCACTTCGGTAAACTTGCTCGCCTCCACTTTCATGAAGGGCGAGTTGGAGAGCCGCGCCAGGCGGCGCGCGAGCTCGGTCTTACCGACCCCCGTGGGGCCGATCATGAGGATGTTCTTGGGCATCACCTCTTCGGCCATTTCAGGCGGCAACTTTTGCCGGCGGATGCGATTGCGCAGGGCGATGGCGACGGCGCGCTTGGCATCTGCCTGGCCGATGACGTGCTTGTCCAGTTCGCGGACGATCTCGCGAGGAGTCAACTCATCCAGGATCGGTTCTTCGTCCACGGATTGGCCGGGGAGATAAATCACCATGGCTATTCCAGCTCCTCGTAAGTCACGTTGTCATTGGTATAGATGCAGATTTTGCCCGCGATAGCCATGGCCTGCTCAGCGATATGGCGGGCTGAGAACTTGGTATTGCGCAGCAGCGCGAGCGCCGCCGACATGGCGAAGGGACCGCCGGAGCCGATGGCCGAAACGCCCTCGTCGGGTTCGATGACGTCGCCGTTTCCGCTCACCAGGTAGGTATTGGTGGCGTCGGCCACCAGTAGCAGCGCCTCCAGATGGCGCAGAGCGCGATCGGTGCGCCAGTCCTTGGCCAGCTCGACGACGGAGCGCGGGAGGTTGCCGTTAAACTGCTCCAATTTTGTCTCGAAGCGCGAAAAGAGGGCAAAAGCGTCAGCCGTGGAGCCGGCGAATCCGGCGATGATCTTGTCGTTATAGATACGCCGCACTTTCCTGGCCGT
>Ga0182013_10006475_pt1 | contig 13255 bp, 13 predicted proteins | sample 612S2MmetaG_FD_120487 | JGI IMG/M metagenome (GOLD analysis project Ga0182013, IMG submission 120487) | Permafrost microbial communities from Stordalen Mire, Sweden - 612S2M metaG | ecosystem: Environmental > Terrestrial > Soil > Wetlands > Permafrost | place: Sweden: Stordalen | collected... | reverse complement strand
GTTCCCGGAGGAACCGGCTCGATGTCGAATCCTTGAGCCATGCCCCTGGTGTTCGTACCAACGCCGCTCGGCAACCTGCGCGACGTGACCGTTCGCGCGTTAGAAATTCTTCGCGCCGCAGACGCCGTGGTCGCCGAGGACACGCGCGTGGCCCGGAGATTGCTTGGAGCGCTGGACATCGGCTCCAAGCCCCTGGTGAGCTACCGCGAGCAAAACGCCGCCGCCGTAACGGACCGCATCCTGCAGCAGGCCCGGGAGCAACTCGTGGCGGTCGTAACCGACGCCGGCATGCCCGGCATCTCGGACCCCGGCTCGGACCTGGTCGCCGCGGCGCGCGCCGCCGGCGTCGAGGTCGAAGTCTTGCCCGGCCCGAGCGCGGTCTTGGGCGTCGCCGTCCTCTCCGGCTTTCCGCTCCGGAGGTTCGCCTTCGAAGGCTTTCCGCCGCGCACCGCGGGCGCGCGGCGCGCCGAATTCGCGCGCGCGCTCGCAGCCGGCATCACGACCATCTGGTTCGAATCGCCCCAACGCATTGCGGCCACGCTCCGCGACCTGGGCGCCGTCGCCCCCGCCGCGCGGGTCTTTCTCGTGCGCGAGTACACCAAACTCCACGAACAGCAAGCGGCCGGCACGCCTGACGCCGTCGCCGCGCAGCTCACGACGCTGCGGGGCGAGATCGCGTTCGCGGTCGCGCCCTGCACGCTCGATCGCGCCGAAACCACGAAACCGGCGCAGGCCGAAGAGGTGGACGCCGCCATCGACGGTTTGCTGGACGACGGGCGGAGCGTTTCGGAGATCGCGAAAGCGCTGGCGGCGCGCTCGCTAGGCCGCCGAAGCGACCTCTATCGCCTCGCCGGCGACCGGAAACGCAGCCGCGCCAAGGTCGCGGCCTCCGCCGGGACCAAACACCCCGATTAGATGGAGCGCGTCTATTACGTTACAACGCCGATCTACTATATCAGCGGAAACCCCCATATCGGCCACGCCTACACGACGGTCGTAGCCGACGTTTTGGCGCGCACCGCGCGGACCTCGGGCGAATCGTACTTCCTGACCGGCGTAGACGAGCACGGGCAAAAGGTCGCGAACGCGGCCGCCGCAGCCGGAACGTCGCCGCAAGAATGGTGCGACCGGCTCGTACCGCGTTGGAAGTCGCTGTTCGAAGCCTACAACGTGCGGTACGACGACTTCATCCGCACGACCGAGCCGCGGCACGAACGCGTCGTGCAAGCCGTCTTCGAGCGGCTGCGAGCCAATGGCGACATCTATATGGGAACGTACGAAGGCTGGTACTGCGTCAACGACGAGACCTTCTGGCTGGAGTCGCGGCTGGTAGAGGGACGCTGCCCGACCTGCGGGCGCGAGGTCCAGTGGCTCTCCGAAGACGCCTGGTTCTTCCGGCTCTCCGCGTATCGCGACCGCCTGCTCGAACATTTTCGCGCGCACCCGGATTGGGTTCGTCCGCGCAGCGTCTACAACGAAATGATGGCGATCCTCGAAGGCGGGCTGGAAGATCTCTCGATCTCTCGCCAGAACTTTTCGTGGGGCATTCAAATTCCCGGCGGCGGCAGCGTCGTGTACGTGTGGTTCGACGCGCTGCTCAACTACATCTCGGCGATCGGCTGGACCGGCAACGCTGATTCCGCTGCCGACGAACGCTTTCATCGCTTTTGGCCCGCGAGGACGCAACTGGTCGGCAAAGAGATCGCCCGCTTTCACACGATCATCTGGCCGGCCGTACTCTGGGCGATCGGCGAACGCGCGCCCGAGCTGGTCTACGCGCACGGCTGGATCACGGTGGACGGTCAAAAGATCGGCAAGAGTCTAGGAAACGCCGTGGACGCGTTCGCGCTCGCGGAACGCTTCGGCGCGGACGCGGTTCGCTACTTTCTTCTGCGCGAAGCGCCGTTCGGCAGCGACTTCTCCTATTCGGAAGAGAAGATCGCCCAGCGCTACAACGCCGAGCTCGGCAACGATCTCGGCAACCTCGTGCGCCGAACGCTCGCGATGCTCGCGAAATACTACGGCGGCGCCGTACCGAAGCCGCAGGATGCGCGCGTCTCCGAATTCGGGGCGCGCTTTGCCGCACTGCCCGCGCGCGTGCGCGCGCATCTGCTGCAATTGGACTTCCGGGAAGCCTTAACCGCGACGTGGGAACTCGTCACGGCGCTCAACCGCCGCATAGACGACGAGAAGCCGTGGGCCCTGGCAAAATCCGAGAACGAGCGGGATGCCGCGGCGCTGCGAGCGCTGATGTACGATCTCTGCGAAGGCCTGCGCTGGCTGGCGATGCTGCTCCACCCCATCATGCCGGAGCGGACCGCCGAAATCTGGCGCCAGCTGGGGCTCTCGACGCCGGTGGATGGCGACTGGGAGCAGGCGCTGCAGTGGGGACGGTTCGAAAGCGGCACCGTGACGAAGCCGGGCGACGCCGTCTTCCCGCGCATCGAGATCCCCGCTCCGGCGTGATCTTCGACAGCCACGCCCACGTTCACGATCGGCAGTTCGACGGCGATCGCGACGCGGTCGTCGAGCGCGCTCGCGCGGCCGGCGTCGAAACGATCCTCACCGTCGGCTGCGACCTCGACGACAGCCGGCGCGCGCTCGAAGCCGCCGGCCGTTACGCCGGCATCTACGCGTCCGTGGGGGTTCATCCGCACGAAGCAAAAGCCGCGCCGAACGATCTCGCGGCCGCGTTCGCTCCGCTCCTAGCCGGCGAACGCGCGATCGCGATCGGCGAAACGGGGCTCGACTACTATTACGATCACAGTCCGCGCGACGCGCAAGCCCACGTTCTTCGCGAACAGCTCCGCATCGCGCGCGAACGCAACCTTCCCGTCATCTTTCACCAGCGCGACGCCTACGACGACTTCATCGCGATCTTGCACGCGGAGTTCTCACCCGGGATGCGCGGCGTGATCCACTGTTTTACCGGCGACGCCGGGCAAGCGCGCACCTACGTTGACGACTTCGGACTCAAACTCGGAATCGGAGGCGTGGCGACGTTCAAGACGGCCGAAATCCTGCGCGACGCGATTCGCGCGGTCGGAATCGAGCATCTGATCCTGGAGACGGACTGTCCGTATCTCGCACCGGTGCCGATGCGAGGGCGCCGCAACGAACCGGCCTTCATCGTGCACAGCGCCGAAACCGTGGCGCACGTTCTCGGCGTCTCGCGGTCCGACGTTGACGCCACAACGACCAAAACGGCGCGCACGCTCTTTACGCAAGGACCGTAGCGCGACTCCAGCGGCGTTCGAAGTTGTTGCGCAAGTGCGCGACGATGGCGCCGTCGGACGTGCGCGCGCCCCAGTCGAGTTGGTCGGGCCGTATCCAATCGGCGCTGGCGTTGGCCGAGCCGAGCCACGCGGCTCCGCTCCCGAGCGCGAACTTCTCGTTCGATTCGGTCGTGACGCGAACGCGCACGCCGGCGGCGGCCAGCTTCTCGAGCGCCGAGCGCTCGCGGCGATTTCCGCTCAGGTCGCGCTGCGAAACGAGCAGGCGTGGATGCACGCCGCCGGCAGCGAGGCGCTCCATCTCGCGATACACCGCGTTGTCGTAGCCGAACGACTCGCTTTCGATCGCGACCTCGTCGCCTGCGGCACCGTGGAGGAGCGCGGCCTCGGAGGCGAGCGCGTCGCGCTTTCGCGTCGCGAAATCCTCCGACGGCGCGTCGCCGGCGTCGTGTTCGAGCGCGTCGCGAACGGCGGCGAGGTCGGCCGGACGGTCGTCGCGCAGGATGGTGTCGCCGGCGCTCGCAGTCCAGTTGCAATCGTCCAGATATGCAGCGCCGTCGACGAGCGCCATCTTCGCGTGAAGCGCGGCGCAACGTCCCGGCTGCGAACCGGCGAATTCGACGGTCGCTCCGGCCGCGCGCAGGCGGTTTGCGGCGTCTTCGTTCACGCGCGCGATGTCGCCGGGCGGCACGCTATCTCCGGCAGCCAAAACCACGCGAACCCGGGCGCCGCGCGCGGCCGCCGACGCCAGCGCGTCGAGCATGCCGCCGCCGCTCAGGACGTAGGCCCCGAGCGAAATGTCGCTCGCGACGCGGATCGCGTCGAGCAACCGGGGGCGAGAGCTGAGCGTTAAGGACATGACGGGCGCGCCTTACCGACAAACGTCCGGAGCGTCCAGGGGCGCTCCAGGGCGCCCGGCGGCCCGCTCCGCACAGGAGAGCCCAAGGCCGCTTGGAAAGCAGGCACCAGCGATGACCCCCGCCCCCACGCTAGACTCCCCGGGCACCGATAAGGGAGCCTTCGTTCGCGAGATGTTCGCGAGCATCGCCCCCCGCTACGACGCTGCCAACCGCGTGATCTCCGCCGGACTCGACGAGGGATGGCGCCGTCGCGCCATCGAGCTGCTCGACGTGCCCCCCGACGGCCGCGTGATCGACTTGTGCTGCGGGACCGGAGACGTCTCGTTCCATTTACTTCGCACCCATCCCGCGCTCTCGGTGACCGGGATCGATTTCTGCGCGCCGATGCTCGATCGCGCCCGGGAGCGCGCCGAAAAGGAAGCGCGCGGCTGCGTGACCTTCCTCGAAGGGGACGTCACGTCGCTCCCGTTCGGGGACGATGCGTTCGACGGGGCGACGATGGGATTCAGCATGCGCAACGTAGACATCGGCGCGACCCTCCGTGAGGTCGGGCGCGTGCTCAAACCGGGCGCGCGCTTCGTCAACCTCGACATGAGCAAGGCGCCCAACAAGGTCTGGAAGGGCTTCTTCGATCTTTACTTTTATCGCGTCGTGCCGCTCGTCGGCGGCATGGTCGGGGGATCGCGCGCCGCATACACGTATTTGCCGAATTCGCTGACGCATCATCCGAGCGCGGTCGAGCTGCGCGACCGCTTCACCAACGCCGGCTTCAAGGATGCCGGTTTCCTGCCGCTGATGGGCGGCTCCATCGCCGTGCATTACGGGACGAAGGCGTAGCCCGGGGATGCTCGACAAAGTACGCAACGACGAACCGACGATGCACGCGCTCGTCGAGGAGTTTTTCCGGTCGTCGTTCACGACCGACAATCCGCTCATCACCGAAGCGGTCAAGCGTATGCTTTCCGCGGGCGGAAAGCGCCTCCGTCCGCGCATCACGCTGCTGGCTTCCGAGGCGTGCGGCGGAAACGCGCTCGAACACCTGCATCTCGCGGCCTACATGGAGCTCATCCACGTCGCGACGTTGATTCACGACGACGTCGTGGACAACGCGCAGACGCGGCGCGGCGTCAACGCAACGGCCGTTGATTTCGGCAACCGCGTCAGCGTGCTGGCCGGCGACTATCTCTTTGCCTGGATTTTCAAGAACGTCACCGCCAACTATCCCAGTCCCGTGCCGCACGTTCTTTCGGCGACGCTGGCCGACATCTGCGACGGCGAAGTGCTTCAACTGCGCGCGCTCGGAGATCTCGACCTCTCGCTGGGAGACTACGTCGAAGTCGCGAGCAAGAAGACGGCCTCGCTCTTCGCGGCGTCCGCACGGTGCGGTGCGATCATGGGAGGCGGAACGCACGACGAAATCGCGGCGGCGACTGCCTTCGGACGAGCCTACGGCATCGCGTTCCAGATGGTGGACGACGTGCTCGACCTCACCGCAGACGAGCGCTCACTCGGAAAGCCGGTCGGGAACGATCTGGCGGAGCGAAAGATGACGGTTCCGTTAGTTCTCGCACTCCAGAGCGGAAACGGCAGCTTCCGGGCCCACGTCGAGCGTTTCTTCGACGACGGGCAAGACGCGGACATTCCCGCGATCGCGCGGGAGATCGACGCGAACGGCGGCCTGGCGGCGACGAGGGCGCAGATTCACCTGTATGCCGGGCAAGCCCGGGCGGCGTTGCAGCCGCTTCGCCCCAGCGCGGCGAAGGAACAGCTGGCAGCCCTCGCCGATGGCTTGCTCGCAGGATAGGAGATTCCCATGGTCGTTCATCCGGTACTCGCTTTCATCGACGCGCCGATCATCATCGGAATCTTGGTCGTCGGCGCCCTGTTGTTCGGAGCCGACAAGCTGCCCAAGCTCGCCCGCAGTGCCGGCGAAGCCAAGAAAGAATTCATGATGGGCCAGATCGAGGCCGACGAAGCCGCCAACAAGGCGCGCGAAGAAGCCCGAATCCGTTCCCAGCAGCAGCACGCCGACGTGATGGACAACGTCGAGGTCGGCGGCATGACCGGCGAAGCCGTCCCACCGCCGACGCCCGACAAGGGCACGCTCAGCTCGTAGCGCCCGGAAGCAAGTAATGCTCGTCGAGCGTCCCGCGCGCGCGGCGGACGAAAGCGAAGCCGCGTGGGATCAGAAAGAGATGCCGTTCACCGAGCACCTTCGGGAGCTGCGGACGCGCCTGCTCATCTCCATCGCGACCGTCGGCGCCATCGCCGTGCTGCTGTTCTGGCCGTCGCAGTTCATCATCAAATGGATGGTGGACGCATACTTCCACGGCGCCGAGCTACACGCGTTCGGTCCGGCCGACGTCATCCTCACCGAGCTCAAATTCTCCGTGATCGGCGGCATCGTGCTCGGACTGCCGGTCCTGCTCTATCAGCTTTGGATGTTCGTCGTACCCGCGATCAACCCGCGCACGCGCCGCATGGTCTACGCGTTCGTGCTCCCCTCGCTGCTTCTGGCGTTCCTGGGACTCGCGTTCGCGCACTTCATCGTCATCCCGCGCGTCGTATCGGCGCTCATCGGCATCACGAACGAGATCGCGACGCCGACTTTCGGCATCGAGCAGACCCTCACGTTCGTGATGATCTTGCTCGCGCTCTTCGCGATCATCTTTCAAACGCCGATCGTCCTGATCGGCCTGGCCCGCATCGGCCTGGTCAACGCGGCGATGCTCAAGCACTACCGCCGCCACGCCGTGTTCGCCTCGTTCGTCGCCGGCGGAATCGCGGCGCCCGACGGCAACCCGCTGACCATGGCCCTGTTGGCCCTCCCGATCTGCGTCCTCTACGAGGCCTCGATCTGGATCATCGTACCGCTCGAGAAGTCCTGGCGTCGCGGGGCAAGCGGGCCCTAAACGCGGACGTCAGACCCGCTTGCTCGCGTCGCTTGGGACGCCGGGCCGGATCCGATCGCGGGCGGGTGACACATTAGTCCGCGCCAAGGGAAAGGGGGCGCCGTTACGATCCGGGGAATGGTGGGCTCGAACCACCTTATCGGAGAGTGCAGACTTGTCGAAGCAAAGTGCGGACGCCTCAGAAGGCGCCCAGCGGAAGATTTACGGCGCCTATGACGACCCCGGAACGCCCGAGGAGATGTCGCGCCGGTCCTTTATGGCCAACGCCACGCTCGCGATCGGCGGCATCGTCGGACTCACGCTGGCCATCCCGATCGTCGGGTCCCTCTTGCCGGTTGCGAGCGATGCGACCGGAAATTGGGCTCCCCTGACCGCGGACGAGCTGGCGCAATTGCAAAAAGCGACGGAGCAGCCCGTCAAACTCACCTTCACGCTCAAGTCGCAAGACTCGTACCTTCCGATGCAAGCGTCGCCGGAGTACGTTTGGGGCATCAAAGTCGACGACGAGGCCAAGTTCAAGCAGGCGCGTCCCGACATCTACGGCCCCGGCACCAAGCCGCTGCCCTACAACGCCGTGAACATGGACTTCGTCATTTTTAGTCCGATCTGCCCGCATCTGGGCTGCCGCTTCGAGTGGCAACAGGCTGCCAGCAAGTTTCACTGTCCGTGCCACGGCTCGGTCTTCAGCTTCGACGGCGAACACTTAGCGGGTCCGGCGCCGCGCGGCCTCGACCCGTTGCCGTTTCGCGAGCAGAGCGGCGTCGCGCAGATCATGTGGATTCGTTACAAGGCCTCGGTGCCCGACCGCATCGTGATCTCGTATCAGTCCTAGTGCCCGTACTACTCATCGAGGAAGGTAAGTAATGCTCGACTGGCTCGATTCGCGCACCGGCTTCGTCACGATGACGAAGGAGTTCCTCACGGAAGACGTTCCGGGCGGCGCGAGCTATTGGTACGTCTTCGGAAGCGCGACGCTCTTTGCCATGATCGTGCAAATCGTGACGGGCATCTTCCTCACGTTCTTCTACGCGCCGTCGGCCGCGACGGCGTGGGAATCCACCCGCGCGATCTACTTAAACCCGTACACGCACCTGCTGCTCTCGATCCATTTCTGGGGATCGTCGGCGATGATCGCGCTGGTCTTCCTGCACTTGCTGCAGACGCTGGTGTGGGGCGCCTACAAATCGCCGCGCGAAGTCCAGTGGATCGTCGGCGTCTTCTTGCTCCTCATCACGCTCGTTCTCGGCTTGACCGGCTACCTGCTGCCGTGGGACATGGACGCCTACTTCGCATCGCAGGTTTCCCTCAATATCGCCGGTTCGGCTCCCATCGCCGGCCCCCTGATCCAGAGCATCGCTCAGGGCGGCGGCGTCATGGGGACGAACACGATCAACCGCTTCTTCGGGCTGCACGTTTGGCTTATGCCGGCGGTGCTGGTCGCCCTGGTCGGAACGCATCTGGCGATTTTCCGCCACAACGGAGCCGCCGGCCCCGTGACCGACGATCCGAGCAAGCTCAAAGCCGGACGGTTCTGGCCGGACCAGATGTTCATGGACGGAGCGGTCTCGTTGCTCGTCTTTTTCGTCATCATGGCGCTCGCGATTTTCGCGCCGCCGTTTCTCGACGCGAAGGCCGACCCGACGAACTCAACGTTCGTGCCGTACCCGGCGTGGTATTTTCTCTCGCTCTTCGGATTGCTCAATCTCGTTCCGCCGGAAGTCACGATATTCGGCATCACGATCTCGCTGGAGCTTGTCGCAGCGCTCGTGGTTCCCGCGGTTCTCCTGATCGCCGCCTTGGCGCTGCCGTGGCTGGATCGCAGCACGACGCGGAGCTTCAAATCCCGCGCGGGGATCCTCTGGACCACGACCATCATCATCATCGCCCTCGTCGCGCTTTCGTTTTACGCCCAGCACGGGATTCAGACCCAGGAAGCCGCCGGGCCTCCGAGCCAATCGCAGGCGGCGATTCTCGCCGCGGGCGCGCCCGCAGCCGCCGCGGCGGGCGGCGGGGCCGCTGCGCCGGCCAACGCCAACGGCGCAAAGGTCTATGCCGCAAACTGCGCGAGCTGCCACGGCGCGAGCGGAGCCGGCGTGCCGGGAGCGTTCCCGCCGCTGGCCGGCAACGCGGTCGTGACGGGCGATCCCGGCAAGGTGATCGGCATCGTCGTCCAAGGGCTCAACGCGCCGATCTCCATCAACGGCACCACGTACCACGGCCAGATGCCCGCGTGGAAAGGCAACCTTTCCAATCAAGACATCGCCGACGTCGTCACCTATATCCGCGGCGGCCTCGGCCCCAACAAAGCCTCCGCCGTAACGGAAGCGCAAGTCGCCGGCTACAAACCGTAAGCTATTTGCAGGGCGGCCCGTCGTACAAGTAGAGTGCGGCGCGGCCATCTTGGGCGACGACGGTGCGGGTGCGTTCCGGCGCGACGTCGTCGGGCGGACGGTCCTTCGGAGCGATCACCCACGCGCGCGGTGACGCACAGATGATCTCGCGTGGGGACTCGCCCTTGAGCGGCACGAGATTTTCGCTGGGCGCGAGCACGTGCACGACCGGCCTGGTGTAGAACAGCAGCGCGTTGCTTCCGGAGAAGCGTTGAATTGCGACGGCGTCGCCCGGCTCGCGCTCGCGCTCGATCACGGCGGCCAAACGCGGGACCGGCTTGTACGCTTCGGCCTGCGGTAGCGCGAAAAACGCAAGCGCTAGAAACGCGACGACCACCGAACCGCCCAGCGCGTAGGGCGCGAAGCGAGCCGCATCGCTGCGCCCGAACATCACGGCCGCCGCCAGCGAACCGGCAAACACGGCCAGCGCCATGCCGAGCAGTCCGGGCGCGACCAAATGCACGTCGATCGAGAGCCGGTTGTCGCGCGCGAACATCGAGCCCGCAATTGCCAGCAAGCCGACCGCAAACGGAACCGTCGCCGCGGAGATCGCGGCGGCGCGCGTTCCGCCCTTGCGCGCGACCGCGTCGAACCAGAGCGCGACCACGACGGCAAGCGCCGGAAACTCGAGCGCGATGTAGTTGGGAAGTTTGGTCCGGGCGAAGCTAAAGAAGACGAACGGCACGACGCTCCAGCAGAACGCCAAACGCAAAAGCCGCCCTCGCTCGGGTAGCGCCGCGGCGTCGCGTAGCTCGTCGATGCCGGCGCGCGCCGCCGCGGGCAAGAACGCGATCCACGGAAAAAACCCGAGGATTAGAACCGGAACGTAATACCAGAACGGACCGCTCTGGTCTTCGATCACGCCCGTGTAGCGCCCGATCGTGTACTTCCCGAGCAGAATCGCGAACGCGTGCGACCCGCTCTGCTGGGCCAAGCCCGCGAGCCACGGAAGGATGATGGCGCCGAACGCGAGCGCCGCCGCCCCCCATGACCACCAGGGGAGAGCCGCCATCCGCTCGTGGCGCCGGTTCCAGATCGCAAACGGGACGATCACCAGCGCGACGACGACCGGCGCGACCGGCCCCTTAGCGAGAAACCCGAGCGCCGCCGCGATCGCGGCGTAGATCGCGTAGCGCGAGCGCCCCGTCTCCAGAGCCTCGAAGCACCAGAAGATCGCCATCGTCACGGCCGCGTTGAGCAGCGCGTCCATGATGGCGAGACGGCCGACGACCGCCTGCATCAGGCTGCACGACAGGACGACCGCCGCATACGCGCCGGCCCGTTCCCCCACTTGGCGCGCGACGACGTACCCCGTAGCCGCGCCCATGGCGATGGTCGCGAGCGCCGAGGGCAGGCGCATCGCCAGCGACGTCGGGCCCAGCAGGGCCGCGAACGCCCCGGCGAGCCAAAAGTAGAGCGGGGGCTGGATGAACCAGGGACGCCCGTCCAGATGCATGACGACCCAGTTGTGGGTCAGGAGAATCTCCCGGGCCACCTCGCCGTACGCCGTCTCGCTGTTGTCCCACAGCGTCCCCAGGCCGAGGCCTGGGAGCGTCACGAGCGCGGCGACGGCCGCTCCGACCAAAGCCGCTCGGGTGGGACTACGCATACGGCGAGCAGTTTTTGGCGGCGCGATGCGGAAGTCTTTCGCCCGCCTTATGTTGCCTCTTTTTTCACGACTCCGCGGCCGCCTCAGCGCGGCCGCTGCCTGATATGGGGACGGTCGACGATCCCCAGCGTCCCGCCGCGGCAATGGTGCGCGCCGTCTGCGTCTCGCGCGCCAGCGCGCTGGCCATGGCCCAAGCACGCACCGTCGCCGCGCAGCTCGCGACGCGCGGCATCGCCAGCACGATCCTCAACGTAACCACGGCGGGAGACCGGATCCAGGACCGGCCGCTCTCGGAGGTCGGCGGCACCGCGGTATTCGTCCAAGAAGTCGAACAAGCGCTGCGCGACGGCAGGGGCGATTACGCGGTCCATTCGTGTAAGGATCTCGCGACGCAAGTTCCGGACGACATGCAGATCGTAGCCATCTCGATCCGCGAGGATCCGCGCGACGCGTTTTGCAGCGAGCGCCACGCGACGTTTACCTCGCTGCCGGCCGGCGCCATCGTCGGCACGTCGTCGCTGCGGCGCCGAGCGTTCCTGTCCGCGCTCCGGCCCGATTTGCGCTACGAAGACATCCGCGGCAACGTGGACACGCGGCTGCGCAAGTTGCGCGACGGAGATTACGACGCGATCGTGCTGGCCATGGCCGGTCTTTCGCGATTGAATCTGCGCGCGACGCACACCGAAGCGTTCCCCGTGGACGAACTGGTCCCGGCCGCCGCCCAGGGCGCGCTCGCGGTCGAAACGCGCGTGGACGAACCGCTGCTGGCCACCGAGCTTCGCGCCGCGGTCAACGACGCGCCGTCGGAGCTCTGCATCGTCTGCGAACGCTCCGCACTGGGCCAACTCGAGGGCGGCTGCCGCGCGCCGATCGGCATTCACGCAACGCATGCGGACGGGACGATTCGCGCTCACGGCGCGGTCGCAACGCTGGACGGCGCCCGTATCGTCCGCGCGCGCGTCGAGGGTGCGGTCGCGACCCGCGAAGAGGCCGAGCGCCTGGGGCTAGCGCTGGCTCACGCGCTGCGCGCCGGCGGTGCGACCGAGATCTTGGACGCACTCGCGAAGACGGAGGCGCGATGATCAGGCCGAGGCGTCTTCGCCGCACCGAAACGATTCGCGCGCTCGCGCGCGAGCACCACGTTCGCGCCGACCGGCTCGTGCAGCCGCTCTTCGTCGCCGAACGGGAGAGCGACGCCGGCCCGATCTCGTCCATGCCCGGAATCGAACGCTTCACGATCGACGGAGCGGCCGCCGAAGCGAAAACCCTTGCCTCGCTGGGCATCGGCAGCGTCCTGTTGTTCGGAATTCCGGCGCACAAGGACGCGCAGGCGAGCAGCAACTACGACGAGCACGGCGTCGTGCAGCGGTGTACCGCCGCAATTAAGGCCGCATCTCCCACGACGCTCGTGATCGCGGACTTGTGCAATTGCGAATACACCGATCACGGGCAGTGCGGCATCGTCAACGATCGCGGCGAGGTGGACAACGACGCGACCGTCGCGCTGCTGGTGCGCACGGCGCTCACGTACGCCCGCGCCGGCGTGGACGTGATCGCTCCGAGCGACATGATGGACGGACGCGTCGAAGCGATCCGCAGCGCGCTCGAAGCGCACGGCTACGTCGACGTGGCGATCATGGCGTACAGCGCAAAGTACGCCTCGGCGTATTACGGCCCGTTTCGCGAAGCGGCGGGATCCACGCCGCAATTCGGCGACCGGCGCGGCTATCAGATGGATCCCCCGAACGCGCGCGAGGCGCTGCGCGAAATCGCCCTCGACATCGAAGAAGGCGCCGACGTCGTGATGGTCAAGCCGGGGCTTCCCTACTTGGATATCGTGCGCGCCGCGCGCGACACTTTCGACGTTCCCATCGCCGTGTACAACGTGAGCGGCGAATACGCGATGCTCAAAGCGGCGATCGCGAACGGATGGATGGACGGCGATCGCGCCGTGGACGAAACGCTGGCGTGCTTCGTACGCGCGGGGGCCGACATCGTCATCACGTATTTCGCCAAAGAGTGGGCGCAGCGTCATGCCTGAACGTGAGGGCAGCACGATCGCGGTCGTCGTCCTCGGCGGCGGCGCGGCGACGCGGCTCCCGAACAAGCTCGAGCGCGAACTCGAGCCGGGCGAGACGCTGCTGCGGCGCGTGCTCCGAAACTTCGGGCGCGCCCCGCACGCCCGCTACCTCTGCGTGACGCCCGGCGGATCGCCGCTCGACGAAGAAGCCTCGGCGCACGGCGTCTGCGT
>Ga0182013_10006473_pt1 | contig 13261 bp, 12 predicted proteins | sample 612S2MmetaG_FD_120487 | JGI IMG/M metagenome (GOLD analysis project Ga0182013, IMG submission 120487) | Permafrost microbial communities from Stordalen Mire, Sweden - 612S2M metaG | ecosystem: Environmental > Terrestrial > Soil > Wetlands > Permafrost | place: Sweden: Stordalen | collected... | reverse complement strand
GCGACGTGGAGACGGTCGCCAGAACCAAATCTACCGTTGATCAGCCCGGCCGTGGAAAGTAGGCCAATGTGACCCTTGTGAAGAGGTATCAGAGGCCTTTTATCTATGGAAATGGGCTGAGGATTGAGTATCTGTGCTATCTGCCGGTACGCCGGAGACGTGGGCAGCAGATCCTCGATCGTATCGAAGGGCAAGCCGGCGTAAGTGATCTCGGCGGGACCGGTCGTTGGCACCGCCAGTTCCGCTCGCCTCTCCATCAGGGGCGGCAACCTCTCATACTGTCGTGCCGTGGATACCAAACGGTTTCGGCAGAAGGAAATTTCCGAGTCGCGAGTGCGGTCCCGCTCTCGCCGGGAGCGTGCAACGGCGAACACTACAATCAGTTCGTACAGAGTGCACTCTGGGGATTCCAGTCGAAAGACTTGGACATCCCGGAAGTGTGAGGCGAGAACGTGGGCGCATCCTGCCAGTTGCTGTGCCGGCACGACGTAAATGAGCACCCCGCCAGGAACAAGCCAACGGGCGAAGTGGGAGAGGAATAATACCTCATAGCGCTGGTTGCCCGACTCTCCGAATTCCGCATCAAAGGGCGGGTTGCAGTATGTTAGTCCCAACGATTCAACACGCGCGTGTGCACTCAAGGCGTCGCCTTGGATGACATGATCCAGGACCTTCGTGGCCGCATCCGCACGGTATGAATCCAACTCGATCCCGTACCTGACGGCCTGCGTGAACTCTGTGATGACTGCCATGGCGCGGCCTTCGCCTGCGCATGGATCCAGTGCGGAGAATGGTTGGTCGGGAAATGTGAGGCAACTTCGAATCAATTCCGCTTCCCGACCCGGCAGCGGGTAGTAATTACAGCGGGCTTTCGCCGCGAGTCTTGCCATTGAAAGGACCTCCTGTACTTGTCAGCGCGCGCGCGTATGACTGGACCCATAAATTTGCCGCGGCAGCTTTATGGGGGCCCAAGGCGGCGGCTGTCACTTCACCCATATTGGATCTTTCAGAGCAACCCCAGACACTTTAGACTCCCGGAGACACTTAAAGAAGCGCCAGCGCATGACAACGTGATCGAGTTTCTTGTGACAAAGTACGACAGGGAAATCCTGCCAGGCGATACCGTGTATGTGTGCTTCGGTGGACAAACAAATCCCGGCTTGCATGCGACGGCAACTGTCCAGACTAGCCCGTCGGCCGCCATTGCCCCCGCAGACTGGCAAGTGCAGTACGCGACGGCGGGGCTCCACCCGTGGGATGAAAAGGCGAAGAAGCCGCTTCGGGTCCGGCTGAAGATCGAGCGGCTTCTGGAACCACCGGTCGCCCGCTGCGACATCTATGAATTGCATGAATTGGCGCGACACCAGTTCGTCACCGCGCGCATCGGCACGAACTTCCGGCTCACGCCCGGGCAGGCCAGTGCTATCGAGCAGCTTATCGCCGCGCCACGCGCGCTCGGGGACCCTACACCGGCTGACAACCAATCGCGCAGCACTCGGCTCGCTGCGCCGAAGTCCGTGCGCAGTCAGCCGGATCTGCTGCAGAACATTCATTAGGCCCACCTGGAAGCTCTGATCGCCTCTGACCTCGACCAGATCGAACCGGGTCTGAAGTTTATCGGCCGGCAGCATGACGCGGGCGCGGCCGGCAGAATCGACCTGCTTTGCCGGTCGTTAAGCGGATCGGCGTGAAGGCGGCGGAGTTGTCGAGCAGACGATCGCGTACGTGAGGCGGGTGCGTAAGCGCCTCGTACGCGGCATCATCGTCGGCGGCAAACCGGACACGAAGCTGCAGTATGCCGTTGACGGCATCCCGAATCCGAAGTTCAGAAGCCTGAACATTTAAGTCGGAGATCCGGATTGAGCTCCGACGGCAGAACTCAACCGCTCTTTCGTTGTTGTTCAGATTGATGCTCCGGTCTCGCTCTGCTCAGGATTTGCCGACAGGATAATCGTCTCATCACTGCTGCACGGAGGCGGCGTCTGGCAACTGGGGCAGCGCAACATCATGGGCCGCGGGATATAATGTCCGGTCTGATGAGCCAAACGGAACGCGTACTGCGAATTCAGCAGATGTTGCAGGTCAAGACGGTCATCCCGCGGGAGGAATTCCTGGGGGAGTTGGGGGTATCGGTTGCGACCTTCAAGCGCGACCTGGAATTCCTGCGTAGCCGGTTTCAGGTCAACATCGAGTGGAGCCGGGAACGCGGTGGATACCACTGCGAAGACCTCCATTCCGGGAGTGGGCAAGGGAACATCCCAGGCCCAATGTACAGCGCAAGTGAGATTCATGCGCTGCTGCTCATGCAGGATCTGCTCGTCCAACTCCAGCCAGGTCTACTCGAAATGGATCTCACACCCCTCCGGCAGCGACTTCAACTTCTACTCGGCGCCAAGCATTTTGAGCCTGACCAGATTCGGCGCCGCATTCGCATCCTGCACATGACATCCCGTCCGGTAGATCCGAAGTGCTTCCAGTTGGTCAGCATTGCGACGTTGTCGCGCCGCCGCCTAGAGTTGAGGCACTGGAGTCGCTTCCGCAACGAAGAGACCGTGCGTGAGGTCTCACCGCAGCGCCTGGTGTACTACCGGGGGAACTGGTACGTGGATTCCTGGTGTCATCTGCGCAACGATCTCCGCAGCTTTGCGCTGGACGCGATAAGTGATGCGGAACTCTCGGAGATTCCGGCAGACGACATCGCGGATGAAGCGCTCGACGCGAACCTAGGCAGTGGCTATGGGATCTTCACCGGTGAGCCGACGAACACCGCTTTATTGCGATTCGAACCTCACGTCACGCCCTGGGTCTCCCGTGAGATCTGGCATTCCAGGCAGACCCAGCACATCGAACCGACCGGCCATCTGGTGTTGTCCGTGCCCTATTCGGCGGATTACGAGTTGACGATGGACATCCTCCGCTATGGCCCGAACGTCGAGGTCCTTGCGCCTGACGGCCTCCGTCGCCGAGTCGAAGAACAACTTCGAGCGGCCATAAACCGGTATCAGGTAACCACCGCATAGGGATTTTCGATCTGGCTCACGCCCTGAGCTACCCACTGGCTTAGAATCGCTTTAGGCTGGCACCCCATAAGGGAAGGCCGTGGGCATGTCGATCGAAGAAATCAGCTTTGGCGACTCGCTGTGACTGCCATTCCGGGCGAAGGGACGTGGCACGTCGATGATCTGACCGGGAATTGCTGAATGATAGACACGAAATGCCAGAATGGCAACCACAAACTTAAATTGGAGCAAGAAGATGTCGAGAACGATTGTACGTAAGAACAGAAAAGGCCGCGTAACTAGTATTTCCACAATCACCAGAACCGGCAACCGCTCCGTCCGAAAAACGACATTTAGCGGAGGCAAGACGAGGACTACCGTGCGAAGCACTGTCGGCGGGACCACTCGTGTTCAGTACAGCTGAGACCAGGTATGGCCAGACAAGCTCACACGCGAAGAACCGGTAGCTTTCAAACGCCGGTGCGATGCTTGATTGCGTTCCGACCTGGCGACCAGTTCAGCGTTGTAGGACTTGCCACCACTTTCCTGAAGATTGGTTTGGCAAGCCTCTTGGTTCGAGCGTTGTTCGCCGCTGGGGCCATCTTGACGTTTCTGGTCTTGGCTGCAATTGTTTACGCGGTCAGGTAGCAGTGAGGAGGCCGTACATGGACGTGAGACTGAAGTTAGAGACTGACGAACTGGCATTGCCCGCGGTCTGTGGGCAGACTGGTGAGCCATTTGTGATGGTGGGTCGCCGGCAAGGTCGCGTGGGGCTCGAACTCGTTCGAGCGATCGCGATTGCCCCCGCGCCTTCGGTGACAGGCGTACCTGTAACCGTACACATCGCGACGCCGACCTGCACACCTTGGAAGTTCTGTAGCGGGTGCGGACATAAGTTGGAGCCTGCCTGGAATTTCTGTAAGCGGTGCGGCTGGAAGGTATTGCCTCAGCCGGATTCCCATGCTGCGCCGACCGGCGGTTTCGGCAAAAGAATGTCCGAGGATCCGGCCATATCCTTTCAGGCTCTCACCATGAACGCTAAGATCGATATCGGCAGTCTCTACAATGGCTGTCCGTTTTGCCATGCGAGGGGGTATTTTCATTGCGCGTGTGGGATGTTTTCCTGTTGGAGTAGACACAACCGGAAACCGCACCTCGATCACACTGATATTTGGTGTGAAGCTTGCCGTTTGTGGAAGTGCACATCGGATGAAGACGATGATGACTCGTTAAGCGAGGTGACTGCGTACTCTGCCCGTGAAGAGACGATTGCCCTACGAAGCCGCATTGCCCTTGGATCGACGGATCGGGGCCAGATTAACCGGTCGACTGGAATAAGGGGTTACTTGAAATAGGAATTATGTGCCGCAATGCGCCGACGCCGAAAGGCCCGTCGAACGCACAACTGTCCAAGGATCAGCCAAGAAAAGGGTTGCCACTGCTGCAGAAGGAGATGGCATTATGGAAGCTCTGCTTCACATGATCGATACGGAGGACGACCTGTGGCGAATGATTGCATTGTGCTCCGCGAAGGAAATGACGATAGTTCACCGGAGGTGCCACCAAGAACTCAACGAAGATACTATTAAACGCGGCTGGTTCCTCAGCAGCGGGCTGTGGATCCTCGGGCTTGGCCCGACTTTTGGCGACCACTGGAGGCTCGACGGCAAACCAGACCCGCAGGGCAAGCCATTTACGGGACTGCGAGTTCAGTTCGTGGGGGTGCCGAGTGAAGTGCATAAGGTGCGGGTTGGACAGGCAGGTGGGCAGGTAGTCGATAAGCAGGAGCAGGCAAACGTCATCGTCGTGCCAAACCGTCAGCCCGCGAACCTGGGCGCGCACGCGGCCGTCATGATTGTCACCGAAGAGGTTTTTCGACGCGCCCTGCCGGGGGCGCGACGGCAGCGATCCCTCGTGTGGACTGAACTTTGGAAGCTTCTCTCCTCACGGGACTTGCGGTCGATTCGGCAGGGTATCGACTTGGCCGCTACTCTTTCTAGGGAAATCGATGACCTTCTTCAATGCGTCGAAGTGAACGAAGAAGGGGAAATTGTGCGGGGCCCGCACTTCTCGGTGGCCGCCCGAGCCCAACCACTAGTCGACGTCACGCTGCTCAGTCTGTTGTCGGGGGCTCCCAGTAGAACTCGTGCCGCTGCGCTCAGGGCAAATGTTCGAAAGATCGTCACCACAGTGAACAAGATTCCGACGCTCAAGGGGTTTGAGACACTCGAGGAACTCCAGCTCACATTGACTCCTGGCACCATCGCAAAGGACCTCAGCGCCTTCGGACCACTTCCCGCGTTGCGTGTTCTATTCATCGCGTGCGAGAAATCCGAATGGCGAGGAACCGAGCCCGTCGATGCGAATCTCAGATCTCTCTTCGGACTCAAGGCACCAGTCCTCGAACAAGTAGTCATTAATGGGGCCGATCTACGCAACGTCGATGCGCTTGGGGGGTCGCCCAGGCTCCAGAGGGTCGATCTAAGCGGGAACAGCAATCTCGATCGAATCGACGGTCTTGGCCCCGCGTCGACGTCGCTCCGTGACCTCGACCTCAGTGGCTGCCGGAAGATCACGTCGATCGAGCCGTTAGAAGGAGCGACGCAGTTGCGGCGCGTCGACCTGTCGAATTGCCGCTCGCTCGCCTCCGTGAAACCGCTGTGCGCGTGCGAGGGTTTCGACAAACTAGACCTCGGATGTTGCATCGGGCTAACTTCGATTGAATGTTTGGCGGGAAAGCTCGTTGGTGATTATCAGTTTGACTTGTGCTGCACACCTCTAACTTCGTTTATAGGGCTGCCTACGAACATTACTACGCTCTTCGCATTTGAGACCTCAGTGGAGGACCTTACTCCGCTCTGCTCGTTGGAACACCTGGAAAACGTCTACCTTTCCAGTAGCTCTCAGCTTATTGACGCGCGCCCACTTGGGGTGCTGCGCCACCTAAGGCGTCTGGATCTCAGCCATTGTAGAAAGCTTGAGCGTCTGCCCGCAAGATGGTCAGCGCCCCTTGAGTTCCTGGATCTTAGAGGATGCGAGAGACTTCGGTCGCTCGACGAATTACCGGCAAGCCTGATGTCGCTGGGTTACAGCCATCTCGGAAGCGCCACAACCACCATCGATCTCCGTGAGTGTGCTAGGCTCGAGAGCCTCAAGCCGGTTGCGCGGACGGGCCTCGTCAGAACAACAAGAAGAATTGAGTTGGACGGCTGCGATAAACTTCGTACCCTCGCAGGGCTTGAAGCGCTGCAGGGTCTTAAGACCGCTTGGCTGCCGCCTACGATCACCGATGCTTCGGGGCTCGCGCCGCACCAGCACCTCATCATCGAGCTGTCCTTGCCCTGCCTCGTGGCGTTCCCCGAGGAACTGGGAAGGGCGTTCATACCGTTAACAAGAGTGAAGCTCGTAATCCGAAACGCGTATGCTCTTGAGGATGGTTCGGCATTGGCTTCAATTACCTCCCTCGTCTATCTGGATTTGCGTGATTGCGAGAACCTGAAAGACATAAGTTGGGTCGTGGGGCTTCCCTCACTGAAGCGCCTTTATCTGGCGGAAGGCAGCCCAGCTACGAAACAGGCCAAGGCTGGGCGCTTCGACACGAGAACGAAGGTCCGTGAACTGCAGCTGGCAGTTTGCGCTAAAAAGAAAATCCCGCTGCCGCCGCACCTTGACACGGCAAGTCGCGGCGATTGACTTCCGATGTGCCAGTTGCTCAGATCAATTTGGGTTGGAGGATTGACACCCGATGGCAAACGAACGAGATTTCGAGGACGTCCTGGTTCGGTACCCCGAATTAATCGAGGAAGGTCTTCGGCTGATTGGCAGACAGGTAGTCGTGTGCGGACGGCGTATCGATCTTCTGTTCGAGGACAAACTGAGACAAAAGCTCGTCGTCGAACTGAAGTGGGGCCCCATTAAGGATGAACACGTCGGCCAAATCATGTACTACCAAGGGGCGCTCCTCTCAGGTCGTGAGCCCGTCCGAACAATGCTGGTTGGGACCAGGGTCCCGGCTGCCATCCAAAGGAGCCTAGACTTCAATGGGCTTGCGTCAAAGGAAATCCGGCTATCAACCTTGGTCGACTTCCTAAAGTCGAAGGGCGAGACTGATGTCGTCCGGACATTTGAAGCGGACCTTCCGCTGGCTGATGCGGCTTTGAAATCTAACGTGCCGAGTCGAGTGGTAAAGCGTACTGCGGCACAGCCCGCTACGGACACAGGCTCACTGGCGTTATTTGCGCTGGTCAAAGAACATTGGCTTCAGGAGGCCTTCGCTTATTTTGAAAGCGCCGGCGGCAACAAAGAACTGCGCTTCTCCGCCAACTCTCCCCATTTGGGCCCAGCGCTGGGACTCAGAATTGAAAAGGTCTATTTCAAGGCGTCTGGAAAGAATGATGTCATTGCGCTTGCGCGGTTCCTCTCAATAGAAACGGAAAACCCCGGCAAAAACCGACTGCCCGGATATGACGAAACCTGTGAGTCCTGGAACGCTCGATTCTATTATGGGTTCTGCGATCTGTCTTGGACCAAAAACCGCATCCCGGTCACATCTTTGTGCCGATACCCGAGCGGCAAGCCCCTCCGCAATGACGTTCCGGGTGCTTGCATTATTTACGATATCGCCACCGACTAGGATTCGTGCTCGAAGCTTCTACCACGCACAGTGGTAATTACGGCAGGCTTGCAGTCTGCCCGGTTGGTGACAACCTACCCTTCATCGCTTTTGACGCGAACTCTGCCACTCTGCCTACTGACTGCCAGTTTCCGTCACGCTCTGTGCAGCAGCATGGGCCGTCTTCTTGGCGGCGGCTTTCTAGTGTTGGGCCTTGGCCGCTCTCACCGCATCCACCGCTTCTTCGTGGCGGCAACGATGGCCTGTCTGCTGGCCGACGAGAGCTTCCGTTTGGGCTTGGGAGCCCGCCTCCGGGACCGGCCCTTTAGCCACTTTCTTGGAAGCCGCCCATCTCTTGCGTTGAGCATGACCAATGCGCTTCCGGGCGGCAGCACTCCGCGCGCAATATGGCCATGTGCTTGAGTCTGCGCCACTTCAAGGGCTGAGCCGCAGCGCGCTTCCGTGTGACGCCGGAGCAGCAGTGAAGGCCACTCGTCGCCGGAGGCATCTCCCAGAAGGCTTTGGGGAGTGATGCGGTCGCGATACCGTCGCTACCTGCCGACGCGTTGGCAAGGTGATCAACGGATCGCTACTCAGCATCTACGCGCCGGGTGTTACCTGCAAGTCCATCGGTCCGAAAAGGGCCTTGAGTCGGCGACGCACCAAGTCCTCGCGAGCCTCCAGAAAGTCAGGGAATCGTTCAAATTTCCAAAGCGCCTGATCGTCAGGAATCAGGTGACGCTTCAAGAAGCCCGGTTCGCGCGATCTCAACCACTCGTCCACTGGCATGTCCTGTTTCCCCATGTTCTCGGGTGCGAGCAGCAAACAGAGGTTTCCTAGGCGATCTCTCTTGTTGATCCATTCTAGCCTGCCCAAACTTGAAAGCTCTTTTGGCTTGAACAGACTCCGAGCAAAGATGTGGTCCTGGTGGAACTGCATGGTCCCCCATCCCGCATCGTCATACAGCAAAGACAGGGCGAGAAAGGTCTGCTGCTGCCCATAGGTGCGGGCCAGCATTTCGTCCAATGCGAAATCATCGAAATCGGCCGAGCGCCCGGCCTTTCGGATTGTTTTGTTGATCGCATCGATAGGAAAGTCGGCTCCGGCACCTAACATTCCCTGCAGGCTGGCACGAACATCCCTCAACATGTTATCCGACGTTCCGCCGAATACTCCGTTCAAGAGCGCCATGATAAGCCAGCGCCGAACCCGGTCCGCGTTGCGCGCTTCGAATGGTGTGGAACCCCGCAGGGTCACGCCCGGGTTCTTAAACAAATAGTAGATGATCGGGATCAGCGCGTTGGCGCTTGTTAGGTTGTCTCGGTCTATTCCGGGCTCGTCTCCCAAAAGTGTAATTGAAGTTGAAGTGTTTCTGATGCAGCAGTTTGGCGTCCGAGCGGTTTGCTTGAATCCTCGATTCATCTAATCTTTTGAGGGCTGCTGTGGGCAGCTCCGAGAGGAGCGGGATCGAGGTGCTCATCGAAACGTTCATGAGAAAACAACTGGGATTGAAGGCGCATACCGTGACGAGAGTCGAGGAGACGGAGCAGTACATGATCGTTCACATCGACCGGCTGGGAGGTCGGCTGCTACGTTGCGGGGTCTGGCAGCGCTGCCGGAAGGTGCACAGTGTTCGAAAGCCGCGGGAGTGGCGCGACCTGTCGATGCGGAAATCGCCCTTGGTACTGCGCTACCGCCCACGGCGCGTGGAATGTCCCCGGTGCGGGGTGCGGGTGGAGGATTTCCCCTGGGCCGAACCGTGGGCGAGGACGACCTCCGCGCTGTCGAACGCGGTGGCGGTGATGGCACGCGATTCGAGCTGGCAGGTAACGTCGCGGCACTACGGACTGAACTGGAAAAGCGTGGCCACGATTGTGAAGCGCGCCGTGCAATACGGCCTGCGCCACCGGAAGCGCCCGCCGGTCCATATGATTGGCATCGACGAAGTGAGTCGACGCAAGGGGCAGGTGTATCTGACAGTGGTCTACGATCTGGAACGGCGAGTTTTGCTGTGGGTCGGCGAAGAGCGCACCGAAGAGGCGGTGAAGAAGTTCTTCACTGAGGAAATGGGCAAGCGGCGTTGCCGGACGCTGCGCGTCGTTTGCATGGACATGTGGGCGGCATACGCCAATCTGGTGCGGGAATACGCGCCCAACGCGCAGATCCTGTTCGATCGCTTCCACATCGTCAAGCATCTCAACGAGGCGGTGGATGGGGTTCGCCTCGAACTGTGGAGGAAGCTCACTGGTAAAGAAAGAACGGGCTTCAAAGGAACCCGCTGGCTGCTGTTGAAGAATCCCTGGAATCTTAACGACAATCAGAAGGAGCGGCTCTCCACGCTGGTGCGCTGGAACTCGCCGCTGGTGCGGGCTTGGTACCTGAAGGAAGTCTTCCAACTGTTCTGGAACTACAAACAGCCGTGGCGCGCCGAGCAACACCTGACTAAATGGATCAGAGCGGCGATGCGCTCGAAGCTCGAGCCGTTCAAGAAATTCGCGCGTATGCTGCGGAGCCATCTCGATGGAATCCTACCCTGGACTAAGATCCGGCTTTCGAATGGAGCCGTCGAGGGGATGAATAACAAGATGGCTCTGCGCAGGAATTCGACGGGACCCGCATTTTAGGCTGCTTTCCTGAAAACAACGAATTCGGTCTTTAGGGCAGCCATCCGCTGAGCCTTCAGTAGCAAGTAGCGCAGGTTCTTGTAGCCCCGGCCCCGGCGGAGCAGCGCTTTGATGTTCCCGTTGACCGCTTCGACAACCCCGAGAGGCACTTTGGTGCGGCAGTAGTTCAAGATGCCGTCCAAGTGGTCGAGCAGCATCCTGGCGAGTTTTTGGAATGGTTCCAGCCGCTGCCACCGGAGCTGGCCGATCCACCGTTGCAGATAATTCAGCATCGCGCCCTCATAGTGGTATGTCCACAGCCGATCCAGGCTCTCTTTAAGCAGATAGGCTTTGAACACTTTTCTGTTGAGGGCGAACAACTGGTTTAACTCCTGGCGCTTGCATGCCGAGAGATTCACCCAACGACTCAGCAGCAACCACCGTTTACCTTTTATCAACTCCCGTAGGTGCTTGCCTTTGCGGAAGAATTCCGCCCGGCGGACTTCATCGATGGCCTTGTTGGCGTGCTGCATGACGTGGAACTTGTCATAGACGATCCGGCAGTTCGGCGCCCATTGTTCGATGCTCAGCCGATAGGGTTCCCACATGTCCACGCAGGCCGCCGTGATCCGCATCCGCTGACCGGCGCTCAGTTCCTTTTGGAAGAACTCGTCCAGGGTCTCCTTCTTGCGCTCGCGGCCGAACCATACCGGCTCTCCACTGCCCAGATTGCTGACTACCGTGATGAACTTCTGCTTCTTTCCCAGATAGATTTCATCCACGCCCATCTGCGCCAGCGCCGGCTTGCGACGGGCTGCCGCCCACCGCCCCAGGTAACGCAGGTCGATCGCTCGCACCGTGCTGCCCGGCAGACCGAAGCGAAGCGCTACCTGTCGCGCCGCTGCGCTTTCGCACGCTTGTCCCACCGCGTCCTCAAAGCGCTTGCTGAACGGGGCCTTGCTCGGCAACTGCGGCACCTTCTCCATTTTGATTCCGCAGTCCGGACAGCACACCCGGTACACTTCTACCATCACCGTTGTGCGAAATTCCATGCACGGCAAATCGCGGACTTCGCGCTCACTCACCTCGTGAGCATCCTCGAGTTTCCGGCCGCACCCAGAGCAAACCAGCTTCCGGTTGCCGCGCTTGCGCCGGATCCAAAGCTTCAGGGTTTTCGCCCGTTCATTGATCTCATGCCGGTAGACTCGATAGCCCGGCCATCCAAGGAGTTTCGTTAGGTCGCTGTCTCTCAAACCGCTGAGTGTACCGAAATCGGGCCGTTCCTGAAAGTCGCCCCTGCTTGCACTTCATCGAATTCCTGCGCAGAGCCAACAAGATTAAGTCCATTAGCCATCGCTCCTTCGGATTCCGGACGGCTGAAAACTTCATCGCAAACATCTATCACTGCTGCGCCCGACTCCCGCTGCCGGCCGAACGATAATTACACTCTTGGGATAGGAACCCTATTCCGAACGAATTGGCAAGGTCGGTGCCCTGTTCGACGGCCTTCTTAATTTTAGGCCAATGCTGGCGAATGGTGGTCAGGTTCGCGTTGTTGAAGTTTTGTACCTTGTACGCGACAGGAAGGTCTGTGAGGACAAGACACGACTTCATTATGAAGTCTTTGTCGAAATCGTTACGCCGGGTCAGTTGCGTGTTCACACGATCCACAAAGTTGAAAATCTCGTCGCGCGCGTTTACGCCGTCCCAGTTCGAGGTTACCATTGAGAGGAGGAGGTCGGATTTACTCAGTTTAGTTCCGCCCTCGTTCGCACGAACGAAGATGTCGAGAACGCGATCGCAGTCTTGATCCGTCTCCGTGTAGTACGCGATTACCTCGTCCTCATGCACAGCTTGGTAAGGCCGCTCGAGATTTCGTTCGAAGGTCTTACGCTCGCTGCGCGACAGCCCTTGCTTGGACAGCTCGTCGTCCTTCTTGTCAAGGAAGACATCGAGCTTCTGACGCTCGTCGAAGTCCAGAATACGCCCGATCTTGAACCAGTAATGCTCGGGATTTGGTGGTGGTGCCTCCTCCATGAACTCAAACTTGTAGTACACGCCGCTCTCGGATACCCCCTCGCTGTCAAGGCGAGGATCAGCGAGAAGATCAAGGTGCAATCTCTGAGCACTCCAAGCGTCAGGGTTGTCCCAGCGCTTGTATTTTTTCTTCGCCGTGTAGGTACCACGCAGCCCGATCATTAGGGACGTGAGGCGCTGCTGTCCGTCCAGCACGAGGGATAGACTTGTCACACCATCCGTGCTCGCCAACTGGTTACGCGTGCCACCGTGCTGCGCCTTCTCCAGAAACTCGTAGACCTGCCATTTGTCGCGGTTTTCTGGCTTCAGCTCCCAGAACAGAAATGAGCTGATTGGGTATCCCCGCATTATCGAGTCGAAGAGTTGCACGATCTGCTCAGGCTTCCAGACAAACTCCCGCTGGATCGCGGGGAGGAAATACTGGCGGTTCATTCGTCCGATGGCGAGGGCAATAGGTTCCGAGCGGTAGCTCATAGAATAAGTCTTAATTGTCGCACCAGTTCTGAGGGTAAAGGGCCGAATCGTGCCAGCTGCCGGTAAACGGCCGTCGCTGACATTTGCTGGGCGCACAGCGGGACAGATCCTCCCTAACGGCGTAGTGGTTACGAAAGAATGGACCGGCTTACCGTTCAAAATCCCGGAATGCTCCCGGCCGGCCTGACATTGGGCTCCACTGCAATGATGGGGCACCAGACGCAGTGGAAGTGTCCGGCCGACGAGCAAGCCTGGCAGGTCTCTGGCAGGGCATGCCTTATCAGACTTGATCGAGGTGCCCCATCGGTGCAACCAGAGCCGGTTCCCGGAGATCGGACGGCGGTTCCAGGGCACTCTCCCAATCACCAATATCGAACCTCCCGCCGCATTCCCGGCAGACGATGTACTCTTGCTCAAACCTCTCAAACGGCCCACAATCGAGGCCGTGTGTTTCAACGGAACTGGCGATCCGGTATTCGCCGGAGTCTGAACCACAGTCGGGACAAGCCATTGCTCGTTATCCTTTGCACTTCAAT
>Ga0182013_10006472_pt1 | contig 13266 bp, 7 predicted proteins | sample 612S2MmetaG_FD_120487 | JGI IMG/M metagenome (GOLD analysis project Ga0182013, IMG submission 120487) | Permafrost microbial communities from Stordalen Mire, Sweden - 612S2M metaG | ecosystem: Environmental > Terrestrial > Soil > Wetlands > Permafrost | place: Sweden: Stordalen | collected... | reverse complement strand
GGTCGCGCTGGTGGGCATCTTTCAGGACATCACCGAGCAAAAGGAAAACGAACGCGAGCGCGAGCGGCTGATCGAACGCGTCGCCCTGGCCACCCGAGCGGGCAAGGTCGGCATTTGGGAGTGGGACGTCAACGCCGAGATCATGGCCTGGGACGCGCACATGTTCGCGCTTTACGGACGCGACACCGCAACGGACCGGCCGACGTTCGGAACCTGGAAGAGCGCGCTGCACCACGATGACCGAACCCGCGTGATGCACCAGCTCTACGAAGGCCTCTCGGGGCGCGAGCCCTTCGACACCGAATTCCGCATCATTTGGCCGAACGGCGAAACGCACGCGATCCGCGCGCAAGCCACGATCGTGCGCAACGTAGACGACAAGCCCGTGCGGATGGTCTGCATCAACTGGGACGTCACCGAATCCCACAGCCTGGCCGAACGATTGCAGGAAGAGAAAGAGCACGAACGCGAGCGGGAGCGCGAGCGGCTCTACGAACACGAACGCCGGTGGTCGACGACGTTTCAGCGCGCCGTGCTGCCGCTCACGCTGCCGAAAGTCGCGGGCTGCACGTTCGACGCCGTCTACGAGCCGGGTTTGGGCGACGCGCAAGTCGGCGGCGATTGGTACGACGCCGTGCATCTCATGGACGGGCGGATTCTGGTTTCCATCGGCGACGTCGCGGGCAGCGGGCTCGAGGCGGCCGTCGTGGTCGGGGTCGCGCGTCAGATCATACGCGGGATCTCGCAGCTGCACGCAAATCCGACGCTCATTCTCGACGCCACCGACCGCGCGTTATGTTTGGAATATCCCGGCGTCTACGTCTCCGCGTGGGTCGGACTCATCGATCTCGTCACGCGCACCATCACGTACGCGTCGGCCGGACACCCGCCGCCGTTGCTGGTCTCGCGCGACGGTGCGGTGCGCGAGCTCGCCGACCCGTCGTCGCTGCTCATCGGCTTGCGCGAAGGTCACCGCGGTCAGGCGAGCAGTATCTCGATCGCGCAAGGCGACACGCTCGTGCTCTATACCGACGGTCTCACGGAAGCGGGCCGCGACGTCGTCGCGGGAAACAGCACCCTGCGCGAGGCCGCGGCGTCGATCGCGGCGGTCCCCGCGCGTTATCCGGCCAACGCGATCCGCCGGCGCGTGATCCCCGACGGAGCGCCCGACGACGTCGCGCTGCTCGTCGTGCGGATCGACTGCCGCGAAGCCGAACGCTCCATCGAGCGCCGCCGGTTCGACGTGCGTGACGGCGCCGCGGCCGCCGCCGCGCGAACGCTGTTCGTCGAATCGCTCGAAGGGCACGGTTTCGGCGCCGACGCGTGCGCGAACGCCGAACTCATCTTCAGCGAGCTCATCGGCAACGTCGTGCGTCACGCATATGCCGAAGAGGTCGAAGTGGCGGTCGACCACGGCGGCCCGTACAGCGTGCTGCACGTCATGGATCGCGGCAGCGGCTTCCACCACATCAGCCGGCTGCCGCCCGATCCGTTTGCGGAGAACGGACGCGGGTTGTTCTTGATCGCGGCGCTGTCGGTCGACTTCACCGTTTCGGAGCGGCCCGACGGCGGAAGTCACGCGCGCGTCGTCCTGCGCGGCGGCAACCGCGCGCAACAGACGCGGCCCCAGCTTCTGCGCTCGCCGGCCGTTACGTAACGCTCGCGGAAGCCGCCGCAGCAACGCCGCGCGAGGCTTCCAGCTGCCTCCAGCGCGAATGCTGTGCGAGTTGGAAGGGAGCGCATTGGATAAGACGCTGGCGCAGATGCGCGACGACTTGGCGGCCGCCATCGCCGGTTTGAACGCCGCTGCCGAGGGCTCCGGAGAAACGAACCCGGAGTCGATGCGCGCGCTGCGCGATTCGCTCGCCGGACTCGATGCGATGCTGGGAGAGTTCGAGTCGCCGGGAAGCGGCCCGCGCCTTGCGGGCAGCGAGAACATCTTCAACCTCGTCGTCGAGGCGTCCCCCAGCGCGATCGTGGTGGTCGACGGACGCGGACGCATCTCGCTGGTCAACGCGCAAACCGAAAAACTCTTCGGCTACACGCGCGCCGAGCTTCTCGGCGAGTCGATCGACTTGCTCGTTCCCGAACGCTTCCGGCGCGGCCATGCGGGTTTGCGCACGAGCTTCGCCGGCGCGCCGATCGCCCGTCCGATGGGCGCCGGGCGCGATCTGTACGCGCGACGCAAAGACGGCACGGAAGTTCCCGTCGAAATCGGACTCAATCCGGTGAAAACCGGCGCGGCATCCTACACGCTCGCCGCGATCAGCGACATCACCGCGCGCAAGCTGGCCGAGGAACTGCGCCTCCTGCACGCCGGCGAACAACAGCGCGCCGCCGAGCTCGAGGCCGAGCGCGAGCGCAAGTGGTCGACGACGTTTCAGCGCGCGGTGCTGCCGGTGACGCTGCCGGCCGTGCGCGGCTGCGTTTTCGACGCGGTGTACGAGCCGGGATTGGGCGAAGCGCAGGTCGGGGGCGACTGGTACGACGCCGTGCACCTCGCCGATGGGCGCGTGCTCGTCTCGATCGGCGATGTCGCGGGCAACGGCCTCGAAGCCGCCGTGGTCGTCGGCGTCGCGCGCCAGGTGATGCGCGGCATCTCGCAGCTGCACGCGGATCCGATGCTCATTCTCGACGCCGCCGACCGCGCGCTATGCCTGGAGTACCCGAGCGTCTTCGTCTCGGCTTGGGTCGCGCTCATCGATCTCGTTACGCGCACGATCACCTACGCCTCGGCCGGACATCCGCCGCCACTGCTGGTTTCGAGCGCCGGTGACGTGCGCGAACTCGACGACGCCACGACCCTGCTCATCGGCTTGCGCGAAGATCACCGCGGACAGCCCACCACCGTCGCGCTCGCCCAAGGCGACACCCTCGTGTTGTACACCGACGGCGTCACTGAAGCCGGGCGCGACCTCATTGCCGGCACGCAGTCGCTCATCGAAGCCGCGGCACGTTACGCGCCCGGCTCCACGCCTCATCCGGCCAACGCGATTCGACGTCAGGTCATCCCGAACGGGTCGCTCGACGACGTCGCCCTACTGGTTGTCCGCACGGATTGCGACGAAGCCGAACGCTTCATCGAACGCTGGCGCTTCGACGCGCTCGACGAGCGCGCCGCGCGGACCGTCTCCGGTCAATTCGTCGCGTCGCTCGAGCGCCACGGGTTCAGCAGCGAGGACCGCGGCAACGCCGAGCTGATCTTGAGCGAACTGATCGGCAACGTCGTCCGGCACGCCGCCCCGGCCGTGATGGTCGAGGCCGCGCTCGATCACGGCGGACCGTACAGCGTGCTCCACGTCGTCGACAGCGGGAACGGCTTCTATCATATTAGCCGGTTACCGCCCGAACCAGACGCCGAAAGCGGCCGCGGCCTGTTCGTGATCGCGGCATTGAGCGTCGAATTCACGGTGTCGGAGCGGCCCGACGGCGGCAGCCATGCGCGGGTCACGCTGCGCGGCGGAACGCGCAACGCCGGCTTGCGCACCGGCGGACCGCTGCGTGCACGCTCCATGTACTAACGCTGCGCGAACGCCCCCTTTCACCCCTCGCTTCACCATCGAGCGAGGGCTCCGCGCACCGCGACCGCGAAAGCCCGACGGCTGTGAAAGTGAGCCTATTGACCAGTTCGCTGGCTGATTTGCGCGCCGGCCTCGCCGTCGCGATCGCCGAACTCGAAACCCTCCTCGGCGGCGACGGCGAGGCGGCACCGCAGCATTTGCAAACCGTCGTCACGTCGCTGGGCATCCTGGGCGAACTCGTGGCCGAATTGCGCTCGGCCGCGTGCGACGACGGCGTCACGGTTCCGGCCGACCTCTTTCATACCGTCGTCGAAGCGGCGCCGACGGCGATGGTCCTCACCGACGAACGGGGCGGCATCGTCCTGGTGAACGCGCAGACGGAAAAGCTCTTCGGGTATCGGCGTGAAGAGCTCTATGGGCAATCGGTCGAGGTGCTCGTCCCCGAGCGGTTCGCGCGCCAGCATCGCGGCCTGCGCGACGCGTTCAACAGCGCCGCACTCGTCCGGCCGATGGGTGTCGGCCGCGATCTCTGCGGACGGCGCAAAGACGGCACGGAGGTACAGGTTGAAATCGCGCTCAATCCCGTGCACGCCGGCAACGGCGTGTTGACGCTCGCCGTTATCGCCGATATCACGGAGCGCAAAAATGCCGAGCGCCTGCGGCTCACGCACGCCGGAGCGCGTCAGCGGGCCGCGGAACTCGAAGCCGCGCGCGAACGCGAATTCTCGACGGCCTTCGGCCGCGCGGTGCTGCCGGTCCGGCTGCCGCAAGTGCCGGGCTGCACGTTCGACGCCGTCTACGAGCCCGGTTTGGCCGACGCGCAAGTCGGCGGCGACTGGTACGACGCGGTTCCGCTGCTCGACGGGCGCATCCTCGTGTCGATCGGTGACGTGTCGGGCAGCGGGCTCGAGTCGGCGGTCGTGGTGGGCGTGGTGCGTCAAGTCATGCGCGGCATCGTGCAGCTGCATGCCGATCCGATGCTGATCCTCGACGCGGCCGATCGGGCCCTGTGCTTGGAATATCCCGGCGTCTACGTTTCCGCTTGGGTCGGCCTCATCGATCTCATCACGCGCACGATCACCTATGCGTCGGCCGGACATCCGCCGCCGCTGGTCGTCGCGCGCGATGGGAGCGTGCGCGAACTCGACGATCCCTGTTCGCTGCTCATCGGCTTGCGCGAGGGATTGCACGGCCAGGCCAGCAACGCCGCGATCGCGCAGGGCGATACGCTCGTTCTGTATACGGACGGCGTGACCGAAGCGGGCCGCGACGTGATCGCGGGCGTCGCGGCGCTGCACGCCGCCGCCGCGACGCTCGCGGACGCCCCCGGCGAACGGCCGGCCGACGCGATCGTGCGGCGCGTCGTGCCCGCCGGATCGTCCGACGACATCGCCGTCATGGTCGTGAACACCGACTGCGGCGCAGCCGAGAAGCATATCGAGCGCTGGCCATTCGATGCCCGCGACCCCGCGGCCGCAGCCGCCGCGCGCGGACGTTTCGTGGCGGCGCTCGAGCAGCGCGGATTCTCGGCCGACGACCGCGCGACCGCGGAACTGGTTTTCAGCGAACTGATCGGCAACGTCGTGCGCCATGCGGCGAACGCGAGCGAGATCGAAGCCGCGGTTGACCACGGCAGTGTGCACAGCGTGCTGCACGTGCTCGATCGGGGCAGCGCTTTCCACCATATCGGCCGGCTCCCGTCCGATCCGTATGCCGAGAACGGCCGCGGTTTGTTTTTGATCACCGCACTCACGATCGACTTCACCGTCTCGGCGCGGCACGGCGGCGGCAACCACGCGCGCGCGGTGCTGCGCGGCGGCAGCGGCGCGGCGCGCGCCCCGTCGACAGTCTTGCGGCCGTGCAGCGCCGCCTGAGACGCCCGCACGGCCGCTCGCGGCGAACGCGGCCGTCACCATCGTGGTCGGCTACGCGGTGCTGGTCTTGCGGCTGCGAGCCGAACCGGCGGATCCGTCGCCGGGTTGAGATCGAGAGTGCTTTCTCGAGCGTGTCACGGGTCCGGGATTTCGAGCTTGGCGAACATCGCGCGCAAGGGTAAGCGCAAATCCGGGAAAGCCGCCGGCCAATACGTTTCCACGGTTGCATCGACGCTCTCGAAGCGGCCGCCGGCATCATAGATTTCGATCCGGCGCGTTTCGGGATCGGCGATGATTTCGAGCAGGACGCCCCAGGCGAAGTATACCCGGCGTTTTTCGTCGACGTCTTTGCGCCGATCGTCGGGGGAGAGGATCTCGACGACGATCTCGGGCGCGACCGGCGGCACCTCGCGGTCCTTCTCCGACAGCGGGCGAAGCCGATCGTACGAGAGATAGGCCACGTCGGGGACCAGCGGGTGAATGTCTTCGCCGGGCGGCGATGCGCGAAAGCGCCATTCCGCACCGGCGAAACCGCGATCGCCGGCCCAATCCTCAAGGACGCGCAAAAACGCGGCCTGGAGCACGCTATGCCGGCGCGTCGGGCTCACTTTCTGCACCGGGCGATCCCCGATCCACTCCGTTTCGGGCTCGGTCGCCGGCAGCACGATCTCACGCGCGGTCTGCATGCGTCGGTCCTTCCTTTTGGTGGCACCGTTCTCCTCACCGCTCGGCGTCACGCGCCGAGCGTACCGTCCTCACCCTGTCACGCGCCGCGCTAGTGAAAACAGGACTCGCTCCCATTTTTTGGAGCTCTCCGGCGGGCTTCTAAGGTTCATTAAGTTGGGTGCCGAGGATAGCTTAAAGAACTTTTAAGAGGGCCTTACAGACAAATGCTAGCAGCGGGATGCCGCGATATCGTCGATATCGTCACGGCATGCGACGACGGTTATGCACAGCACGCGCACGTGCTCGTTGAGTCGATGCTCTCGACGAATCCCGATTGCAACTTTCGGGTCTACGTCTTGGTTCCGGCGGGCTTCACGCACGCCGGTCGGTTGAGCCAGCTCGAGAACCACGCGAACTGCGAGATTGCGTTGGTTGAAATCGACACGGCGCTCGTGGGCGATCTGCGCGTGTCGGGACACATCACGACAGCGGCGTATTTCCGGCTGCTGATCGGTGACGTGCTGCCGGCCAAACTCAAGCGCATACTGTACTTCGACTCCGACATCGTCGTCGCGGGCGACGTGCTGCCGCTCTGGCAAACCGATTTGGACGACAACATCATCGGCGCGGTGGCCGATGCGACACCGGAAGAGGAACACGAGCGCGTCCGGCGCATCGTGCTCACCGGCGGCAAGAGCTACTTCAACTCGGGCGTGATGCTCGTCGATCTCGCGCGCTGGCGCGAGGAAGATATCGCCGGCAAAGCGCTCGCGTTCTGTCGCGAACATCCCGACCGGCTGCACTATTGGGATCAATGCGCGCTCAACTATGTGTTGGCCGGCGACGTGCTCAGCCTCGACGTGGTGTGGAACATGCAGAATTGGCACGTCGGCAAAGCCGCCGCCGAGAAGGACCGCCAGAGCGTGTTCGATTCCGTGCGCGTGGTGCACTTCACCGCGCTCAAACCCTGGTTCTATGCGTGCCGGCACCCATTCGCCGAGATGTACTGGAAGTTCTTGAAGCAGACGCCGTGGAGCGACTACGTTCCGCCGGACCGCACGTTCGCCAACATCGTGCGGCGCGAACTCCGGGACCTGCTGCCGGACTGGCTCGTGCGCGCGGCGCGCTACGACCTCAGCACGCTCCAGCTGCCCAACCAGATGCCGGCGCTGGGAAAGAAAGCGTAGCGGCTCGCGCGGGCCGCGGCGCGATAACGTTCATTCGGCGCGTCACGCCTCGAGCGGCGCGAAAAGCCGCTCCACGTCCTCGGCTGCGAAGCGTGCCGATGTTGCGCCGTTTTCGGAAAAAATCGCGGCGGCGAGCTTCGCTTTGCGTTCTTGGAGTTCGACGATTTTCTCTTCGACCGTCCCCGCGCCGATGAGCTTGTAGACGAAGACGTGCCGCGTTTGACCGATGCGATGGGCGCGGTCGGTGGCCTGCCGTTCGACGGCGGGATTCCACCACGGGTCGTAATGGATGACGGTGTCGGCGGCGACGAGATTGAGTCCGGTCCCGCCGGCCTTCAGGCTGATGAGAAACACCGGAACCTCGCCGCCCGTGAAGCGCTTGACGACGGCGGCGCGATCCTTTGTCTCGCCGGTCAGCCGGGCGAACCCGATGCCGCGCGCCTCAAGTGCAGGGCCGATGAGGTCGAGCATGCTGGTGAATTGCGAGAAGACCAGGACGCGGCGGCCCTCGAGCAGCAGTTGCGGCAGCATCTCGAGCAACAGTTCGAGCTTGACGCTTTCGGCGGCTTTGCGCATCGGCTTGGGAAGCAGGCGCGGATCGCAGCAGACTTGCCGTAACTTCAGCAGGGCGTCGAGGATGACGATTTGCGAGCGTGCGAGTCCGCGCTGCGCGATCTGGGCACGAACGCGCTCGTGCATCGAAAGGCGGACGCTTTCGTACAGATCGCGTTGCGCTCCAATGAGTTCGACGCGTTGCACGATCTCGGTTTTCTCCGGCAATTCGCTCGCGACCGCTTCTTTGGTTCGGCGCAACAGAAACGGTGCGATGCGCTCGGCCAGTGCGTTCTTGCGACCGAGATCCGCGCGTTTTTCGATCGGCGTGCGAAATAGGCGCCCGAACGCTTTGCGGTCGCCCAGCGAACCGGGCAGCGCGATGGAGAACAGCGACCACAGGTCACCCAGATGATTTTCGACCGGCGTCCCGGTGAGGCACAGTCGATGGGCGGCGTGCAAACCCATCGCCGCCACCGCCACTTTCGCTTGCGGATTCTTGAGCGCTTGCGCCTCGTCGAGGATCACCGCGTGCCATGTGCGTTCGCGCAGCACCGCGTCGCGCACCAACAGCGCGTACGTCGTGATCACCAGGTCGTGCTGAGGGATGTGCTCGAAGCGATCGCCGCGGGCCGGACCGTGCAACGGCAGCACGCGCAGGGCCGGCGCGAAGCGCGCAGCTTCGTCGCACCAGTTGTGGACCAGGCTGGTCGGAACGACGAGAAGGGCGGGCTGCGTGAGCCGTCCGGACTCTTTCTCGACCAAGAGATGCGCGAGCGTCTGCACGCTCTTCCCCAGACCCATGTCGTCGGCGAGGATGCCGCCGAAGCCGTACGAGGCCAGGAATTGCAGCCAATCGAGTCCGTCACGCTGATAAGGGCGCAGTTCGCCGTGAAATGACGCGGGCACGGCGACGTTCGCGACGCCGCGGAATTCGCGCAGACGCGTTGAGAGTTCGCGCAAGCGGCCCGGCACGTCCCAGCGCAGGCCGGACGCCGATTCCAATTCGTTGACGATCGCGGCACGAGTTCGCGGCAGCCGCAACATTCCGCCGGCGTTCAACGCGGCCGGATCTCCCAGTTCGATGAGCGTTCGAACGATTGTTTTGAGCCGCGCTGCGGGAAACGCGAGGGTCGTTGCCGTGTCGTGGGGCCCAAGCCGCACGTAGAAGAACTTGTCGTCGGGATAGGTGTCGAGGAATGCCGAATCGGCCAATTCCAGTCCGGTCTGCATGAGGTCGCGCAGAATGGCCAGGAGATTGACCCGCTGATCGCCGACATCGATTCCGATCGCAAGGTCGAACCAGCCATCGGAATCTTCCTTGACATGCGGATGCCAAAGCTCGGCATCGGCGAGGTCGACGATCTTGTAACGAAAACTCGGAGCGATCTCAACGTGCCAGCCGGCAGCGCGCAACTCCGTGATTGCCGTATGCGTGAAAATCGGCCAATGGCGCTCGTCGACGAGGCGCAACGAGCGACCGGGGCTGGTCAGGAGTGCCTGAGTCGCTGGATCGTTATAGAAACCAAATGGCGACAACCGTTCCGAAAACCGCTTTTCCGCCGCGCGCGATCGCGGGTAGACGATGGATTCCGTTCCTTCGACGCTGCGCAGTTCGTCGGCCCGCGACTCCGGATCGATCGTCACGCCGCCATAAGCGAAAGCGAAACGCGCGACATCGACCGTCCACGGCCCCGGGGCTGCCGAGCGCCAACCGGGCGTCGGCGAGCTCGGGAGATCGACGCTCTGGAGGACCAACATCGGCACAGGTTTTGCGCGGACCAGCCGTTCGCGAACTTCGAGCGGAGGCGGAAGCCCGAGACCGCCTAAGGGGCCGGAAAATGTTTCGCGTACTCGCTTCGCGCCGGCCACGTCAAGTGCCGGCGCGGCCAGCAGCTTGACGAGTGTCGCCGGCGGCAGGCCCGCGTCGATGGGCCCGGCTCTTCCTGATTGCCCGTCGACGTACCACGGAACCGGTCCCGAAAGCAGCAGCGTCTGCGGATCGTCGAAGGCCAGCGAGGGCCGCTGCTTGCCATCGGGCGTGAGCGTCCAAATGATGCGCGCCGGGCGTGCGTCGCCCAGCGACAACGCGGGAATATCATCGCGATCGCAATAGGCCCGGCCGGTCGCGATGATGCGTCGCACGAGTTCTTCGGCAAGCGCGGTGCGTGCGGCGTACGTGCGCTCATAGACTTGGAGAAACTGTCCGATCGCGGCGTCGTCCGTTCGGACGGCTCGCGCGTTAGCCGCCGCGAGCGATTCGGCGGTCGTGTCGCGGATCTTCGTCCAGCGCTGCGCTTTGGTGAGACGTTGGACGACGATATCGATCGGAAATCTTCGCGGCATCATGTGCGATTTGGCCTCGAAGACGTAGGCGACGCGCTCGGCGCCGGGTACCTCCGTGCCTGCCGGCTTGGATACCGTTTCGCTGATCTGTGTGAGCCAGAGGTCGAGCGCCGGATTTTCCGTGGGCGAAGCCCGTTCGGGCACCGATGCAGGCGCAGCAATCGGCGGCGCCGCGGGGCCTTCGAGGACCGCGAGAAGCGTCGCAGCGACGTGTTCGCAATCGAGGCCAACGTCACAGTCGCAGTAGCCGGCGATCAGCGTGCGTCCATCGCGCGCCCGCGTCACGTAGGCGGTTACGCGGCAGGGCGAAGGCTCTGTCCCGCGCACGGACGCCGTGATCATGTGGCCCTGGTTCGAGAATTTGAGGTCGCTCACGTGCCCGGCGTGCTGATGAGCCGCACCGCGCGCGCAGAGTTCCTGACCGACGGCAGCCAGGACGTCGGCTAGCCGGAACATCGTCTCCACTGACCGCTCGATCACCCTAAGCGCGGTTCAAACATTCGGCGGCGCTTCCTTGTGGGCTCGACGATGGCGTGCCTACACCGGCCGCGCCGAGGAACGGGCTGCCCCCGGAAGTAACGCTGGTGATGCGGCTGCGGCCGCTGGAAAGGCTCGTCTTTCATGGCCGTACTTTTGAAAACACCGCTAGTCATCGTGAACGATGACGACCTCGTGCGCGTCTCGCGCGATAACCCGGGCTATCGCTTCGAGCGAGAGGAAGACGGCACCATTATCGTGAGCCCGACCCACACCAGAGGCGGAGCGAAAAGCGGAGAGGCATTTGGCCAGCTTCGCGATTACAAGAAGCAAGTCGGCGGGAACGTCTATGACTCGAACACCGGCTTCGCGATCGGGCCGCTTCAACGTATTTATGCTCCGGATGCTTCATGGGTGAGCCAGCCGCGCATCGACGCGCTAACGCCTGCCCAAGCGTCGGGTTTCTGGCCGCTGAGCCCTGACGTGGCGATCGAAGTGAAGTCGGATACGGACAAGTTCGTGGATGTCGTCGCGAAGATCGAATTGTATATCGAACGCGGCAGCAGCTACGCCGTGGCAATCGACCCGACGACCCGTGAAGTCGTTCAGCACGGCACTGCGCCCGCCGGCCTCGTTCTCGACTTTGACGCGATAATCGACGCGTGACGTTTGAGCGATCGTCGGGTCCGAAGGGCGACGCCGGGCGGTGCCCGTGTTGGCGGGGAACGTGTCGCAGCTACAACGCTACAATGTCGACGATGCTCGCTACCCTTGGCTTTTCGAGACAATCTCGACGGCGACTTTCGATGGAATCGCTCTCTGCGGCGAAGGGCAGAGTGGCTCCGCGCCCCGCACGAGCTGGGGCTCTTTCTATTCGAGCCGATCCTCACGGTCAAGGTTTTCCCGGACCACGCTCATCATTAGAATCATTCTGTTCGTGTTCGAAGGCAGTGGCAAGAAGCCGTATTTTCTGTAAAGCGCGGAAGCTCGCTCTGAGGCGTCGTTCGCAATCGTTAGAACGATAGCCGCAGAAGCTACCAGCTTTGATGCAGCGTACGCGTTGACTAACGCGAGTCCTAGCAAGAGCGATCCAAGGCCTCGATTCTCGAACTCGCGGTCAACCCCGAATCGTCCAAGCAACGTCGCCGGAAGAGGAAATTTTGGCCGTCCGCGCTGGATCTCCTCAGGGAGATCGCGTAGTTCGAGCGTAGCGGCAGAAAGCGTGAAATACCCCGCAATTCGCCCGTGCCCGTTTGCATAGACGTGAACGCGCGTGGAATCGTTTCGATCTTGTTTTCTTGCAAGCGTGCGCAGGTATTCCTCGATCGATCTACTCGCGCAACGAAAAAGCTCGCGCTTGTGATGTAACGCGAGCTCCTCTAGCCGAAAATCGTCGTCCAAGACAACGCTGCTAAATCGCAGCCGTCGTTTCGTTCTTCTTCCGCATCTTCTTCGACCGAATGCCCGTCATGAGCTTTCGCAAATTCGGAATCTCCCGCGGCGGCGCCAGAAGCAAGCTCATGACAAATCGGCTTTCCGTCTCGTCCATTTCCCAACGTTCGACTGCGGCCAGCGTTTCTTCGGCTTGTTGCAAAGCGGCAGCTATGATAAAGTCGCTCATCGACCTACCAGTCAGCGCCGCACTCTTGCGAATTCGCTCTTTCACGCCTTCTGGAACTCGCAGGTCGATACGCTCGCCGCTCGGATTGCTCATTACGCAAATCGCCTCTTGTACGGATATTCGCCGTACATAGTATGGCGCAATCGCGAACCGCTGTCAATACCGACTGTCCCTCCCGCAACTCCCTACGAGCTGGAGCTGACCGAATATTTTCCGCTCAGGCGATCGCGCAGTGTGTCGGCGAGACGCAGCGCGAGCGCGACGAGCGTGAACGTCGGGTTTGCGTAGCCGCCGGTCGTGAAGACCGAGGATCCGGCGATGTACAGATTGTCGACCGAATGCACGCGGCAGTCCTCATCGACGACGCCGTGGCGGGGATCGGCCGACATGCGCGTCGTGCCCATGTGGTGCGGGCCGCCGAGGATGTTCCGCTGCCACCCCTCGAGCGGCATGACCACGTGGCCCAACCCGCGCGCACGGATATCCCGATCGAAGATCTCGAGCCACTTGGTGATCGACTCGAGGTCGAAGCGATTGATGCGCCAATCGAGTTCGATTTCCGGGACGCCGAGCGCGTCGAGGCGGTTCGAGAGCGTCACTCGGCTATTGGGGTCGGGGACCTGTTCGGATCGAAAATACAGCGAATACGTCCGGCCGAAGCTCGTTCCCAGCTTCGCACGTGCGCGTGCGGCACGCGTCGATTTCCAGGTGATGACGCGGCGTGGTATGCCGTACAGCTTCTCGGCGGTGTTCTTGAGCGCGTAGATCGCGGGCTTCAGCGGCCCCTCACGCAGGCCGCGGTACACCAGGATCGGACCGAACGTGATCGGCGGCGGCCAGCCCAGAAACGGCGTGCCGAACGAATAGCTTGCCGGCTCGATAGCGATCGACGTCGAAAGCAGATGGTGCCGTTCCTTAGCCTCGACCGTCGGCGTGACGACCCCGCGAACGATCAAGCCCTGATATGGCGCTTTTCGGTAGAACTTCCGGCCGCGCGTCCCAGGCGCGGCGACCATGTGACC
>Ga0182013_10006471_pt1 | contig 13267 bp, 11 predicted proteins | sample 612S2MmetaG_FD_120487 | JGI IMG/M metagenome (GOLD analysis project Ga0182013, IMG submission 120487) | Permafrost microbial communities from Stordalen Mire, Sweden - 612S2M metaG | ecosystem: Environmental > Terrestrial > Soil > Wetlands > Permafrost | place: Sweden: Stordalen | collected... | reverse complement strand
CGCAGCCAGAGCGCTGCTGCCAGCGGGCCAAGGGCCCGCTGGCGCGGCAAAGGATCGACCACTCGCCACGCTTCCGCCAGAGCCGCCGCCTGTAGCAGCGGCGGCGCGCCGACGACGTCCAGGACGGCCAGGCAATCCTCAACGCCGGCGCGCGGCGAATCGGAATTACCTTTGGAGAGCGCCTCGAAGAAGGCCGCCAGCGCGGCGTAGCCGTGGATCACCACGCGGCTTCCCTCGATCCGCGTCGTCGGGCGGCCACCCGGCGGCGGCGCGTTGCGGGCAAGACCGCCGAGCCAAGCCAGGCCGCCCCAGCTGAGAAGTTCGGGCCCGGCTCGACGCGCCTTGCGCCGCGCGTGAAGCAGATGACGCGCCTGGGCAACGGAGGCCTCGGGCGGCCGGGTGTCGGCCCCGAGGTCGTGTAGGATCAGGTCCTCGGGATGGACGAGGGCGCCGTCCGACGCCATGGCGCCGAGCACGGCGCGGACTTCCGCGCGGGCGTTCCAACCCTCGCTGAATCCGCAGGCCCGGACGCGCTCGTCCAGCCGGCTCACCCGGTCTCCCGCGCGCGCAAGGGCGCCGAAAACGGCCTCAGGCGGCGAAACGTCGTCCTCGAAAACATCTCGGCTTCTAAATGTGTTAGTCGCCATATGAAATAGAACTCGCCGTTCGCTTTCGCTACATAGACAGTCAACCTGTTCGCTTGTTTCGGCAAGCCGATTGCGCCCGAAAAAGGAACGATCGCGGTAGGGACGCCCATTGCTGAGCGCCCCCCGCACAGATCCGAGCAAGCACGTTTCGAGCACTCGGCTCCTACCTTGGGTGTTTGACGGCGAAGCGTTGGCGAGGCCAAGGATGATGGAGGCGGACTGGAGGAAGGTGATCGGCGGCGATCTTCCCTATGCGAGCCCAAGTCGACCGATCGGTCTGACTGCGATGCCGAAGCGTACGCCGCCAGAGATCGGTCACCCGATACCGGAACGCGGAGAGCGCCCGGACATTGGTTGGGACCGCGTAGTAGCCGAAGTGGCCGGTCACGACCTGCCTTAGCCAAGCTCCCTGGACAGGGATGGGCTGATGCATCCGTCGCCGGAGCTCCGCCTTGACCTCTTGGAGTTTCGCCCGCAGGCGATCACGCCGGGTCTTCCTATGAAGCTGGAAGCGACCCCGTTGAGATTTCCCGCAGATGTGGGTGAAACCCAAGAAGTTGAAGGTTTCCGGCTTTTCGAGCCCGCGCGCTTTTCGGCCGACCGCCGCGAAGCGGCCGAACTCAAGAACGCGGGTCTTCTCCGGATGGAGTGCCAGTGCGAAGGCTTCAAACCGCTCCCGCATCATGTCGAGGAAGCGACGTGCTTCGCTCTCGGTCTCGAAGCCGACGACCAGATCATCGGCATAGCGCACGATGACCATGTCGCCTTGGGCTTCCTGCCGTCGCCAGCGATCCGCCCACAAGTCGAATACGTAGTGCAGATAGACGTTGGCAAGGAGCGGTGAGATCACCGACCCTTGGCCCGTCCCCCTGTCGTCCACGGTCACGACGCCGTCTTCGAGAATGCCCGCCTTGAGCCATTTCTGGATCAGGCGGATGATGCGTTTGTCGCTGACGCGGTGTTCCAGGAAGCGTACGAGCCACCCCTGGTCCACACTTCCGAAGAAGTTTTCGACGTCAGCGTCCAGTATCCAGTTCACCTTCCGCGTGTCGATCGCCTCGGCCAGGGCGTCCAGCGCATCATGCGGCCCCCGTCCGGGCCGGAACCCGTACGAGAAGCCGACGAAGTCACCTTCGTAGATGGCATTGAGCACCATGACCGTTGCGCCCTGGACGATTTTGTCCTCCAGGGCAGCGATCGCCAACGGCCTTTCCCGTCCGTCCGCCTTCGGGATGTACGTCCGTCGGGACGGTAGCGGTCGGTAGGCTCCCCGATGGACTCGTTCGTGCAAATCCGCGAGCCGAGGCTCGAGGTTTGCCTCGTAGTCCTGCCACGTCACGCCATCCACGCCGGGGGCGGCTTTGCGCCTGAGCGCATGGAACGCCACTCGGAGCGTATCGACGTTGATGTGGTGGAGGAGGGCGGTGAACCGTTCCTTCTTCCTAAGCTTTGCAGCTTGCCGTACGCGGTCCAGCGCCTGTGTCACGCGAGCCCGGGTCTGTGTCCGGTGCGTGCTTTGCTGTCCCACGTTTCCCTTGGTCTCTGCCCTTTGCTCCACTACCTCCGCCGCCGGTTTCCCAGCTTTGTTCGGCAGCTTCATCGCTACTACGGCAGAGTCAGACTTCTCCAGACCGTTCATCGGCGGCTACGGCTCCTCGCCTTCCCGCCGCGGACCCTCGACCCATAGGGCCGATGGCCAATCGGGAGATCTCCCAGGTTCCGACGCGATCCCTTCTTGCGCGATCTGGCCTTCGACCCCGGCAGGGCGACGGGACCTCGCATAGCGGTCCCGCACGTGTTGCCTTCAGCGGTGATTAACGCCTGGGCCCCTGCGATATCGGTTATTTCGTGGCTCAATCCCAAACCTCACAAGATTGCTGTGTACGCTTCGCCGTGGTCGTCATCCTTGGCCGCGCGGCGAGCTGCACGTATCAAGGCCCGGTTCGCGGCCCCGAAAGGGTGTCCGTTGCCCCGCAAGGGGAGATGTTGCCGAAGGCGGCTCCCAAGAGCCGCCTTCGGTATATCTGGTCGGTCCCAAGCGGACTGCGTGTTCCCCACGTGGACTTGCGAGACTGCCCGATAGGGTGGCTGGGATCTACATGAGCCCAAGGGCCCGTAGACTGATCACATGGTCGCCGGCGACGATCATGTGGTCGTGAACCTTGATCCCGAGGACCTGGGTTGCGGCCACGACCTGCCTGGTCATCTCCACGTCGGCGCTTGACGGTGTCGGGTCACAGCTAGGATGGTTGTGGGCCAGTATGATTGAGCTGGCGCCAACCTCCAGTGACCGTCTCGCGACTTCGCGGGGGTACACAGGGGCGTGGTCCACTGTACCCGCCCCAAGTTGCTCGTCCGCGATGAGTTGATTCTTCTTATCCAAGAAGAGGACATGAAAGACCTCTCGCGGTAATGCGCCCATCCGGGCCCGAAGATAGGCGTTCACGGCCGACGTGCTCGTCAGCACTTCGCGTTTGCGGAGCGGGTGCTCGAGAATGCGCAGCAGTAGGCCGTGAAGCAGGCCCAGCTCGCGGGCGGCTGGGACACCGATCACCTGGGCGAGTTCGGGCTCCGGAGCGCCAAAGATGCGCCCCAAACCCCCGAACCGCTCCATCAGGGCGTCTGCTGCGGCGCCGGCGCTGACGCGGGCGATCGAACAGCGGCTGAGGATCAGCGCCAGAGTGTCGCCCTCATCCAGAGCGGAGGGGCCGTAGGTCATGAAGCGCTCACGCACCTCGGCGCAGGGATCGGCCAGAGGGCCCATGTGCGCCAGGAGCGGCGCTTCGGCGACCCCTGGGGCGAAGAAATCGCCTTGCTCAGACATGGCGCCCCCTCGACGCATCGGCTTGCACGCCTAGAAGGGCGATATGTTGGGGGTGGTAGCGCTGGACGGTGCGCACGGCGGCGGCCCACCTTTCGGCCGCGCACGCTGCGTTGGGCTCGAACGCGTCCAGACCCAGCGCCAGGTAGGGCAGGGCCCAATCGCAATCCTCCTCGAACCAGCCGTTCTGGCTGTAGGGGGTCTCGCGGATCGCCTCGGGAAGGCGGCCCAGCGCAGTCAGGGACAGCCGCAGCCCGCCGTGCGACGCGGTCGTCACGGCTGCCACGTCGGGCCCGAGCGGCTCGACGGTCTGGATGGGTCCCCATGGTGAGGAGGATCCGCGGGTGGGCGCAAAGGGATACAGCATGGCCGGCTCCGGCGCCGACGCAGGACCATTCCCCGGCCGGCTCGCCCGGCCCATCCCTTCCTTTTCCTTTCAGGACGTGCCCGCCACTGAGAGGGGGGACGGAAGTTCACGCCGCCTTCGGCAGTACGGTTTGAGGGGGGTATTTCGCCAGGACGGCGGTGAGCACGTCCGGTTTGTCCGTGGGGACGAAGACCCTGGGAGCGTAGGCGATGATCTCCACGAAGCAGCCGAGGGGGAGCAGCGTGGAGCGATGGCTGGCGCCGCCGACGAGTTCGAGGCGCCAGCGATCCATCACCCGGGCCCGGCGCAACCACATGCCCCCAGTAAGGGATAGGGAGACGCCTTCGGACAGAACCATGCGAGCGGTCTGGTCTCCGTCGGAGAGGGCCGCCGATAGGGTCGTCAGCCCCAGCGCCACCTTCAGCTGGGCGATATGCGTGGCCTCGATCACCCGGCCAAGCCAGCGTCGGCCATCAGGGGCTTTGAGGCGCCGCACGACCGCGCCCTTGTCGGGTAGACTCGACCAGATCGGCAGCAGCAGGCCGCAGACGAGCGCGAGCTCCCGCGTGACCCACGGGTCCGCCTCGGCGATCTCGCGGTCCCAGGCCTGGCGCCAAACCTCGGGGGACGCCGGCTCCCACGCCGACTCCTCGAACGCCTTGGTAGATACGACGCGGCGGTGTTCCGGCCGATGCAGCCTCACGGCTGATTGTAGGCGGTCCTTGTCGTCGGTTGTGGTTAGCCCTCCCTCGCAGAGGGCGGCGCGGCCGGACTTGGTGTTGACGCAGCAGGACGTGGCGTCGGCGGCCACCCACATGAGGGCATCATCGGCCGACGTGAGGCAGCGTCGGGTACGGATGTTGAAGCGCAGCAGGCGCGTCTCTGCGCCCGTGTCCTTGTCCGTCCGGATCACCTCTTCCTCGGCAACCTCGACGTCTTCGGCGACGATGTCCTCCATGCCCCGGTCAAGCTGGCCCGCGTTCTGGGCCCGCTCCAGGATGGAAGACAGGATCTCGTCGAACGCCGCGAAGAGGGCGTTCTGATCGGCGATCCTCAAAGCCAGCAGGCGATTGAGAAAGGTGTTCATCGGCGGCATGTCTTCCGGCGATTTGAGCCCGCCTTCATGATCGACCAGGCGAAGTCCGGTCTTGTCCTCGAAGGTGGGAAGGTCCATGGCCGCGACCTCGCCAAAGTGCAGGGCGCAATAGAAGGCCTGCAGGGCGCGGTGCGCCCATGGGCTTTCCAGGTTGTCCTCGGCGCGGAACAGGCCGTTGCCGGCCGTCCGGCGCTCGCCCCGGGTCAGAGCGCCGAGGCTGTCCAGCCGCCGTGCGATGGTGGAGGTGAACCGCTTCTCGCCGTGGATGTTGGTGGTCACCGGCCGGAACAGGGGCGCACAGGCCTGGTTGGTCCTGTGGGAGCGGCCCAAGCCTTGGATTGCGGCGTCAGCCCTCCAGCCGGGCTCCACCAGGTAGTGGACCCGACGCTGCTGGTTGGCTGTGTTGAGGTCGGCGTGGTAGCTGCGGCCGGTGCCGCCGGCGTCGGAGAAGACCAGCACACGCTTCTTGGCGGACATGAAGGCGTCAGTCTCAGCCTTGGCGGCCGTGGCGCTGCGACGCTCGACCAGGCGGCGACCATCGCGGTGGATGATCCGGCGGGACCGCCCGGTGACCTCGGCCACCATCTCGGTCCCCAGGGTCGCGAGGACGGCGTCCAGGACGCCAGGAACGGCGGGCAGGCACGCCAGCTCGGTGACCAGTTCTTCGCGTAGTCGCAGAGCTTCTTGGCAAAGGACCGGCACGCCGTCGACCATCAGCTGCCGCATGGTCACGTTGCCGTCTTCGTCCTCGAGAGCCTCCATGGCGTTCACGGGGAACGCGCCCATGAGGTAGTCCAGCACTTGTTCTTTGCAGCCAGATTTTATGTCGAGCGCGCCGAGGGAGAGCGCGGTTTTGTAAGTAGAAGTCATGGGTTTCACTCCGGATAATTAGGGGTCGATGGGAGCCGAAGGCGCAAAGCCGTCGGGGCTACGCTCGCTTCCGAACGTCGTTGAGCATTGCGACCAGGGAATCCGCGGGGGGCTTGAACCGGCCTGGCTTGATCCCGGGCGCACCATGGGCCGCCAGGATCTGCAACTTCTCCTCGGGATCGGCGCGGAGATAGGCTTCGGTGCTCTGGAGGCTGGCGTGGCCGAGCCAGAGCGCCACTTTCCGGATGTCGCCGGTCGCGGCGAGCGTATGCATCGCGCAGGAATGCCGAAGCACGTGAGGCGTGATGCGTTTTCCCGTGAGGGACGGTTGCTTCCGGGCCGCCGTTGCGACGTGCTGCGCCAGCCTGAAAGCGAAGCCATCGCGCGTCATCGGCTGACCGTTGGCGTTGAGGAAGATCTCCGTCGCCTGGCCCGTGGGCCTGACGGCGAGCCAGCTACGCAGCGCGGCCTGTGTCTCGCGCCACAAGGGCAAGACGCGCTCGCGACGCCCCTTGCCCATGATGTGCACCGTGGCGAGCGAGCGCTCCGGGAAGTCCTGCAGTTGCAGCGATAGGAGCTCGGCGACGCGCAGGCCGCCCGCGTAGGCGAGGTGCAGCATGGCGCGATCACGGGTTCCCAGACGGGATCGCGGATCGGGCGCATCCAGGAGCGCGATGATCTCATCCCTGGTCAGGTAGTCGATCAGGGTGGAGTCCGTACGCTTGCTCGGCACCGAGCGCACCCGAAGGGCCAGATCGAGGCAGGCCGGCACGCGGTACTCGACGTAGCGAAAGAATGCCCGGATGGCGGCCAGCCGGCCGTTGCGCGTTCGGGCGCTGTTACCCCGCTCGCCCTCCACATGTTCAAGGAACGCGGAGATCAGGTCGGGATCGAAATCCTCGATCGTCAGGTCGCTGGGGCGGCGCTTGAGCCGGTCGGCCGCAAACCGGACCAGCAGAGCGAAGCAGGTCGCATAGGCCGTCACCGTGTGGGGACTGACATTGCGCTCGCGGGGCAGATGATCGCGCAAGAACGCGGAGAGATGAGGCGCGAGCGCGGTCATGCTGCCCCTCCCAGGAAGAGCTGCTCTCCCGCGGCCGCGATGTCCCGCAGCAGGACCGGCGTCGCCTCGAGATACCAATAGGTGTTGGCGATATCAGCGTGTCCGAGGTAGGCGCTCAGGGCCGCCATGTGATGCGCGATGGCCTCCCGATCGCGGGGACAGGACTCGAGCGACCGGACAGCGAAAGTGTGCCGCAGGTCGTGCACGCGCATGCCGGATGTCCCCGTCGGTCCTCGGAAACCAAGCATCCGGGCGAGCCCGACGAACACGATGTGGACGCGGGTCTGATGAGGCGCCCGCCCCCGAATGGTGACGAAGAAATCTTCGCCGCCGGCGCCGAGCCTGGCTCTGATCGCCAGGTAGTTCTCCAGCGCCTGCCGGGTTGATGGCTGGATGGGCAGTAGGCGCTGCTTGCCGAACTTGCCGTTGCGGATGATCAGGCCGTCGTCGGCCAGATCGCCGCGCTGGAGTGACAGCGCCTCCGATATCCGCAGGCCGGTGGAGGCCAGGAGGCCGAACAGATAGTGGTAGGTGTACGGGCTGATCTGGCCCTTGGGCGGGAGATCGAGCGCCGCCTGCAGGATCGCCTGAAGCTGTTCCGGCTCGATGATGTGCGGCGTTGGGCGTGGCCGCCGGCCTCGACCAAAGGCGCCGGCGGGCGGGACTTGGTGACCTTGATCTTCGGCATGGGCGTAAAGGCTGAAGCGGCGGACCACATCGAACCTGGTCCTGGCTATGTTCTGGGAGCTCGCCGCCCTGCACCAATCATAGAGCCGTTCGACATCGACGTGCTGATCGCCAAAGCCCCCGGCGTGCTCCGCGAACAGCTGGAGCATGCGACTCTGCTCGGAGAACTTGCGGCCCAAGCTGCGATGCAGGGCGACGTAGCGCGAGATCTGGTCGTTCAGCATGACGCGTCTCCCGGCCAGGGCTGGGCGACCTTCATCAACATCGGGACGTCGACCTTGGCGTAGACGGCGGTCGTCGTGGGAGAGCGATGACGCAGGATCGTCCCGATGGACTCCAGGCCGGCGCCGGAGCGGAGCATCCGCGTGGCCAGGGAGTGGCGGAACAGATGCGATCTGGTCGGCAAACCCGTGATGCCGGCGCGATCGAACACCCGAGCTACGATGCCGGAGATCTCGGCCGACGACTTGAACGGCCTGAACGGCGCCTGCGCGCGGAGGAAAAGCCGATCTTCCTCGACCCTCGGCCGCGCCCGCTCCAGATACGCGAGCACCGCGTCGCCGGCATCCTGAGGGAGCGGCAAGCGGTCTGGTCGTCGGCCCTTGCCGCTGACCCGAATGTATCCGCGAGTCCAATCGATATCGCCGAGCCGGAGCTGGCAGACATCCCCGGCGCGCAGGCCCAGTCGGGCCAGCAAGAGGATGATGGCCCTGTCACGAATCTCGACCGGCGTCCGCGCCCGGCAGGACGCGATGATCTTCTCGATCGCCGGCGCGTCCAGATAGCGGGGCAAGAGCCCCGACCGGTACCGCCGGGCTGGCGGAAAGGCATGAAGGAGCGCCGGCGGACACTCCCCGCGGGAGATGAGGAAGCGCACGTAGCTGCGCACGATCGTGACAACCAGGGCCGCAGACCCTGGCGTCTGTGTGATCCGGAGGCTGATGGCCTTGCGGATGGTGGCCGCATCGAAGTCCGCGGGCTCGCCCAGCAGCGGCAGGCAGCGGCTGAGCTCCCCGCCAAAGCGCAGAATGGTCGCGTCTGTGCTTCCACAATGGGTCTTGAGCCATGCCCGATAGGCCTGAAGATGTACATCCTCGGGGTCCGGTCGGTGGGCGTCCAGGAGGACGTTCCGGTCGCGAAGAAAGCCGAGGAAGCGCTGGGCGCCTCGCGCACGACGAAGAGGTCCATGGCGGCCCACCATCCGACCGCGCTTGCGCTGCACCGGGCAGCGACAATCGTGGTGGGCGTAATACCCGACCTGCTCCGCTCCCATCTCCGCCCAGCGTTGCCGCGTGAGACGAATCCACGCCGCAAAATGGGCTGCTTCGGACCGGAAGCTGTTGAAGCTTACGAGGCTGTACTGCTGCGCCTTTAGGAACAGGTCGTAGGCGGCCAGCTCGTCAGCCAGGTCGTCGACGTCATCTGCAACGTCGACAGCACCATGGTCTTCCAGGAACCGCACGAAGCGGCGAACCCGGCCTGAGAACTCTGGCCTGTTGGGCTCGTGCAGCGGAAAAGGCCGACAGCGACATCGGTGCTTCTCGAAGCGCTGAACGAGGGCATCGTCGACGGCGGATACCGCCACACCGCGCTGGCCTATCCAATACAGGAAGTGACGCGCGGCGGCTCTATAGCCCGCCACCACGCCCGGCGCCGCTCCCCGGAGAGAGGAGAGGAAGGTCGTGATGAGTGCGTCTGCGATCTGAGGGGCTTCGGTCCGGTGATCGACACGACCGAATGAAGCAATCGACCTTGGCAACATGGTGGTTCCTCCAGCTCGTTAGGGGCTGGGGCGCCCCTAATTATCCGGAGTGAAACCCATGACTTCTACTTACAAAACCGCGCTCTCCCTCGGCGCGCTCGACATAAAATCTGGCTGCAAAGAACAGGTGTTATCCAGAGATCAGGATAACACTTGGTCCTTGGGCGTCAGGTCAACCTGCAGGTTGTTCCATTCCTCTGGCGGGATTTGCGCCAGACGGCGCTCCATCACCGCCTCGTTGGTGGAGACGATTTGAACCACGGCGGAGCGACTTTGTGCGAGATCCTCTCGGATGGAGGCAATCAGGGTCGGCGCCTTTAGTCCGGCGAGCAGATGGCCGAAGAAGCGCTGTTTGGAGCCTTCAAAGGCGGAGATGGCGGCCGAGACGGCCAGACCGGACAAGGCCTTGCCCTCCTCGGTGACGCCGACCGCCTCCAGCGCGTTGCGCAGGTTCGTGTGAATGAGGTGGTAGGCGTCCGCCCAAGCGTCCCAGATGACGACGTCATCGTCGGTGAGGGCGTGGTTCAGGGCGTCGTACTCAACCCCGTCGAAGGAGAGTGAGCGGGCGATGTAAAGGCCCATGGCCTTCAGCTCGCGGGCGATCAGCTCCATCATGGCGACCCCGCCCGTGTCCACGGCGTCCATGAAGGCGTCGCGGGTAGGGAAGGGGGCTTCTGTGCCGCCCCAGAGGCCCAGGCGGGCCGCGTAGGCGAGATTGGCGGGCGTGGTGGCGCCCGTGGCCGAGACGTACAGGATGCGCGCATTGGGCAGGCGGTTCTGGAGCGCCAGCCCGGCCAGGCCCTGCTGCGAGGCCTTCTTGGCTCCACGGGCTCCCTTGCCGCCGCCGGCGGCGTTGGCCATGGCGTGGGCCTCGTCAAACACGATCACCCCGTCGAAGTCCTCGCCAAGCCAGGCCACGACCTGGTCGAGACGTGAGGCGCGTTCGCCCCGCGCCGGCTGGCGCAGCGTCGCGTAGGTGGTGAACAAGATGCCGCGATCCATGCGGATGGCGTCGGCCTGCTTCCAGGCGGATTGAGGCGTGATATCGGCGGGGGCGCCGCCGATCGACGTCCAGTCGCGGCGGGCGTCCTCGAGCAGGGGGTCGTTCTTGGATAGCCACACGGCCCGTTCCCGACCCTGGCACATATTGTCGGCGATCACGCTGGCGATCTCGCGGCCCTTGCCGCAGCCCGTGCCGTCGCCGAGGAAGAAGCCCTTGCGTAGCCGGAAGGCGCCCGCCACATCGTCGTTCGCGAAGTGGAGCAGGTGGGGGCTATCCCCCCGAATCCAAGAACCGGACAGCAGCTGGCTGTGGGCTTCGCCTGCGTAGATCACCGTCTCCAGCTGGGCGTCGGACGCCAGGCCATCCGCAGAGATAGCCGCTGGCAGGACCGGGCGATAGCTCGGCTCCGGCGGCGCGACCGACGCCATGGGTCCGGATTCCACGAGGAGGGAAGGGTGAGGCGTGCTCTTGGCGAGCTTTAGGCGGCCAAGGGCGTAGGCCTGGTAGAGGCCGACGTCGTGACCTTCCCCGGACCAGGGCTTAGCCTCGTAGGCCAGCGGAGCGGCCGTGGCGAGGAAGGCCAGACGGTTCGACGGCGTTGCCATAGCCCGGGCCCGCGGCGCCAGCTGGGCAGTGCGTTCCACGGTGCGGAATTGGCGGGGCTGGGCGTTAGGCCGGGCCGGAACCTCCTTGGCCATGCGCGCGGCGTCAGCCAGGGTCTGGGCGTCACGCACTGGCGGGACGATTCCGATTGGCTCGCCGCGATCCATCACCAGCAGAGCCGTCTCCACGCTGGTCCCGTGCTTGGCGTAGGCCCGCTGCGGGAGCGCCAGGCGCAGGCTCACGCGGCCACGCGCGGCCAGGGCGGTCATGGCGGCTACGTCTTCGAAGAAGCGGGCCGGGACGATGGCCGACAGACGGCCGCCTTCGGCCAGGCAGTCCAGGGCGGCGTGGAGGTGAGCCTCGAGGCGCTGGAACGGCGGGTTGAGGACTACGACCTGGAAACTGCCGGACGCCGGCAGGATGTCCTTCAGGTGTTCGGCGTCGTGCTGAGATCGCGCGGCGAGCGGGAACAGCTCCTGCAGGATGGCCGCCCGGCCTGCACTGAGTTCGTTGAGGGTGACGCTGCCGCCGCACGCCTCGGCCAGGACGGCCATCAGGCCGGTTCCGGCCGAAGGCTCCAGGACGAAGTCACCCGGGCGCACCTGGGCCGCCAGGACGGCCAGAGCGCCCAGCTGGGGCGGAGTGGAGAACTGGTCCATGGCGACCTGCTCTTCGCTACGGCGCGAGTGGGTGAGTGACAGGTCGGCGAGATTCGCGAGCAGCGCGCAGATCTCGGCCGGCGCGTCCTCGAGCCGCTGGATCTGCGGGGCCAGGCGGCGCAGCTGCAGGACGGTCGCGGCCTCGATGGCGTCGTAGGCGTCACGCCACAGCCAGGCGCCCTCGGCGTCCGAGCCGCCGAAGGTGGTGGTCATCACGTTCGCGACCAGCTTGCGGTCCAGAACGCGGGAACGGTTCAGGTGGGGGACAAGGGCGCGGGCGGCTGACACGACATTGGCGGCTTTGTCGTCGCCGGCGGCGCAGGCGCTGAAGATCGGAAGCAGGGCGTTCATGGCGGGGATCCAGGTCACCCGCCTCGGAGGGCTCATCCCTCCCGAACCTGCGGGCTCAGCCGAGCCCAACCCTTCCTCCTATCCTTTCCTGCTGTTCGCGCGATCGCTGCCGGTTTGGGCGCGGCTAGCGACGCTTCACGACTTTGATGCCGGTCATGCGTTGGCGAAGCTCGCCGGCGACTTTCGCCAGGAAGTTCTTGCTGAAGGCGCCGAGCGGCTCGCGCGGCTCCAGATACCAGGACCGGGCAGGCTCATCCCGGTTCAGTTCATCGACATAGATCCAGGCCTGCGGGTAGCGGGTCAGTCCCGCCCGCCGGCGCTCGGTGTCGGGGATCTCAATAGCCGCCTGGTCGGCGTGCGGCGCCTTGGAGCTTATGGCGGCCAGGAACATCACCTCTCGGCCCTCGTCCGAGGTGATGGTCAGCACCAGGCAGCAGGGGCGGTCCTTGCCGCCCTCGGGTGCGTTTGCGCGCGCCATGTCCCGAGCCCAGCGGTAGGGGTAGGCGATGACGTCACCTCGTTTGAGCGAGGGCTTAGTCATCGGCGGCATCCGCGATGATGGCGTCGAGCCCCCGTTCCAACAGAGCGGCGTCTTCGGCGGTGATGTCTTTCAGGAGGAAGGCGTGGCGCGGGTCCTGGGCGCGCTGGGCAAGCGCCTGGTAGTCCTCAATGGCCATTAGGACGAACCGCGGCTTATTGCGCTCGGTGATGGCGACGGGCGCCCGGGCGGCCTCATGACGTACCGCGGAGGCATTCCGGGCGAGCTCGGACAGAGGGTAGGACTTCATGTGCTTCTCCTGACAGACGCAGAATGCGCGAAATATGTATTTCGCGCAAGTGGAGGCCGCATAGCGAAACCCCCGCGCTCGATGGCGCGGGGGTTTCGCCGGTAATTAGGCGGCGATGGCGACGGTCACGCTCTCAAGCGCGTCGCCCTGGCCCGGCTCGTCCTGCGCCCTCTGGTTCCCTGGCGGGTTCGGAGGTCTCGTCCGCGAGGTCCGCCGAGGCCGGCTTGTCCCAGCTCAGCACTGCCGGCGCCCATCGGCGTTCGGCCGCGTTTTCGGCCACGAAGACGACCATGTCGTCCTTCTTGAGGCCCTTGGCGCGGTCGTCGTGCGCGTCCATGGCGTCCAGCATGGCCAGCAGGTCACGCTTGGGGTGCGCGGCCAGATAAGTCTGATCGGGCGTCCAGTGGGCGGTGATGTCGGCGCCGCACAGCGCCGAGATCTCGGACGCCTCGGCGCGCGCGCCGTGGCGGATGTTGTCGGTGCGCTTCTCGCAAGCGTTCAGCGACATGGCCACCAGCTCGGCCATCAGCGCCATGATCTCCCCGTGGGG
>Ga0182013_10006470_pt1 | contig 13267 bp, 13 predicted proteins | sample 612S2MmetaG_FD_120487 | JGI IMG/M metagenome (GOLD analysis project Ga0182013, IMG submission 120487) | Permafrost microbial communities from Stordalen Mire, Sweden - 612S2M metaG | ecosystem: Environmental > Terrestrial > Soil > Wetlands > Permafrost | place: Sweden: Stordalen | collected... | reverse complement strand
CGCGAACACGCCCGTCTGCAAGGCCTTCGCCAAACAAAACAGGGCAAACAATCCCCAAGCCACTGCCGGACCTACGCCCGCATACTTCGCCAGGGTCTCATGAATCCAGCTGCACAATCCGAACCAGTAAACGAAGCCGGTCGCATATCCCAAGGCGAAGCGCCACCGCCACCGGTCCTCCCTCCAGCACGCGATCAGCAGCGGCGTCAAAGCCACCGGAGCGACCCATACGAAACTGTATTGCGGAAATAAAAGGACCAGCAGAGCCGCCGACGCCAGCGCCAGAATCCAGTTCAGGATCACACCGTCTTTACCTGTGTGCCAGCCTGCGCCGCCTGCTCGCTAACCAGATCGGCCATATAGGAACTCCGCACCAGAGGACCGCTGAACACCATCTTGAATCCGAGCCCTAACCCGAAATCCCGATAAGCCCCGAATTGCGCCGGTGTCACATATTCCGCAACCCGAAGATTGCGCCGCGTAGGCTGTAGGTATTGCCCGATCGTTGCCACATCCACGTCCTGTTCGCGAAGATCGCGCAGGAGTTGCTCAACCTCATCCGCCGTCTCGCCCAGACCCGCCATGAAACCGGATTTAGTCATCACATCCGGCCTGTGCTCCCGCGCGAACCGCAGCACATCCAAAGACTGTCGGTACTTCGCCTGCGGGCGCACGCGCCGGTATAGCCGCGGCACGGTTTCCATATTGTGATTGAACACGTGCGGACCCGCATCGAGTACGCGCGCCACGGCATCCATGTTCCCGTCGAAGTCAGGTGTCAGCACTTCCACACGCGCGTCAGGCAAAGCCCGTCGAACTTCCCGCACCGTCTCAGCGAAATGCGCGGAGCCCCCGTCAGCCAGATCGTCGCGATTCACGCTGGTGATCACCACGTAACGCAGCTTCATCTCGGCCGTCATACGAGCCACATTCGCCGGTTCCGCCGGATCAAGCCGCATGTCATGAATGCGCGGATTCCCCTTCGGCACCGAGCAAAACCCGCACCCGCGCGTGCAAAGATTCCCCAGAATCATGAACGTGGCAGCCCCGCGATGGAAGCACTCATGAATATTCGGACATCGCGCCGACTCGCAAACCGTATGCAGATTCAGCGCCCGAAGCTCCGACTTGAGTTTATTCAGGGATTCGAAATGCGTTGCGCTCTTGCGCGCCCACTCCGGCAGACGCGGCCGCGGGGCATTATTTATCTGGACCGGCTTTATGTGGATTAACGACAGTCCGTCTGAGGTCGGGTTCAAGCTCTATTATTTCAGCACGAACGCATCTGCGAAACCGAGCGTCTTCAAACGCGACTTCGCATCGGCCACGTCAGCAGTCTGACGATAAGGCCCTACGAGCACACGGAAAAAATCTGGCTTCGAACTCGTCGCCAGCAACGCCGGATAATTCTGTTCGCGCAGTGTCTTGACCAGCGTCTCCGCATCGGCGCGATGCAGGGCCCGCACCTGCAGGTACATCGCGCCTGGCTCCGGAGTTATCAATTCACCGGCATCGCGGTTTGCTTCACGGACCGCGTCATGAGAAGCGGGAGCCGGCTTTGCAACAGCCATTTCCGGAGCGTCGTGAGCAGGCTGAGTTTGTGGCACGACCATTGGAGCGTTGGTGTCAGGCGTGGTCGTAGCACTTGGAGCGCTTGCGGCAGGACCCGGATCCGTCTGCGCAGTCTCCCGTGGCGGTTCCGAAGTCTGCGCCCGCTGGCCCTCGCCCGTCTGCGCCGGAGGAGTCTGATCCAGACCCGCTATCGTGGTTTTTGTCGAATTCCTCCCGATCATGTAGCCCAGCGCGAAGAATACTCCGCAAAGCGCCAGCACCACAAAAAAGAAACTGACCAGCTGTTTGTTCCCTAGAACGAGTTCTTTTTCTTCAGCCATTATCGATGCCTCTATGATTACAGGTTTGAGCTTTGTGCGGATTTACTGATACATCAAATAAAACATTTCTTCACCAAAATGTAGCCAGCTTCTCCTATGATTATAGGTAGTAAGCTCTATGGCAAAAAAATCAGTATTAGCCGAAGAAAAACCGCAGCCCGCTATAAAGCCGGCGGCCAAGAAATCAGCGCCCCGCGTCAAAGCGGCAAAACACAGAACAGCCCCCGCAGTGAATCTGCACGAAGAGGTTATTACGCCGGGTGTTGCCCCGGCTATTACACACGGAATGATAGCCGCGATTGCCTACGGTTACTGGGAATCGCGCGGACGACAGGGCGGTGACCCCGTCGAAGACTGGCTTCGGGCTGAAAACGAGCTCCACCAGAAAATCTAATCGGTGGCGCTGGCGGTCTTGTCCGCCAGCGTCTTAATACTTCCGCAGAACAGCCAGCAGCCGTCCCTGAATCTGCACATCCTGCGCCGGAACCCGAATCGGACTCATCGTCGCATTGGCAGGCTGTAACCGGATCACATTCCCCGGCTCGCGATAAAAACGCTTCAGCGTGGTCTCTTTCCCGCCCACCAGGGCAACCACGATATCGCCCTCGCGCGCCTCAACGGTATTCTCGACAAGAATCATGTCGCCTTCGCAAATGTGGTCGTCCACCATCGACATACCGCGAACGCGCAGCGCATAAGTGTCCTTCTGCCCGACGAAATCCGCGAAGCTGAGAGTGGCGCGCTCGTCATAACTCTCTACAGGCTGGCCAGCCGCGATGGAGCCAAGAATCGGAACCTCCAGCGATGCCTCCAGCTTGTTACGGCGCTGTTCCTGCAAATACCGCGGAGCGACTTCAACCGACCGGCTCTGGTTATGGTTGCGATGCAGATAATTCTTCGTCTGCAGCGCCGAAATATGCTTGTGAACCGTAGCAATAGACGCCAGTTTCAAACCACGGGCAATTTCGTCGTAACTCGGACTATACCCGTTTTCCACCTGATACGCCGCAATAAAGTCGAGCACGTCCTTTTGTCTGCGAGTAAGTGCCATTGAAATCATCGTAGGCGAAGAAAAGGAGAAGTGCAAGCGATTTGTTCTACTTGTAGACAAGCCCTTGCCCGAAACACCGAAGCCACGCCTTCTACTGGTAGCCGCCACCACCGGCTATCAAACCCGTTCCTTCGCCGAAGCCGCCCGTTGCCACGGCATCGAAGTGATCCTCGCAACTGACCGCTGTCATATCCTCGAAGACCCCTGGCGCGACCACGCCATTCCGGTCCGCTTTGAGGAACCTCGCGCAGTCGAACACATAAACGTCGATGGCGTCGTAGCCGTAGCAGATCGCCCCACCTTAGTCGCCGCATTAACAGCCGCCACCCTTGGACTCCCCTGGCACTCCCCCGAAGCCGTAGCCGCTTGCCGCGACAAACATCGAACGCGCGAACTCTTTGCCAAAGCCGGCCTTCTTGTTCCACGAAACTTCAGTGTTCCGATCGAGGCGGATCCGTCCCGCACAGCCGACCGCGCATCGTTCCCGTGCGTCCTGAAACCGCTCGGCCTCTCAGCCAGCCGGGGCGTAATCCGCGCCAACAATAAAGACGAATTCAGCGCCGCTTTCGAGCGTATTCGCCGCATCCTCCAGCAACCCGAAATCCGCCACTTGCACGAAGAGTGGAACGAAGCCGTTCAAATCGAGGACTATATCGAAGGTCGCGAATTCGCCCTCGAAGGACTGCTCACCCGCAGCGAACTCCAGGTTCTCGCTATCTTCGACAAGCCCGATCCACTCGAAGGACCCTACTTCGAAGAAACCATCTATGTAACGCCATCGCGCGCATCCGCCCACATCCAAAACGCCATCGTGGAAGCGACCAAAAAAGCCATCGAAGCCCTCGGACTAAGCCACGGCCCGGTACACGCAGAGATGCGCGTCAATCAGAGTGGCGTTTACATGCTGGAAGTAGCGGCAAGACCCATTGGAGGACTCTGCGCCCGCGCCCTGCGCTTCGAAGGCGATCTGACTCTCGAAGACCTGATCGTCCTGCACGCCATTGGACACCAACAGCCAAATCCGGCGCTCGCACAACCCGCCATGGGCGTAATGATGATTCCAATCCCGCGCGCCGGAATCTATCAATCGGTCAACCACACGAATGATCCGGAAGTCGACGAAATCGTCATCACCGCCATCCCCGGCCAAAAACTAATCCCGCTCCCCGAAGGCGCCAGTTACCTGGGCTTCATCTTCGCCAGCGGCGAAGACCCTGCCGCCGTGGAAGCCGCCATCCGCCGCGCCCACGCCAGGCTAGAATTTGAAATTCTTACCGCCCTCGACATCGTTTTCAATTGATCACCTGATATTCTAATGATCCAAATGCCGCCCCGCCGCGCGCTACCAAAAATCTGTATCGCGCTCGGCCTGCCGGATATACCGCGGCTTCTCGAACAGGCTCGCCGCGAAGTGGAAGCCGGCGAAAACTTCCTGGAATTCCGGTTGGATTACGTGCCCGATCCGTCTGCCGCGGCAAAGGCAATAAGGACGTTTCTCGACGAATACCCGTCGTGCACAATCATCGCCACGTGCCGCCGCCACCAGAATCACGGCCGCTTCAACGGCAGCATCGAAGAGCAGTTGCGCATCCTCGACCTCGCCATCCAAAACGGCGCCCGCGCCATCGACATCGAAATTGAAACCGCCGAAGTAGCGCCCGATCGTTGCGCCGCCCTCCGCACCAGCGCCCAGTTGATTGTTTCCTGGCATCACTTCGAAACCACCCCGCCTCTCGACCCGGTCCTGAAGCGCCTTCGAAAAATTCCGGCCGACGTTTACAAAATCGTCAGCACCGCGCGAAAACCGAGCGACATGGGACGCATGCTCGCTGCCAGCCGCCTAAGCCCGAAAATTCCCCTGGTCACGCTGGCGATGGGCGAAATCGGTTTCCCCACGCGCGTCTTATCCACTGGCCTTGGCGCCATCTACACCTATGCCGCGCCCGCCCATGTACAGGGAACGGCGGCCGGACAGGTGAATGCGCGCCAGTTGCGGTCTCTCTATCGAATCGACAAATTCACCAGGGCCGGGAAAATTTTCGGCGTTATCGCCGACCCCGTCGGCCACTCCGTTTCGCCGCAGGTGCATAACCGGGCTTTCCAGTCGCGCCGCATCGATGCCATCTACGTTCCGCTCCTCGTGGACGCCAACCACTTGCGCGACTTCTTCCAGTTCGCCACCGACCTGCCGGTATCGGGCTTTAGCGTAACCATCCCGCACAAGCGTCGCGTCATGCGATATCTCGATCACATCGATCCTCTGGCCCGCCGCATCGGAGCCGTAAATACCGTCTGGCGCAAAGCAGGCAAATGGCGCGGAGCCAACACCGACGCCGCCGCTGTCTCTGGTCCTCTTTCCAAATTGATCGCCCTCTCCGGCGCCACCGCGCTCATCATCGGCAATGGAGGCGCCGCCAGGGGCGCAGCGTGCGCTCTTACTGACGCAGGCACGAAAGTTTCCCTTACCGGCCGCAATCCCGATCGTGTCCGCGCCCTTGCCCGTCTCACCGGAGGCGAGCCCCTGTCTCACGAACAAGCACTCACCCGCCACTTCGACATCGTCGTGAACGCCACGCCGGTAGGCATGTGGCCGAACGTGAATGACTGCATCTTCAAAGACAAGATTCCAGCCGAGATCATTTTCGATATGGTCTACAATCCCCTCGAAACGCTGCTCATCCGCCGCGCCAAAGAGCAGGGCAAGCAGGTAATCCCGGGCCTGAAAATGTTCATCGAACAAGCTGTGCGTCAATTCGAGATCTGGACCGGCGAAACCGCCCCGCGCGCTGTAATGGAAGCAGCCGCGCTCGACGCGTTGCAAACTAAGTATTCAGGGCAAAAGAAATGAAAGACCTCACCCGCAGGCAATTGGGTGCTCAAATAAGCCTCGTCATCGCAGGCGCCGCCACCGCTGCGACAGCTATAGCTCAGACGCCACCGGACTGGTACGCACAAGCCGTTCAATCCAAGAACGCCGCCGCCGCCGACCTCGCCAATTCGAAATCGGAATCGCGGTCGAGCCGGCCTTCCAGTTCAAAGCATGAAAGCGCCGGGCATCACCAACGACATTTTCTTCGCCACCATCGGCGACCTCAATGCCCGCCTGAAGAAACGCGAATTCTCCTCCGTGGAATTAGTGCGCGCCTTTGCCCAGCGCCTCGAATCACTCGGTCCGCGCTTCAACGCCCTCGCCCTGCCGCTAACCGAAATCGCCATCCGCCGCGCGAAGGCAGTCGACGATGAACTGAAGCGCGAGCGCTATCGCGGCCCGCTCCAGGGAATTCCATTCGGCGCCAAGGATCTCCTTGCATTTGCAGGCCACCCGACCACATGGGGCGCCAAGCCCTATGCCGCGCAAATCTTCGACGAAACGGCGACAGTCCTGCAAAAACTCGACAACACCGGAGCTGTCCTGATCGGAAAACTCTCCATGGTGGAACTCGCCGGCGGCGGCGGATACCGGACCACCGCGGCCTCACTATCCGGGCCAGGCCTGAATCCATGGGACACCTCGCGCTGGTCCGGTGGTTCCTCCAGCGGCCCCGCCAGCGCCGTAGCCGCGGGCCTCGTTCCATACGCCCTGGGCTCCGAAACATCCGGTTCCATCCTCAGTCCGTCCGCTTATTGCGGCGTCACCGGCCTGCGCCCCACCTACGGGCTCGTAAGCCGCCATGGAGCGATGGCTCTCTCCTGGACCATGGACAAGATCGGTCCCCTCTGCCGAAGCGCAGAAGACTGCGGACTCGTCCTCCAAACCATCGCCGGCTCCGATTCCAAAGACCCGGGCTCAGCCGGAAAAAGTTTCTACTACACGCCCGAATACTCCCGGAACTTAACCGACCTCACCGTCGGCTTCGCAACCGACGATATGGGTTGGGCCGATGCCGACTCGCTCCCCGCCCTGCAAGCCGCCATGCAAGTGATCCGCTCAACCGGCGTGAAGATGCTGGAAGTAGCGCTTCCCGACATGCCCTACGGCGCCCTCGCGGACATCGTCATCGGAGCCGAGGGCGGCGCAATCTTCGAACCTCTCGTCACCAGCGGAAAAGTAAACGACCTCGCCGATCCGAGCCAGGCCGCCAGTATCAAAGCCAATCTGGGCATAGCCGCCAAAGACTATCTGAAGGCAATGCGCATCCGCTCGATATTGAAACAAAAGTTCCACGAGCTCTTCTCGACTGTCGACATTCTCGTAGCGCCCACGCGCTACAACGCAGCCCCCAAAATATCCGACCCGCTCGATGGCCCCGACCCCACGCCATCGGGCCAACCCAAAACTCCCGGCATGCGCTCTCTGATTCCAGCCGGAAATCTCGCCGGACTTCCGGCTCTTTCGATTCCATGCGGTTTCGCCCCCGGCAACCTCCCCGTCGCCCTCCAGTTGGTCGGACCCGCGTTTTCCGAAAACTCGCTGCTGGCCCTGGGCCGCGCCTTCCAGAGCGCCACCGACTGGCACAAGCGGCATCCAGCACTGGTATCCTGACCATATGGGCTGTGGCTCCGGCATTAACCTGAATCAAATCGATCCGATCCCCGAAGGCGCGCACAAGGTCTTCTGCGTCAAGTTCCAGAAAGAAATGGTGGGTCTCGACGAGATTCCTTTTGAGGGGCATCCCCTCGGCCAGAAAATCTTCGACAACGTGTCGAAAGACGCCTGGAAAATGTGGGTCGAGCACATGAAGATGCTCATGAATGAATACCGGCTGAACCTCGGCACGCAGGAATCTCAGGAGTTTTTGCTTCAGCAGATGGACGCCTATTTCTTCGGCGAAGGCGCAGCTCTTCCGCCTGATTTCGTCGCCCCGCGCGCCAAATAGTTCTGCCGGGTTTTCCAATTGAATAAATGGCGTGAATGAATCAAAGAACCGCTCTCATCATAGGCGGAGGACCAGCCGGACTTACCGCGGCCTTCGAACTCCTCAAACGAACTGACATCAAGCCCATCGTCCTCGAAAAAAGCGAGTACTTCGGCGGCATTTCGAGGACTGTCCGTTTCCACGGCAACCGCATCGACATCGGAGGCCACCGCTTCTTTTCGAAATCCGACCGCGTCATGAACTGGTGGATGCAAATGATGCCCGTCGAGAGCGCGGCATCCGGGAAATCCCACAGCATCACTTATCAGCGTCAGACCCGCGACGTAAACGTTCCGGAGGAGGGCCCGGACTCCACCGTTGAAGACCGCGTCATGCTGATCCGTAATCGCAAGTCACGCATCTTCTTCCTGCGGCAGTTTTTCGATTATCCGATCAGCCTCAGCGCCGATACACTGAAAAAACTCGGACCCGTTCGCACTCTGAAAATCGGCCTGAGCTACATGCGCAGCATGATGCATCAGACGCGTCCCGAAAAAACCCTCGAGCAATTCCTGATCAATCGCTTCGGCCGCGAACTCTATCTCACGTTCTTCAAATCCTACACAGAGAAAGTCTGGGGCGTACCCTGCGACCAGATCAGCGCCGAGTGGGGCGCCCAGCGCATCAAAGGCCTTTCCGTCAAAACCGCAATCGTTCACTTCCTGAAGAAAGCCATGGCGGGAAAGCCTGCCGGAGACATCGCGCAGAAGGGAACCGAGACGTCTCTGATCGAGAAGTTCATGTATCCCAAACTCGGACCCGGACAGCTTTGGGAATATGTAGCCGACGATGTGCAGAGCATGGGCGGCACCGTCGAAAAACACTGGCTCGCCGAAAAGCTGAATACCGACGGTTTCCGCATCACCTCGGCCGAAGCAGTCAACACAGAAACCGGCGAGCGCCGGACGATTGAAGCCGATTACTTCTTCTCCACCATGCCGATCAGGGAATTGATGCACTGTCTCGATGCACCGGTTCCCGCGGACGTCATGCAGGTCGCGGACGGCCTTATCTATCGCGATTTCATGACAGTCGGCCTCTTGCTGAAGAAGCTGAAAATCAAGGAAGAAACCCCGCAAGGAGCGAAGCTTTTATCCGACAACTGGATTTACATTCAGGAACCCGATGTTTCCGTGGGCAGAATGCAAATCTTCAACAACTGGAGCCCGTATCTCGTCGCCGATCCGGCGAACGTCTGGATTGGCCTCGAATACTTCTGCTACGAATCCGACAAAATCTGGAATCTGTCCGACGCCGACATGATTCAGCTCGCCCGCAGTGAAGTCGCCAAAATGGGCATCATCGATCAGGAAGATGTTCTCGACGCCTGTGTAATCCGCGTCCCAAAAGCCTATCCGGCATACTTTGGAGCCTACGAGCGCTTCGGTGAAATCAGGAACTACATCGACAAATTCGAGAACCTGTTTCTGGTGGGCCGCAACGGCATGCACAAATACAACAACCAGGATCACTCGATGTTAACGGCGATGACCGCAGTCGATAACATCATCGAAGGCCGCAAGGACAAGAAAAACCTCTGGGCCCTGAATACCGAAATGGAGTATCACGAAGTTGAGGAAGACAGCTCGTCGTAAAGCTTAAGCACGCCCTCAGCGGTCCGCGACCAGCTGAATTTCGCGGCCTGTTTCCGGCCCCTCACAATCAACTCCTGGCGCAATACATCATTCAGCAAAACTTCGCTGATACCGCGCGCGATATCAAACACATTCTCCGGATTCACCAGCATTGCCGCGCCGCCCACCACCTCAGGCAATGAACTAACAGCCGAAGCGATAACGGGCGTCCCCGAAGCCATCGCCTCCAGCGGAGGCAATCCGAATCCTTCATAGAGCGAAGGAAAAACAAACGCCGTAGCCAGTTCCAGAAAAACGCGCAGCGTATCGAAAGGAATGAAGCCCAGAAACCGGACGCAATGTTCCACTCGGCTGAGAATCACGGCCCGCCGCACATCGGGATGCCGCGAGATTTCATCCCCAATGATGATGAGCCGCAGATCCCGATAGCCTTTGTGTTTCTCAAGCCCGCTGCGCGCCACCGCGAATGCTTCAATCAGTCGCGGAATATTCTTCTGCGGCCTGATCGACCCGGCATACAGCACAAACGGATAACGAATCTGATAACGCTCGAGGATGCGGTGACGTTCCCGCGCCGAAGCATCCACCGTTCCCCTACGCTGCAGGAATTGCGGATCGGGCGCGTTGTAGATCAAACGTGTGCGGCTCGCCGCGCCAGGAACCAGATTCGACACATCGCGCTGCGTCGCTCCGGAGACCGCGATAATCCGCCCCGCGCGCTCCAGACCCCGCCGCAGTCTGAATACGCGCGCCGCATGCAGCCACCCCGAAGCATCGTCATAAAAAACGCTCGCCAGATCGTGAACAGTAACCGCGTAAGGCTTCGGCAGCATAAGCGGAACCCGGTGGAACGGAATGTGCGTCAGATCCACCTTCAAACGCCGGATCAACCGCGGAAGCGCAAGGTGGTCGAGACGCTCCGAGTCCTTCTTTTGATACTCCACGGTCTGAAAATTCGCCGGGAGATCGGCAAACAAAGGCTTATCCTCGGCCGGACAAATCAAAAAATACTGATGAGGTGCATTGGCCTCGGCCAGCGCCTGAAGTAAATTGCGCGTGTACGTACCGACGCCGAAATCGCGTATGCGCCGGACGTCGATTGCGATCTTCACACCTCAGCGCTTCCAGGCGTAAAGCGGGAACCGCGAAGTCAGCGCCTCAACCCGCTCGCGAACCGCGGCGATGTGTTCTTCAGAAGTCACGTCGCGCAGAACCTCCGCAATCACCGAAGCCACCTCGCGCATTTCCACCTCACCAAAACCGCGCGTAGTCACCGCCGGACTGCCCAGCCGGATTCCGCTCGGATTCAGCGGCGGATTCACGTCGAACGGAATGGCATTCTTGTTGACCGTAATGCGCGCCCGATCGAGCGCCAGCTCCGCTTCCTTACCGCGGACGCCTTTTGAGAACACATCCACCAGCATCAAATGCGTATCCGTGCCTCCCGAAACGATACGGAACCCCTCGGCCTGAAGTCCGGCCGCAAGGGCCTGCGCGTTCAGAATCACCTGCTTCTGATAGGCGACGAATTCCGGTGTAGCTGCTTCCAGGAAGCAAACGGCCTTCGCCGCAATCACATGCATCAGCGGCCCGCCCTGCATGCCGGGAAATACAGTCTTATCGATCGCAGCGCCGTATTTTTCCTTCGCCAGGATGAGCCCCCCGCGCGGTCCCCGCAAAGTCTTGTGCGTGGTTGAAGTAACGATATCGGCGTACTCGCAGGGGTTCGGATGCACGCCCGCGGCAACCAACCCCGAGAAATGCGCCATATCGACAACGAATATCGCGCCAACCGAATCGGCGATTTCACGAAAACGTTTGAAGTCCCACTGACGGCCGTACGCGCTGCCGCCCGCAATGATCATCTTCGGCTTGTGCTCATCCGCCAGCGCCGCGACGTTATCGAAATCGATCCGTTCGTCCTCTTTGCGGACTTTATACCCAACCACGTGATAGGTCTTGCCCGAAAAGTTGAGCTTATGACCGTGGGTTAAGTGCCCGCCATGGTCGAGGTCAAGGCCCATGATCGTATCCCCAGGCTTAATCACGGCCGCATAGGCCGCCTGATTAGCCTGCGAACCCGAATGTGGTTGAACGTTCGCGTACTCGGCATTGAAAAGTTTCTTCGCCCGGTCGCGCGCAATGTTTTCCACCTCATCGGCGAACTCGCAGCCCCCGTAATAGCGGCGACCCGGATAGCCCTCGGCATACTTATTCGTAAAGATGCTTCCCGTCGCTTCCAGCACAGCCTCCGACGTGAAATTCTCGCTGGCAATCAGCTCGATCTGAGAGTCCTGACGTCGTGTCTCTTTCAGAATGAGTTCGTGGATAGCGGGATCGACTTCGGCGAGCGGGCGCGCGATGGAATTATTCATGGTTTGAGTCACGAGAAGAAAGGGAACCCAATTTTATCACTGGTATTTCCGCCTGAGTTCCCGCAAAGCGTCCGCGGCGATCCACCGCGCCGCTTTCGAATTCTGCCCGCGAATCCGCTCCGCGCAGGCGATCGCGGCCTTTCCCAGCGCTGGATTTCGCTTCCCGATATTTCGCAGCGCCCAGTTGACTCCTTTGCGCACGAAATTGCGGTCGTCGAACGCATACTTCTCAATTAACGGCAGCGCATCCAGAAAAACTCCGTCTTCCGCTTTCTTGTCATGTATCGCTATGCCGGCGATCGTCGAAAACGCCGCTCGGCGCACAAACTCCTTGTTGTGTCCGGCCCACTTCGGAATCATGGCCCAGGCATGCGGAGTCCTGCCGAACAGGTCATAACAACAGGCGTCGCAAACGTCCCAGGACGCGAAATCGCGCGTCCATCGATCCATCGTCGCGCGGCTGATCGCATCCGGCGCCGCAACCATCGAAGCCAGCACGCGCGCTTCATGAATACCGGTCGCCCAAAGCTGCTCCGCAAGGTGCTGATTCTTCCCCGTACGCCTGGCGATCTCGCGAATCTGCGGCACATTGAGACCAAGCCCTTTCACCGGTTCGATCCCGAACCGCGCCATTCCTTCGAGCTTTGCGGCATCCGCCACCGCCCGCATCTCGTTTAAGACTTCGTCAATTTTAGCCATATAATTGCCTGACCTGTGTGTCGCTGACCGTGCTCCGCAATGTGGATCGCAAGTCCGATCGCAGTGGTTTGCAATCGCGCGCGCCCCACTTCTCTGACTTCCCCAAACTGCGCGGGAGTCAGACCACGAATGATCGAATCGTATCGGTCCAGTGCAGAATTGACCGCCGCGATCCAGATTGCAGCGCCATCGCCAGCGTCGCTCTCCCGCCCCAAAGCCTCCAGTTGCGCAACACTCAACTGCCTCCCCTCAAGATAAGTGCAAAGCCGATCCGTACTGCCAGCCAGATGCTTCAAATGAAATCCGGCCGTCGACTCAGGCGGAATCGCCACCGCAATTTCCTCGCGAATCTGCTGACTCGATCGGAGCAAATGTCCAATTACAGGATCGACGCCGGAAAGTATTCCGCGAAGCCAGGGTTCTTCCGCCATGCTCACATCGTAAGCCGGTCACAGATCCCAAATAAATATTTCAAACCAAAGTCCTCAACAACCTGCAGTCTTTTCCCCAAATCGACGACATCGATAATTCCTCCGCCCATGCTCTACTCCACAGCGAGGCAATACCGATGATTTCCGAAAAACAACTGGAAGCAAACCGGCGCAACGCGCAGAGTTCCACCGGCCCGACCACCGAAAAAGGGAAAAGAAACTCCAGTCACAACGCAGTCCGGCACGGCTTCACGGGCCAGGTAGTAATCCTGACCCCCGAAGATCGCGAAGCACACGACAAATTCTGCGCAGGCATAATCGCCGATCTCAAACCCGAATCAGCCGTAGAACAGCAACTCGCCCAATCT
>Ga0182013_10006469_pt1 | contig 13267 bp, 23 predicted proteins | sample 612S2MmetaG_FD_120487 | JGI IMG/M metagenome (GOLD analysis project Ga0182013, IMG submission 120487) | Permafrost microbial communities from Stordalen Mire, Sweden - 612S2M metaG | ecosystem: Environmental > Terrestrial > Soil > Wetlands > Permafrost | place: Sweden: Stordalen | collected... | reverse complement strand
TTCATGGCGTGCGCGGAGCGGGTGAGAGAGGGGCGCATCCCGGCCACGTTGCACTCGTCAACGTACAACCACATGGCCTTATGGAGAATGGCCACGTCGCGCAGGTCGTAGCAGAGCCAGCACTCCGCACGGCCGTGGAGATCGCAGAGCGGAGCATCATCGAAGTCCCCGGGGTTGTCGATCTCGGCGCCCGTCACCGCGTCGAGCACGGTGGGTAGAAACTTGCGCGGCGTGCGGAGCTTTGGTAGCCCGATGATCTTTCCCAATTCCGCGAGACTGTGGGGCCAGATGGCGAAGCTGTCACGGAGCATGATCTTGCGCGCGTGCTTCGGGCGGCCTTCATAGTCGAAGATGGCGAACAGTGCAGAGCCGTTGCGGCGTGCGGTGTGGCTCTCATAGCGTAGTTTGGTAGTCTTGCCCAGCCACGACATCATCACGCCGAGGTCCCACTCCAAGTTGTGAAAGTACATCAGGAACGGGCCGCTGCGACGTGACTGCTCGATCAGAAAGTTTGCGAAGTCGTCAGGGTCGGTGAACCGGTCGGACGGCGTCGCTCCATCCTCATCCCACTGTGCCGTGGCCGTGAACGTGCCCAGCTTGGCGGTGCCCTCGGTGTCCAGCGCGCAGATATTGCCGGCCCACGGCTTTTGGGACGGCTCGCGCGGGGTCAAGCGAGGGTATCGGGGCAGTAAAAGCTCACGATACCAAAGCGTGTCGGGCAACTGGTTACGCCGGTTGCATCCAAGCCACGACGAGTAGGACTATGCACGCGATGACCGCGATCGCCACCGCGATACAGTCAAAGGTGTCGGCTAGATCATCGTCATTCACGGCGAGCCTCCATCTTTCGTCACTCTGACCCAAAACCAGTGGCGCGCATCGCGCCGCAAAAACACGAACACTTCCGGCGCCTCTCCGCGCCCCGCCGGCGCCTCCCACTGCGCCCACGGCTCATAACCAGGATGTTTTTCGTCGAGAGCTTGGCGAGCTTCATCGCTGATCGTGACGCTACGCTGTGGCTCGATCAGCGAGTACGCGCCGCGCTGGCGCTCCTGCAAGCGTGCCGGCGGCATGGCGCGAATATCCCACCGCAAAGACGTGCCCCGATAGCGGACATCGTAGCTGGCCGGTAGGGTGAAGTTAGAGCGGACGAAGGCGGATTGTGAGAGCAGGAGCGCGCGCACGTCAAGCCGTGTGACCGGGCGGTCGCGGGCCGCCACGGAATAGAAGCTGCCGGGTGGGTTTTGGTAGTAGAATTGCGGCGCACGGAAGGTCCGGTAGTGGACCTGTCCCTTGCCGGTGCGGGCGCGGCGGGTCCGCGTCCGCCCCTCCCCCTTGGCGTAGGTACGCTCGGGGTGCTCGGTGGTGAGCTTGCGAGGTCGGGTCCGGTAGACGCGCGCCATCTTCGCCGGCTTCTACTTGACGGCCTGGCCGCGAGTATGGTAAACTCGTTGTTGACCGGTGGTTGATCCGCTCATCTGGAAATGACGCTTCCGTGGTGGGTGAGGTCCCACCGGCCCGCCGGGAGGAAGGGGAGCCTTCCGGTCACCCTATGGTACCACGGTGAAGCCTTTGCCACTAGGCGCCTGGCCTGTCACATCATGTGATAGTGGCGCTATCACATTACCTTATAGCGACCTGGCTATAACCTTATGCCACAGGTCGGCTATCACATAATGTGATAGTGGCGCTATCGCATTATGTGACGGTGAGAAAGGTTGACAAGGGGGTGAGGCGGTGGTACCATCATCGTACATGGGTGAGTTCTCGGACGGCTACCGTATCGCGGAAGAGCTTCACGCTCTGCGCGACCTGATCGTTGAGCACCTTGACCACCCCGGCGCCCACCCATCCGCCTTCGCGGCCCACGGAGCTTCACCAGGAGTGGTGGACGACGCGGAGCGCACCGCCGCCGCGATCATCAGCAACGCCGAGACGGTGGCGGAAGGGCTCGTGAACGGTGCGGAGAGTGTGGCGGACATGGCGCAAGCCGCCGCCGATGCCGCCATCGAATCAACCGCTGAAGTGGCCGCTACCGGCGTTGAGGATGTGGGGGCCGTCGCGGGTGGCACGACTGATGTGGTGGCGCCGGTAGAGGTGGGCGGTGAGGAGGAAGAGAGCACTCCCGAAGGTGCCGGAGAGCGCGCCCCTCACCGTCCACCCCATCCCCTGATGCGGCGGATTGGCGGGTGATCATCGCTGACGCCCACGCTCACGAAAAGGTGCGCGCGGCATCGTCGCAGTATCAAGCGGCCTCTCGGCGCCATGCCGGCTCTGACGATGCTGCCCGCTACTACAACGCGATGGTGGACACTCTGCAATCGCTATTGCGTACCGGCAAGAGAGGGAAGTAAATGGCATGGTCGGATGCGGCGCGGCATGAGGTCTATGTGCGTAGGTACGGCGAGGAAGAGGGCGAAGCCCGCTACCAGGCGTGGCAGGACAAGCACGCGGCCAATGAGGAATCCCAGCCCCAGGGCGGCGACATCGTCGGAGAGAAGGAGCCGGCCTCGCAGCGCGCCACGCGCACGCGCTCCACGCGCAAGCCGACCGTTGCTGACAAGAAGGACCTTCAGGCCACGATCTCCGTGGTCATCGCCAGTGCCGACAAGTACGTGTCCCATAACATCCCGGCGGAGCTGTGGAAACCCCTTACCGGCACCGAGGAAATCCTTGACAAGTACGTTGGTGACGCCTTTGGCGGCAACGAGGTCGAGCGCCTCTCCGGCGCTCTGGCCGACGTGCTGGCGGGCAACAAGTGGCTAGTCGCCGCCATGAAGCGGGCACAAAAGACGGGCGGTTGGGTGAAGCTGATGGCCGCCCTGGTGTCGGTGCTCGGCCCACGCCTGGTGGCGCTCGGCATCATCCCCAATCCGTTCGACATGGGAGGGTCGAGTGATGGCGCTCCCGATATGGCGGGCGGGGGAGCATATGGCGGTGATCGGCCAGACGGGGGAGGGGAAGTCCGTCCTGATATCTTCTCTCCTATCGCTGACACGTCAGCACTACGTGGTGCTGAAGAGCAAGGCGGATTCGGTGAAGTACCCGGGAGCCAAAACGGTAGCCTCAGCCGCCGCGATGCGCGATTCGCAGGCTTCGCGCCTGGTGTTGCGTCCACAGCCGAACCGGGAGACACAGCGGCGTGAATTCTCCAAAGCGCTTCAGCTGGTTTGGACGGACGGCGGGTGGACGGTCGCCGTGGACGATCTCTACTACGTCGAAGAGCGGCTCGGGCTCGGGGAACCACTCGACATCCTGCTTACAAACGGCCGTGAGCCGGGGAAGATTTCGGTTTGTACTGCGCTCCAGCGGCCAACCAAAGTCTCGCGCTTTGCGATTGGTGAAGCTCGTCACGTCATCTCCTTTGGCCTTGAGGGTCGAGACACCACCATCCTGCGAGACGCTACTAACGCGCGCTTTGCGGAAGTGGTCACTGGACTCGACGTTCACTGTTTCGCTTGGCTACACAAGCCCCGTACCATCTGGGTCGGGAAAATCAACCTTCAGACCGGAAAATACATAGGGAGAATGGCCGCGTGAAGTCCGGTTACCACTGGCATCTAACCGCCGATCACATCATCCCCACAGCGATCGGCGTGGCCATCGTCTTTCAAGTCACCCGGCTCGGGTGCGTGTGGGTGGGGGGCAAGGGAATTCCTGTCGTCAGCAAGGGGGCTCAGGTTTTGGGCTCGCTGTTCACCTTCGGAGGTGCATAAAGTCTCATGGCAACTGTGGCAGGGGGAGCGCCAACAGTCCAGCTTCAGACACCGGCCACGCAGCCAAGCGGCCAGGCGCGCATCCCGTTCCGCGCGGCGACCATGGAACGGGTCAACATCCTCGCGGCCGAGACGGGCGTTGTCCTGACCGGTAACGCGTTGCAGCCCATCGAGCGCACCGTGGAAGGCGCCGGCTACGTGTACGGGATTCTGCTCGACGTGGCGGCGACCGGTGCCACCTCGACCGCCGCGAGCGTCGCGGTGTACACGGAGGATGCGCCGTTCAACATCCTGGACACCGTCAAGTTCTCTGACGCGAACGGCGAGCTTCACGCCCTGTCCGGGTGGGAAACCTACCTGGTCAACGTCATCAGCCACGAGGACGCGGATACCCCGATCCTGGCCAACGCTCCCGGGGCAGCGCTGCCCGTGGCAGGAGCCGGCGGCGTGGGTACTCCCTCTTCGGCGGACCCGAACATCCTCATCAACGCGGGCGCGGTCGGCTCCGCTTCCACCGGCAGCCTGGCGGGTGGTAACTTCCGCTTCCCGGTTCGGGTCAAGGTCGCCGCCAACCGGCGGGACCTGCTCGGCATCCTGGGCAACCAGGACCGCTCACAGAAGTTCGCGCTGCGGACCGATGTGTCGGCGCAGTCCGTCGTGTTCGGCACCGCGCCGAGTTCGCTGCCCTCGCTCTCCATTAACAAGTACTACGAGTACTACAGCGTGCCCCTCCCGACCGCCCCTGACGGGACGCCGGAAGAGGTGTTCCCGGTCAGCTTCGGGACGCTGCTCTTCCACACTCACCAGACCTCGCCGTCCGCGCCGTCCAACGGGGCGCAGATTCCCCACTACCTGCAGCGGCTGGGCAACACGATCCACTGGATCGCGATGATCTTCCGGTCCGCGACAAGCTCGTCGGTCGCGCCCACCCGGGGTGGGGCTGACGGGGCGCCGCCCACCACCATCCAGCTGAAGCTCGGTGAGGACACCGTCTTCTCCGAGACGTGGATGTACCGCCGCCTTCTCATGTTCGAGCGGCTTGGGTTCGACGCTCCGCGTGGCGTCCTGTACTACGACTGGATTCACGACTTCGGGCCGTTCGCCGGCTTCGAGCTTGGGGACGACCTGATCCACACCGACGCACTCGTCAACGCGCAGCACGTCATCAGCTACCCGACCACTTCCAACACCTGGCAGCCCGGGTCCTCGCTGAAGTACGTGATGCGTGACGACATCTTCAACCAGCCGGCCGTTGCTCAGAGCCGGTAGGTAGTCGGAAATGTGGAACCGGCCGCTGTCTAACGGAGCACTCGCCGGAGCACTCGGCCGCCCCGACCTTTCCTACACCGCCGCACGGGGGGTGGTGGGTTCGCCACCCCTCGTGGTGGTGGGAGGGACGGCCGACGCATCGACGGGGCTGACAGGATCGGGCCAATACGCGGTCGCAGGGCTGATGATACTGGTCCTCAGTTACGCCGGATTCACGTGGTGGGTCCGGAGCCATCTCGCCTAAAGGGAGATAACAAAGTCATGGAGTGGAAGTATCTGGTCGGCGGCGTGGTGGTCGGTGCCGCCATCGCCTACTGGCTCACCCGCAGGAGCAGCGCGTCGTGAAGATCGAGACTTTTGTCATGTTCGCCGTTGGCGTCGGGCTCGGATATTGGGGCGTTGCCCACTTCCGCAAGACCGGCAAGGCCGTCTAGGAGATAGAAGAGAATGAAGCTCGCGGACCTCGACAACGTCGAGAACGTGGAACTGAAGAGCCCGCACCAGGGGTTTCGGACCTTCCTGGTGATCGGCCCCGACAACCGCCCGACCGTCGAGCGGATCAGCACCGCCGAGCCGGCACAGCCGACTGGACCGCCGCCCGCCCCGGTGTTCAACGCTGACACGGGCAAGTGGGAGCTTCCGGCCTGACATGCTGATCCGTGACCTGACCTCCGTCGCCATCGGGATTGTCATCCTGGCCGGGCTGGCGGTCGCGCTGAAGCCGGGAAGCTCGACCGGGAGCGTGCTCTCGTCAGGCTTCACCGGATTCGGCAACCTCATCACCGCCGCCTCTGCCGGCTGATCCGTGGACGATCTCAACAACATCTCGACCGCCCGCCGGTGGTGGACGCGGCTCGATGTCCATGTGGATTCCTCATGGTATCGGGACCCGCGTTCACCATGGCGGCGGTTGGGCGACTATGTCATTGAGCGTGGGCACCGGCTCACGCCCAATGACATACTCGTCCTGTGCGTCATCGCCTCCACGGGCGCGACGCTCATTCGTGAAGCTGCGATCACTTGGAAGGTGGCCCGAAATGGCATCGTCTCGCTACCGCAGTAAGTACAACCAGAACCAGGGCGTGCCCAACGCGCTCCCGGTCGTGGACCCGTGGTGGCTGCGCTTGCTGAAGGTCGCATCCCCCACCATGGCCCAGGCGGTCGCCACGCGCTATGCGCGAGATTCCGCCAGCGGCCAGATTCCCCGCACGGGTGACGACACCTACGCCACCAAGATTCAGGCACAGTGGCGCTCAGGGGGAGCCCGGGGCGGCCACGCCAACCCACTCCACCCATTGGGCGCCCAACCCAATGTGGGCGAGCAGTGGCCGGGAGAGCCGGGTGGACGGTGGGTGCCGAGCTCGCGCATCTTCCGGCGTGACCCGCGCCCTGCCAGCATCACCCCCCGGCCGGCGTTCGGCATCGACCCGCGCTACAACGCGCCCATCCGGCTGTCCAGCGACACCGGCAACACGCGCGACGACGGCTTGCCGGCGACCATGGCCATCTGGCCCAACATGACGCGGCCCACCCGGATCGTCCGGCAGCACCGCCTGGGGCTCACCATGATGGCCGGCCCGTCGCAGCGCGGCCAGCATCAGACCTGGTCTGACCAGGGCGGAATCGTGATCGCTCCCCCGCCGGCCGGATTGTCGCGGCAGTCCAACAAGAACAACGCCCGCGCCATCCAGGGCATCCTGGCTCGCAACGTCGGCACCGGCCGCAACCGGATTCCGGCCGTGTTCACGCCGAAGCAGGCGCAGTAGCCATGCCTGACGACGCCTCTTCTCAGTCCCCCTCTTCGGGTCGTGGCGGTGGTGACAACTGGCTAACCCGCCGTCACGGCCCACTCCCTACATGGGCGTGGATCGCCATCCCCGTTGGCGCTGTGGGCGTGTACCTCATTTACAAGAAGATGAAGGGCACGTCAACGACAGCGACAACGACAACGCCAACGGCTACCACTCCCGCTAGTGGCACGTCGGGATATACAGGCGGCTGGACGCCGCCGGCCACACCCACCACCAACACCGCACCCACCGGAACAATATCATCGATGACGCTGCAGAATGGTGGGTATGCTGGTTCTCCCGGATCGACCTACCAGGATACCCTTGGTAACATCTACACCGCCATCACGTCAAGTGACCAGGCTAACAACTACATCGCGTCAGGTGGTCAGCTATACTGGTCGCCAACTCCTGGCAACTTCTCACCACTCACCACCGCGCAGTATCAGTCAGGTGCTAACATTCCTATATACATCCTCACCACTCCTGTCGGTAGCGGTGGTGGTGGATATGGGCAATCATCCTCCAATCACCTGGCGCCATTGAACGCCCAGCTGATAGCCCGACCGCGTCGCAGCTCTGGCGGCGGTGGCAATGGGGCCGGAGCGGCAACCGCCTCCGCCGTCCCGGCCGTCGTCAACCCTCCCGCGCAAGCCGCGCCCGTACAGCCCAACGTCACCTGGGAAGGGCTCAACACGAACGTGGAGAAGGGTGAGAGCACGATATGAGCGCGACGACGGTAGCCGGCTACCCGGCCGGCCAGTGCACCGCCTATGTGGCCTCCAAGCTCTCATGGGTTCCCCAAAATTGGGGCAACGCCAGCGGGTGGCTGTCGGACGCGCAGAATGACGGGCTGACAATCATCAACGGTAGCAGCCTGGCATCCGTCCAACCCGGCGACGTGGCAGTCATCGGCTCCAACACTTCCACCGCCAATGGAAAGGCATCCTCAGCCGGCCATGTCGGTATCGTCACCGCCGTCGATGCCGCCACTGGCACCGTCACACTCTCGTCGGAAAACTGGCCGGAGGGAGACAACTCTGCAAACTTGCTCACCTTCAATCAAGGTGACATCGAAGGGTATATCATCCCTCCGGCCGGAGCGACGACGCCGGCATCCCTGCTCAGTAACACCTCTTCATCCACCCCCTGGTATGATCAGCTTCCGGTGGTGGGCGGCGCGCTCACGGCGGGGCAGAGTATTGCCACCATCGGCAGTGACCTGCTCGATCCTTCCACTTATATCACCATTGCATGGTTCGGCATCAGTATCGTCCTTGTCTTTATGGGCGTGCGGCTGATTCTCAACAAAGGCAGCGGCGCCGGTACCGTCATCAACATCGGCAAGTCATTGGGCAAGCTCGCGCCAGAAGCGGCGGTGGCGGCATGAGCGACCGCAAAGCCCTCATCATCCCGTCGCTACTCGTGATCGGTAGCATCGGTGCCATCAAGTCCACGCTCGTGCCGGCCATCAAGTGGGTGGTGCAAAATACCGCCTCCAAGAGTGGCGGCACCGCCAAGACCTACCTGGCCGCGAATACCCCCCAACTCTCGTGGGAGAGCTTCGGAGTATGGGGCGGGGGGGTCGCGCTTTTGTCCGTGATCTCGCTCTCTTTGGCCGACACTGAAAACGTGGGCGATGTGGTCGCCGCCGTGCTCGCGCTCGCGGCTACCTCCGTGGTGGTCATCAACTGGCCCGCCATCAGCACGGCCTTTCCCGCTCTCGGCCTCAGCACTACCAAGACGCGGGCCGGCAGCACCGCAAAGACGCCGGCAGCATCAGGCACCAGCGGTGCAACTTCGGGCATCACAAAGGCGGGGCTATGAACGGGTCGCGCGCCTTCGGCGTCATCTTCATAGTAACCGGTATCGCCGTAGCTTTCTGGACAGGGCAGGCGCGGGAATGGTGGGCGAGTAGTGGTGCGTCATGGGGAACGACTAGCACTACCACCGGCAATGGCCTCACCGGTGTCGGTGATCCGCTCACCCCCATCACCGTCCCCACTCAGCCAAAGGGCAACATCGGCAACCCGGCCGGCGCCCCCGGCGGCGTCCCATTGTATAAGCCATAAGGGGAAAGAATGAACGGTGACCCACGTTTCAGAATGTTCCGTGATCGCGACCAGCGCAACAACGCCACCCCTCACACGGACCAGCCCATTCAGGGCGCGGGCGAGACGGCAGGGGTGACCGAAGCGCCCCCGGGGCCGATGCCATTCGGAGCGCGCGGACGCGACCCCTCCGGCTTCCCTGAAGCCATCCCGGTCGGCGTCCCACCGGCCGTGGCCGGCGCCCACCGGATCGAAGTGCCCAAAAATCTGCGGTGGCCCGCACGCCCCCCACTCATCCAGCACTTTCCCAGCATCCTCGCAGCGGCGGCTGGCGAGCTTATCAATGAAGGGATCAGCTTTCCCGCCCATTCCGTGCGCGTGGATAACTGGTCGAACGTCTTTGTACTGCTCGACGCGGCCGACTTCTACGTGCTACCCTGGTCGGTCGGATGGGTGATCCCCATGCCCCGCGCTTCCACTCAGCTGAAGCTCGTGGGACGCGCTCCCAGCGGTTTCACTCAGCCGGCCTTGACAGCGGGCGGGTTCGTAGTGGTGGACTGTTACGAGGATGACCGCCCCTTCTCTCCGGGAACCTCCATCCCCACCGGCGTCCACCCATGAGCCGGCGCGTTATCGGCCGTATCATTGACGGCCACTATGTAGACCTGGAAGCTTCAGAGATCAACGGCACCCTGGGCATCCACGCTCGGACAGGGCCGGAGCGCTCTGACTACTTCGCCGGAGTGACGCCGTCCAAGCTGAAGGAGTTGAGCGGACCGGCCCTTTACATGGCCGACCGCCGGATCTATGATACCATCGTCAGCAACAGGGGGACCGCTAGTGAGCTTGCCAATGCCAGAGACGCCCACGACGCCATCATCCGAGAAGCCCGTGGCAGACGCACCAGTCTCCACGACTGAAGAGCTTGGCCGCGCCAACATCACCGTGGAGCGCCCGCACCTGACCCGCGTCATGTCCACATCGGACGGCTACGATGTGGACATGGCCGTATGGGGCGGCAACCAGTGGCCCAACAATGAGCGCGTCACAGCATCCCTCAGCGGGCTCGTCGCAGCTGTCAGGTCAATCGGGATCGCGCGCGTAGAAATCCGCGTCGAGAAGCGGCGATGACCACCGAAGCCATCCAGCTCGGCACGGCGATCCCCAGCGAGAAAGAACAGAAACTCGCCATCATCGTACCCGTCTACATCTACGTCAGTAGCAAGTTCTTTACCAACTTCTCGTCACTGCTCTTGACGCTGTCGGAAGTGCCCATCCTCAAAATCATGCAGAGCGTATATCCCGCTCAGGCGATGCGCCACGCAATCGCTGATCTTCTACAGGATAAGTCATGGGGGCGTATCCTGGTGGTGGAACAGGATATGGTGATGCCTCCGGGGGCGTTCCTAGCACACGCACACCACACTGACGATGTCGTCGGTAGCGCGTACTTTCAGCACGCGCCGCCCTTTCAGATGAACGTGATGTTCCGCCACCCCACCATCGGCAAACTGGCCCACCCGACCCTACTGGCAGGGCGCCACATGATCGAACATCCGGCCCTCTACTCATGCGCAGTTGTCGGTCTTGGCTGTACGTCTATCGCGCGCCGTGTCTGCGAAGAGTGGCCGGCTGACGTGCCCATGTTCCGCACTGACTACTTGCCGGAGGCAGCCGGCGACGAGTTCACCCATGGCGAAATAAGCCACGATGTGTGGTTCGGAGATCACGCCGACGCGCTCGGCTTTCACACCTACCTCGACACATCCATTGTCTGCTCGCATCTGACCGAGGGATGGGTGGACGCCGGCCATTATCTAGCCGACGCGGCCCGTGCTGAAAAGCTGGCAGAGAATGGAAAGCCGAGCGGCATCGTAGTCCCCAACCGCGCCGAAAGGAGGCACCCGCATGTGGCCCAAAATTGACCGTCTGCTAGCCCTCTTAGAGCGCCTCGTCGCCGCCGTGGAAGAGATTACCCGCCGTTTGCCAGCACCGCCCCAGGAGTAAGGATAAGCGGTCGCACGATGAATGATGACTATGTGGAAGGACATGACGCAGTCGGTAAGGCGTGGCATATTCCTATCGTCATGCTCAACGACCCGGGCGTGCGAGGGCGTTTGCACCTGCCGCTCATAGATGACGACGACCGCGCCAAGCTGTCAGGCCGTCGCGAGCGGCGACTACGGATAGAAACGCGCGACTGGTTTGTCGTGGCGTTTATGTTCGTTAGCACGACCGCCCAAGTCATCGCGGCATTGCACCGGTAACATGCAGCAAATCGTACAGTACAGTGAAGGTGCGGACGGCAGTCCGGGGCTCGGCTTCAACGCACTGTCCGTAACCATTGACAACTACTCGGGGTCGTGGGCATGGATACCCGGCGCCGGTCGCTATGCGCGACCGTGGATACAGGGCATAACCTGGCCCGTCAGCGGTACATCGTCGGGTGATGTCGAATGGCGCGTGCCCCAGGGCATCGCCCCCGGACCTCTAGGAACCGGTACGCTCACCGCTATTTGGTCAACATTGCCGACCACATCCTCGGCCGCATCTGAGGGTAGCGGCGTCGGGATGTTTGCCCAACAGTCACAGGGCATACCACTAGCCACACTCCACGCCAATGTAACTAACCGGCTGATCCAAGTCCCGCAAGGCACCGTCTCACTCATGGTAACCTCAGCAAAGGCGGGAGGGCCGGCAACCCTCACCATCGTCGGAAATGGCACCGGCAACACTTACGGTTACGGTTATGCCGCCACCGGCAACTATACGATCGTCTTTCCTATCGATCCTGATGACACCGTCCTTACCGTCACCACGGGGGCTGGCGGCAGCGGGGTCGAAGTCTTCCTCTCAGCATTCCCAATGCTCTTTAGCCTTCCCGTGCCAATAGTAGGAACGGTGGGAGGGGTAGCTGTACCCGTGTCCATGGCCGCCGGAGATGACTACCAGGCAGTAACCTCACCGGCAACGAATCTTCTCGGCGCAGGCGCGTTCAACGTCGGGGCCGGTGTAACACTATTCACGATCCCAGCGGGACGGGTCTGGAAGGGATGCCTGGCCGTTTCCGTAGGGGCTGCAGGAAGCGCCAACATCTCGCAGCTGGGAGGCGGCAGCGTATTAGGCGTGAATCCCAACCAGTCTCTCTCGCTAGGACCAATCTACCTATACGGCGGCCTAAGCGGAAACGCGATAGCAGTCGGCGGCGGCGCGGGATCAGGCATCTATGCGTCAGCATTCGGAGTATTGCTATGACACGTGTTATGTACGACGCGCTCTACCCATCCAATATCCCCGAAGGGGCTACCATGGTGGCCTCTTACATTGACGGGGAAACCGCGCCAGAACCAGGATGGCAGGCCAAATTCCCTGGCGCTACCATCGTAGAAATCGCTCGCATCGCCACCCATGACGCGGGTAACGTGGGGGACGTGGAAAGCTCCGACATGACGCCCACCGGCGCCGCTCAGTGGTGCCTACTCCGTATGAAATCAGGCGCCGTACCCTCCCTGTATTTCTCACCATCATCACTGGCCGCAGTGGTGGCGGCACTGAACGCGGCCGGCGTCTCACCGCAACCGTCATTTTGGATCGCGCGACGTGGCCCAGCCGTGTTGCCCGCCGGATTCGTCGCCAATCAGTACGCGGCAAATTCCGCGTATGACACCAGCATAGTGGCCGATTATTGGCCGGGAGTGGATGACGCAATGACACCAGAACAGGCAGCACAACTGGCAGACCTCGCACAACAGGTCAGCGACCTGTGGAATATCTTTTTCGGCCCCTATCAGGTGGGCGCGGCCCCCTGGTCGAACGTGGAAGTGATACGCCGGCAGCTTGCCGACCTTGGCGCCGAGTACGCGCCGCCAGCCCCCGGAACGCCTCCAACCACCGCCTTCTATACACCACCAGCCGGCTACCCGCCCGCTGTCGGTGTGAAGGGCACGCTCAATGGGAGTATTACGTCGTGATCACCATCCTCGACCGCAAAGTCAGCCTCTCCGTGCTCATCAGTTTCCTGGTGTCACTGGCCACCGCCGCCGGTGGCGCAGTCATCACCATTCTGAACCAGTGGGGAAAGATCGACCCTAGCGCACTTATCATCCTGGCGGTTGGTGTCATCGGTACCACCGTGACCACCATCGTTCACACCTGGGACACGATGCCGGCTAACATGCCGCTAGCCGTCGTCACGCCTCCACCGGTGGCGCCGGCTACCGTGAAAGCTGCGCCGACCACCGCACCCGTACCCGTGTGGGATGGCACCAGCTGGGAATTGCCCTAACCACCACTCACCAACGCGCCGGTCCCCTCACCAGGGCCGGCGCTTTTTTCTGCCCGCCGCCGGCGGCGAGGGCCTCGGGGCCCCTTCCCGGCAGAGCCGGAAGCCCTTCCCCCAGCAGAGCCGAGAGCCCTTCCCTTCTCCTGTATGCTTGCGGGC